>VFQU01000054.1_pt1 | contig 179708 bp, 159 predicted proteins | sample 3512311 | NCBI WGS metagenome assembly VFQU01 (sample SAMN10412377, study PRJNA504923) | tailings metagenome | isolation source: Relicate 3 Philex TSF3 active mining site | place: Philippines: Tuba, Benguet | collected 2017-08-29 | reverse complement strand
GAACCAGGATATGGCACAGGAACGTAGGGAAGGCGGCCGCGATCGCGAGCGCAGCCGTGACCGCGAGGACCGCGATGACGGCATGGTGGACAAGCTCGTCCACATCAACCGCGTCGCCAAGGTCGTCAAGGGTGGCCGTCGCTTCGGCTTCGCGGCGCTCGTCGTCGTCGGCGACCAGAAGGGCCGCGTCGGCTTCGGCCACGGCAAGGCGCGCGAAGTGCCTGAGGCGATCCGCAAGGCGACCGAGTCCGCCAAGCGTGACATGATCTTCGTGCCGCTGCGCTCGGGCCGTACGCTGCATCACGATGTCGAGGGCCGTCACGGCGCCGGCAAGGTGCTGCTCCGCGCTGCCAAGCCCGGCACCGGCATCATCGCGGGCGGCCCGATGCGCGCCGTCTTCGAGACGCTCGGCATGCACGACGTCGTCGCCAAGTCGATGGGTTCGTCGAACCCGTACAACATGGTGCGCGCCACGTTCGACGCGCTGAAGAACCAGCTTCATCCCAAGGATGTGGCTGCACAGCGCGGCATCAAGTATTCGGCACTCCAGGCCCGCCGCGGCGCGGCCGTGGCCGGTGACGAGTAAGGAGCCGGGACATGGCAAAGACCAAAGCCGCTACCGTCACTGTCGAGCAGATCGGCAGCCCCATCCGTCGGCCTTCCGAACAGCGTGCCACGCTGATCGGCCTGGGCCTGAACAAGTTGCACCGTCGCCGCACCCTTGAAGACACGCCGTCCGTACGCGGCATGATCGCCAGGGTCGCGCATCTCGTCCGCGTCGTGGACGAGGCATAAGGCAGGAGCCTGACTATGAAACTGAACGAACTGCGTGATGCGGAAGGGGCCACCAAGCCCCGCAAGCGCCTCGGTCGCGGCATCGGCTCGGGGTCGGGCAAGACGGCCGGCCGCGGCGTCAAGGGCCAGAAGGCGCGCTCCGGCGTTGCCATCAACGGCTTCGAAGGCGGCCAGATGCCGATCTACCGCCGCCTGCCGAAGCGCGGCTTCAAGAACCCGTTCTCGCGGGATCTGAACGAAGTCTCGCTCGCTCGCGTGCAGGAAGCGATCGATGCCAAGAAGCTCGACGTCAAGGAGCCGGTGACGGCCCAGGCGCTCGTCAAGGCCGGCATCATCAGCCGCGTCCGCGACGGTGTGAAGCTGCTCGGTAATGGCGAATTGAAGTCGAAGGTCACCTTCGATATCGCCGGCGCCTCGCGCTCCGCGCTCGAAAAGGTCGAGAAGGCAGGGGGCTCCGTGAAGCTTCCCGAAAAGGCCGAGCAGGCCGAGGCCTGATCTCACAACTTCCAAGCGGCGGCCTCGAGCCGCCGCTTGCATATTGAGCCCTCGCATCTTATTTCGGGGCATCTGTCCGGCTGCGTCCAGCGTCGGCTGCACCATGAAACCTGCGCGGATGATCGCCGCACACGACCCGCCTGGGTCCCTTCCGGAGCGTCTTTATGGCATCGGCAGCAGAGCAACTTGCTTCCAACCTGAACTTTGCGGCCTTCGCCAAGGCCGAGGATCTCAAGAAGCGCATCTGGTTCACGATCGGCGCGCTGCTCGTCTACCGCATCGGCACCTATATCCCGATGCCGGGAATCAATCCGCAAGCCTTTGCGCAGGCATTCCAGCAGCAGGCCGGTGGCGTGCTCGGCATGTTCAACATGTTTGCCGGCGGCGCGGTCGAGCGCATGGCGATCTTCGCGCTCGGCATCATGCCCTACATCTCTGCCTCCATCATCATGCAGCTCATGACGGCCGTCGTTCCGACGCTCGAGCAGCTGAAGAAGGAGGGTGAGCAGGGCCGCAAGGTCATCAACCAGTACACGCGCTACGGAACCGTGCTGCTGGCGACCGTCCAGGCCTACGGTATCTCGATAGGACTGGAGAGCGGGCAGGACATCGTCACCGATCCGGGCTGGTTCTTCCGCATCTCGGCCGTCATTACGCTCGTCGGCGGCACGATGTTCCTGATGTGGCTGGGCGAGCAGATCACTGCTCGCGGCCTCGGCAACGGCATTTCACTGATCATTTTCGCCGGTATCGTCGCGGGCCTGCCTTCGGCGATCGCGGGAACGCTCGAACTCGGCCGCACCGGCGCGCTCGGCACGGGCATCATCCTCGGCATCATCCTGCTCTGCATCGTGCTGATCGCGTTCATCGTGTTCTTTGAGCGCGCGCAGCGACGGCTTCTGATCCAGTATCCAAAGCGCCAGGTCGGCAACCGGATGTTCCAGGGCGACACCTCGCACCTGCCGCTGAAGCTCAACACCGCCGGCGTCATTCCGCCGATCTTCGCCTCGTCGCTGCTTCTGCTGCCGGCGACCCTTGCGGGCTTCTCCGACACCACTACGCTGCCGGCCTGGGCGAATACCGTTCTCGCAACGCTCGGCCACGGACAGCCGCTCTACATGCTGTTCTACGCCTCGATGATCGTCTTCTTCGCCTTCTTCTACACGGCGATCGTCTTCAATCCGAAGGACACAGCCGACCAGCTGAAGAAGCATTCCGGCTTCATCCCCGGCTATCGCCCGGGCGAGCGGACGGCGGAGTACATCGACTATGTGCTGACTCGCATCACCGTCATCGGTGCGATCTATCTCGTCGTGATCTGCATGATCCCCGAGTTCCTGATCGCTGCCACAGGCGTGCCCTTCTACCTCGGCGGAACGTCGCTGCTGATCGTCGTCAGCGTCACGCTGGACACTGTCGCGCAGACACAGGGCCACCTGATCGCGCATCAGTACGAGGGTCTGATCAAGAAGTCGAAGCTGCGTGGAGGGAAGAGGGGACGATGAGACTGATACTGCTTGGACCGCCGGGCGCGGGGAAGGGGACCCAGGCCCAGAGGCTGGTCGAGCGCCACGGCATCCCGCAGCTTTCGACGGGCGACATGCTGCGCGCAGCCGTCGCCAACGGCACCGAGGTCGGCAAGAAGGCCAAGGCCATCATGGATGCCGGCGGTCTCGTCTCCGACGACATCGTCAACCAGATCGTGTCCGACCGGATCGGCGAGCCGGATTGCGCCAGGGGCTTCGTCCTCGACGGCTATCCGCGCACGCTTGCGCAGGCCGATTCCGTCGAGAAGATGCTGGGCGAGCGCGGTGCGCCGCTCGACGTCGTGATCGAGCTCGTCGTGGACGACAAGATCCTGATCAGTCGCATCGCCAAGCGCGCCGCAGACGCCCAGGCGGCCGGCCAGCCGGTTCGCAAGGACGACAATCCCGACGTGTTCGAGGAGCGTCTGCGCGCCTACTACAAGAGCACGGCTCCTCTGATCGGCTATTACCACGCCAAGGGGCTTCTCCGCGGCGTGGACGGCATGGCGCCGATCGACGACGTAACAACCGCGATCGAGAAACTGATCTCTTGATGTGAAGGCGGCGGGTCATCCCCGCCGCTTCTTTATTGCCGCTCAGGCGGCCTTTGCCAGCTGCTGCTGGCGTCCCTCTTTCAGAACCCGCGCATACCATTCGAGCTCGTCGAGCATCACGGCTGCGCTGTCGCCGAGATAGGGGTAGTCGGCGAAGTCCTTGCCCTCGCGCATGAGGCCGAGGAACGGCTCCATGTTGATGTGGACGGCCGCACGCGTCGGAACCATCGAGACCTCGACCGCGATCAGCCTGAGATGCTCTACAGCGCGCGTCGCGCCCGACGACCCGTATCCGAGGAAGGCCGCAGGCTTCCGTCCGCCCTCTTCGGCGAGGTAGTCGAGCGCATTCTTGATCGCGCCCGAGACTGAGTGGTTGTACTCCGCAGTGATGAAGACATAGCCGTCCAGCTCGGCGATGCGCGCAGCGAAGCGACGGGCTTCGGCGTTCTCGATCGGCTTGTAGCGCGGCGACAGCGGCTCTTCGAAGAGCGGGATGTCGTAGTCGCGCAGATCGACGATCTCGTAGGCGGCGTCTTCACGCGCGTCTGCCAACGTCTGGAGCCAGGCGGCGGGACGGTCGGCGAAGCGTCCCTCGCGTGTTGTCGAAAGGATGATGCCGATTCGCGGTTTGGTCATTGGGATATCCGGTTTCCGATAGAGCTTTGGAGTGCGCCGGATATCTGGTATCCAGCGGTAACCATGCCTATGTCGGTCAGTCATGGGCTCGCCGCAAGACGGCACTTTTTGCACACGAGGTAACCCGTGCATCACCACCTAACCACCATCGGCTCGCTCGATACCGAACAGTGCCGCGAGGCCATGATTCCGGTCGCCGATATGCTGGCGCTGATTTCGGGCAAGTGGACGATCCTGATCGTCGGGGCTCTTGGCCGAGGTCCGCTGCGATTTTCAGAATTGCGGCGCAAGGTCGAGGGCATCTCCCAGAAGATGCTGAGCGCGACGCTCCGCGACCTCGAGCGCGACGGCTTCGTCAAGCGCACCGTCACACCGACCGTGCCGCCGCGCGTCGACTATGAACTGACCGCGATGGGGCACGACCTCCATGTTCCGCTGAAGGCGGTCGGCGATTGGGCCATGGCCAACCGCAGCCGGCTCGAGCAGGCGCGCCACGATTTCGCCGAGCGGGAGAAGGCCGCGGAGCGTGCTGCCTGACAGAGGCCGCCAGCATCCGGACCAATCGTCCATCCGGCGCTTGACACTTCGCCGGTTCTGACATAGTGCACCCCGTCTTCCCGACATTGCGTGGTCAGGATGCCCGAGAGGCATGGCTGCGTGTTGGCGAAACACTCGCAAGGGCCGGCCTCCACCGGACGCGGGTCAACAAGAAAGCCGGCTGAGCCGGCCCCAGATGGAGATGAAGATGGCTCGTATAGCCGGCGTCAACATTCCGACCAACAAGCGCGTCGTGATCGCGCTTCAGTATATCCACGGCATCGGCGCGAAGTTCGCGCAGGAAATCGTGGAGAAGGTCGGCATTCCCGCCGAGCGTCGCGTGAACCAGCTCACCGACGCCGAAGTGATCCAGATCCGCGAGACGATCGACCGCGACTACCAGGTCGAGGGCGACCTGCGCCGCGAAGTCTCGATGAACATCAAGCGCCTGATGGACCTCGGCTGCTACCGCGGCCTGCGTCACCGCCGTTCGCTGCCGGTCCGCGGCCAGCGCACGCATACCAATGCGCGCACCCGCAAGGGTCCCGCAAAGGCGATCCAGGGCAAGAAGAAGTAATTGGAGTGGGTAGTGGGTAGTGGGTAGTCGCTAGGGTTTTCCTACTCACTACGAACTACCTCACTACCACCGCCAGGTGTAGCCGCTGGCATTACGGCGGCGACGATATCGTTGAAAGGACTGACATGGCCAAGGAAGCCGCACGCGTTCGCCGTCGCGAACGCAAGAACATCTCGACGGGCGTCGCGCACGTCTCGTCGACGTTCAACAACACCATGATCACCATCACCGACGCGCAGGGCAATGCGATTGCCTGGTCGTCAGCCGGCGCTCAGGGTTTCAAAGGCTCGCGCAAGTCGACCCCGTTCGCAGCCCAGATGGCCGCCGAGGATTGCGCCCGCAAGGCGCAGGAGCACGGCATGCGCACTCTTGAGGTCGAAGTTTCGGGTCCGGGTTCGGGCCGTGAGTCGGCGCTCCGCGCGCTGCAGGCTGCGGGCTTCATGATCACGTCCATCCGCGACGTGACCCCGATCCCGCACAATGGCTGCCGCCCGCGCAAGAAGCGCCGCGTCTGAGTGATCGCGCCGGCTGCCCATGACGGGCTGCCGGCCGTTTCCAATAGGCCCGCCACGATTGGATGGTGGCCGGGCAATGGAAGGAAGCACCATGATCCAGAAGAACTGGCAGGACCTGATCCGGCCGAACAAGATCGAATTCTCGTCGAAGGGTCGCACCCAGACGACGCTGGTCGCCGAGCCGCTGGAGCGTGGCTTCGGCCTGACGCTCGGCAACGCGCTGCGTCGCGTTCTCCTGTCGTCGCTGCGCGGCGCTGCCGTAACCGCCGTCCAGATCGATGGCGTGCTGCATGAGTTCTCGTCGATCCCGGGTGTCCGCGAGGACGTCACCGACATCGTCCTCAACATCAAGGAAATCGCCATCCGCATGGAAGGCGACGGACCGAAGCGCATGGTCGTGCGCAAGCAGGGTCCGGGCGCCGTCACCGCCGGCGACATCCAGACCGTGGGCGACGTCGAGATCCTGAACCCCGACCACGTGATCTGCACGCTCGACGAGGGTGCGGAGATCCGCATGGAGTTCACCGTCGACAACGGCAAAGGCTACGTGCCGGCCGACCGCAACCGCGCCGAAGACGCGCCGATCGGCCTCATCCCGGTCGACTCGCTCTATTCGCCGGTGCGCAAGGTGTCCTATAAGGTTGAGAACACCCGTGAGGGCCAGGTTCTCGACTACGACAAGCTGACCCTGACGCTCGAGACCGATGGCTCGATCACGGGCGAGGACGCGGTCGCATTCGCGGCGCGCATCCTGCAGGACCAGCTCGGCATGTTCGTCAACTTCGACGAGCCGCAGAAGGAAGAGGCCTCCGAGGCCGTCACCGAGCTCGCCTTCAACCCGGCGCTGCTCAAGAAGGTCGACGAACTCGAGCTCTCCGTCCGTTCGGCGAACTGCCTGAAGAACGACAACATCGTGTATATCGGCGATCTGATCCAGAAGACGGAAGCCGAGATGCTGCGCACGCCGAATTTCGGCCGCAAGTCGCTCAACGAGATCAAGGAAGTTCTCGCCTCCATGGGGCTCCACCTCGGCATGGAAGTGCCGGATTGGCCGCCGGAGAACATCGAAGACCTCGCCAAGCGCTACGAAGATCAATACTGAGGCCGCAAGGCTTTCGACCAACCTGTTGAAGGAGCAAGCTCATGCGCCACGGAAAAGCCGGCCGCAAGCTGAACCGCACCGCCAGCCACCGCAAGGCGATGTTTGCAAACATGGCGGCCTCGCTCATCGAGCATGAGCAGATCGTCACCACCCTGCCGAAGGCGAAGGAACTTCGCCCGATCGTCGAGAAGCTCGTCACGCTCGGCAAGCGCGGCGACCTGCACGCCCGTCGTCAGGTCATCTCGCAGATCCGTTCGGACGCCATGGCCAAGCGCCTGTTCGACGAGATTGCCCCGCGCTACGCATCGCGTCACGGCGGCTACCTTCGCATCATGAAGGCCGGCTTCCGTCATGGCGACAACGCCGCGCTGGCCGTGATCGAGTTCGTCGACCGTGACGTCGAAGCCAAGGGCGCCGCCGATCGCGCGCGTCGCGAGGTTGAAGAAGCGAACGAGGCCGAGGCGGCGTGATCGCTGCCTTGACGACTCGTGGATGAAGGGGCCGTTTGGCCCCTTTTTCTTTTGTCAGAACAGCTTTTGGCCGCGCATCGAAACGTGGCCCGATTTGCCGATGATGAGATGGTCGTGGACGACGATCCCCATCGGCTTCGCCGTCGCCTCGATCGTCCGCGTCATGTCGATATCCGCCTTGGACGGCGTCGGATCGCCGGACGGATGGTTGTGGACGAGCACCAGCGCGGTCGCCGACAGTTCGAGCGCGCGCCGGATCACCTCGCGCGGATAGGCAGGCGTATGGTCGACGGTGCCGACCTGCTGCACCTCGTCGGCCAGAAGCGCGTTCTTCTTGTCGAGGAAGAGGATGCGAAACTGCTCGCGTTCCTCGAAGGCCATGGCAAGATGGCAATAGTCGATCACGTTCGACCATGATCCCAGCACCGGCCGCTTGCCGATCTCGCGCCGCGCCATGCGCGACGCGGCCGCGGCGACGATCTTGAGATCGCGTGCGACGCTTTCGCCGACGCCCTTCTGCTCTCTCAGAAGGTGCTCCGGCGCTCCCAGGACTTCCGAGAAGGAGCCGAAGCGCGCCAGCAGCGCTTTGGCAAGCGGCTTGGTGTCCGTGCGCTGAATCGATCGAAACAACAGAAGTTCAAGGAGCTCGTAATCTTCGAGCGCCTCGCCGCCCAGCCGCGAGAAGCGGTCGCGGGCGCGATCCCGGTGACCGAGATAATGCGGCTTCGGCTCGGGGAGTTTCGGTGCGACAGGCTTGGGTGCGGGCTGGCTCAAAGGCTGCGGCGCCAGCGGCATTTCAGAGAAGAAGCTGCGTTCGTCCCGATCCTCGCCCATGCCGCTCCCCCAACGTCGTCAGGCGATGGTAGGGCGAGAGGAGATCAGGCGGCAAGTCCCGGCCGGTCGAGGCCACCGGGCGACAGCGTGAAGATCTCGCAACCCGTCGCCGTCACGCCGACCGTGTGCTCATACTGGGCCGACAAGGACCGGTCGCGCGTCACCGCCGTCCAGCCATCGGCGAGCACTTTCACATGCGGCCGGCCGAGATTGATCATCGGCTCGATCGTGAAGATCATGCCCTCGCGCATCTCGACGCCCTCGTTCGGGCTGCCGTAGTGCAGGATGTTCGGCGCGTCGTGGAACAGGCGGCCGACACCGTGGCCGCAGAAATCGCGCACCACCGAGCAGCGCTCGGCCTCGGCACAGGACTGGATCGCCGCGCCGATCGCGCCTGTGCGCACGCCTGGCTTGACGGCCGCGATCCCGCGCATCAGGCATTCATGCGTGACCTCCAGGAGGCGTTCGGCCGCGCGTTTCACCTGGCCGACCGGGTACATGCGGCTCGAATCTCCATGCCATCCGTCGAGGATGTAGGTCACGTCGATGTTGACGATATCGCCGTCGCGGAGCGGCTTGGCATCGGGAATGCCGTGGCAGACGACATGGTTGATCGAGGTGCAGGACGACTTGGTGTAGCCGCGATAGTTCAGCGTCGCCGGCAGCGCGCCATGATCCCTGCCGAACTCGAACACGAATTTGTCGATCGCCTCGGTGGTCGTGCCCGGCTCGACCATGCCGGCCAGTTCGTCGAGGCATGTCGCGGTCAGCCGACAGGCCTTGCGCATGCCTTCGAAGGCATCCGGGCCGTAGAGCCTGATCTGGCCGGTATTGCGGGCGGGCAGGGCGTCTGCCTCGAGATAGGTGACCATGGTGATGTCCTTGACGAGCCGCAGATGTGGCACGGCAGGCCACGGCGATCAAGAACGCTGCTGCCCTCACAGCGTGTCTCGCCAGCGCGACCAACGTGAACGCCCTGCCACATCTTGGCCAGATCGCGGTCACGGTTGCGTGTTCACATCCTTCGGCACGCGGAGGTTGCTCGTGGCCGCCTTCATCCGACACCATCCATCTGGAGTTTCTTCATGACTTTTCGCAATTCGACACTGGCGCTTGCTGCCGCTGCCCTGATTGCTGGCCCTGTTGCCGGTGCTTACGCCCAGACCGAAGCACCGCAGGCGCCCACGACGATGGAGGCACCCGCAGCCGCGCCGTCGACGAATTATGACAACGGCAAGCTGCAGTCTTTCGTGGTGGCGTTCCTGCAGGTCGATGAGATCAACCGCACCTACGCGCCGCAGCTTGCCGCCGCAGGCTCGGAGGAAGAGCAGCAGCAGGTCCGCCAGCAGGCCGGCGAAGCCATGGTCGGCGCGGTCGAGAGTTCAGGCGGCATCACCGTCGAGGAATATAACCAGATCATCGAGACCGCCCAGGGCAATCCCGAATTGGCCCAGCAGATCAACACGATGATCCAGGAGGCCGCGCAGGCTCCGGCAGAACCGGCTCCGGCTGCACAGTAGCTCAGGCCAGGATCAGCGCCTTGATGCCGTCTGCGACGAACTGGACGGCGAGCGCTGCGAGGATCACGCCGAGAAGGCGTGTCAGGATCGATCGGCCGGTTTCGCCAAGGAACCGGTCGATCCGCTCCGCCAGCACGAAGACAATGAACGTCGCGCCGATACAGAAGGCGATGATGAGGACCAGCATTCCGACGCCGGTCCATGTCTCGAATATGCCGGCAGTCAGCACCGCGGCCGAGATTGCGCCCGGACCGGCGATCAGCGGGATCGCCAGGGGAAACGCCGCGATATTGCGGATCATGTCGTGCGTGATGGCGCGCTCGGCGCTTTTCTCGTGCCGCTCCTGACGGCGCTCGAAGATCATCTCGAAAGCGATGACGAAAAGCAGCAGCCCGCCTGCCACGCGGAAGGCCGGCAGCGTGATGCCGAACACGGTCAGGATCGCCGCCCCCGCGACCGCAAACAGCACAAGAACCAGGAACGAGATCAGGCTGGCACGCACCGCCACTTGCATGCGTTCGGTGCGGTTCATGCCGCGCGTGACGGCCAGGAACAGCGGCGCGAGCCCCGGCGGGTCGATCGTCACCAGCATGGTGAGAAGGGCGTTCAAAAGCGCGTCCGTCGTCGGCATTTGCCCCTCCCTGATGCCCTCACAGATGCGTAGCGCATTGCGTGTTTTCACGCCAGTTTTGCGGTCATGCCGGCCATCAGTCGTGCGCCAGTCTGTGGAAAATACCGGACGGTCTTCAAGTCATTGAACCGAAACGACAATCGGGCGCTTGGCGATGGCCATCGGGTTTGGAGAATCAGGGTCCGATCCTATATAAGAAAGAACCGATTCCTCACGACGAGTGTGACCCGAATTGACCGACCAGACCAAGCCGCGCGGCCCCGGAGACCTGCCTGAGGGCATCGATCCGGTTTCGATCGTGGAGGAAATGCAGCGCTCCTATCTCGACTACGCGATGAGCGTGATCGTGAGCCGCGCGCTGCCGGACGTTCGGGACGGTCTGAAGCCCGTGCATCGCCGACTGCTCTATGCAAGCCATGAGAGCGGCTATCACTGGAACCGCAAATACGTGAAGTCGGCGCGCCCTGTCGCCGATGTCATGGGTAAATATCACCCGCACGGTGACGCCTCGATCTATGACGCATTGGTGCGCATGGCGCAGGACTGGTCGCTGCGCGTGCCGCTCATCGACGGGCAGGGCAATTTCGGCTCGATCGACGGCGATCCGCCCGCGGCCATGCGCTACACCGAGGCGCGGCTGACGAAAGTCGCCCACGAGCTTCTCGAGGACATCGACAAGGACACGGTCGATTTTCAGGAGACCTACGATTCGGCCGGCGAAGAGCCGAAGGTTCTCCCGGCGCGGTTCCCCAACCTGCTGGTTAACGGCTCCGGCGGCATCGCCGTCGGCATGGCGACCAACATCCCGCCGCACAATCTCGGTGAAGTCGTCGATGCCTGCATCGCGCTCATCGATAATCCGGCGATCGACCTGCCGACGCTGATGGAGATCATCCCCGGTCCGGATTTTCCGACCGGCGGTCTCATCCTCGGCCGCTCGGGCATTTACAGCGCCTATTCGACGGGCCGCGGCTCGGTTTTGATGCGCGGCAAGGTCGACATCGAGCAGATCCGCAACGACCGCGAAGCGATCATCGTCACGGAGATCCCGTACCAGGTCAACAAGGCGTCGATGATCGAGAAGATGGCCGAACTCGTGCGCGACAAGCGCATCGAGGGCATCTCAGACATTCGCGACGAAAGCGACCGGCAGGGCTACCGCGTTGTCGTCGAGCTGAAGCGCGATGCTGTTGCCGATGTCGTCCTGAACCAGCTTTACCGCTATACCCCGCTGCAGACCTCCTTCGGCTGCAACATGGTTGCGCTGAACGGTGGCAAGCCGGAGCAGATGACGCTGCTCGACATGCTGGCCGCGTTCATCTGGTTCCGTGAGGACGTCGTCAGCCGCCGCACCAAGTTCCTGCTGCGGAAGGTGCGCGACCGCGCCCACGTGCTTGTCGGCCTTGCGATCGCCGTTGCCAACATCGACGAGGTCATCCGTCTCATCCGGCAGGCGCCCGATCCGGCGACAGCGCGCGACCAGCTTATGACGCGCCGCTGGCCAGCCTCGGACGTCGAGGCGCTGATCCAGCTGATCGACGATCCGCGCCACCGCATCAACGATGACGGCACCTACAACCTCTCCGAGGAGCAGGCCCGCGCCATCCTCGACCTGCGCCTCCAGCGTCTGACCGCGCTCGGCCGCGACGAGATCGACGAGGAGCTGAACGGCATCGGCGCGCAGATCAAGGACTACCTCGACATCCTGTCGTCGCGCGCCCGCATCCAGCAGATCGTCAAGGACGAGCTGACTTCACTGCGCGACGAGTTCGCCACGCCGCGCCGCACGGTGATCACCGATGGCGGCGCCGACATGGACGACGAAGACCTGATCCAGCGCGAGGACATGGTCGTCACCGTCACGCATGAGGGCTACATCAAGCGCGTCCCGCTATCGATCTACCGGGCGCAGGCGCGCGGCGGCAAGGGCCGCTCCGGCATGTCGACGAAGGACGAGGATTTCGTCACGCGCCTGTTCGTGGCGAGCACGCACGCGCCGATCCTGTTCTTTTCCTCGCGCGGCATCGTCTACAAGGAAAAGGTCTGGCGCCTGCCGATCGGTACGCCGCAGTCGCGCGGCAAGTTCCTGCGCAACCTCCTGCCGCTCCAGCAGGGCGAACGCATAACCTCGATCATGCCGCTTCCGGAAGACGAGACGAGCTGGGGCGAGCTGGACGTGATGTTCGCGACGACCCGCGGCACGGTTCGTCGCAACAAGCTGTCGGACTTCGTGCAGGTCAACCGCAATGGCAAGATTGCGATGAAGTTCGACGAGGATGGCGACGAGATTCTCGCCGTCTATACCTGCACCGAAAACGACGATGTCCTGCTCACCGCCTCCAGCGGGCAGTGCATCCGGTTCCCGGTTACCGATGTCCGCGTCTTCAAGGGTCGCGATTCGCAGGGCGTGCGCGGCATCTCGCTCGCCGACGGCGACACCGCGATCTCGATGACCATCCTCGAGCATGTCGAGAGCGATGCATCCGAGCGCTCGGCCTATCTGAAGCGCTCGATCATCGAGCGCAAGGCGGCATCGGCCGAGCCGATCGACGGCGACGATGAGATCGAATTGACGAACGAGGAAGTCACGGGCGATGCCGATCTCTCCGAGGAACGCTTCCAGTTCCTGAAGGCGCATGAGCAGTTCGTGCTGACGGTCACGGAATTCGGCTACGGCAAGCGGTCGTCTTCCTACGATTTCCGCGTCATCGGCCGCGGCGGCAAGGGCATCCGCGCGACCGACATATCGAAGACGGCGGAGATCGGACCGCTCGTCGCAGCCTTCCCGGTGGGCGACGACGATCAGATCATGCTGGTGTCGAATGCCGGCACGGTCATCCGCGTGCCGGTCAAGAATATCCGCTACGCCAGCCGCGCCACCAAGGGCGTGACGATCTTCAACACGGGCGATGGCGAGAAGGTCGTGTCCGTAGAGCGCATACCCGAGCCGCAGGCCGAAGACGGCGTCGACCAGCCGGCTTCATCGGACGACGAGGCTCCGTCGGGTAAGGCGTAGAAATTAGATAAGTAGACACAAGTAAAAAGGGCGACACCATTGGTGTCGCCCTTACGCTTTACTCGGATACTCAGGGTACGCTGGGCAGGGGATTTCAGTACATTCCATAGCGATTGACGCGGCGGCGGCGCGTTTCGACACGGACACGATCGGCCTCTTCGCGAAGACCGAGCACGGTGGCGATCAGCATTGCGAGCGTCATGGCGGCTGCGAGCGTGAAGATCATCATGGCGGGCTCTCCTTGGTCCTAACAACGAGGTGGATGCGATTTGGTTTCACCTTCGATGTTTTCACATTGGCGTGAGACGACTTAACGGAGACTGAGGAGCTCGTTCATGTACGGTTCACCATGCCGCCGGCGATTGCCTTGCGGCGGTGCTGCGGCTAGAAGCCCGGCATGACCAGCCGCACCGCCTTTTATGCAGGATCGTTCGATCCGCTCACCAACGGCCATCTCGACGTGCTGCGCGGCGCGTTGACCATTGCCGACCGGATCATCGTCGGCATCGGCGTCCAGGCCTCCAAGCAGCCGCTCTTCACCTTCGAGGAGCGCGTCGAGCTGATCGACGCCTGGGCGAAGCGCGAGATCGCGGCAGACGCCTCCAAGCTGGAAGTCGTCGCCTTCCGGGGGCTTCTGGTCGATGCAGCTGCGCATCATGGCGCAACGATCATGATCCGCGGCCTGCGTGATGGCACCGATCTCGATTACGAAATGCAGATGGCCGGCATGAACGAGGTGATGGCACCCGACCTGCAGACGGTTTTTTTGCCCGCCAGCCCCTCTGTCCGCACGATTACGGCCACACTCGTTCGTCAGATTGCCTCGATGGGGGGCGATGTCGCGCCCTTCGTTCCCGAAAACGTCGATCTCGCCCTCAGGGCGAAGTTCGCCTCCAGGAATTCGTGAGGAGCCTTTCCCATATGCGTACGACCTTCAAGACGATGGTTGCTTCGGCCGTCCTGTCCTTCGGCCTCGCCGTCGCACCTGCGATGGCCGACCCGGAGAACACGATGGTCATCGAGCTGACGAACGGCGAAGTCGAGATTTTGCTGCGTCCGGACCTTGCGCCGCGCCACGTCGAGCAGATCAAGGCGCTGGTTCGCGAAGGCGCCTATGACAATGTCGCGTTTCATCGCGTGATCGAGGGCTTCATGGCCCAGACCGGCGACGTGCGCTACGGCGACATGGCCGAAGGCTACAACAGCCAGCTCGTCGGCACCGGCGGCTCGCAGCTCGCCAACATCCCGGCCGAGTTCTCTGCCGAGCCGTTCGTCCGCGGCACCGTCGGCATGGCGCGCGCGCAGGATCCGAACTCGGCGAACTCGCAGTTCTTCATCATGTTCGCGCCAGGCGACCCACTCAACAACAACTACACCGTCATCGGCCAGGTCGTATCGGGCATGGAAAGTGTCGACGCCATCAAGCGCGGCAATCCGGCCGCCAATGGCTCGGTGACCGACCCCGACCGCATGATCTCGGTGCACATCGCCGCCGACCAGCAATAGACAGGAAAGGCTTTCGCCAAATGGCTGACATCAAGGACCCGGAAAACACGCTGCTGCTCGAGACGACACAGGGCAATGTCGTGATCGAGCTCTATCCCGATCTCGCTCCCGGCCACGTTGCGCGCATCAAGGAACTCGCACGCGAAGGCGCCTATGACGGCGTCGTCTTCCACCGCGTGATCGACGGCTTCATGGCGCAGACCGGCGACGTCAAGTTCGGCAAGAAGGGTGGCGCGTCCTTCAACCCGGCCCGCGCGGGCATGGGCGGTTCCGACAAGCCGGACCTGAAGGCGGAGTTCTCCAACGCCAACCATGGCCGCGGCGCCTGCTCGATGGCACGTGCGCAAAATCCGAACTCGGCCAATTCGCAGTTCTTCATCTGCTTCGGCGATGCGGGCTTCCTGAACCGCCAGTACACGGTCTGGGGCCAGGTCATCGAAGGCATGGAAAACGTCGACAAGATCAAGCGCGGCGAGCCCGTGCAGGATCCCGATTCGATCGTGTCGCTGCGCGTCGCCGCGGACGCGACTGCCTGATCAATGCGGTCCATCCTCGCGTCTCCGATCCTCGTCTGTCTCGCCGGCCCTGCCGCCGCGACGTCGTCGATCGGCTGCGCGAGCGCCGAAGATGATGCATCTGTCGATCTCTCCCTCGGCAATCTCCCGATCACGGCCGTCGTCGGCGCGTATGTTCGCGCCGGTGACGCCGTCTGGTCGACGCTGGAAGGCGAGGGCGAGCCGGTGATCTCCGGCCAGGCCTTTGGCGACGACGAGACGTTGCGCATCGATCTCACGGATCCGAACGTGGAGCGGGTCGTTGCCGAAGTCCGGCTCTTTCGCGCCATGGAAGACGACGACTACGCACTTGCCGGCACGCTGCGCATTCCGGGCGTCGGCGCCTGGGCCGTAACCTGCGTCGGGCCATAGCGAGCCGTGCGCGTAGACCTTTTCGATTTCGAACTGCCACAGGACCGGATCGCGCTCAGACCAGCCGAGCCGCGCGACGAGGCGCGCATGCTGGTCGTGCGCGACTGCGCACTGGCCGATCGCCAGGTGATCGACCTGCCGTCGCTGCTCTCACCGGGCGACGTGCTCGTCTTCAACGACACCAAGGTCATTCCCGCCCAGTTGCGCGGCACGCGCCGCCGCGGCGAGGCGACGGCGACCGTCGAGGCGACCCTGCACATGCGTATCGGTGCCGACCGCTGGAAAGCCTTCCTGCGACCCGCAAAACGCGTTTCCGTCGGCGAGAGGATCGCCTTCGGACATGACGGCAATCTCTGCCTCACCGGCACGCTGGACGCGACGGTTGCCGAAAAGGGCGAGGCCGGCGAGGCATTGCTGGTTTTCGATCTCTCGGGCCCTGCGCTGGACGAGGCCCTGCACACGGTCGGTCATATCCCGCTGCCGCCCTACATCGCCTCGAAACGGCCGGAGGATGAGCGCGACCGCGCCGACTACCAGACGATCTATGCCCGCGAGGAAGGGGCTGTCGCCGCACCTACCGCCGGGCTCCACTTCACGCCACGCCTGATGGATGCGCTCGACGCGGCCGGCATCGAGCGCCGCTTCGTCACGCTGCATGTGGGCGCCGGGACCTTCTTGCCCGTCAAGGCCGACGATACGACCGAGCACCGCATGCATGCCGAGATCGGCTATGTGGACGAGGAGACGGCCGACGCGCTCAACGCGGCGCGCGCCCGCGGCAACAGGATCGTGTCGGTCGGCACCACATCCCTGCGTCTTCTCGAAAGTGCTGCCGATGCCGATGGCCGCATTCGGGCATGGTCCGGCGCGACGGATATCTTCATCACGCCCGGCTACCGCTTCCGCACCGCCGACATTCTCATGACCAACTTCCATCTGCCGCGCTCGACGCTGTTCATGCTGGTCTCCGCCTTCAGCGGCCTCGACACCATGCGCGCCGCCTATGCGCATGCAGTCGAAGCCCGATACCGCTACTATTCCTACGGGGATTCCAGCCTGCTTTTCCGGGGCGAGCAATGAGCGGCGGCGCCCTTGGACACCCCCCTCTGGCCTGCTGGCCATCTCCCCCTCAAGGGGGGAGATCAGTCGACTCCACGACTATCCTCTTTCCGACAGCCCGTTCAGAATCGAGTGCGCCATCGCCGCGATCAATCTCCCCCTTGAGGGGGAGATGGCCGGCTGGCCAGAGGGGGGTGCGATGACGACCGCTATCGCCCGAGCCGGAAACCGATGACCGACACCTTCACCTACAGGATCCTTGCAACCGACGGGCAGGCCCGGCGTGGCGAGATCACGATGCCGCGTGGGACAGTGCGCACCCCGGCCTTCATGCCGGTCGGCACCGCCGGCACGGTCAAGGCAATGTATCTCGACCAGGTGCGCGATCTGGGCGCCGACATCATCCTCGGCAACACCTACCATTTGATGCTTCGGCCGGGTGCGGAGCGCATGGCGCGGCTGGGCGGCCTGCACGAATTTGCGCGCTGGCCCTATCCGATCCTCACCGATTCCGGCGGCTTCCAGGTCATGTCGCTGTCGAGCCTGCGCAAGGTGCGCGAGGAGGGCGTGACGTTCCGCTCGCATATCGACGGCGCGGTCCACGAGATGTCGCCCGAACGCTCGATCGAGATCCAGGGCCTGCTCGATTCGGACATCCAGATGCAGCTCGACGAATGCGTCGCGTTGCCGGCTAGCCGTGACGAGATCGAGCGCGCGATGCAGCTTTCGTTGCGCTGGGCCGAGCGCTGCCGCGTGGCCTTCGGCGAGCAACCCGGCAAGGCCATGTTCGGCATTGTCCAGGGTGGCGACGACGCGAGACTGCGCGTGGAATCCGCGCAGGCACTGCGCGCGCTTGATCTGAAAGGCTACGCCGTCGGCGGCCTTGCCGTGGGCGAGCCGCAGGCGGTCATGCTGGAGATGCTCGAAGCGACCTGTCCCGAACTGCCCATCGAGAAGCCACGCTACCTGATGGGCGTGGGAACGCCCGACGACATCCTGAAGTCGGTGGCGCGCGGCATCGACATGTTCGACTGCGTAATGCCGACAAGGGCAGGCCGTCATGGGCTTGCCTATACCCGGCACGGCAAGATCAACCTGAAGAACGCCCGCCACGCCGAGGATCCCCGACCGCTCGACGAGGAGAGCGATTGCCCGGCCGCGCGCGACTACAGCCGCGCCTATCTCCACCATCTGGTGAAATCCGGCGAGGCGCTTGGCGGCATGCTGCTCACCTGGACAAATCTCGCCTACTACCAGAGCCTCATGTCCGACATCCGCGCCGCGATCGAGGCGGGCCGGTTTGCCGAGCGGGCAGGGGAGATCACCGAGACCTGGGCCCGCGGCGACCTGCCGCCGATCTAGACTTTACACACATGGATGAAACCGAAACGGGTGCCCGCGCGTAGAGGAAGCCAGGCACCGGTCGCAGGCGCGCTCGGCACATCCGGCGGGGACGTCCATGAAATACGCTTACGCTTACGGCATCGCGCTCGTAATCTTCCTCATCCTCGACGGGATCTGGCTCGGGATCGTCGCCCGCAACTTCTACGTCTCGCGCATGGGCGACCTGATGCTCGACCAGCCGCGCTGGGGCGTGGCGGCGATCTTCTACGCCATCTACATCATGGGCGCGGTCTACTTCGCGATTTCCGTCGGCATGGCCGAGCGCTCATGGCAGGTCGCCGCCGTCAACGGCGCACTGTTCGGATTCTTCGCCTACCTCACCTATAACGGCACCAACCTCGCCGTCCTGCGCGGCTATGACGAAGTGATCGCCATTGTCGACACGCTATGGGGTGCGACGGTGACTGCCGCCGTTGCCGGCGGCACCGTCATGGCGATGAGCGCCTTCGGCCTGCTCGACAGCTAGGCGCCGATCGTCGTTGCCGCGCGAAGGTGAACGCCCGTAATTCGGAACGTGCCATCTTCCTGCAAAGCGAGCGTATAGACGGCCTCATATTCCTTGCCGTCCGGCCCCGTGATCAGCACCTGCTGCGCCAGCGTGCCGGGGCCGGTCATTTGCGCGCGGCCAAAACTGTAGCTGCGCGGGCTGTTGACCTGCGGATAGGCCGACTGGACCATCCGCATGAAGGCCTGTTCGGTCGGGAAGATGCGCTTGATGTTCGGCGCCGCGAAGGAATAGGCGGTGCTGCCGTCCCCGGACTGGAAGGCGTTCAGCTGGCCCGAAATGACGGTTTGCGCCGCTTCGAAATAGGCATCATTGGCGCTGGCCGGCGATGCCGCCATCCACAATGCCGTCAGGGTTGCCGCGACTGCTCCACGCATGTCATGCCCTCCATTGCCCCGGAACGGCCACACCCTGTCGGCGGGCCTTGCTCGAATCTATACGCAGTTTGGCGGAAAGCAGTTTCACGTCTGTGAGACCGGCCATTGCCTGGCTTGAGGGCTGCGAACAGCCGAAGCTGCCCAAAGCTTCGGCACCTTCCGCAACTTCCGCTCCCTCAAGGCGTTCAATTTGAGAAAAGCCTTGCGTTTCCCGGGGGGGCTCATTGAAATGACAGTGCAATGGGAGTTGGTGCGTGACGGCATTTGACGAAATGCGCCCGGCCGGGGATGCCGTGCGTGGTCCGTACAGGGCCTATGACGAATGGTTCCAGGACCAGGAGCCGATCCGCCTCACCGAAAAGATGCGCGACGCGGAGCGCGTGTTCCGAAAGACGGGCATTACGTTCAACGTCTATGGCGAGGAAGCGGCGGCCGAGCGGCTGATCCCCTTCGACATCGTGCCGCGCGTACTCTCCAGCGCCGAGTGGCGCCGCCTGACGCAGGGCATCGAGCAGCGAGTGCAGGCGCTCAATGCGTTCCTCGACGATATCTACCACCGCCAGGAGATCATCCGGGCAGGGCGCATCCCGCGCGAGCTGATCGCCAACAACGAGGCGTTCCTGCCGCAGATGATCGGCATGCGCCCGCCGGCCGGCGTCTACACGCACATCGTGGGCACGGACATCGTGCGCACAGGCGAGAACGATTTCTTCGTGCTCGAGGACAATGCCCGTACGCCCTCGGGCGTGTCCTACATGATCGAGAACCGCGAGACGATGATGCAGCTCTTCCCGGAGCTGTTCCAGCGCATCCGCGTCATGCCGGTCGAAAATTATCCGCAGCTTCTGCGCCAGTCGCTCTCCGCCGTCGCGCCCAACTCTGCCGGCGAAACGCCGACGATCGCCGTGCTGACGCCGGGCAGTTTCAATTCAGCTTATTTCGAACACGCCTTCCTGGCAGACCAAATGGGCGTCGAGCTCGTCGAGGGGCAGGATCTGCGCGTGGTCGACGGCCGTGTCGCGATGCGCACGACCGAGGGCTACAAAGCGATCGATGTTCTCTACCGCCGCGTCGACGATGCCTATCTCGATCCGCTGACTTTCAATCCGGATTCGGTCCTCGGTGTCGCTGGCATCATGGACGTCTATCGCGCCGGCAACATCACGATCGCGAACGCACCCGGCACCGGCATCGCCGACGACAAGGCGATCTACTCCTACATGCCGGACATCATCGAGTTCTACACCGGCCGCAAGGCGATCCTCGGCAACATCCCGACATGGCGCTGTTCTGAGCCGGACAGCCTGAAATACGTGCTGGAACATCTCTCGGAACTGGTCGTGAAGGAGGTCCACGGCTCCGGCGGCTACGGCATGCTGGTAGGACCGGCGGCCTCGAAGACCGAGCGAGAAGTGTTCGCCGAAAAGCTCAAGGCACGGCCGACGAACTACATCGCCCAGCCGACGCTGGCGCTTTCGACCTGCCCCATCCTCACCGAGGCCGGCCTTGCGCCGCGCCACGTCGATCTGCGGCCCTTCGTTCTCGTGTCCGATCGCGTGCGCATCGTGCCCGGCGGACTGACGCGCGTGGCGCTGAAGGAGGGTTCCCTCGTCGTCAATTCCTCGCAGGGTGGCGGCACCAAAGACACCTGGGTTCTGGACGACTGACATGCTTCTTGGACGCACCGCCAACGGCCTCTACTGGATGGGCCGCTATATCGAGCGAGCCGAGAACATGGCCCGCCTCGTCGATGCCGGCCTGCGGCTGGCCTTGACTCGCACGGAAAATGCTACCGAGGAATGGACGTCGGTCGTCATCAGCGCCGGCGCGACCGACGCCTTCCTCGCCAAGCATCAAGACTATACCGCCGAAGCGGTTTCGGACTTCCTCCTGCGCGACCGGTCGAACCCGTCGAGCGTGCTCGGCTCGATGGAGACGGCGCGCGTCAATGCGCGCATGGTCCGCACCGCGCTAACCCGCGAGACGTGGGAGGCGATCAACGAGGCATGGATGGCCTTCGAGCGCATGCTCGCCATGTCGTTCGACCAGCGCGACCTGCCGCGGCTGCTCGATGCCATCAAGCGCGAGACCGCGCTGATCCGCGGCGCCTTCCACGGCACCATGCTGCGCAACGAGATTTTCGACTTCACGCAGCTCGGCATCTTCGTCGAACGCGCCGACAACACCGCCCGTATCTTGGACGTGAAATACTACGTTCTGCTGCCGTCGGTCGCCTGGGTCGGCTCGTCGCTCGACAACTACCAGTGGGAATCCATCCTGCGCTCGGTCTCCGCACACCGCTCGTATCGCTGGGTCTACGAGGCGGAGTACAAGCCGGTGAACATCGCCGACTTCCTGATCCTCAACCGCCGCATGCCGCGATCGCTGGCCTATTGCTATCGGATGATCGAGGAGAGCCTGGAATCGCTTGCCGAAGACTACGGTGCCAGTCCCGGTTGTCATCGCACGTTCCAGGCGACGCATCGCAAGCTGACGGACGCCACCATCCACACGGTGCTCGATTTCGGCTTGCACGAGTTCCTCGGCGACTTCATCGATCGCAACAACGCGCTGGGCAACGAAATCGCCCGCGACTATCGGTTCTTCTGAGACAGCCATGCTGCTGAAAATAGTCCATCGGACCCGCTACACCTACGATGCGCCACCCGTATATGCGCTTCAGCGTGTGCGCGCCGTACCGCTTACCGGTCCCACACAGAAGGTCATCGACTGGACGCTCGAGATCGCCGGCGCGAATGAGGAAGTCCGCTACGTCGACCACAACGGCAACGACACGCGCTTGCTGTCGATCGGCCAAGATTCCGGCGCGATCGAGCTGATCGCTCGCGGCTCGGTCGAGACGCGGGACACAGCCGGCGTGCTGGGAATGCGCCACGGTTTCGTTCCGCTGTGGCTCTTTCAGCGTTCGACGCCCCTCACCGAAGCCGGTCCCGCCGTCATGGACCTCGTCGCATCGCTCAATCCGAGCGACACGCTCGACCGGCTCCACGCGCTCACGCAGACCATCGCCGAAAGGGTCGTTTACGAAGCGGGGACGACCGCCGTCACGACCACGGCGGAGGAAGCGCTCGCGCTCGGTCACGGCGTCTGTCAGGACCATGCCCACCTGTTCCTCGCCGCTGCCCGGGCCATGGGCATGCCGGCGCGCTACGTCAGCGGCTACCTCAAGATGGATGCTTCCGACGACCAGGTTGCCATGCACGCCTGGGCCGAAGCGCATATCGACGGGCTGGGCTGGGTCGGTTTCGATCCGGCCAATTCCATCTCGCCCGACGAGCGCTATGTCCGCGTGGCGACCGGGCTCGACTATCGCGAGGCCTTGCCGGTATCCGGTATTCGCACGGGACAGGCACATGAGGAACTTGCGGTCGAGATCACGGTCGAGCAGTAATCGCTGCGCACCTGCCTCTTTCCGGGATTCGTCATGACCTATTGCGTGGGTTTGAAGATCGACCGCGGGCTCATGTTCATGTCGGATACCCGGACCAATGCGGGTTTCGACTCCATCGCCTCGTTCAAGAAGATGCATGTCTGGGAAAAGCCCGGTGACCGCGTTATCGTGCTGCTGACGGCGGGAAATCTGGCCACCACGCAGGCCGTGGTCAGCCTGCTTGAAGAACGCTCGAAGGCGGCGGCCGAGCGGGCGCCGTCGATCTACGAAACGCCTTCGATGTTCCAGACGGCGCGTCTCGTCGGCGATACGGTCAAGGAAGTGATTTCGGCCACTGCACCCGTGGGCCAACGCGCCGACGCATTCAGCGCCACGTTCATTCTCGGGGGGCAGATCAAGGGCGGAGAGCCGCGGCTCTTTCTGATCTACCCGGAAGGCAATTTCGTCGAAGCGGGAGATGACACGCCATTCTTCCAGATCGGCGAGACCAAGTATGGCAAGCCGATCCTGGTGCGCGCCTACGACAAGTCTCTCACCTTCGCCGAGACCGCCAAGCTGCTGCTTGTCTCGTTCGATTCCACGCTCAAGTCGAACCTGTCCGTCGGCCTGCCCCTCGACATGCTCTACCTCGAGAAAAACGCGATGAAGGTAGGCTATCAGCGCCGCTTCACGTCAGAAGATCCGTACTATCGGACGATCTCGTCCGGCTGGTCTGACGCGTTGAAAAACGCCTTCCGCGAATTGCCGGCTTTTCCCGACCAGGCCTAAAAAAAAGGCCCGCCGAAGCGGGCCTTTCCTGTCGATTATCAGCTGTACGGCGACACGCACGAACGACGCGGGCCGTTGTAGGGCTGGAACGTGTTGTCTGAGGCGCGATACGAACGGTAGCGATCCGAGCACCAATTCACATGCGCGCTGCCGTAGTTGCGGACGCGGACGCCGGAATCGCCTGCGATGGCACCACCAACGATCGCGCCAGTAATGAAGGCGGCTGCCGGGAACCAGAAGCCGTTGTGGCGGCGATAGCCCGGGCGGTAGTCACGGTAGCCGCGGTGACCGCGATAGTAGGAGTACCGTTCACCACCACCACGACGAAACTCGTTGCGACGCCAGTCGCCACGACGGTTGTCCCAACCACGACGGTTTTCCCAATCACGACGACGCTCGTAGCGCTGCACTTCGGTCGGCGCCATGCGCTCCACATTCAGTGACTGCGGTACCGGTATCGACTGGGCTGCGGCCGGAGCGACGAAACCTGCTGTCGCCAGCATCGCCATGGCACAAATGCTGCTCATCAGCTTCTTCATGGGTGTCTCCTAGCGAATGATCTGCCGCCTCAGCGGCTTGTTAGTCCCTTGTGCCTGACAACGTGCCGCATGGAGACTCGTTCCAGATCGGCCTGACCGCATGATCACGTTCGATTGCGCGCGGTCACACCTTTTGTGGGACGTTGTCGGAACTCCACCATGATTGCGGTGTTTGCGGGCGTGACTCCATCACTGGAAAGAGGCCCGGATTGCAGCCTGCCCCGAGAGACCGCGTTGACGAACCGAAGTCCTTCATCCTGCGCACGACGCCCCTGCCGCCGGAGCCGCGCACGCCGCATGAGCGCCATCGCCGGCGTTACTTCGCCAATCCGGTGACGGTCCAGACGGGTCGTATCGACCGCATCCGCGTCGTGACCAACACCAGCCACGCTGCGATCATCCTCCTGCACGAATGGCCCGACAAGACCTGCGAGCGCCGCAAGATCGCGATGCAGCGATGCGTCGAAGTCCTGCGCGGGGAAAAGCCGCCATCGGTGGCCCGCAAGGCCTTCGTGGCCGCAGCGAGGCGCGTTGGTTTGCTTGTCGAGGTCGATTGAGAAACTGGTGAGCGCGATGGGACTCGAACCCATGACCTACAGATTAAAAGTCCGTTGCTCTACCAACTGAGCTACGCGCCCGTAGGCGCCTGAAATCGGCGCCTGAAGTGGCGCGGAAAATAGGCAGGGGGCCTGTTCCGGTCAACCGCAAATCCCGCCGGATCGAGCGCTGGAATGCATTTGTTGGCCGACATGCTGCGATGGGCGACGCTTTGCCACGCATTGGTGATTTGGTAGCCACCGCCGTGCGCTTCTATATCGGCGCAGTGCGACTCGGTGGCGGCAGATGGAACTCGACATAGGCTATCCAAGCGCGGTTCTGGCAGGAGCGATCTCTTTCCTGTCGCCGTGCGTCCTGCCGCTCGTCCCGCCCTACCTGTGCTACATGGCCGGCATCTCGGTGGATGATTTTCGCGGCGAGGGCGGCTCGCGCCCACTGGCCTCACGCCGCGCCCTGCTGATGGCGGCACTCGCCTTCGTACTCGGCTTCTCCACCGTCTTCGTGGCGCTCGGCGCCGGCGCGTCGGTCGTCGGCGCATTTCTGCGCGCCTGGCAGCAGGAGCTGGCGATCGTCGCCGGCATCGTCATCATCGTGATGGGGCTGAATTTTCTGGGCATCCTGCGCATTCCGCTTCTGTCCCGCGAGGCCCGGTTCGTGCCCAACGCTCCCGCCGGTGGACTCGCCGCCTACGTGATGGGTCTCGCGTTCGCCTTCGGCTGGACGCCATGCATCGGGCCCGTGCTCGGACCGATCCTGACGCTTGCAGGCGGGCGGGAGACTGTGGGCGAGGGCGCCATGCTGCTCGCGGCCTATTCGCTCGGGCTCGGCATCCCGTTCCTGCTGGCGGCTCTGTTTTCCGGCCAGTTCATGCGCTTCCTGCAGCGCTTCAGGCTGCATCTCGGCCGCGTCGAGAAGGTCATGGGTGGGCTGCTCGTGGCCGCGGGCGTGCTGTTCCTCACGGGCGGCATCCAGACGGCGTCCTTCTGGCTGCTCGAGACTTTCCCGGCGCTCGGCCAGCTCGGCTAGAGCGGCGCGCCGCGAAACCAACTCGCCGGTGCCGTTGCCAGCACGATCCCGATCGTGACGGCCGCAATGCCGATCAGGTGGAAGGCCTGCAGCGTCTCTCCGAGAAACAGGACCGACATGCCCACCCCGAATGGCGGCAGCAGGTACATGAAGGCGCCGGCCGTCGAGGCGCCGAGACGCAGGATCCCGTACTGAAAGCCTGTAAAGGCCAGCAGCGAGGCGAACAGGACGATGCCGGCAAGCCCGCCCCAAGCCTGCGCGCTCATCGGCACCGTGCCACCGAGAGCCCACTCGATCAGCGCAGCCGGGATCAGCATCAGCGCTCCGATCGTCGAAAGCAGAGCGAATGCGGCCAGGTTGGGCAGGCCGGCTAGCGCCGGGCTGCGGTAGAGAATCGAATATGCTGCCCAGGCGATCGCCGCGGCGACGAAGACCAGATCGCCGAGATTGAATTCCAGTGCCAGCAAGGCGGCCGGGCTTCCACGCAGCACGATGATCGCGACACCGAGGAAGGCGATCGCCGAGCCGATGGCTTCGCGCGTGGTGATCCGCCGGCCGCGAAAGAGCCGTTCCAGGATCAGGATGATGACCGGCGACGTCGTGTAGATCAGCGTGCCGTTCGTCGCCGATGTCAGGCGCAGCGCGAAATAGACGCCTGCGCCGCAGACGGCCATTCCGAGAAACCCGAGCAGAAGCAGAAGCCCCGGCGCTGTCCGCAAAGCCTGCAAAGTCTCGCGGCGCCAGATGAAGAGAACCGGCGCCAGAAGCAGCGCGACGGTGCTCCAGCGGATCGCGGCCAGAATGAACGGCGTCACATCGCTGCCAACGAAGCGCCCCAGCACCACGTTCGACGAGAAGAAGAGCGGCACCAGCAGCATGACGAGGAAGGCCGATGTTCTGCTGCGCTCGGCGCCGTTGGACAAACCGGAACCTCTGGGAAAGCTGGGTCGAATGGATTTGGGCTGTGCGCGGTGGTACAGAGAATCGCTCCCGCCATCAATGTTGGAAATCTTGCCCATGACCAAGCGAACCTGCCTGTCCGTGATCCTGGCTGCGGGCGAGGGGACGCGCATGGCGAGCAGCCGGCCCAAGGTGCTGCACGAGATCGCCGGGCTGCCGATGGTGACGCACGTGGGGCTGGCGGCAAAGGCGACGGGGGAGGGTGACATCGCGCTCGTCCTGGGGCGCCAGGCCGATGACGTGAAGGCCGCCGTCAGCGCGCAACTGGGCGAGGTCGAGACGTTCATCCAGAGCGAGCGGCTCGGTACGGCCCATGCCGTTCTCGCCGCGCGAGAGGCCATCGCGCGGGGCTATGACGACGTGATCGTTCTCTTCGGCGACACCCCGCTGGTCACGTCCGACGCCGTCGCGCGCCTGCGGACGGCCTTGGCAGAGGGAGCGCATGTCGCCGTTCTCGGTTTCCGGACGGCGTCGCCAACCGGTTACGGCCGTCTCATCACGCAGGATGGGCGATTGCTCGCCATCCGCGAGGAGAAGGACTGTTCCGAAGACGAGCGCCGCATTGATTTCTGCAATTCCGGCATCATGGCCATGTCCGGCGCCCATGCACTCGATCTCCTAGACGCGATTGGCAACGAGAACGCCAAGCGGGAATACTACCTGACGGACGCCGTCGCGGTCGCGGCTGCGAAGGGGCTGTCCGCCGTCGCGCTCGAAGCCGAGTTCGAGAACGCGCTCGGCGTGAACACGCGGCTGGAACTTGCCGAAGCCGAAGCCATCTGGCAGCGCCGCCGCCGCCGCCAGTTCATGCTTGCCGGCGTGACGATGCTCGATCCGGCGACCGTGCAGCTTTCCTTCGACACCGAAATTGCGGCCGACGTGACGCTGGAGCCGAACATCGTGTTCGGACCGGGCGTCAAGGTGGCCTCTGGCGCGCGCATTCGCGCCTTCTCGCATCTGGAAGGCGCGACGGTCGGCGAAAACGCCGAGATCGGCCCCTTCGCCCGCCTCCGGCCTGGCACGCGGCTCGCCCGGAAATCAAAGGTCGGCAATTTCTGCGAGGTCAAGAATGCCACGGTCGAGGAAGGCGCGAAGATCAACCATCTGAGTTATATCGGCGACGCCCGCGTCGGCGCGAAGGCGAACATCGGCGCAGGCACGATCACCTGCAACTATGACGGCTTCGGCAAGCACCACACGGATATCGGTGCCGGCGCCTTTATCGGCTCCAACTCGTCGCTGGTCGCCCCGGTGACGATCGGCGACGGCGCCTATGTCGCCTCGGGCAGTGTCGTCACCGCGGATGTGCCGTCGGATGCGCTTGCCTTCGGCCGGGCCCGGCAGGTGACGAAGGAAGGCCGCGCCGCGCGGCTTCGGGCGCTCAAGTCCGGCGGGCACTGAGCTACACCCTTTCTTGACGCGCCTCTGATACACCGTCGCACAAGCGCCCGTTTCTGATGAAACAGGGCGACACCAAATGTGTATGTCGGTGCTGCCGCGCGATCGCTATCGATCCGTGCGAGGCGACGGGGACAAAGGGTTTCGAATCGATGTGTGGTATCGTGGCGATCGTGGGCAACCAGCCCGTGGCACCTCTCATCGTGGACGCGCTGAAGCGGCTCGAGTATCGCGGCTATGACTCCGCTGGCGTCGCGACCGTCTCGCACGGCGCGCTCGGTCGCCGTCGCGCCGAAGGCAAGCTGGTCAATCTCGAGAAGCGCCTTGCTGCCGAGCCGCTCGACGGCACGATCGGCATCGGCCATACGCGCTGGGCGACGCATGGCGTGCCGAACGAGACCAACGCCCACCCGCATTTTTCCGGCGACGTCGCCATCGTCCACAATGGCATCATCGAGAATTTCGCCGAGCTGCGCACCGAGCTCATCGCCGACGGCTACGTCTTTGCTTCGCAGACGGACACGGAAGTGGTCGCGCATCTCGTGTCGCGCGGGCTGAAGCAGGGGCTGGGCCCGGTCGAAGCGGCGCATGCGGCGTTGAAGCGGCTGCAGGGCGCGTTCGCGTTGGCCATCATGTTCGGCACCGAGAATGATCTCGTCGTCGGCGCACGCAATGGCCCGCCGCTCGCAGTCGGCCACGGCAATGGCGAGATGTATCTGGGCTCCGACGCCATCGCGCTGGCGCCCTTCACCGATTCCATCACCTATCTGGAAGACGGCGACTGGGCCGTCGTGCGACGTGACCGCGTCGAAATCTTCGACATCGACGGCAAGCCGGTCGAGCGCCAGCGGCGCCAGTCGGTCGGCACGAGCTATCTCGTCGACAAGGGCAACTACCGGCACTTCATGGAAAAGGAAATCCATGAGCAGCCGGAGGTGATCTCCCACACGCTCGCTCATTACCTCGATTTCACCTCGGGCAAGGCAAAGCAGGGCGACAGCCCGTTCTCATTCGCCTCGATGGACCGGCTCGCCGTGTCGGCCTGCGGCACAGCCTATCTCGCGGGCCTCGTCGGAAAATACTGGTTCGAGCGCTATGCGCGGCTTCCGGTCGATATCGATGTCGCCTCCGAATTCCGCTACCGCGAGATGCCGCTGTCGAAGGAAAGCGGTGCGCTGTTCATCTCGCAGTCGGGTGAGACCGCCGACACGCTCGCCTCGCTGCGCTACTGCCGCCGCGAGGGCATCGCGATCGGTGCCGTGGTCAATGTCCGCGAATCGACGATCGCTCGCGAATCCGACGGCATCTTCCCGACGCTAGCTGGTCCCGAAATCGGTGTCGCGTCGACGAAGGCTTTCACCTGCCAGCTGTCCGTTCTGGCCGCATTGGCCGTTCGCGCGGCATCCGAGCGCGATCGCATCACGGCCGAGGAGGAGGCGCAACTCGTGCGCCAGCTTGCCGAAGCGCCGAAGCTGATCAACCAGGCCTTGAAGCTGCAGCCGCAGATCGAGGCGCTTGCGCGCGAGCTCGCGCAGTACCGCCACGTCCTATACCTCGGCCGCGACACGAATTTTCCGCTCGCGCTCGAAGGGGCCTTGAAGCTGAAGGAAATCAGCTACATCCACGCCGAAGGCTATGCAGCGGGCGAGTTGAAGCACGGGCCCATCGCGCTCATCGATGACAAGATGCCGGTGATCGTGATCGCGCCTTATGACCGCATCTTCGAGAAGACCGTGTCGAACATGCAGGAAGTCGCTGCGCGCGGCGGCCGCATCATCCTCATCACCGACGCCAAGGGTGCCAGACACGCCGGCATCGATACGATGCAGACGATCATCATGCCGGACGCGCCCGAGATCGTCTCGCCGATCGTCAGCGCGCTGCCAATCCAGATGCTGGCCTATCACACGGCCGTCGTCATGGGCACGGATGTGGATCAGCCGCGCAATCTCGCCAAATCCGTCACCGTCGAGTAGCCGACACGCGTTTGCGGTTTCGTTTGCCGTGCCGGTCTTCTAGAATTGGCGCGAAGCCGGCGGTACCGGAACCCATAAAGAGGAGCACAGGCATGGCCAGGATCAGGAACTACTTCCTGACCGGTTTCATCGTGTGCGCTCCGCTCGCGATCACCGCCTGGCTGACGTGGACCTTTGTCGGTTGGGCCGATTCCTGGGTGAAGCCCTACATTCCCGGCCGCTACAATCCCGACACCTATCTGCCCTTCGCGATCCCTGGCTTCGGCCTGATCGTCGCGCTGTTGCTGATCACGCTCGTCGGCTTCGTCACGGCAAGCTTCGTCGGCCGGCAGGTGGTCAATCTCGGCGAGAACATCCTCGACCGCATGCCGCTGATCCGCTCGATCTATCGCGGGCTGAAGCAGATCCTAGAAACGGTGCTGTCGGAGCGGGCCAACAGTTTCCAGAAGGTCGGCTTGATCGAGTACCCGCGCAAAGGGCTCTGGTCGCTCGTGTTCCTCGCAAAGGAGGCAGAGGGGGAGGTCGCAGCCAGGTTGTCATCCGATGCTGGTCCAACGATCGCCGTATTCCTGCCGACCACGCCGAACCCGACCTCGGGCTTCCTGCTCTACGTGCCGAAGCAGGATGTGATCATCCTCGACATGTCGATCGAGGCGGGCGCCAAGCTGATCGTCTCGGCAGGCCTCGTCGCGCCGGAATATCATGCCAGCACGCAGGAGCTCGCCGACGCGGCGATGCCACAGCGGGCGGCCGAGTGATCAGCCGGCGTTGAGCAGCCTGACGGCATCGTCGCGGCCGAAGAGATAGAGCAGCAGCCGCAATGCGTCGCCGCGCGAACTGGTGAGCGCCGGATCGCGCATCAGGATCAGCCGCGCATCATCGCGCGCCGCCTCCAGAAGATCGGCATGTGCGGAAAGGTCGGCGACCAGGAACCCGGGCGTCCCGGACTGGCGGGTGCCGAGCAGCTCGCCTTCGCCGCGCAATTTCAGGTCTTCCTCGGCGATGCGGAAACCGTCCTCGGTCTCGCGCATGATCTCGAGCCGCTTGCGCGCCGTTTCGCCGAGCGGCGCCTTGTAGAGAAGAACGCAGCTAGAGGCCGCATCGCCGCGGCCGACCCGACCGCGAAGCTGGTGCAGCTGAGCAAGGCCGAAGCGCTCTGCGTGCTCGATGACGATTACGGTCGCATCCGGCACGTCGACGCCCACCTCGATGACGGTCGTGCCAATCAGGATGCGCGTCCGCCCGGCCTTGAAGTCGGCCATTGCGGCGTCCTTGTCCGGCCCCGCCATGCGGCCATGGACGAGGCCGACGCGCTCCCCGAAGATCGGCAGCAGCGTCTCGTATCGCTCCTGCGCCGAGGCAAGGTCCGTCTCCTCGCTTTCCTCGACCAGCGGACAGATCCAGTAGATTTTCTGCCCATCCTCAACCGCGCGGCGCATGCGCTCGACCATTTCGGACAGCCGTTCGAGCGGCACGATGACCGTCTGGATGGGCTTCCGGCCAGTCGGCTTCTCGGTCAGGCGCGAGACGTCCATGTCACCGAAGGCAGTCAGCACAAGCGTGCGCGGGATCGGTGTCGCAGTCATCACCAGCATGTCGGGCGAGAGGCCCTTCGCCGTCATGGCGAGCCGCTGGTGAACGCCGAAGCGGTGTTGCTCGTCGATGATCGCGAGCGCGAGATTGCGGAACGTCACGCCCTCCTGGAAGAGCGCATGGGTGCCGATCACGATCGTCGCGGACCCGTCCTCGATCGCGGCCAGCACGCGCCGGCGCTCGGCTCCCTTTTCCCGGCCGGTGAGGATTACCGTCTCGAGCCCGGCCTTTGCCGCCAGCGGCGCGATCGTCGCCGCGTGCTGGCGGGCAAGCACCTCGGTCGGCACCATCAGCGCCGCCTGTCCGCCTGCTTCTGCCGCATGCGCCATGGCAAGGAGCGCGACCACCGTCTTGCCCGACCCGACATCGCCCTGCAGCAGCCGCAGCATGCGGTCCGGCGCTTCCAGGTCGCGCCTTATGTCGGCAAGTGCGGCCTCCTGCGATCCGGTCAACCGGTAGGGAAGCGCATCTCGGATGGCGCGATCGATCTTGCCCGTGCCGACGAGCGAGCGGCCGGTCGCCTTCTTCAGCCGCGAGCGGACAAGCGCCAACGCAAGCTGCCCGGCGAGAATTTCGTCATAGGCCAACCGCCGCCGCGCCGGGCTTTCCAGCGCGATGTCCACCGCATCGCGCGGCTCGTGGATGCGAGACAGGGCTGACGCGAAATCGGCAAACCTCTGCCGGCGCAGATAGGCGTCGTCCTGCCATTCGGGCAGACGCGGCAACTTCTCGCGGGCCGCCACGATTGCCTTGCGCAGGACCTTGGTCGACAGGCCTGCCGTGCCCGGAAATACCGGCTCGACCTCCGGCATCGAGGCGGCATCGGCGATCGGCACGACATGGTCCGGATGGACCATCGACGGCCTGCCGTTGAACCATTCCATGCGACCGGAGACCAGCACGGTCTCGCCGACCGGCATCAGCCGCTCGATCCAGTCGGCGCGCGCGTTGAAATAGGTGAGCGATATCTCGCCGGTCTCGTCATGCGCGAAGACGCGGTGCGGCACGTTGGAGCGGCCGCGAGGCGCCGGCTGGTGACGGTCGATCCTGACCTCCAGCGTCACGATCGCGCCTTCGGCCGCATGCGCGATGCCGGGACGGTTGCGCCGGTCGACGATCGAATGCGGTAGTACGAACAGAAGGTCGCCGACGCGCAAGGGTCGGTCGGTCGTGTCGCCGGGCACGACGCGGCGCAGCAGGTCGGCGACCTTGGGGCCGACGCCGGGCAGGCTGGTCGCTTCGGCAAAGAGGGGATCGAGGAGGGCAGGGCGCATCGCGGCGCACTCTAGTGTCGCAGGACGGCCGCGCAAAGGCTGACATCGCCCAACCGGCGCGCTATATGCGCAGCGCAAACAACCGGGATGTCCCGTGACCAGACCCAGCAATCAGAACGACGAGATGGCGGTTCGCCGCAAGCGGGCGCACTTTCGCGCCTGGCATCGCGGCATGCGCGAGATGGACCTGATCCTCGGCGGCTTCGCTGATCGCGAGATGGAACAGCTCGGGCCCGCCGAACTGGCCGAGTTCGAGGCGCTGTTGCACGAGACGGACGCCGAACTGCTCGACTGGATCGCGGGCCGCAAGCCGACGCCGGATCGTGTCGCGTCACCGCTCTTCGGCCGCATCGCGGCCTCCGCCACCGGCATCTGAGGCGAGAATGGGCATCATCGACAGGATCGACGGCCGGCTCGACCGGCCGGGCGCAGCCATCATCGACGAGGTCGCGACGGGCTTCGAAGCCTTCGTGCTGGCCGAGCTTGCCTCGGGCAAGGATCGCAACCAGCCGCTGATCTTCGTCGCGCGCGACGGCCAGCGCATCCCGGCGCTTGCCGAAATCCTACGCTTTGCAGCGCCCGGCCTGCCGGTCCTCGAACTGCCGGCCTGGGACTGCCTGCCCTACGATCGCGTCTCGCCCGGCTCGGACGCTGCCGCGCGACGGCTTTCGGCGATGGCTGCGATGGCGGCCCTGAAGGAGGCGCCGCACAAGGCGGTCGTTCTCGTCAGCGCCAACGCCATGCTTCAGCGCATGCCGCCGGCCGAATTCATAGCCGAGCAGGTGTTCACGGCGCGCGCCGGCAGCCGCGTCGACATGGACAAGCTCGTCGCGCGGCTCGAAGGCGCTGCGTTCGAGCGCGTCTCGACGGTGCGCGAGGTCGGCGAGTATGCCGTGCGTGGCGGCATCCTCGACCTGTGGGCGCCCGCCGCCGACGAGCCCGTCCGTCTCGACTTCTTCGGCGATACGCTCGAATCGATCCGCGCCTTCGACGCCGCGACGCAGCGCACGACCGCCACGCTGAAATCGTTCACGCTCGAGCCGATGAGCGAGGTGACATTGTCGCCCGACGCCGTCAGCCGGTTTCGCCGCGCCTATATCGAAGCCTTCGGCGCGCCGTCCCGGGACGATGCGCTCTACGCCTCGATCAGCGAGGGCCGCCGCTTCGCCGGCATGGAGCACTGGCTGCCGTTCTTCCATGAACGGCTGGAAACCGTCTTCGACTATCTGCCCGGCGTTCCGGTGGTCTTCGACCATCTGGCGATCGAGGCGATGGGCGAGCGCGCCAAGCTGATCGCCGATCATTATGACGCCCGCAAGCGCCAGTCGGCCGCCGGCGGCCTCGGCGAGGCGGTTCCTTACAAGCCCGTGGAGCCAAGCAGGCTCTATCTCACGCCGGACGACGTCAAAGCCGCGGCCGAGGACCGCGCGACCTTCCAGCTGACGCCGTTCGCCGCGCCCGAATCCGGCGCACGACGGATCCTTCATGCCGGGTCACATGCCGGGCGCACCTTTGCCGAGGAACGTGCCGACCCGTCGGTCAATGTCTTCGAGAAGGTCGTCGGTCACATCGCCGAGCGCCGCTCGTCGCATCGCGTCATCGTCGCCGGCTGGAGTGAAGGCTCGACGGAGCGCCTGTCGCAGATCCTCGCCGAGCATGGCCTCGGCAATTTCAAACAGGCCACGACGCTGGCCGATGTCGAGAAGCTGCCGAACCAGACCGTCGCGCTCTGCGTCCTGCCGCTGGAAACCGGCTTCGAGACGGCGTCGTTGACGGTCGTCGCCGAGCAGGACGTTCTCGGCGACCGCTTGATCCGCAAGGCGCGACGCAATCGCAAGGCGTCCGATTTCATCGCCGAGGTCGCCTCGCTGGCGCCCGGCGACATCGTCGTCCATGCCGACCACGGCATCGGCCGCTTTATCGGGCTGAAGACGATCGAGGCGATGGGCTCGCCGCACGACTGCGTCGAGATCCGCTATGCGGGCGACGACCGGCTGTTCCTGCCGGTCGAAAACATCGAGCTGCTTTCCCGCTACGGCTCGGAAGCGTCCGAAGCCGTGCTCGACAAGCTCGGTGGTGTCGCCTGGCAGTCGCGCAAGGCCAAGCTCAAGCGTCGCCTCCTCGAAATGGCCGGCCAGCTGATCGAGCTGGCGGCCGAACGCAAGATGCGGCCTGCCCCGGTCCTGACCCCCGCCGAAGGCGTCTATGGCGAGTTCGCGGCACGCTTCCCCTATGAGGAGACCGAAGACCAGCAGACGGCCATCGACTCGGTGTTGGACGATCTTTCAGCCGGCCGGCCGATGGACCGCCTTGTGTGCGGCGATGTCGGCTTCGGCAAGACGGAAGTAGCATTGCGCGCGGCGTTCGTGGCTGCGCTCGAAGGCTTGCAGGTCGCCGTCGTCGTGCCGACGACGCTGCTCTCGCGCCAGCACTTCAAGACCTTTTCGCAACGCTTCGCGGGCCTACCGGTCAAGGTTCGCCAGGCCTCGCGGCTGGTTGGTTCCAAGGAATTGGCCGAGACCAAGCGCGGCATCGCCGAAGGCACCGTCGACATCGTGGTTGGCACGCATGCGCTGCTTGGCGCGGGCGTCAGCTTCAAGAACCTCGGCCTGCTCATCATCGACGAGGAGCAGCATTTCGGCGTCAAGCACAAGGAGCGCCTTAAGGACCTCAAGCGCGATGTCCACGTGCTGACTTTGTCTGCGACGCCGATCCCGCGCACACTGCAATTGGCGCTGACGGGGGTGCGGGAACTGTCGCTCATCACCACGCCACCCGTGGACCGCATGGCGGTGCGCACCTTTATTTCGCCCTTCGACCCGCTGGTCATCCGCGAGACGTTGCTGCGCGAGCGCTACCGCGGCGGCCAGAGCTTCTATGTCGTCCCGCGCATTTCCGACCTCGACGAGGTCTCGCAGTTCCTCGCCGAACAGGTGCCCGAGCTGAAGGTCGGCCGCGCACACGGCCAGATGGCGCCGGGCGAACTCGACGACATCATGAACGCCTTCTACGACGGGCAGTATGACGTGCTCCTGTCGACGACGATCGTTGAATCTGGCCTCGACATCCCGACTGCCAATACGCTTATCGTGCATCGCGCGGACATGTTCGGCCTCGCCCAGCTCTACCAGCTGCGCGGCCGCGTCGGCCGTTCCAAGCTGCGCGCCTATGCGCTCTTCACGCTGCCGGCAAACCGCAAGCTGACCGATCTCGCCGATCGCCGCCTCAAGGTGCTGCAGAGCCTCGACACGCTCGGCGCCGGATTCCAGCTGGCGAGCCACGATCTCGACATGCGCGGCTCGGGCAACCTTCTCGGCGAGGAACAGTCCGGCCACATTAAGGAAGTCGGTTTCGAGCTCTACCAGCAGATGCTGGAGGAGGCCGTCGCCGAACTGAAGGGCACGCCGGGCGTCGTCGAGGAAGGCTGGTCTCCGCAGATCTCGGTCGGCACGGCGGTCATGATTCCCGAAAGCTACATTCCCGACCTGCAGTTGCGGCTTGGCCTCTACCGGCGCCTTGGCGAACTGGAGACGACCGAGGAAATCGACGCATTCGGCGCGGAGCTGATCGACCGTTTCGGTCCGATCCCGCAGGAAGTCGACCATCTGATGAAGATCGTCTTCATCAAGTCGCTTTGCCGCAAGGCGAATGTGGAGAAGCTGGATGCAGGGCCGAAAGGCCTCGTGATCCATTTCCGCCACCGCAACTTCGCCGATCCGGGCGGGCTTGTGCGTTACATCGCCGAGCAGGGGTCGCTGGCCAAGATCAGGCCGGATCAGAGCGTCGTGCTCATCCGCGACTGGCCGACCGCCGACAAGCGACTGTCCGGCTCGGCCGTCGTGATGACGCAGCTCGCGCGGATGGCGGAGAAGGCGCCGGCCTGATCAGCCGGCGGCGTCGTCCAGTTCGCCGCGGCTCTTGGCCTCGGCGATCTTGCGCAGCGCGTCGGCCAGTGTCTCGGCATCCTGAGCGCCCATGACCGCATAGCGGCCTTCGATCAGGAAGCAGGGCACGCCGGTGACGCCCATGCGCGATGCGGTAGCGACTTCGCCTTCGACTTCTTCGCGATCGGCATGCGTGGGCAAGAGCGTCTCGACAAGCCTGGCGTCCATGCCGGCCTTGCCAGCAACATCGGCCAGCACGGCCGGGTCGCCGATGTTGCGGGCATCCTCGAAGAAGGCGGAAAAGAGCCGCTTCACCACCTCGTGCTGCACACCATCGCCGGCCGTCTGCGCCCAGCGGATCACACGGTGCGCGTCGAGCGTGTTTGGCGAAACCGCGATGTCGTCGAAATGGAAGTCGATACCTTCGCCGGCACCGACTGCCGTGACGCGCTGGTGGATCTCGCCGAGCTTCTCGGCGCTGCCGAACTTCGCCATCATGTACTGTCGGCGATCGACGCCTTCCTTCGGGACCGTGGCGTCGAGCTGATAGGGGCGCCAGCGCACCTGCACGTCGATGTCGAGCGTAAGCTCGATGGCGCGGTCGAGCCGCTTCTGGCCGATATAGCACCAGGGGCAGACGACATCCGAGATGACGTCGACGGTGAGTGTTTCCTTCATGCGGGTATCCTCGGTCATTCGCGCCACCAGGTCTGGTACTGCGGGCCATAGATCGGCTCCGCATCCGGGCGCTTGATGTGGTTCCAGCGGGCGACCCACTGGGCCGGCTGGTAATATAGGGGCACCACATAGGCGTTCGCGAGGAGCAGCCGGTCGTAGGCGCGCACTGCGGTGACGAATTCCGCCTGGTCGCGCGCTGCAAGTAGTGTCTGGATCAGCCGATCGATCGCGGGGTCTGCGGCGCCTGCAAAGTTGAACGTGCCTTCAAGATCGCGCGCCTGGCTGCCCCAGCGCATGATCTGCTCGGCGCCCGGAGACAGCGACGAGGTATAGGTCATCAGCATTACGTCGAAATCGTAGGTGCGCTGGCGCTGGAGATACTGCGCGCTGTCGACTACGCGGATCGACGCGTCGATGCCGATCGTCTGCAGCGTCCGTTGCCACGCCATTGCAAGCGCTTGGCCCGACGGACCGTTGAGCATGATCTCGAAGGTGAGGGGACGCCCGCCGGGGCCCACCAGCCGGCGGCCCTCGATCTTGAAGCCTGCGGCCTGCAATTGCTCCAGCGCATTTCTCAGGAAAGCCCGATCCCGACCCGAACCATCGGTCTGCGGCGGTGCATAAGTGCCGTCGAGAATGGCTTGCGGGATCGATGCGGCCGCTTCGCCGAGGAGCGCGAGTTCCGCCTCGGTGGCCGGATTGCCGACGGCAGACAGCTCCGAGCCGTCATAGTAGCTGCGCGTCCGGCTGTAATTGCCGGAGAAGAGGTTCTGGTTCGCCCATTCGAAATCGAACAAATCCGCCAGAGCGCGTCGCACCCGGACGTCCTCGAACACCGGCCGGCGCGTGTTCATGACGTAACCATACATGCCCGATGGCAAGCCCGTCTCGAGCGTCTCCTTCAGGACACGGCCGTCGCTGACGGCGGGAAAGTCGTAGCCCGTCGCCCAGCGCGGGCTGCTCGTCTCTATGAAGACATCGACGAGGCCCTTCTTAAAGGCCTCGAACATCGCGTTCTCGTCGCGGAAATAGGAGATGCGGATGTCGTCGTAATTGTCGAAGCCGCGCTTGGACGGCTTGTCCTTGGCCCAGTAATCCGGGTTGCGCTTCAAATGCACGTATTCGCCGGGGCGCACCTCGGAGATGACGTACGGGCCCGACGCCACCATCGGCGTCAGCGTCGTCCGGTCGAACGTCTCGGCGTTGGTGGCGTGCTCAGGCAGGATCGGCAGCAGCGCCAGAAGGAGCGGCAGCTCCCGGTCGGGCTGCTTGAAGGTAAAGCGGATGCCGCGCTCGCCGACCTGCTCCATCGTCTCCACGCGGTTGACCCAGTCGCGATAGATCGGCCGGCCTTTCTCGCGCAGAAGCTCCATCGAGAAGATCACATCCTCCACGGCGATCGGCTCGCCGTCCGAGAAGGCCGCGGCCGGGTCGAGCACGAACTCGACGAAGGTCCGGTCGTCGTCGGTCTCGACCGTCTCGGCGATCAGCGGATAGAGCGTGAACGCCTCGTCGCGCGAGCGCGCCATCAGGCTTTCGAAGACATTGTAACCGAACTGCTGGTCGAACAGCCCGCGCGAGGCATCGCCCTGAACGATGAACGGGTTGAGGCTGTCGAACGTGCCGCCGACCGCATAATCGATCCGCCCACCTTTCGGAGCCTCCGCGTTCACATACGGAAACGCGTCGAAGTCGGCCGCAAATGCCGGATCGCCATGCATGGCGATGGCGTGCGATGGCTCGGCACGGGACGGCGATGCGATGAGCGCGAGGCCGGCAGCGAAGGCCGCGATCAAGCTCTTGGAGAATACTGTCATTCCAGGTCCGGTTTCCTGCGATTCGTGGGCCAAGCTAGCACGGCTGGCCTGCAAGCTCCGTACGCGGGCGCTGTGACATGATGAGGGCATGAGCCTGCGCAGGACTGGATTCGCGAACGGAGCCGGTGTAACAGGCGCCGAGTCATTCTGTTGCCGTATTTGGTCAACACACCCGGCCGATGTCTGGGCCGCCCGGCATCCGAAGATCGAAAGGAATTTTGGGCAACATGAGCACCACACTTCGCCAGAAGTCCCGCCTTCTCGCAATGGCTGCGGCTGCAGCCGGCATGCTCGTCGGCGGCGCCACCGTTTCGAACGCGCAGGAAGTGCCGCGCGGCTGGTTCAAGGCCTGCAGCGAGCAGCAGGACGTGAATGTCTGCAACGTGCAGAACATCATGGTCGCCGATTCCGGCCAGCTCCTGACCGGCGTCAGCCTGATCCAGATCTCCGGCAACGTCGATCGCCGCGTCTTCCAGGTCACCGTTCCGACCGGTCGCATGGTGCCCCCCGGCATCGGCATGCAAATCGACGGCGGCCAGACCCGCAAGCTCGATTACGTCATCTGCCTTCCCGACCGCTGCATCGCCGAAGCGCCGCTGAATGACGAGTTCGTGGCAACGCTGAAGCGCGGCGGCCAGCTCACGCTGACCTCGGTCAACTTCCAGAACCAGCAGAACCCGATCAACATCAGCCTGTCCGGCTTCACGGCTGCTTTCGATGGCCCCGCGCTCCAGGCGTCCGACATCGAGGCGCGCCAGCGCCAGCTGCAGGATTTCGTCTCGAAGAACACCGAAGACTTCGCTCGCAAGCTCCGCGAAGAGCAGGAGCGCGCGAAGGCCGGCCAGTAAGCCATCTCAAGCGTCATTGAAAAAGGCGGGCTTTGCCCGCCTTTTTTATTGCCTGATTGTCAGTGTCGCATGCGCTCGCGCGGCGCATAATTGCCGTCCGTGCCGCGCTCGAACATCTCCATCACCTGCGGGTGGCGGACCGGCTGGCCGCTCTCGTCCTCGAGCAGGTTCTGCTCCGAAACATAGGCGACGTATTCCGTTTCCTCGTTCTCGGCGAGCAGATGATAGAAGGGCTGGTCGCGCCGGGGCCGGACCTCGGCCGGAATGGCCTGATACCATTCTTCGGTGTTCGCAAACTCGGGGTCGACGTCGAAGATGACGCCGCGGAACGGGAAGATCCGGTGGCGGACGACCTGTCCGATCCGGAATTTGGCTGTTCTGTAATGTGTCATGTCAAGCCCACCATGACCCAGTATCTGGGACAAGTTCGCCGGCTTTTCAATCGCCGGGTTGACGCGGCAAGGACCCGCACGCTAGCGCCTTTGACTTGAGAGGCGTCGGGCAGGGGACCATGTCGGACATCATCGGTCTCGTCCTGCCGTTCTTCGGCATGATCTTCCTCGGCGCGCTTGTCGCGCGCATCGCACGCCAGCCGATCGAGGGGCTGGCGTGGATGAACACGTTCATCGTCTACGTCGCCTTGCCCGCGCTGCTCTTCCTTCTGGTGGCAAGGACACCCGTCCAGGAACTCACGCAGTTCAGCTTTATCTTCGGCGCGCTTGGCGCGACCTATCTGGTCTTCCTGATCATGTTCGCCGTGTCGATTTTCCTTCAGAAGGACCGGATCGACGCGAGCGCCATGAAGGCTCTTGCGGCATGCTACGGCAATATCGGCTATATGGGGCCGGGACTGGCGCTGCTCGCCTTTGGCGAGGCCGCCGCGGTTCCCGTAGCGCTCATCTTCTGCCTCGAAAACATCGTCCATTTCGCCGTCGCCCCGATGATGATGGCGATCGGCGGCCGGGCGACCGGGTCGCGCGCCGAGATCGCGCTCGGCGTCGTGCGGCAGATCGTGCTGCACCCCTTCATCATCGCGACCGTGGCCGGCATCTTCTTCGCGTTCAGCGGGCTGCAACTGCCGGCGCCGGCGACCCAGCTTCTCGACTATCTGGCGAGGGCGGCAGCGCCTTGCGCGCTCTTCGCCATGGGCGTCACGCTTGCCTTGCGGCCGTTGAAGCGCGTGCCGGTCGAGCTCGGCCTCATCGTGCCGCTGAAACTGATCGTGCACCCGCTGCTCTGCTACGTGATCCTGAGCGCCGTCGGCGATTTTCCACCGAACTGGATTTTCGTCGCGGTATTGCTTGCGGGACTTCCGACGGCCACCAATGTCTTCGTGATCGGCCAGCAATATGGGGTGTGGGTCGAACGCGCTTCGGCCTCCGTGCTGATCACGACCATGCTGTCGGTCGCGACCGTCACCATGCTGCTCTACGCGATGCGCTCAGGCATCCTTCCTCCAGACCTTTTCCCGTGAGGGAAACAGCGCGCGAAAACCGGAGCCGGGGCTGAGGCCTTCGCGCATTGCGAGCACGCGCAAAGGCGTGAAGCGACGCATCGCTTCCAGGCCGAGACTGCGCGCCATCTGCGCCGGCAGCATGTCCGACAGGAGCGACCGGTTTAGCGCGTTGACGGCGTTGGAACGCATGGTGACGTCGAGCCGCCGCCGCCGCTGATAGGCCGCCAGCACCTCGGTACTGCCGGGATCGAAGACGTTTTCCATCACGGAATCGGCCAGATCGCCGACATCGCGAATGCCGAGGTTCATCCCCTGTGCGCCGATCGGCGGAAAGACGTGCGCGGCTTCGCCGACGAGCGCGATGCGGTTCTGCGCGTACTGGCGCGGGCGGAACTCGATCAGCGGGTATGTCTGACGGCCCGGCTCGACCGTCACGCGGCCGAGCATCGATCCCATCGTCTCTTCGATGAGCAGCGACAGTTCCGCGTCGCCCATGGACGCGAGTTCCTCGGCGCGCTCCGGACGCTCGACCCAGACGAGGCTGGAGCGCTTGCCCGGCAGAGGCACCTGCGTGAACGGACCCGTCGGCGTATGGAACTCCGTCGACGTGAAATTGTGGTCGCGCGAATGGGCGAAGGAGAGCACCAAGGCGACCTGCGGCAACGCCCGGCGGGTGCCGTCGATCCCAGCAGCCTCGCGCGCCGGCGACCCGCGCCCGTCGGCGGCTATTGCCAGCTGCGACACCAGCACGCGCCCATCGGCCAGATGGGCGCGGACGCGGTCGGTGTCGAAGCCCCACGACGTGACGGCCACCTCGTGCCGTTCGATCAGGTCGGAAGCGGCAACAGCGGCGTCGAGCGTCTCCAGCAGGTCCGCATTGGGCAGGTTCAGCCCGAAATGCGGCTCGTCGATCTCCAGCGCGCTGAACGTCACGGTCGGGCTTCGGATCAGCCGCTCCGTTGCATCGATGATCTGCATGCGCTGCAGAGGCGTGCCGATCGCCTCTATCTTTTCGGCCAGGCCGAGTTCGGCCAGCAGCGCCAGCGACGGCTGCATCAGCGCGGTCGTGCGACGGTCCTTCTCGCCAGGCGTGGGTCCGACCAGCGCAACGCGCAGGCCGCGATCGGCCATGGCAAGGGCTGCGATCTGTCCGACAGGCCCGGCGCCGGCAACCAGGACGGGCAAAAGATCGTCGTCATTCATGGCTTTATCCACTTTCAGCCGTTTCCAGCGTTCATGCAGTTCGATATAGGGCGACAGGATGGGGCGCTCAACGGCCCCGCGCGAGCCAGGCGAGGGCACTTCTTGACGGCAGCAAAGGACATCTGGATTGGCCGCAAGGCACGGATGCCCGGAAAGGCGCGGCCTTGACGAGGCAGACGCCCACGCGCCGCAAGCTCGCCGCCCGCATTCCGCGGCCGAAGAAGAAGGTCACTTGGCCGCAGGCCCGCGCCTTCTCGGTCCATCTGCTGACGGCCTCCGGGTCTTTCCTCGCCTTCCTGTCGCTGGTCGCAGCCAGCGAGGAGCGCTGGACGGCGATGTTCCTGTGGCTCGGCCTGGCGCTCTTCGTGGATGGTATCGACGGCCCGATCGCCCGCAGGCTCGACGTCAAGCACGTGCTGCCGACCTGGTCGGGTGAACTGCTCGACAACATCATCGACTACGTGACCTACGTCCTGATCCCGGCCTTCGCGCTCTACCAGAGCGGCTTCATGGGCGAGGGGCTCTCGTTCCTGTCGGCGGCGATCATCGTTGTCACCAGCGCGATCTACTACGCCGACACGGGCATGAAGACGAAGGAGAACTTCTTCAAGGGCTTCCCCGTCGTCTGGAACATGGTGGTCTTCACACTCTTTGCGATCGAGCCCGGCGAATACGTGTCTTTCGCGGTCGTCGTGCTATCCGCAATCTTCACCTTCGTTCCGATGAGCTTCCTGCACCCCGTGCGCGTGGTGCGGCTGAGGCCGCTCAACCTGACGATCTTTCTCGCCTGGTGCGTCTTCGGCGCCGTCGCGCTCGTCTACGACATGGTGCCGCCTGATCTCGTGCGCTGGGGCATCGCGCTCACGGGCATTTATCTTTTTGTCATCGGAGGCGTCATGCAGGCGCTCCCGAAGCTTGGATTGAGGAAAGAAGTTGATGGCTAAGGCAATCCGCGTTCACGCCCACGGTGGCCCAGAGGCTCTGTCCTACGACGATACGGAGGTCGGCGCACCGGCCGCCGGCGAGGTCCGCATCCGCCATACCGCGATCGGCCTGAACTTCATCGACGTCTATTTCCGGACAGGCCTTTACGCCGCACCGGCAATGCCGCTGACGCCGGGCCATGAGGCCGCTGGCGTCGTCGAGGAGATCGGCGCTGGTATCGACGGCCTCAAGGTCGGCGACCGCGTCGCCTACGCGTCGGCCATCGGCGCCTATTCGACCGAGCGCCTGATGCCGGCCGACAAGCTGGTCAAGATACCCGAAGGCGTGTCTGATGAAGAAGCCGCTGCGATGATGCTGAAGGGCATGACGGCGGAATACCTGCTGCGCCGCACCTTTCCGCTCAAGGCTGGCCAGACCGCGCTCTTCCATGCGGCGGCAGGCGGCGTCGGCCAGATTTTCGGCCAGTGGGCCCGCCACATCGGCGCGACCGTCATCGGCACGGCCGGCGGTGCCGACAAGGTCGCGTTGGCCAAGGCGTACGGATACGACCACGTGGTCGACTACAAGTCGCAGAACTTCGTCGACGAGGTGAAGGCGATCACCGGCGGCAAGAAGTGCGACGTCGTCTACGATTCGGTCGGCATCGACACGTTCGAAGGCTCGCTCGATTGCCTCAAGCTGCGCGGCATGTTCGTGAGCTTCGGTCAGTCCTCGGGCCCGATCCCGCCGATGAGCATCAACCTCCTGGCGCAGAAGGGTTCGCTCTACGCGACCCGCCCGACGCTGTTCTCCTATATCGGTACGCGCGCCGAGCTTGAAGAATCTGCAGGAGCGCTGTTCGACGTCGTCAGCAGCGGTGCGGTCAAGATCGCGATCAACCAGCGCTATGCGCTGAAGGACGCCGCGCAGGCCCATGCCGACCTCGAGGCGCGGCGCACGACCGGCACGACGGTGCTCATTCCGTAACCCCTCTTCGGCGTCGCCAAAGATTGAAGCACTTTCAAGCCAGGACATGCTTTGCCAGCGAGAGAGCGCGGCACTAGCATGCAGACCGGGACGAAAGAACAAGGCCGAAAACGGCCCGACAATGGGGGCGTGGTGACCGAGGTGACGCAAGCCACCCGAGGCAGCCTGCTGGAGGTGCGAGGCCTGACGAAGGTCTTCGGCACGCTGAAGGCATGCGACAGCATCGACCTCGACATCGCCGAGGGCGAGATCCACGCGCTTCTCGGCGAGAACGGCGCGGGCAAGTCGACGCTGGTGAAGATGCTGTTCGGCTCCCTGGAGCCGGCGGCAGGCGAGATCATCTGGCGCGGCAAGCCGGTGACCATCGCAAGCCCCGCCGCCGCGCGGCAGCTCGGCATCGGCATGGTCTTCCAGCACTTTTCGCTTTTCGAGGCACTGACAGCGGCGGAAAACATCGCCCTGTCGCTCGATCGCGCGGTGCCGATCGCCAGCATTGCGGAAAAGGCGGGGGCGCTCTCCGTTGCCTACGGCCTGCCGCTCGATCCGAATGCCCATGTCGGCGACCTTTCGGTCGGCGAGCGCCAGCGCATCGAGATCATTCGCTGCCTGCTTCAGGAACCGAGCCTGATCATCCTCGACGAGCCGACCTCGGTGCTCACCCCGCAGGAGGCCGACCGGCTGTTCGAGACGCTCGAGCGGCTGCGCTCCGAGGGCAAGTCGATCCTCTACATCTCGCACCGCCTCGACGAAGTGAAGCGCATCTGCGACCGGGCCACCGTTCTGCGCCATGGCAAGGTCGTCGGCCACTGCGATCCGCGCGCCGAGACCGCGGCGTCGCTGGCCCGCATGATGGTCGGCGCCGACGTCCATTCCGTAGAGCGCACGACTGTCGCCGCCGCCGACAGCAAGGTCCTGCTGCGCGTCGCCAATCTCGATCGCGCGCCGGCCAACCCCTTCGCAGTGCCGCTTCGTGACATTTCGCTTTCGGTTACGGCCGGTCAGGTCATCGGCATTGCCGGTGTCGCCGGCAACGGGCAGGGCGAGCTCTTCGAGGCGATATCCGGCGAGGTTCGCCAGCCAAAGGATGAGACGGTCGTCATCGATGGGACACCTGCCGGCCGGCTCGACATTTCCGGCCGCCGCAGGCTTGGCGCATCTTTCGTGCCCGAAGAGCGCCTAGGCCATGGTGCGGCCCCGGCGATGAGGCTTTCGGAAAACCTGCTTCTGTCGCGCTTTGCGACCGACCGGTCAGCTTTCGTAGGTGGCCTCGGTATCCTCAAGACCGGCGCGATCGCCGCACGGGCAAAGGCCATCGTCGACCTGATGGACGTACGCAAAAGCGCTGTCGACCCGGAAGCCGCCGCACTGTCCGGTGGCAATCTGCAGAAATTCCTGATCGGGCGCGAACTCGACCGCAATCCGAAGCTGATCGTCGTCAACCAGCCGACATGGGGCGTAGACGCCGGCGCGGCTGCCCGCATCCGGCAGGCGCTGATCGATCTGGCGCGCGCGGGGTCGGCCGTGCTCGTCATCAGCCAGGACCTCGACGAGCTGTTCGAGATCTGCGACGCGATTGCCGTCATGCATGACGGGCGCTTGTCGCAGCCCATCCCGCGAGCCGACGCCACTTACGAGAAGATCGGCCTCCTGATGGGCGGCGCGGAGCCGGGCCACGCAGCGCGCGAGGAGGTGGCCTGATGCGCCTCGAACTCGTCAAGCGCCCGCAGCGCTCGAAACTCTTCTCTGCGCTCTCACCCTTCATCGCGCTGGCGCTGACCGTCATTGCCGGCGCGATCATTTTCGCTGCCCTCGGCCACGACCCGCTCGAGGCGCTCTACTATTATTTCATCGATCCCCTGACCGAGACCTGGTCGCTCCACGAACTCGCGATCAAGGCCGCGCCGCTGATCCTCATCGCGGTGGGGCTCAGCGTCTGCTTCCTGTCGAACAACTGGAACATCGGCGCCGAAGGCCAGTTCATCATGGGCGCGATCGCAGGCTCGATCCTGCCGGTCATGTTCCCGGACTTCCAGTTCTGGTTCGTGCTGCCGCTGATGCTCGTCATGGGCATCATCGGCGGTGCCGCCTACGCAGCGATTCCCGGCTTCCTGAAGGTTCGGTTCAACACCAACGAGATCCTGACCAGCCTCATGCTGGTCTATGTCGCGCAGCTCTTCCTCGACTGGCTGGTGCGCGGACCCTGGCGCAATCCGGCCGGCTTCAACTTCCCGGAGACCGCGCGCTTCCACGCATGGGCGCGCCTGCCCGAAATCCTGCCCGATTCAGGCCGCGCGCATTACGGCTTCCTCTTCGCGCTCGTCGCGGCGCTGGTCCTCTGGTTCGTGCTGTCGAAGACACTGAAAGGTTTCGAGGTCCGCGTGCTCGGCCAGAGCCCCAGGGCAGGGCGGTTCGCCGGCTTCTCGGCAAGCCGCATGGTGATCGTCGCCTTCCTCGTCTCCGGCGGGCTCGCAGGGCTTGCAGGCATCTCGGAAGTCTCCGGCGCCATCGGCCAGCTGCGGCCGGTGATCTCGCCCGGCTACGGCTTCACCGCCATCATCGTCGCCTTCCTCGGACGCCTCAACCCGCTTGGCATCGTCGCGGCCGGCCTCGTGCTGGCGCTGACCTATCTGGGCGGCGAGGCGGCGCAGATCTCGGTCGGGCTCTCCGACAAGGTCGTGCGCGCCTTCCAGGGCATCCTGCTCTTCTTCGTGCTCGGTTGCGACACGCTGATCCACTACCGCATCCGCCTTGTCGGATCGAAGACCGCTGGAGCCTCGCATGGGAATGTATGAGGCGATCCTGCTGACGGTCATGACGGCTGCAACGCCGCTGCTGCTGGCCGCCATGGGCGAACTCGTCACCGAGCGCTCCGGCGTTCTGAACCTCGGCGTCGAGGGCATGATGATCATGGGCGCAGTGACCGGTTTCGGTGTCGCCCTGACGACCGGCTCGGCCGTGATCGGCATGGTCGCGGCAATCGTCGTCGGTGCGCTGTTCTCGCTGCTCTTCGCCTTCCTGACCTTGACGCTTGCGACGAACCAGGTCGCGACCGGCCTTGCGCTCACGCTGCTCGGCCTCGGCCTGTCGGGCATGATCGGGGAGGGCTTTGTCGGCCAGGCCGGCGTTCGGCTCGGCGTACTTTCCATCCCCGGCCTCAGCGACCTGCCATATGTCGGTCGCGTCCTGTTCGGCCAGGACCCGATCTTCTACATCTCGATCGCGCTCACAATCGGCGTGATGTGGTTCCTGTTTCGCACCCGCGCCGGTCTGACGCTGCGCTCTGTCGGCGACAGCCATGGCTCGGCGCATGCGCTCGGCATCAAGGTCATCCGCATCCGCTATCTGGCGGTGATGTTCGGCGGCGCCTGTTCCGGCCTCGCCGGCGCGCATCTGTCGCTGGTCTACGTGCCGCAATGGGTCGAGAACATGACGGCAGGGCGCGGCTGGATCGCCCTTGCGCTCGTCGTCTTCGCCTCCTGGCGGCCGCTGCGGGTGCTCGCCGGCGCCTATCTCTTCGGCGCGGTGACGATCGGCCAGCTCCATGCCCAGGCGATCGGCCTCGGCCTGCCGTCGCAGCTCCTTTCTTCTCTTCCCTATCTGGCGACCGTCGTCGTTCTTGTTCTAATCTCCCGCAACAAGAGACTGACGATGGTGAACACACCGGCCTGTCTGGGGCGGCCGTTCGTGCCCGATCGCTAGTCGAAAACAAGATGGGATGAAGCCCCGCATCTGAACCAACAGAGGATGACCCGAATGAAGACCCGCACACTCGCACTCGCCGTATCGACGGCGCTGCTGATGCCGGCAGCCGCCATGGCGCAGGACGACCCGACGAAGGCCTGCTTCGTCTATGTCGGCTCGAAGACCGACGGTGGCTGGAGCCAGGCGCATGACATCGGCCGCATGTATGTCGAGGAGCAGCTCGGCGATGCCGTCGAGACGCAGTTCGCCGAAAACGTCGCCGAGGGGCCCGACGCCGAGCGCGTCATCGAGCGCTTCGCCCGGTCCGGTTGCGATATCATCTTCACGACCTCGTTCGGCTTCATGGACCAGACGGTCGCCGTCGCCGAGCGCTTCCCGGACGTGAAGTTCGAGCACGCGACCGGCTACAAGAACGCCGACAATCTCGCGACCTACAATTCGCGCTTCTACGAGGGCCGCTACCTGCAGGGCATCATCGCGGCTTCGCTGTCGGAGAAGGGCCAGGCCGGCTACATCGCCTCGTTCCCGATCCCTGAAGTTGTGATGGGCATCAACGCCTTCATGCTCGGCGCGCAGACGATCAACCCCGATTTCGAGGTCAAGATCGTGTGGGCCAATACCTGGTTCGACGCCGCCCGCGAGGCTGACGCCGCCAAGGTGCTGATCGACCAGGGCGTGGACATCCTCACCCAGCACACCGACTCGACCGGCCCGATGCAGGTTGCGGCCGAGCGCGGCATCAAGGCTTTCGGCCAGGCGTCCGACATGATCCAGGCCGGCCCGGAAACGCAGCTGACCGCGATCGTCGACACCTGGGGTCCGTATTACGTCCGCCGCATCCAGGCGGTCGCGGACGGCAGCTGGACCTCGGCCTCGATCTGGGACGGGCTGAAGGACGGCATCATGACGATGGCGCCCTATACGAACATGCCCGACGACGTGAAGGCTCTGGCCGAAGAGACCGAAGCAAAGATCCGCTCCGGCGAGATCCACCCCTTCACCGGCCCGGTCAACAAGCAGGACGGCTCGGCCTGGCTCGCCGAAGGCGAGCGCTCCGATGACGGAACGCTGCTCGGCATGAACTTCTACGTCGAAGGCGTGGACGACACGCTGCCGCAGTAAGCGGCTCGAAACATCAGTTGGAAAGGGCGCCCCAGAGGCGCCCTTTTTCGTTGGTCAGATCGAGGTATCGGGCGGCAAGCGAAGGGATGCTCATGCTCAAGTTCTACTACGCACCTTGGTCCCGCTCGTTCGCGACCTTCTGGCTCCTCGAGGAAATCGGCGTTCCATACGATCTCGAGATCATCGACATCCGCAGCCATGGTGGCGCGCCGGAATCCTATCGTGCCATCCAGCCCAGCAAGAAGGTGCCGGCAATAGACCATGACGGGGTCATCGTGACCGAACGCGCAGCGATCGCAGCCTATCTAGCCGACAGCTTTCCCGCGGCCGGCCTGGCGCCCGCGGTGGGCGACCCGATGCGGGGGCCCTATCTGACCTGGCTCGTCTATTCCGATTCTGTCCTCGATCCCGTCGTCTCGGCGCGCGCGCATGGGCTTGCCTATGAGAGCAACGACTATTCGTTCGGGACATTCGACGACATGGTCGGCAATCTGGAGCGCCATCTCTCGGCGAGCGACTTCGCGGCCGGCAGCCGCTTCACCGCCGCCGATACGCAGCTCGGCAGCGGCATCCACTTCACCATGAATCTGCTCGGGCTCCTCCCCAGGCGGCCTGCTTTCGAGGGCTACATGGACAGGCTGATGCAACGCCCGGCACTTCACCGTACCATCGAAAAAGACAATGCCATGGCGAGCCAGATACCGGCTCTCGCCGATCACATGGCTGCCCGCAAGAGCTAGACCGCGGTGCCCTGAAGATCGTAGGCGCCGGCCGCGTCGATCTTGACCGTCACGATGTCGCCCACGCGCAGCGGGCGGCGCGACGAGACCTGCACCGTGCCGTCGATTTCCGGCGCGTCGTAGCGCGTCCGGCCGACCGCCATGGTCCCGTCCGACTTGTCGATGATGACGGGCAGGCGCTTGCCGACCTTCTTCTTGAGAAGTGCGGCCGACACTTTCTGCTGGCGCTCCATGAAGCGCTTCCAGCGCAGTTCTTTGACCTCCTCGGGCACTGCCGGGAGGTCCATGGCTTCCGACCGGGCGCCCTTGACGGGCTCGTACTTGAAGCAGCCGGCGCGATCGATCTTCGCCTCGTCGATGAAGTCGAGCAGCGTCTCGAAATCCTCTTCCGTCTCGCCGGGAAAGCCGACGATGAAGGTCGAGCGGATGGCTAGGTCCGGGCAGGTCTCGCGCCACGCGCGGATTCGTTCCAGCGTCTTTTCCTGATGCGCCGGCCGGCGCATGGACTTCAGCACCGCGTGCGAGGCGTGCTGGAAGGGAATGTCGAGGTAAGGAAGCACCTTGCCCTCGGCCATCAGCGGGATGACCTGGTCGACATGCGGGTAGGGGTAGACATAGTGCATTCGCACCCAGGCTCCGAGGTCGCCGAGTTCACGCGCTAGGTCGAGGAAGCGCGCCGGTACCTCGCGGCCCTGCCACTGGCTTGTCTGGTAGCGGATATCGAGGCCGTAGGCGCTCGTATCCTGTGAAATCACCAGCAGTTCCTTGACGCCTGCCTTCACCAGCTTCTCGGCCTCCCGCAGCACGTCGGCGATCGGCCGCGACGCGAGATCGCCGCGCAGCGCCGGGATGATGCAGAAGGAGCAGCGATTGTTGCAGCCCTCGGAGATTTTCAGATAGGCGTAATGGCGGGGTGTGAGCTTCACGCCTTGCTCGGGGATGAGGTCGATGAAGGGCTCGTGCGCCGGCGGCGCCACGTTGTGCACCGCGTCCATGACGCTCTCATAGGCCTGCGGACCGGTGATCGCGAGCACGCCGGGGTGGCGCTGGTTGATGACGTCCGGTTCCGCGCCGAGGCAGCCGGTGACGATTACCTTGCCGTTTTCTGAAAGCGCCGAGCCGATTGCCTGCAGCGACTCGTCGCGTGCGGAATCGATGAACCCGCAGGTGTTGACGACGACGAGGTCGGCGCCGTCATGCTTGCGCGTGATCTCGTAGCCCTCGGCGCGCAGCCGCGTGATGATGCGCTCGGAATCGACGAGGGCCTTGGGGCAGCCGAGGCTGACGAAGCTGACGCGGGGCGCGGCCATGGACGGACTTTCATGACGGGACTGGGAATTGCCGGCGCGCATATCACGTCGAAGCCCGCGTTGCCACCGCCGGAAAGCTCGATAGCGCAGGCGGACGATCGCGCTCACGCCGTTGTGCACCACCTGAGAAGCGGCTTTGCGTAACCGATGGTCGCATTCCGCATGGAATGCTATTTCAATGGCGAAACAGCTCGACTATCAAGTGTCGACAGTTTGGCGGGAGGAGTGCGGCTTGAATACCGAGGCCGGGGCGGAAATTTTCGACTACATCATCTGCGGCGCGGGCTCTGCCGGCTGCGTTCTGGCCAATCGTCTCTCGGCCGATCCGAAGAACCGCGTGCTGCTGCTCGAAGGCGGCGGGCGGGACAACTGGATCTGGTTCCACATCCCCGTGGGCTACCTGTTCGCCATCGGAAATCCGCGCGCCGACTGGCTCTTCAAGACGGCCGAGGAGCCGGGCCTCAACGGTCGCTCGCTCGCCTATCCGCGTGGCAAGGTATTGGGCGGCTCGTCCGCCATCAACGCCATGATCTACATGCGCGGGCAGGCCCGCGACTACGATACATGGCGCCAGATGGGCCTGACCGGCTGGGGCTGGGACGACGTACTGCCGATCTTCAAGAAGCACGAGGACCACGAGAGCCCGCCGAACGAATTCCATGCGTCGGGCGGCGAGTGGCGGGTCGAGCATCCGCGCATCCGCTGGGACATTCTCGACCGGCTGCGCGACGCCGCCGAACAGGCGGGCGTGCCGAAGATCCCGGACTTCAACACCGGCGACAACACCGGCACATCCTATTTCCAGGTCAACCAGCGCATGGGAAGGCGCTGGAGCGCCGCGCGCGGTTTCCTGCGCCCGGCGCTGAAGCGGCCGAACCTGAAGGTCGTGACCGGAGCGCTGGTCGATCGCGTCGATCTCGAAGAGGGCCGGGCCATCGCTGTTCGCTACCGCGTCGATGGTCGCGAGGTGCAGGCACGCGCACGCGGCGAGATCATCCTGTCGGCTGGCGCCGTCGCCTCGCCGGGCATCCTCGAGCGTTCAGGCATGGGTGACGGGACGATGCTGGGCGGACGTGGCGTCGAGACGAAGGTTCACCTGCCGGGCGTCGGCGCCAATCTGCAGGACCACCTGCAAATCCGCCCGATCTACAAGGTCGAGGGCATCCGCACGCTCAACGGCGATTACGCCAACCTCTTCCGCCGCGCCATGATGGGCGTCGACTACGCGCTTCGCCGGCGCGGGCCTTTGACCATGGCGCCCTCGCAGATGGGCGCCTTCGTGCGCTCCTCGCCTGAATACGAGACCGCCAACCTCGAATTCCATTTCCAGCCGCTCTCGCTGGACGCCTGGGGGCAGGGGCTCCATGCCTTCCAGGCTTTCACGGCGAGCGTCTGCAACCTGCGCCCATCGAGCCGCGGGTCTATCCACATCGCCGGCCCGGATGCCGCCGCAATGCCCGACATCCGGCCGAACTACCTTTCGACCGACGAGGACAAGCGCGTCGCGGTCGATTCGCTCAAATGGGCGCGCCGCATCGTCGAGCAGCCGGCGATGGCGGCCTACAGGCCGGTCGAGCACAAACCCGGCGCACATATCGCATCCGAAGAGGAAATGCTGGTCGCCGCCGGCGATCTCGGAACGACTATCTTCCACCCGGTCGGCACCGCCCGCATGGGCGCGGACGGCGACCGCGAGGCCGTGCTCGACGGGCGGCTGCGCGTGCGTGGCGTCGAGGGCTTGCGCGTCGTCGATGCCTCGGTCATGCCGACGATCACGTCCGGCAACACCAACTCTCCGACGATCATGATCGCCGAGAAGGGGGCTGGCATGATCCTGGAGGACGCGAGGCGACGCTAAGCATATGAGATATCGATAAATTTCGTCGACCTGATATGCATCGCAAGGACGTTTCTAGGGGAACTGTGGGCGCGAGATCGAGTTGTTGCGGAAGATCGAGGAGGAACCTTCCGCAATGCCCAATCACCGCTTCACGGACAGCGTGACCATTTCCGACCAATGCCTCGGCGAGCGCGTGATCAAGCGCGTAAGCGATGCAGCCCAGGCCCTCATGGACGTCCGCTGGCCGCGCCGCGGTCCACGCCACCGCGATGCCGTCGAAATCTGCCTCAAGGCGCTAGACGGTCATCGCTCGCGCAGCGAAGCAGAAGCGGTTTTCGTGGAAGCGGCCGACGAAGCCGGCATTCTCCGCCATTGACGGACGGCGCCGCGTCCGGATGTCAGGACACCGTTGTTCGGAAAAGCTGACAAGCCGCCTGAGCCACTGGACTAACTCCTTGTAAAATCGAAGAGTCGAGTCTGGCACGCCCTTTGCCAATCCTCGTGCAGGATTAGCGAAAGGGACGTCCAGTGGACCTTCAATGGATCATCGTGATTGCCGTGGCCGCCGCGGTCGTCGCGCGGCCGGCAGCGGACTATCTCGGAGCGCGAACCGGCCTCGTCATGAGCCTCGTTCCCGCGCTGCTCTTCGTGTCGCTGCTGCGTCACATGGGCGATGTGGCCGGCGGCGAGGTCATCACCACGCAATTGAGCTGGGTGCCGTCGCTCGGCATCGACTTCGTGCTGCGGCTCGACGGATTCTCGCTGCTCTTCGGTCTCCTGATCACCGGCATCGGCACGCTGGTCACGCTCTACGCAGGCGCCTATTTCGCCGAGAAGCCGCCGGCCGAGATCGGCCGGTTCCTCGCGCTGATCATGCTGTTCATGACGGCGATGCTCGGCACGGTACTGTCCGACAACCTCATCGTCATGTTCGTCTTCTGGGAGCTGACGAGCCTTACCTCCTTTGCGCTGATCGGCTTTGACGGCCACAAGCCCGAGGCGCGGAAGTCCGCCCTGCAGTCGCTGATCGTTACGGGCGGCGGCGGCCTCGTGCTGTTTGCCGGCCTGCTGCTGGTCGGCATGGAACTCGGTACCTTCTCCTTCACGGAAGTCGTCTCGCGGGCAGACGAACTCGTCGCCAGCCCCTGGGCCGGCATCATCGCCGTGCTGATCATGATCGGCGCCTTCACCAAGTCGGCGCAGTTCCCGTTCCACTTCTGGCTGCCCAACGCCATGGCCGCGCCGACGCCGGCCTCCGCCTATCTCCATTCGGCAACGATGGTGAAGCTCGGCATCTTTCTGCTCGCCCGGTTCGATGCCGTCTTCGCCGGCATGCCGTTCTTCGGCACGACGCTCGTCATCGTCGGGTCGCTGACGATGACGGTCGCAGCGTTGCGCGCCCTGCACGCCACCGGCTTCAAGGCCGTGCTTGCACAGTCGACCGTTGCCTCGCTCGGCATCCTCGTCATGCTGATCGGCCTAGATGGCGAGGTCGCAGCCGTCGCGACCGTCGGCTTCATCCTCAGCCACGCGCTCTACAAGGCCGCGCTCTTCTTTTGCGCCGGCACGGCGATCCACGCGACCGGCGAATCCAGCCTGCGCAAGCTCGGCGGCCTGGCACGCTTCCTGCCGGTCACGGCGGTCGCCGCCGTGCTCGCCAGCTTGAGCATGGCCGGCCTGCCGCCCTTCGTTGGCTTCATCTCGAAGGAGTATCTCTTCGAGGCGCAGCTGACGAATGACTGGAACATCATTCCGGTCGCCGTCGCCGTTCTCGTCAATGCGGTCATGGTCGGCGTCGCGGGCGTCGTGTCCATCCGTCCGTTCTACTTCAAGGCGCACCGCGTCGAGAGCGTGAAGCATGGCGAGAAGCCCGGGCTTCTCGTCGGGCCGCTGCTCCTGGCGACGGGCGGCATCATCGTCGGCCTGTTCCCGGCGCCGGTCGCCCAGAACCTGCTGGCACCGGCCGCGTCGGCCCTCTACGGCGCGCCGATCGACGTCTCCTTCCAGCTCTGGCACGGGCTGACGCCCATGCTGGCGCTGAGCATGCTCGTCATCGCCGTCGGCGCCGCGATCATCATCTTCTGGGATCGCATCCATCTGGCGCTGGCGCGTCGGCAGGGTCTGTTCGAGCTGTTGGGCGACCGGGGCTACCAGGGCGTGATGAACGGCATCCTTGGTGCAGCGCGCACCTCGACCCGGATCATGCAGAATGGCGACCAGCATCGCTATACGGCGGTGGTGCTCGTCACCGTGATCCTGGCGATCGCGATCGGCCTTGTCGCCGGCCCGGCGCAGATCAGCATTGCGGCCGGCGTAGGCCCGCTCCGCATCTCGGTGACGCTGGTGCTGCTTCTGTCGATCTTCGGTGCGGTCGCGACCGTCATGGCGCGCTCGCTCATCGCCGGGCTGGTTTCCGCGGGGATCGTCGGCTTCGGCCTCGCCGTGATCTTCATGGTCAACGGCGCGCCAGACCTCGCGCTCACCCAGATCTCGGTCGAGACGCTTCTGGTGATCCTGCTGACTGCTGTGCTCTTGAAGCTGCCCGCCCGCCAGCGCCACTCGCGCACGGCCATCGAGCGGCGTGGCGATGCGCTGATCGCCACCGCCTTCGGCGGCATCATGTTCATCGCCGTCGCCAGCATGAGCGCCATTCCGCTCGATTTGCGACTGTCCGACTATTTCGGCGAGACGAGCTACCTCGAAGCCTACGGCCGCAACGTCGTCAACGTGATCCTGGTCGACTACCGCGCGATCGACACGCTGGGCGAGATCTCCGTCGTCGCCTTCGCAACCATCGCCGCCTGGGCGCTTCTTCGCGGAGCGACGAGCCGGCCCCGTATCAAGGAGTGACCCTGATGTCCGTCATCTTCCAGACCATGTCGCGCCTGTTCTTCGGCCTGATGCTCGTGATGTCGATCTACATGCTCTTCCGCGGCCACAACAATCCGGGCGGCGGCTTCATCGGCGGCCTGATCGCGGCGCTTGCGTTTGCGCTGCTGGCGCTCTCCGACAACGTCGAGGCTGCAAAACGCATGCTACGCGTTCACCCCGTCCGTCTGATGGGAGCAGGGCTTTTCATCGCCTTCCTCAGCGGCCTGCCGGGGCTCGTGTCGGATGGCTCCTTCCTGACCCACTGGTGGGCAGAACTGGGCACGCTTCACCTTGGAACCGCGACGATCTTCGACGTCGGCGTCTTCATGGTCGTCGTCGGCGGCGTGCTCAGCCTTGTCTTCCGTTTCTATGAAGGAGTGGAACAGTGAGCCTGGTCTACGCACTTGCCATTGCCGTCCAGATGGGCTGCGGCGTCTATCTGCTTTTGTCGCGCCATGTCATGCGCATCGTCTTCGGGCTCGTTCTGATCTCGACGGCGACGAACCTCCTGATCTTTGTCGCGGGCGGGCTGGAATTCACGCAGCCGCCGGTGATCGCGAGCGGCGCGACGACGCTCGGCACCGAAACGGCGAACCCGCTTCCCCAGGCGCTGATCCTGACCGCCATCGTCATCGGCTTCGCGCTGGTCGCCTTTGCGGCAGCGCTCGTCCTCAAGAGCTTCCGCACGCTCGACACCGTCTTCACCGACGCGCAGACCGAGGCCGAGGCGCTGGGCTCGCCCTTCACCGGGGAGGCACCGCGCAATGGCTGAGTTCCTGGCCGATTCCGTCCTTCTCATGCCGCTGGCGATCCCGCTGGCAACGGCCGCGCTGGCTGCATTCCTGTGGTCGTCGCCGGCGGCCCAGCGTGTCGTCGGCCTTCTCGGCCTGACGCTCACCTTCATCGCCTCGCTCTACCTCCTGCGCGTGGTGATGGCCGATGGCATCCAGGTGAAACAGTTCGGCGGCTGGGCGCCGCCTTTCGGCATCTCCTTCGTCTCCGACGCCTTCAGCGCCGCGATGGTGGTGATCTCGAGCCTGCTTGCGCTTGCAGCCGGTGTCTTCGCGATGGCCGACCTGCGCCAGCGGCATGTGCGCGCCGGCTTCTATCCGCTGTTTCTCGGCCTGATGGTCGGCGTCAACGGTGCGTTCCTGACCGGCGACATCTTCAATCTCTATGTCTGGTTCGAGGTGATGCTGATCGCGACGCTCGGCCTCATCACGCTCGACCGGACGAAGGCCCAGATCGACGGGGCGATCAAATACGCCGTGCTCAACCTCTTTTCGACGCTGCTCTTCCTGATCGCGATCGGGCTGCTCTACGGGGTCACGGGTACGCTCAACATGGCCGACCTCGCGATCGTCCTGCCGCAGACGGAAGGCTCGGTGGCGCTGACGGTCGCAGCGCTCCTGTTCCTGCTCGCCTTCGGAATCAAGGCCGGCTTCTTCCCGATGTTTTTCTGGCTGCCGGCCTCCTACCACACGGTCAACATCATCGTGCTGGCCGTCTTCGCAGGCCTTCTGACCAAGGTCGGCGTCTACGCCTGCTTCCGCGTCTTCACGCTTCTGTTCGAAGTGGGCGAGGGCGGTATCCGCCCGATGGTGGCCTTCGTCGCCGCCGGCACGATGCTCTTCGGCGTCTTCGGGGCGGCCATCCAGTGGGACGTCCGGCGCATCCTGTCGTTCCACATCATCAGCCAGATCGGCTACATCATGCTCGGCCTGGCGATCGCCACGCCGCTCGCGCTGGCAGGCGCCATTTTCTACATCATCCACCACATCGTGGTGAAGGCGAACCTGTTCTTCATCGCCGGCGCGATCTACCGGGCGACCGGCACCTACGATCTTCGCAGGACCGGCGACCTCATGAAGGCCTCGCCGCTGCTCACGGCGCTCTTCGCCGTGCCGGCGCTCTCGCTTGCGGGTATCCCGCCATTCTCAGGCTTCTGGGCGAAGTTCATGGTCATCGACGCCTCGTTCCGCGGCGAGGCGGCCTGGCTTGCTGCCGTCGCGCTTTTCGTCGGGCTCCTCACGATCTTCTCGATGAGCAAAATCTGGATGGAGGCCTTCTGGAAGACCAACCCGCGCAAGGTCGTCCGCTATCGCCCAGTGCCTATCGGGATGATGGCCCCGATCGCCGTCCTTGCGGCGATCACTGTGCTCATCGGCATCAATCCCGAGCCGCTGGTCGCGTTCTCGCAGTCGGCCGCAGCCTCGATGGCCGACCCGACCCAGTTCATCGCTGCCGTGTTCGAGCAGCGCCAGATCGCAGGAGTCCTGCCATGACCACACTCGTCAACCGCTCGACCAACATCGTCGTCCTTGCGGGCATCTTTCTCAAGGAGCTGGTGCTGTCGTCCGTGGCCGTCGCTCGCGCCGTGCTGTCCACGAGGCGCACCCCGGCGCCCGCCATTTTGGCCGTCCCGATCACGCTTCGGACCCGAGCCGGCGTCACGACGCTCGCCAATTGCGTGAGCCTCACGCCCGGCACCACGTCGCTGCATGTCAGCGAGGACCTGTCCACGCTTTACGTCCACGTGCTGGACGCGCCGTCGGCCGAGGCGGTCATCGCGGACATCAAGTCCACGTTCGAGGCCCGCATCAAGGAGATCGAAGGATGATCGAATTCCTGGACAATTCCCTGTCGATCGTCGCCGCCGTGCTGATCGCGATCCTGATGGTGCCGCTGGCGCTGGCAGCGCTGCGCATGGCGACCGGTCCGGAATATGCCGACCGCTTCGTCGCGCTCGACATGCTGACCGGCATCGCCGTTGCCATCGCCGGGCTCACCATGATCCTGACCGACCGCCGCGAGTTCCTCGACATCGCTTTCGGCATCGCGCTGATCGGCTTCCTCGCGACCTGCTCGCTCTCGGCGCTGCTCGAGAAGAAACGGAAGAGAGACCGCTGATGCTCACCATCCTGTCGATCCTGTTCAAGCTCGCCGGCGTTGCCTTCCTCTGCATCGCCGCCATCGGCGTGATGCGGCTCTCCGACCCGTTCCAGCGCATGCATGCAGCCACCAAGGCCGGCACGCTTGGCGCGGGGCTGGTGATCATCGGCGCGGTGATCGCCCATGGCGCACTGGACGCGACCATCATGGGCATCCTGACGGTCGTCTTCCTGCTCCTGACCGTTCCTGTCGCTGGCCATCTGCTCGGGCGCGCGTCCTATGTTTCGGGCGCCCGGCTGTCGCTGCGCGGTGACGATGCCTTGAAGGGCATTCTCGAGCGCTCGAGCCGTCCCCTCGACGAGCGCCTCGGCTGGCTGGCGGAAGAAGAGCCGCGCGCTGTCGGCACCGAGCGGGCTCAAAGTCCGAAATCGCAGCCGTCGCAGCAGCGGCGACCCGTGGTCACGCTGCCCGCGCTGGAAACCGTCCGCTTCGCCCTTATCGACCGTCATGTCGACGAGGTCGCCACGCGGGCCTGCGCGATCGCGCGCAATCGCAAGGCGAGCCTGTCCGCGCATGTCATCATCGATGCCGCCGCGATCGAATGCGCCGAGAATGAGGCCCGCATGCGCCAGCAGATCCGCGAGCGCGCCGCGCAGGCGATCCAGTCGCTCAAATCCTGCGGCGTAAAGGAAGCGGGCGAGGCCACTCTTCACTATGACGAGGGCGACGCCGAGAAGCTTCTGACGAGCGGCGATGGCGGCGAGACGCTGCTCGTGCTGCCCTGCGACGGCTGGTTCCACCACGACGTGCCGCAGGAGCGCGCCCGCACGACCTGGGAGCCGGACGGACTGCTGCGCCTGCCGGCTGTCCACAAGGGACCTGTGCTCTATGCATCCTCGCAGCCGCCCGCCACGATGGCGCCGGTACTCGTCGTGCGGGATCGCGGCGAGGACCACCTTCCGGCCCTGCTGGAATGGGCGCTGCTGGCAAACATCTGGGAGGTGACGCGCCTCGTCCACGTCGTCACCAGCGAGGCCGCAGCGCGTATGTCGATTTCCGACATCGCTCATGCGTTCGGCCTCGACTACGAGGCGCGCTCGATGAAGACCGACGAATGCACGATCCCGCCGGACGTCGCGACAGCGAGCGCGTTGCTTCTCGGCCAAACGCCGCGGCCGCTGCGCACGCAATGGTTCGGCAGCCATTGGCGCGACCGCATCGCGCCCGGCTTGCGCGCAGAGATCCTGGTGATGGAGAAGCAGGTCTGATGGCTGGCGTGCGGCACTGGCCGCACGCGCCCTCATCGGTTAGGGCTGGCACGATGCAGTCGCGCACCCGACTACCGCTGATCTTCGCATTGCCGGCCTTCGTTGCGCTGGCCATGCTCGTCGTATCGGTCGCAACGACCCAGATCGGCATCCGCTTCGTCCAGTCGACAAGCGAGAACGCGCTGCGCGACCAGGCCGCCGTCTTTCTCGACGCCGTGGCCGGCAACATAGCCGCCGAAATCGACACCTCGCCGCAATCGGTTCGCGAGCAGCTGACATATGCGCTGACCTTCCGAACCGCCCTGCTCGAAGAAGCGATCGGTGTCCGGTGGACCGACGAGACAGGCACGGTGCGCACGGTTGTCATCGGCGAGCACCATCGTGGCCTGATAGAAAGCGCCTTCGATGCACCAGACGGTCCTGCACTCGCCGGCGATCTCGTGGCCAACTACCCGGCGCCTTCGACCCTGCTTGCTGCGAAAGCCTATCCTGTTGAGGATGGCCGCCTGGTCATCGCCGCAACCTTCGACGCGTCCCCTGTCGAAGCGGCAGCCGAGACGGCGTCCTACTTTGCAATCGGCGTCGATCTCCTGGTCGCGATCGTGGCCGCCCTGATCGTTTACATCGTCGTGCGGCGGGTGCTGTCGCCGCTGGACAGCTTCATACGACGACTTGCGGCCGGCGAGAATCCTGTGCTGGCGAGCGAGGCGCTGCAGCGCGGCGACGAGCTCCGCCGCCTCGAGGCCGCGCTCTTGCTGCGCGAGCGGTCGGAGACCGAGCGCATGAGACTGGTCGAGACCATGGCGCAACAGGAGCGCGATGCGCTTCTGGCGCGCATGGCTGCTGCCATCGCCCACGAGGTCCGCAACCCGCTCGCAGGGCTGAAGAATGGCGTCTCGACGCTGCGCCGTTTCGGTGAGCGCGAAGAAGTGCGTGGCGAGGTTGCGGACCTTCTCGAACGCGGCCTGGAGAATATCGGCCGCGTCGTCGACGTAACGCTGTCGACCTATCGCCGCCGCGCCGACAACCGAAAGCTCACCGCGCGCGACATCCGCGACGTCGATCTCCTCGTGCGCCCCGAAGCGGACCGCCGCGCGATCACGCTCGACTGGGATATCGACGAAACCGTCACGCTGGACGTCGATGCGGATGCGTTGCGCCAAATCCTGATCAATCTCCTCCTCAACGCCGTGCGCGTCTCGCCCGATGGCGGCGTCGTCGCAATCCGTCTGGAGCGAACGCAAGACGAGGTAGCAATTGCGATCACGGACGAAGGCGGAGGCATGCCGGCAGAAATCGTTGCGGCCATCGTCTCCGGCAACGTCGATGACGTACCGGTCGAACGGAGCATCGGCCTGTGGGTCGTTGCCAATCTCGTTCAGCGCCTGGGTGCACGGCTGTCGATCCGCTCCGAGGATGGCTCAGGCACGACGATTCGGATAGCCTTGCCGTCGCAAACTCAACTCACAGGTTAAGATCGTGTCGCAGCCCGTTGTTCTGATGGTCGAAGACGATGAGACGCTTGGCGCGTCCCTGCGCCAGCGGCTTGGTCTCGAAGGTTTTGCCGTCGAGTGGGTGCGGTCGGCCAGACAGGTGCGCGAGCAGGTCGGCAGGCTAAGCCCCACGGTCATCCTCTGCGACATTCGTCTGCCCGACGGCGATGGTGAGACGATCATGCGCGAGGCCTTCGGTACCATGGGCTTGGTGCCGATGATCTTCATGACCGCCTATGGCGACATCGACCAGGCCGTGCGCCTGGTGCGCGACGGCGCGCTCGACTATGTCACGAAGCCGTTCGACATCGACGCGCTGGTCGAGCGGCTGCAGATGATTGCGGCCAAGGCGGCGATCGCTCCTGGGGAGAGCGATGATCCCTTTGCCGGCAGTGCTTCGCTCGCACCTATCGCCGAGACGCTGCGCCGTGCGGCGCCAACCGATCTGCCGGTGCTGCTGCTCGGCGAAACGGGAACCGGCAAGGAGGTCGCCGCGCGCTACCTCCACGCAGCCGGTCCGCGCGCGCCTCGGCCCTTTGTTGCGGTCAATTGCGGTGCGCTGCCGTCGGAGCTGGCCGACTCCATGCTGTTCGGCCATGAGCGCGGCGCGTTCACAGGCGCGACGGGCTCGCATCGCGGCTTCATCGAAGAAGCGGGCGAGGGGACGCTCTTCCTCGACGAAGTCGGCGATCTCCCGCTTGCACTTCAGGTCAAGCTGCTGCGCGTCCTGGAGACGCGGGAGTTCCGCAGGCTGGGCTCGCTCGAAACGCGCCGTTTCGCCGGCCGGCTCGTCTGTGCGACCAACCGCGACCTGACCGCCTTGATGGCGGAAGACAGGTTTCGCGAGGACCTCTGGTATCGCATCAATGTCGTCACCGTGACGCTGCCGACCTTGCGCGAGCGAACGGCCGACCTGCCGGGTCTGGTCAGTCGCCTCGCGGCGCGGATCGCGGCAGCAAGCGGCCGGTCGGGTCTTTCCGTGTCGGAGGAGGCGATGGAGGCGGCGCGCAACCATCGCTGGCCGGGCAACATCCGCGAACTCATCAATCGGCTCGAACGCGCTGTGATGCTCGGGCAGGCAAGCGAAATCACGGCGCGCGATCTCTTCCCGGAAGGGTCACCATACGCCGCCAACGCGTCCGCCCGATCGCCGACCTCGGAGCTGCCGACGCTTGCAGACGCCCGGGAAGAGGCAGAGCGCGCTCATATCGTTCAGGCGCTCGGCCGGACCGGCGGCTCCATCGGCGAGGCGGCGACGCTGCTTGGCGTCTCTCGCACCACGCTCTGGGAAAAGATGCGCCGCTACGGGATCGAGGGCGGCTAGGCGAGTGCGCCGATCTCGCGGACGAGATCAGCCGTCGTCACCTGCCGGCAATAGCCCTTGATCGCGCGCAGCGATGCCGCCTGGCGCTCGTCCGTGTAGGTGACGCAGGCATCGGTCACCTGCGTGACGAGATAGCCGAGGTCGCAGGCATCGCGAATGGCGCTTTCGACGCACTGGTCGGTGAGACAGCCCGACAAGATGATCTGCTGGACGCCGAGATTGCGCAGCAGATAATCGATATGGGTCGAGACGAAGACGCTGGACGAGCTCTTCGGCAGCACGATCTCGTCGCCCTCCGGCGCGATCTCGTCGATAACCTTGCCATCCCAAGATCCCTTGGGCACGTTGAAGCCGGTGATCCTGTAGTCGAGGCTGCGGTCGCGGCCGTCGAGCGTCAGGCTCTCGATCGTCGTGTACATCACCTCGATCCCCGCCCTGCGACACGCGGCCTGCAGCGCCTGCATGTTGGGGATGACTTCGGCCATCCGTTCGAGGAACGGCCCTTTCTTCTCTTCGCGCTCGGCCTCGCTCATGTCCTTCCACTCCGCGCCATCGGCATGGCAGGCGAAGTTCTGCACGTCGATGAAGAGCAATGCGGCACGCTCCGGGACGATCGGAATGTCGCGGGACGTGGTCGAGAGGAAAGGGGAGTTCAAGTCAGTCGCTCCAGTTGGAAAGGGCGTCGGCGAGAAGGTCCGCCATCGCGGCCACATCCTCGTCGCGCTTCAGGAAATCGTTGCGCACCTCGATCAGCACATGGTCGAGCCCGCCTGCCTCGGCATGCACGGGAATCGTGTAATCGGACTCGTCGTCGATCGTGTAGGGCTGATTGATGCCGAGCGGCAATGCCAGCGGTGCGGTAGCCAAGTGTGTGGCAAGATGGTCCGCCAGCCTGTTCGGCTTGCGCCAGAGGAGCCCGATCGGCCATGGCCGTATAGCGCCATCGACCCGTCGCTGGGGGTCATAGGTGTGCACGGAGACGAGGCCGCGCGGCCGTTGCGCAACGGCCTTGGCTACCGCGTCATGGTAGGGCTGGTGGATTTCTGTCCAGCGCCTCAGGCGCTCTGTCTGCGTGGTGCCGACATTGGCCGGCACCGTCGTCCCATCCGAAATTTCGGCGATCAGATCGGGCGCGTCGAACGGGCGGTTGCAGTCGATGACCAGGCGGCTGTAGCGCTGCTCGACCAGGGTACCGCCGACCCGGGCATGCAGCGCGTTGGCAAGCGGCGAAGCGCCAGGGTCCCAGCCAATGTGCCGGTCGATCTCGCCGGCGGGCAGTCCGAGGTCGCCCAGCGCCCGCGGCACCAGATTGCCGGCATGCTCGACGGTAAGCAGGAGCGAACCGTCTTGGCGCGTCATTGCGACCGGATGCGGATCGTCTGGCGTCAGAAGTGGGCGCGAGAAATTCAAGGGCAGGCCGGCGGAACGGGTTGCGTCAGCGCACACATGTTCACATGGTGTGCCCAACTGGCAAGCCTGTGCAATGGATTCCCTTATGCCTTCTCCCTATACGATGATCTGCACCAGCGACTTTTCCGGCCTGGTGCGCGGCAAGGGCGTGCCGTCGGCCGATTTCGACAAGCGGTGTCGCACGGGCATCGGCTGGACGCCGACCAACGTGCAAATCACCTGCTTCGACACCATCGCCGAGAGCCCTTACGGTGCGCTGGGTGATCTTGTCCTGCGGCCCGATTCCGCCACGAAGGTCGACGCCCCGCTGCCCGATGGCCGGACGCTGTCCTTTGCGCTGGGTACCATCTCCGACCTGTCCGGCGCGCCCTGGGAATGCTGTACGCGCAGTCTGCTGATTAGCGCGATCGACCGCTTTAAGGCCGCTACGGGGCTCGACCTGCGCTGCACCTTCGAGCACGAGTTCATGTTCGCAGGCGAGACCGCCACCGCGGCATTCAGCCTCTCGGGCTTCGCCGAGCGCCTCGGCTTCATGGAGGCGCTGCATGCAGCGCTGGCAGCCGCAGGCATCGCGCCGGACAGCTTCCTGCGCGAATACGGCCCGAACCAGATGGAGGTGACGCTTCCGCCGACCGATCCTCTGCGCGCGGCAGACGAAGCCGTCATCCTGCGCGAACTGGCCCGCACAGTCGCAGGCGCGCTTGGCGAGCGCGTAACGTTCTCGCCTCTGCTGTCGCCGGACATCGTCGGGAACGGCGTGCATATTCATGCGAGCCTGTGGCGGGACGGCCGGCCGGTCACGCACGATCCGTCGGCGCGCTACGGTCTGTCGGCCGAAGCCGGCAGCTTTGTTGCAGGCATCCTGCGCCATGTGAACGCTCTGGCGGCGATCACCGCGCCGAGCGCGATCTCCTACCACCGCCTGACACCGCATCGCTGGAGTGCCGCCTACAATAACCTCGGCGTCCAGGACCGCGAGGCGACAGTTCGTATCTGTCCGATTTCGGCCACGGACCCCGACGCCCGCGCGCGCCAGTACAATTTCGAGTACCGCGCCGCCGATGCCACCGCCTCGCCGTATCTTGCGCTTGCAGGGCTCATCGAGGCGGGTCTGGCCGGCTTGGAAGACCGCCTGCCATCGCCGGAGGCTACTGAAGACGACATCAGCCTCTGGACGCCGGAGACGCTTTCGGCAAAGGGGCTCGCGCGACTGCCGGGATCGCTGTCCGATGCCATCGAGGCCCTTGAAGCCGACCGCCGTTTGACGCAGTCTTGGCCACAACGCATGCCGGCCATCTACGCCGCCCACAAGAGGGGTGAGATTGCGCATGTCGGGGACCGGACGACCAAGGAACAATTCGAGCTTTACAGCCGGATCTACTGATCCGTTCGCGGGTCGCGGACGCAACGGAATCCGGTTGAAAACGTCCGCATTCCGAATAATAGTTCGCAGGTCGCACAAATTCCGGTGTCTGCCGTTTCCGAGAGGCCCACATGAACAAAGACAAGCTCCTGTCCGGCATTGCCGCGCGCAATCCGCTCAACCAGCCGATGCAGCATTCGCTCAACCGTCGTCGCTTCATGCAGACCGTCGCAGCCGGCGCGGCCGCCGCCTCCATGCCCGGCTGGGCGCTGGCGCAGGCCGCCCGCCCGCTGTCGCTCCTGACCTGGGACGCCTATGCGGACCCGCGCCTGCTCGAACTCTGGAAGCAGCAGACCAGCGGCGACATCCGCTACGAAATCCACATCTCCGATCCGACCTCGGTGAACCGGCTGCGTGCGGGCGAAACGTCGGTGTGGGATTTCATCAACGTCAACAATCCGTGGGCGCGCAAGGAAATGTGGCCGGCCGGCCTCATCCGCGACCTGCCGCGCGACCGGTTCGAGCCGCTCTACGCGCAGATGAAGCCGAAGTTCGCGCCGCCTTACCCCTGGGCGATGAGTGAGGACGGCGAGCACCTGCTCGGTGTCGTCCAGCGCTACGAGACCTTCGATTTCGTCGTGAATTCCGACGTGATCTCGCCGGAACTCGCCAAGGACGAAGGCTGGGATCTCTTCAACAATCCGGACTTCGCCGGCCGCTACGGCATCCTCGCCTATGAGGACTGGAACGTGATGGACATCTGCATGGGCGCAGGCGTGCACCCATACAAGGTGAAGACCGACGAGGAGGTCGCCAAGTTCGAGGAGACCTGCAAGCGCTGGATCAACAACGCTGCCTTCATCACCACCGACTTCGTGCAGCTCAATCTCGGCATCATCAATGGCGAGATCGACCTGTATTTCACCGGCGGCACGTACACGGCTTCCGCCGCGCGTCGCGAAGGCGTGTCGAACATCTACGCGATCACGCCGAACTCCGGCCCGGCCGACGGCAAGGGCGGCATCAACTGGATCGAGATCAACTCGGCCGTGGCAAACCCGAACGAACACCCGCAGGCGCTCGATTTCCTGGAGTTCATCACCACGGTGGACGCAGCCGAGATCATCGCGCGCGGCAACGGCAACCTTCAGCCGGTGAGCCAGATGTCGAACCCGGATCTGATGGCCCGGTTCAGTGCCGAGGACCTCGACGCCATCCAGTTCGACGAATTCGACGAGCGCGTCGCCAATGCTGTCGAGTTCGACATCGTCCCCGACTACGATCGTCTCTACGACATCTACTCGGCAGCCATGCGCGCCCGCGGCTGATCGGATGCAGCCCACGGAAGGTATGTCGGCAACCCGGCCAGTGGCTTTGTCACTGGCCGGGCTGACCAAGCAGTTCGGCAACATGACGGCCGTGGACGCGGTGTCGGTCGATATTGCAGAGGGTGAGTTCTTTACGATCGTCGGCCCCTCGGGCTCGGGCAAGTCGACCCTCGTGCGCATGCTGGCCGGGCTGGAGATGCCGACCGGCGGCACGCTGTCCTTGCGCGGCAAGGACATCACAAAGGTGCCGGCCAACAAGCGGCCGACCGCCATGGTGTTCCAGTCGCTCGCGCTGTTCGACCATCGAACGGTCGGGCAGAACATCGAATTCTCGATGAAGATGAAAGGCATCGCCCCCGACAGGCGGCGCGAGCGTGCGCTCGAGCTCCTGCGCCTCGTGCGGCTGCCCGAAGACTATTATGCCAAGCCGGTGACGCAGTGCTCCGGAGGCGAACGCCAGCGCGTGGCGCTTGCCCGCGCTTTCGCCTCGGAGCCGGAGATCCTGTTCTTCGATGAGCCGCTCTCGGCGATCGACTATCGCTTGCGCAAGACGCTCGAAGTCGAGCTGAAGGAACTGCATCAGCGCACGGGCCGCACGTTTCTCTACATCACGCACTCGCTCGAAGAAGCGATGGTGATGTCTGACCGCATCGCCATCATGGAGCGCGGCCGCTTCGTGCAGATCGGCACGCCGGTCGAAATCTATTCCAAGCCGGTCAACCGGTTCGTGGCGAGCTTCATGGGCGAGGTGAACATCCTTACCGTCGCCGATGGGCGGCTCGTCGAAATCGATGCCGATGCCGGCGCGGCAGGCGGAAAGTTCGCCGTGATCCGACCGGAGGCGATCGGCATCGGCAATGACGCGCCCGTCGCATTCGACGCCGAAGTCCGCCAGCGGCTGATGCTCGGCTCGCGCGTGCAATATCATCTGGAGCGCAACGGTACGAAGCTGATCGCCGAGGTGCCGGGCGGGCAGGGGCGCGAGCTCGGAATCGGCGAACGCGCGACCTTCTCCTTCGATCCTTCACAGATCGCCTGGGTCGACGCATGAACCGCAATCCCGGCATCTTCTTTGCCCTGCCGCTGATCGCCTTCATGCTGCTGCTCTTCGCCGCCCCCATGGTGATCGTGGGTTGGTACAGCCTCATGCCCGCGCGCACGTTCGGGCTTGGCGCGAACATGTCGCTGGACAATTATCGCACCATCTTTGCAGGCGGTTATGAGCGTCCTCTCATGTGGTCCGTCATCGGCGCGACCCTGACGACTGCGATCACCGCAATCCTTGCATGGCCGACCGCGAAGATTCTGCACCGCTACGCCGGCGGCTGGGCAACGCTCGTGACCGCACTGATTGCGCTGCCGATCTTCATCTCCGAAAGCGTGCGGCTCTTCGGCATGTGGCTCTTCCTGATGCCCGGCGGCGGCATCCTGGCCGGAACGCTCACCGAACTCTTCGGCGTGCGCGTCGGCAACATACTCAACACCCGCTTCGCAGCGCTTCTGGGGATGGTGTACATCCATTTCCCCTTCATGCTGTTCCCGCTTCTGCTCGGTGTCGGGATGATCCCGGCCGACCGCGTCGAAGCCGCGCGGGATCTGGGTGCCAATGGCTGGGCCGTCTTCCGCGAGGTCGAACTGCCGCTGGCCGCACCCGGCCTCCTGATCGGCGGTCTACTGGTCTTCGTGCTCTGCCTTGGCGCCAATGCGGAGGCCGCCATTCTCGGCGGACGCGCCGTCACGGTCATCACCGCCGCGATCGAGCAGCGATTCAACTACGCGCAGGACTGGCCGTCCGGCGCCGCACTGACGGTCCTTGTCATCCTCGCCACTGCGATCCTCGTCTTCCCGCTCCTGAAGCGCATCGATCTCGGAAGGATCATCCGGCGATGAATGAAAGCCGAGCCCTCCCGTTCGTCCGGGCCGCGTGGATCGTCGCGATCGTCACGGCGCTCTATCTGCCGATCATCTCGGTCGTGCTCGCATCGCTCGCCAACACCCGCTACATGCGCTTTCCCCATCGCGTCTGGACGCTGGACGCCTATCGCGAAGCGGGCAATTCCTACATCACCTGGCAGATCCACCTGATCTCGTTCCAGATCGCGATCTCGGTCGTCGTCGTCGCCGTCATTCTCGGCGTGATCGGCGCGATGGCCTATGCGCGCTACGACTGGCGCGGACGCGGCCTGTTCCAGCGCCTTCTGGTGCTGCCGATCTTCTTCCCGCAGCCGGTGCTGGGCCTCGCGCTTCTCCTGTCCTTCTCTGCCGTCGGCATCGCGCCATCGTGGAAGACCGCGATCATCGCGCATCTCGTCTGGATCGTTCCGATCGTTACGCTGGTCATCTCGATCCGGCTCTTCGGCTACGACCCGGCGCAGGAGGAAGCGGCCTTCGACCTTGGCGCAAGCCGGCTGCAGGTCGCGCGCGAAATCACGCTGCCGATCCTATGGCCCGGCATCTTCTCGGGCGCGCTGTTCGCGTTCTTGCTGTCTTGGTCCAACCTGCCGCTCTCGATCTACACAAGCGGTGCGGACACGCCGCTGCCGGTCTGGCTCTTTTCGAGAACCGCCACGAACTATTCGCCGCTGGTGCCGGCGGTAGCGGTGATCGGGACCATCGCGTCCGGTCTCGTCGTCGTCGCCATGCTCGCGCTCCGGAAAGCCTTCTCGCGATGAGCGCGATCGATCGGATCTGAAGCGATGCGGATCGGTCTGGTGGTCAATCCGGTCGCAGGCCTCGGCGGCGCCGTGGGGCTGAAGGGCACGGACGGGCCCGGAACGGTCGCCGAAGCGCTCGCACGCGGTGCCGTGCCCCAGGCGGCCGCCCGCGTTCGTCGCGCATTCGAAAAGCTCGCCACTGCCGCGCCCGGACTGTCGGTCACCGTCGCGCCGGGGTGGCTCGGGGCTGACGCGCTCGCTGGTCTGCCGCTCGATCTGTCCATCGCAAGCCTTCCGGCACTGACCGGCACCGGGCGCGATACGAAGCTCGCCGTTTCGGCCATGCCGGATTGCGACCTCATCGTCTTCGCCGGTGGCGACGGCACGGCGCGCGACGTCGCTTCAGCACTCCATCCCCGTCAGGCGATGCTGGGCATTCCGTGCGGTGTGAAGATGCACTCCGGTGTCTTTGCCCTGTCGCCCGAAGCAGCCGGCAACCTTCTGGCGGACCTCGTCTCGAACCCCAGCCGTGTAGCGTGGACCGACGATGCGGAGGTCATGGACATCGACGAGGCGGCCCTGCGCGCGGGCACCATCGCGCCGCGTCTTTACGGGCTGGCGCGCGTGCCGCAGGTGAAGTCGCTGATGCAAGCGGCCAAGGGGACGCCGAAGCGCGACGACAGCGGGGCTCTGGTCGCGGCTGCCCGCGAAATCGCCGCGTCGATGGAGCCGGGCATGCTCTATCTTGTTGGACCGGGGACGAGTGCCGGTCTCGTATCGACGGCGCTCGGTCACAAGCCGACGATACTCGGCGTGGATGCCGTGCTCGACGGTCGGCAGGTCGCGCGAGACGCGCGCGCAGCCGAACTCGAAGCGCTTGCCGAGGGCCGACCGCTGCGCATCATCCTCTCCGTCACCGGGCAGCAGGGATTCCTGCTCGGTCGCGGCAACCAGCAGATCAGTGCGAGCCTCATCCGCAAGGCCGGTCGCGAGGGATTGATCGTCCTGGCAGGCGAGGGGAAGCTGGCTGCGCTCGCCATGCCGCGCCTTGGTCTGGACACAGGTGATCCGGATCTCGACCGGGCGCTCTCCGGCTTCATCCGGGTGCAGACCGGACCCGGCAGATTCACGTTGATGCGACTGCAGGCCAGTTGATCGCATGCGTGCGATATGCGAACTTATGTTCACAAACCAATCGTTTTGAGGAGGGTGTCCACGATGACGGCTCACACACGGGCGCATCCCTGGATGGCGAACTCCGCGCCGGGCGCGATGGAGGCCATGCTTGAGGTGATCGGCGCCGGGTCGGCTGCCGAGCTTTTCGAGCAGATTCCGCAAGATCATCTCCGCAGGAAGCCGCTCGATTTGCCGCCCGCGCTCAACTCCGAAATGGAGCTCAAGCGCGATCTCGTATCGAAGCTCAAGAAGAACGAGGACTGCGAGAAGAACCTCTCCTTCCTTGGTGCCGGCGTGTGGCAGCACCACGTTCCGGCGATCGTCGACGAGGTGGTCGGCCGCACCGAATTTGCGACGAATGTCTGGGGCTCGATGCAGTCCGACCACGGCCGCAACCAGGCCTGGTTCGAATTCTCGTCCCAGCTCGGCGCGCTTCTCAACCTCGAAGTCGTGCAGCTGCCGGTCTATTCCTGGGGCTGCGCCTCCGGTCACGCGATCCGCATGGCCGCGCGCCTGACCGGGCGTTCCAAGGTACTCCTGCCGCGTCTCTCCGATCCCGAGCGCCTCGCCGTCATCCGCACCTATTGCCAGCCGGTCGAGATGGAGAGCCACATCGAGATCGTCGAAGTCGCCGCCGATCCGTCCTCGGGCCGGCTCGACCTCAAGGATCTGGCGGCCAAGCTCGGACCGGACGTCTGTGCCGTCTATTTCGAGAACCCGGCCTATCTCGGCACGATCGAGACGGGCGCTGCCGAGATCGCGCGTATAGCGCGGGCCGCAGGGGCCGAGACGATAGTCGGCGTCGATCCGATCTCGTTGGGCGTCATGACGGCACCCGGCGACTATGGTGCCGACATGGTCACCGGTCCGGTCCAGCCGCTCGGCGTTCACATGAACTGCGGCGGCGGCGTCGGCGGCTTCATCGCCTCGCGGGACGAAGAGAAGTACGTGCGCGAATATAACGGCTTCCTCGTCTCGATCGCCGAGACGCTCGAGCCCGGCCAGTTCGGCTTCGGCCTCGCCTCCTCGCACCAGAACTCCTACGGTTCGCGCGAGCACGGCAAGGACTGGACCGGCAACTCGACCTATCTCTGGGCGATCGCCGGCGCCGTCTATATGAGCCTGCTCGGGCCCGAAGGCTTTCGCGAAGTCGGCACGCTGATCGTCTCGCGCGCCCGCTATGCGGCAAAGCTCATCGGCGCCGTGCCGGGCGTGAAAATCGTCTGGCCGGACACGACCTTCAAGGAGTTCGTCGTCAACTTCGACGGAACCGGCAAGACCGTCGCCGCCATCAACGACGCCCTCCGCGCCAGGGGCATCTTCGGCGGCAAGGATATTTCCGGCGAGAGTGCCGAACTCGGCCAGGCGGCGCTCTACTGCGTCACCGAAATCCACACTGCGGCCGACATCCGCCGCCTTGCAGATGCGCTGAAGGAGGTCTGCCAGTGACCCGTCTTCCAGAATTCCGTGCCGCAAAGTGGGACGAGCCGGTCATCCACCAGATCGGTCGACCCGGCGCTCGCGGCCAGCTCTTCCCGGCACCTGAACCCGAAATCGCAGAAGCCGTGGGCGAGGGGCTCATCCCGGCCGCTATGGCGCGCAGGGATCGTCCGGAGCTGCCGGAAGTGACCGAGTTCGAGGTGCAGCGCCACTATCTGCATTTGTCGCAGATGACGCTTGGCATGATGGGCGTCAGCCTCTTCGGCACCTGCACGATGAAGTACAACTCGAAGACGGCCGAATTCGCGACGTTGCGGCCCGAGCTTGCCGAGGTGCATCCCTACCAGCATCCCGACACGCTGCAGGGCGTGATGCAGATCATGTATGAATTCGACCTGATCCTGCGCGAGCTGTCCGGCATGGACCAGTTCGTGTTCCAGGCGGGCGGCGGTGCCAACGCCGCCTACACGATGGCGACGCTGGCCCGCGCCTACTGGGCCGACAGGGGCATGCTCGGCGAACGCACCGAGATGGTGACGTCGATCCAGGCGCATCCCTGCAATCCGGCGACCGCTGCCGCTGCCGGCTTCAAGGTCGTGAACCTGCCGCTTGAGGAAAACGGCTACCCGTCGCTCGAGGCGCTGAAGGCCGCCGTCGGCCCGAAGACGGCGCTCATCATGATCAACAATCCGGACGACATGGGCATCTACAATCCGGAGATCAAGGAGTGGGTGAAGGTCGCCAAGGAGGCCGGTGCGCTGTGCTTCTATGACCACGCCAACTTCAACGGCGTGATGGGCAAGCTCAGCGCTCGCGAGCTCGGCTTCGACGCCTGCATGTTCATGCTGCACAAGACCTTCGGCGCGCCGAAGGCCGGTGGCGGCCCGGCGGTCGGCGCCTTCGGCTGCTCGGACGAACTCGCGCCCTATCTGCCCGTCCCGGTGGTGGTCAAGGATGGCGAGAAGTACCGTCTCGATCAGGATCGTCCGAAGTCCACCGGCAAGATCCGCGAGTTCTGGGGCAATGTCCCGCAGGCGGTGAAGGCCTATGCCTGGGCGCGCTCGATGGGTGCCGAAGGCATCAACCTCGCCTCCGACATCTCGGTCGTCGCCAACAACTACATGGACAAGCAGCTCGCCAAGATCCCCGGCATCAAGCGGTCGCATGAGGACAACAAGGTCCATCGCATGGAGATGACCCGCTGGTCGCTTGGGCCGATCTTCGAAGAGACGGGCGTCGGCACGGTCGACTTCGCCAACCGCATGGCCGATTTCGGCATCGACCCCTGGTGGATGAGCCACGAGCCATGGATCGTCCCGCAGCCCTTCACGCCGGAGGCGGGCGAATTGTGGTCCAAGGAGGATATCGACCTCTGGATCGCCGTCGTCGCGCAGATCGCGCAGGAAGCCCGGGAGAAGCCGGACTTCGTGAAGAAAGCCCCGCACAACCAGCCTGTCGCGCAGGTGAAGGGCGAGGTCTTCGACGATCCGGCGCGCTGGGCCATGACGTGGCAGGCCTATAACCGCAAGCGCGGCGCAAAGGCCGAGGCCAAGCGCGGCGCCGCCTGAGGCGGAAGCAACTTACCATCGCCGCCGGCAGTCCCGGCGGCGATGGTATGATCAGAGTGCGGAGATGCCTTCCAGCGACAGTCGCGGCGGGCGACCCAGAACCAGATCGGCGACCAGCCGGGCCGTCATCGGCCCGGCCGAGAAGCCGACCCACGGAAACAGCGCCAGGAAGAACCCGGCATGGCCCGGCACCTCACCGATCAGCGGACGCCAGTCGTCCGTGCCGTTGACCGTCGCCGTCCAGGTGCGAACGGCGCGCGCCGGCGCGATCGCCGGCACGACGGCTGCTGCGCGCTGCATGTTGCCGGTGAGGCTTTCCGGGATGACCGAGAGCCTGCCTTCGCCGTTGTCCCGCGACGGCCAGCCGCCACCGATCAGGCACGTGCCGTTTGCCGCCTGCTTGAGCGAAAGCTTGCCAGCGGCCGAATAGACGAGATGCGGAATGAGCGGCGCGACGGGCTCCGTCACCGTCACCTGCAGCGGGAAGCCACGCAGGCCGATATCGATGCCGAGCATCTGCGAGAGGGCTGCCGCCGAGGCGCCGGCCGCATTCACAACGCGGCGCGCGTCGATCGGACCTGCGCTCGTCTCGACGCGGTAGCCTCCATTGGTGCGCGAGATCGCCTCGACGCGCGTCTGCGTCACGATGCGCGCTCCACGTTCGGTGGCGCTGCGGGCGAAGGCGAAGGTCGCGCGCAGCGGATTGGCCTTGCCCTCCATGGCGCAGAAGCCGCCGCCGATCGCCTTGTCCGTGAGATAGGGCGCCACGTCGTGCAGTTCGCTGCGGCCCAGCACGACGGTCTCGACGCCCATCGTCGCTTCGATTTCAGCCTTGCGGGCGATCTGGCGCATCTGCTCGTCCGTCGTGGCGACGACGAGACCGCCGGTCAGCTTCACGTCCAGCGGCTCGCCCAATTCCTCGCTCAACCCCTGCCAGAGTTCCAGCGACTGCTTCAGGAGCCGAAGCGTCGGCGCGTAGGCCAGCGCCCAGCTTTCGCCGAGCGAGACGAATTCGGGGTGCTGGATCTGCAGGTGAATCGAGCCTGCATTCGCGCCGGAGGCCTGCGTATTCAGGTCGCGCGCCTCGACCAGCATCACATCCGCGCCTTCCCCGGCGAGGTAGTAGGCGCAGGCCGTGCCTGCGATGCCCCCGCCGATGACGAGCACGTCGCAAGACCTCTTTTCGACACCCGATACCAAGACGCATTCTCCGCTTAGAAAGGACAGACCAATGCCCAAGACCTTCTCAGGCAGCTACACGGTGACGATCACGCCCTTCACCGAGGGCGGCAAGGCGATCGATTATCCGGCCTGGAAGCGCTACCTCGACTGGCAGCTCGCATCCGGCGTACCGGGCATCATCATCCTCGGCACGACTGGCGAGTTCCTGACAATCTCGGACGCGGAGCGCGAGGAATTCGTCGATGCGACCGTGAAGTACATCGCCGGTCGCATCCCGGTGCTCGTCGGCACCATGAACGCCTACACGCCGAAGGCGGTCGAGTATTCGAAACAGGCCGAGCGCCTTGGGGCCGATGGCCTGATGATCGTCCCGCCCTACTATTACACGCCTACCGACGACGAGATCTTCAACTACTACAAGGCGATCTGCGAGGCCGTCAGCCTGCCGATCATGCTCTACAACAACCCGTTCACGTCCAACGTCGACATGTCGGCGAAGCTCGTCGGCCGACTGACCAAGTCCTTCGAGCAGGTCCGCTACATCAAGGAAGCCTCGCAGCGCATCGAGCGCATCCACGCCATCATCGTCGAGAGCGACGGCCTGATGAATGTCTGGGCCGGCCAGCAAGTGCTCGAAAGCTACAAGATGGGCGCCGTCGGCTACGTGAACCCCTACGGCAACTATATCCCGCGCGCCTCGGTGAAGTTCGTCGAATGGGCCGAGCAGGGCCGCTGGGACGACGTCTGGGCTGTCCAGAGCATCATCCACAAGTTCGACCGCATCATCACCGAGGGCCACCCTCTCTACGGCCACCAGTGCTACTCCAAGGCCCTTGCGGCGGCGGCCGGATACCCGGTTGGCGACGTGCGCGAGCCGATCACCACCTTCGCCTCGCTCGGCGAGGAAGGCCGGCAGCGGGTCGCGAAAATGGTGCCGCTGATGCGCGAGCTCGACGCGATCGTCGATCGCATCGAGGGCAGGGCGCAGGCAGCCGAGTAGAATCATGGCGGCGCGGCCTACCGGATATAGGCCGCGCCGTTCATGTCGATCGTCGAACCGGTGAGGTGGCGGGCCTTGCCTCGCGCGAGATAGACGACGAGATCGGCGATATCTTCCGGCGGCACCCATTCGCCCATCGGCAGCGTCGCGGTGATTGCCGCCTCGCCGCCGGTCCTCGCCGCTGAATCCTCCGACATGCGGGTGCGCACGACGCCGGGCGCAATCACATAGGCGAGGATGCCTTTCGAGGCATAGGCGCGTGCAACCGTCTTGGTCGCTGCCGCAATGGCGGCCTTCGACGCGGCGTAGGCGATCGCGCTCGGATTGGTCGTGCCGCGGGTCGTGACCCAGCTTCCGATGCCGATCACGCTGCCCGGCCGCCCGGTTTCCAGCCAGTGATTGACCGCATGGCGCATCAGCCGCGCCGGCGCCATGACGTTGACGGCATGCGCCTCGGCCCAGACGCGGTCCCACTCCTCGATCGGATCGGGAATGCCGCCGGTCTGGCGCATGATGCCGGCATTGTTGACGAGCACGTCGACATGGCCGAGCCGCGCCTTGGCCTGCGACCAGAGCCGGTCGACATCCTCCGATGACGAAAGATCGGCCTGGAGCAGGTCGACCTGGCCTGTGGCGGCGCCCTGAACGGCCTCGCTCGCCCCGTCGCGGTCGCCGCCATACTGCGCAACGAGCCGCGCGCCGGCCTTGACGAGCGCCGCAGCCGTGGCCGCGCCGATGCCCTTCGATGCGCCCGTGAGCAGCACCGTCTTTCCTGAAAGATCCATCCCCCGCTTCCCCCTACTTGCGCGTGATGAAAGGCTTGCTGCGCATGCCGGGATGCGCGCGTGCATAAGGTGCCGGCAGCGCGAACTCTTCGCCGAGTTCCAGCGCCGCATGCCATGGCCAGCGCGGGTCCCAGAGCATGCCGCGTGCAAGCGCGACGAGATCGGCCTGGCCCGATCGCAGGATCGTTTCGGCCTGGATCGCCTGCGTGATCTGCCCGACCGCCATCGTGGCGATGCCCGCCTCGCGGCGGATGGTTTCGGAGAATTCTACCTGATAGCCGGGGCCGGGCACGATCTTCTGGCGCTGGTCGAGCCCGCCACTGGATACGTCGATCATGTCGCAGCCGACGGCCTTGAGCTCTCGCGACAGCATGACGGAGGAGGCCAGGTCCCAGCCGCCGTCCACCCAGTCGGTCGCCGAGATGCGCACGATGACGGGCTTGCTGGCCGGGAATGCGCCGCGCACCGCCTCGAAGACTTCCAGCGTCAGCCGCATGCGGTTCTCGAGCGAGCCGCCGTAGCGGTCGTCACGTTGGTTGGAGAGCGGCGACAGGAACTGGTGCAGAAGGTAGCCATGCGCCGCGTGGACCTCGATCACGTCGAGCCCGATGCGCTCGGCACGGCGGGCGGCATCGACATAGGCCTGCTTGAGGGCTTCGATGTCCTCGATGGTCATCGCATGAGGCGTGCGCCACGCAGGCAGGTACGGAACGGCCGACGGGCCGACGACCTGCCAGCCTTCCTCGCCGGTGACCTCGCCCGCGCCATCCCAGGGCGCAGCCGTGCTTGCCTTGCGGCCGGCATGGGCAAGCTGGATGCCGATTTTCGAAGTGCCGAAAGAGCGCATCACGCCGACGATGCGGGCGAAGGCTTCCTCGCAAGCGTCCGAATAGAGCCCCGGGCAGCCCGGCGTGATGCGCCCTTCCGGCACCACGCCCGTCGCCTCGATCAGGATCAGTCCCGGCGAAGCCTGCGCGAACTGGCCGAGATGGACCATGTGCCAATCGCCCGGAACCCCGTCGCGCGCCATGTACTGGCACATCGGCGCGACCACGATACGATTGGTCAGCGCCGTGTCGCGAAGGGGGTAGGGCGTAAACAGCGTCGAGGCCATGCTGGCGTCCTTGCATTTCGGGGTTGAACAGCACCGAGTGTGCGTAATAGAAACATTTGTGCGCGAAGTGAACACGCCGGGAGGGCGTTTCACAAGGGAAAAAGGATCCTTTCAGATGAGCCAGTTCGACGTTGCGGCAAGCACCTTCCCCTTTCTGTATTCGCATGACGGGCTCGATGCCCTGAAGCACCTGCGTGGACTGGGCTATGACAAGTTCGAGATGATGATCTTCCCGCCGCATTGCTGGCCGCGCGAGCTGTCGGCCGCCAAGCGGAAGGAATACAAGGCTTGGATGGACGGCGAGGGCGCGAGCTTCACCTCCTTCTGTTACCCGCTTCTGGACAACAATCCGAATTCCGTCGACGTGCTGATGCGCGAGTACACGCTCGATCGCTATCGCGAGGCGATCGATCTCGCCGCCGAATGGGACTGCCCCTACGTCGTCGCGATCCCCGGACCCGTCTCGTCGCTGATCAATCCGCCGCAAAAGTGGATGCTCGACTGGTTCGTCGAAGGCATGAAGACGCTTGTGGGCCATGCCAAGGGAACCGGCGTCGAACTGCTTCTCGAAAACGTGCCCTTCACCTTCCTGCCCACCGCCAAGGACATGGCAGAGACCGCGAAGCTGATCGGCCCGGAAGTGGGCGTCAATTTCGACGTCTGCAACAGCGCCTACATCAAGGAGGACGTCGGCGCGGCCATCCGCATGCTCGGCGCGCTCGTGAAGAACGTCCACATCTCCGATTCGGGCTTCGGCGAGTTCAAGCACGACCGGCTCGGTACCGGCATCGTCGATCCGGCGCCTGCCTACGCCGCGCTGAAAAACATCGGCTACACCGGCGCGACCGTGCTGGAGATCATCACCGATTCCATGGCCCCCGGCGCCGATGCGGATGGCGATATCCGCGCCAGCCACGACATCCTCGCCAGGCACGGCTGGAAGCCTCTCGCCTGAGGCGTACCCGTATCTGAAGGGTCGCAAGGCGCGGGTAGCAATGCCTGCGCCTTTCGCGCGCTCAGGCCATGCCGGCTTCGACCGGCAGCAGCTGCCCGGTGACGCCGGACGAGCCATCGCTGGCGAGCCAGAAGGCCGCTTCCGCAACCTCCGCCTCGGTCGCCAGCCGACCGAGCGCGTTCCCGGCCGCCAGCTGCGCGAATGCATCATGGGGGGCCGGACCACCCGCCTCGTGGCGGGTCGCCACGCGCGATTTCAGCGCCTCCGTGGCGATCGGGCCGGGCGCGATGGCGTTGACGCGGATGCCGTCGGGTCCGAGATCGAGCGCTGCAGCGCGCATGATGCCGACGACGGCATGCTTGGTCGCCGTGTAGAGCATCTGGCGCGGATGCGCCTTGAAGCCGTTGATCGAAGCCATCAGCACGGCGCTTGCCCGGCCGGCGCGCCTCATGGCCGGCGCGAGGCCAGACAGCGTGGCCGCAACGCCCCAGACATTGATGTCGCTCGCCCGCTGCCATTCAGCGGCGTCGAGCTCTTCCGTTCGCCGCCAGGGCGGCACCACGCCGGCATTGGCGATCACGATGTCGACCTTGCCCACGCGATCCCCGAGCGCGCGAAGGCGAGCTGCAGAATCGGCCGCGCCGATGTCGATTGGAAGAGCTTCCCACTCTCCGGGCAGTGTAGATTCCGCGATCGCGCGGTCGAGATCGACGACAACGATTCGGGCACCTGCGCCTGCAAGCCGGTGCGCGATGGCGCGGCCGAGACCGCGCGATCCACCGGTCACGACAGCCAGTCGCCCATCCAGTTCATTTGCCATGGCAACCCCTTTTCAACCCGTCCCGAAGCGCGATATCAATGCGCACAATTGTGCGTTATGTGAACGCATGCAAGTCTGAGAGGCGGATCAGGAGTGGAAATGGCGAGAAAGATCGTTCTCCTCGGCGCTGGCTCCATAGGATTGTCGTTCGCCGCAGCCTTCACGGATCGTGGACACGCCGTCACCCTCGTGGAGCCGGACGCCGCACGGCGTGAAGCTGCCCATGCCGGCGTCGAGGCGCAGCTGGACGCCATCGGTCGCGCCGGCCTGCGCCGCGACGGCAACGGACCGCTCGTCATCGCTTCCGAAGGTGGCGGCGCTCTCGCCGAAGCGGACCTCGTGGTCGAATGCGGGCCTGAACGGCTGGACATAAAGCAGGAGATCTTCGCCGACCTTCTGGCGCGTACCGGGACGGAAACCGTTCTCGCGACGGCATCGTCGGCCATTCCCATGTCGCGGATCGTGATCGACAGTGAAGCCCAGCGGCGGTGCCTGGTCGCGCATCCGGTCAATCCGCCTTCCGTGCTCCGGCTGATCGAGATCGCGCCCGCGCCCGGAACCGACGCCGGGATCGTGGCCAAGGCACAGGCCTGTTTCGCGGAAGCCGGCTTCGAGGCCGTGGCGCTGACGCGCGAGATCGAAGGCTTCGTCCTCAATCGTCTTCAGGGCGCCGTGCTGCGCGAGGCGTACCGGCTCGTCGATGACGGTATCGTCGACGTCGCCGGCGTCGAGGCCGTCATGCGCCTTGGGCTCGGACCACGCTGGGCGCTGTCGGGCCCGTTCGAGACGGTCGAGCTCAACACGCCTGGCGGCATCCGGGCGCACGCTGCTCGCATGGGTCCGGCCTACCGCGCCATGGGGGAAGAGCGCGGCGAAACGAAACCGGGCTGGGACGACACGCTCGTCGCTCGCGTCGATAAGCAGCGCAGGCAGGTGCTTCCACTGGAGGCCTTGCCGGACCGGGCCGCCTGGCGCGTGCGCGCCGTTGCCGCGCTTGTCGCTTTCCGCGACCGCCTCTACGGAGATGGCCATGCAAAGTGACTTGACGAGCTTCACCTTCGACGACCGCCGGGTCGCGGCGCGGCCGGGCCAGAGCGTCGCCGCTGCGCTGACCGACGCCGGCATCCGCGCGTTCCGCGAAACCACCAAGGGCGGCGAGCGCGGAATCTTCTGCGGCATGGGCGTCTGCCAGGATTGCCTCGTCACCGTCGATGGCATGCCGAACCAGCGCGCCTGCATGACGCCCGTTCGCGAAGGTCTTGCCGTCGCCCGCCAGACCGCGCTTGCCGCCCTCGGCGGCAGGCAGGAAACAACGGCGAAAGAGCCGAGGCTGATCGCGCCGGACGTGCTGGTCATCGGGGGCGGCGCCGGCGGCCTGAGCGCTGCGATCGAAGCGGCGAGGGCAGGGGCGTCTGTCGCGCTAATCGACGAGCGCAAGGTCGGCGGAGGACAGTACTACAAGCAGACGGCGACCGGCGAGGAACCGCTTGACGGCCAGCAGGCCGACGGTGCCGGGCTGATCCGCGAGGCCGTCGCGGCCGGCGTCGAGATCATCCGAGGCGCGGAGGTGTGGGGCGCGTTCGACGGGCCGGTCATCATGGCGGATCTGGCGGGCAGCGCGCTCGTCGCGCGGCCGAAGACGCTGATCGTGGCGACTGGCGCCTACGAGCGCCCGCGCATGGTTCCGGGCTGGACGCTGCCGGGCGTCATGACGACGGGCGCGGCACAGACGCTTTGGCGCAGCTATCGCAGCCTTGCCGGCAGACGCGTCGCGATCTGCGGCTCGGGGCCGCTCAACCTCCAGGTCGCGGCCGAACTGGCGCGCGGCGGCGCGAAGGTCGTGATGGTCGCGGAAGCCGCGCCGTCGCCTTTCGCCCGCCCTTTGCAGGGCCTGACGCTGCTGACTGCCGATGCCGCTCTCGCGGTCAAGGGCATGGCGATGCTGGCTGCCCTGCGCGCCAAGGGCGTCCCGGTCCGCTTCTCGACAAGCCTGCAGCGGATCGAGCAGGCGAACGGCGGCTTGCGCGCCACATTCTCCAGGGACGGCGGCACCGAGACATCCATCGACGTAGATGCTGTCTGCATGAACGAAGGCTTCGAGCCCCAGAACGAGATGCTTCGGCTGCTCGGCGCCGAGATGCGCTACGACACGACCTTCGGGCACCTGCGCTGTGTTCGTACGGACGATCTCCGCACGTCCATTGCCGGACTCTACGCCGTCGGCGACTGCGCCGGGCTTGGCGGGGCGCCAGCCGCGCTGGTCGAGGGCCGGATTGCCGGCCGCGCCGCAGCGGCGGAAGCCGGTCACGGCAAGGCAGGCGCTACGTCTGCCGAGACCCGCGAACTCGACCGCCATCGTCAGTTTCAGAAGCGCTTATGGTCGATCTACCGCCCTGCGCCGCGGCCTGCGGTCGAGATTGCCGACGAGACGATCGTCTGCCGCTGCGAGGAGATCACCGCCGGCGACGTTCGTCGTTCGATGCAGGATGAGCCGGCCCATGTCGGCACCGTCAAGCGCGCGACGCGCGTTGGCATGGGGCGGTGCCAGGGGCGGTATTGCGGCCCGGTCGCCGTGCGCCTTCTGGCCGAGACCAAAGGTGGCGAGATCGGCGACATGAGCTATTTCGCGCCACGGGTGCCGATAAAGCCGGTCGCGATCTCGGCGATCGTTGCCGCGCAGGACGCGCTCGATGCCAAGAACTGATCTAGTCGTCGTCGGCGGCGGCATTGCGGGCCTCTGCGCCGCGATCCGGTCTGCGGAAGAGGGGGCGCGCGTCACGATCGTAGACGCGGGCGTCAATGCCGGCTCGACGGCGAACGCAGGCAGCCTGCACGTGCAACTGCAGAGCCGGTTCATCCGCCTTTACCCGGAGCAGGCGCCGAACGTAGAGGCGTCGCTGCCGCTTTATCTCGCGGCCGTTGCCGAATGGGACCGTCTGGAGGAAGAGCACGGGCCCTTCGAGATGGTCCGCAAGGGCGGGCTGATGCTTGCCGAAGGCGACGAGCAGCTTGCCTTCCTCGAAGCGAAGGCCAGGCGCGAGGAGCGTTATGGCCTGAAGGTCGAGATGCTCGACCGCGCCGCACTCGACGCTAACCTGCCGGGCCTTGGCCCGCAGATCACCGGCGCCGAGCTTTGCCGCGACGAGGGCAAGCTCAGTCCGCTGGTCGCAAACATCCGTTTGCGCCACCTCGCGGCCCTGCTCGGCATCCGCTTCGTACGCGACCGGATCGTTTCGCTGGACCCCGAGCCTGCGGTCGCCCATGGCGAAGCCGGCAACTACCCGGCCGACCGTATCATCGTCTCGGCCGCGTGGGGTGCAGGCGATCTCGTCCGGTCACTCGGCCTTCGCGTCGCGTCCAAGGCCGAGCCGCTGCACATGAACATCACGGAGCCCGCTCCGGTCTTCATCAACTACCTCGTCCAGCATGCCGAGCGTTCCATCACGCTGAAGCAGTTCGCCTCCGGCCAGATCGTGATCGGCGGCGGGTGGCCGGCGCAGAGCCATGGCGACTGGCAGACGCCCGAAGTCCTGAGCGATTCGCTTCTCGGCAATGTAGGGCTGGCGGCAAGGCTGATGCCGGCGATCGGCGGCCTGCGGGTCATCCGCACCTGGGCCGGCATGAACACGACCATCGACGGCAAGAGCGTCATAGGACCGGTTCCCGGCGCCGAACGGATCGTCATGGCCGTGCCGGGCGATGCCGGCTACACGCTCGGGCCGCTTTGCGGGAGGCTGGGCGCCGAAGTCGCGATGGGCATCACGCCCGATCTCGACCCCTCGCCCTATTCTCCGGTGCGTTTCAGCGCTTGAGCGCCTGCGAGATGTGCGCGGCCGTTTCCTTCAGTTTCGGCAGGATGAATTCCTCGATCTCGCCTGCGTTCATGCGCACCGTCGGAATGCCGACATTGATCGCGCCGACGAGCCCGCCGACGGAATTGCGCAACGGGACCGCGACCGAGATCAGGCCGATCTCGAGTTCCTGATCGACGAGGCACCAGCCTTTTTCGCGAACCTCCTCGAGGATCCGGCGGAACTGCTGGCGATCGGTGACGGTGTGCTGCGTCATCGCCGTCAGGGGGATGTTCTGCAGGATGCCTGGCCACATCTCGTTGGGCTGCTCGGCAATCAGAACGCGTCCGGTAGCCGTACAATGTGCCGGAAAGCGCGCGCCGACGGTGATGCCCACGCTGATCACGCGATGGTACTGCGCGCCGCTGACATAGACGACCTCGAACCGGTCGAGAACGGCTGCCGAAACGGACTCTTTGATCTCGTCCGACAGGTGGTCGATGAAGGGTCTCGCGATATCCCAGGCCCCCTTCGACGAGAGCACCGAATAGCCGAGCTCCAGCACCTGCGGCGTCAGGTCGAAGAGTTTTCCGTCAGCAACGGCATAGCCTTCATGGACCAGCGTCAAGAGAATTCGCCGCGCACCGGCACGCGTATGCCCCGTTTCTGCGGCGACCTCGGACAGGGTCATCTTGCGCCGTGTGCGGTTGAACGCGCGCAAAACTTCAAGCCCGCGGGCAAGCGAGCTCACATAATCACGCGGATTGAGGCCGCCATTGTCGTCGTCGAACGAGGGCGACGCGGTCATCAGGCCCGCGCGCGCTGCATTTCTGGGGCCAAGGCCCTCGTCTTCCAGGTCAGCGCCGTCGGTCATCTTTGTCTCTCCGCTCACGCGTGACGATTGCCTAAATCAAGCCCGCCGCCAAGCCAAACGATTGTTGTAGGCGAGACTCAGATTGCCCTTGCCAACGCGGCGTCCTTCGTTGTTATATCGCACAAGAGTGCGCTATGTGAACACTCTTCGCTGGAGGAGCAAATGAAAGGGGAACTCAACATGAATGGCATCAGCCGTCGTTCGGCCCTGAAGGGAATGGCCGCCACCGGCCTTCTGGCAGGTCTGCCGACTCGCCTTTTCGCGCAGGATGTGACGCTGCGTTGGTGGTCGCCGCAGGGCGCGCCGGCACAGGTCGCAGCCTACCAAGCCCAGATCGCAGCCTTCGAAGCCGCAAACCCCGGCATCAAGGTCCTGTTCGAAACCACCTCCGACGAAGGTTACGCGCCGCAGCTGGCTGCCGCCTTCTCGAGCGGCGAGGTGCCGGACATCGTCACCCACCTGCCGTCCTTCACGGTCCAGAGCTACTACGCCAACGGCCTCGTCGAGCCCTTCGATGACGTCATTGCCGCGATCGGCGAGGACAATTACTATCCGGGCGCCAACGACGTCTTCAAGGCGGCCGACGGCAAGTATTGCGGTACCGGTATCGGCAACTCCGCAGCCAACATGCTGTGGGTCCGCAAGGACCTGATGCAGGAAGCCGGCGTCTCGGCGATCCCGACCACTTGGGACGAACTGCGCGCAGCCTGCCAGGCCATGCAGAAGGGCGGCATCTACGGTGCGCCGCTGCCCTACGGCCGCAATTCGATGACCTCGCTGATCTTCATCGGCTTCATCCACCAGGCCGGCGGCCGCGTCTTCACGCCAGACCTCGAAGTCGACATCGACAATGAGGGCACGCGCAACGCGCTCGAGTTCTACCGCTCGATGAAGGAACTCTGCCCGCCCGGTGCCACGAACTATTCCTGGGGCGAGAGCCTGACGGCCTTCGTCAGCGGCGCGACCGCAACCGGCATCTATGCCGGCCGCGTGCTCGCCAACGTCACCGCACAGAACCCGGGCATCGCCGACAGCGTCACCTGCGCGACCTATCCGACCATCTCGGCCGATGTCGCTCCTTGGACGTTCAACGACTTCCCCAGCGTCTTCATCCCGGCGCAGTCGAAGCAGAAGGAAGCGGCCAAGCTGTTCGCAGCCTTCCTGTTCCAGCCGCCCGGCTACGTGCAGCAGCTGCTCGCGGCCCCCGGCCACGTCCTGCCGGTTCTGCGCCCGATCGCTGAAGATGCAGGCTACCAGGCCGACCCGATCATCCAGAAGTACCAGGCCGAAGTCGAACTGATGTCGGAAGCGGCCGCAGGCGGCTTCAACCTCGGCTACGAGTCAGCCGAGCACCAGTCGAACGACAAGGCCGGAGAGATCATCGCGGCCGGCCCGATCGCCGACCTCGTCCAGCGCGTCGTGATCAACGGCGAGAGCGCAGACGTCGTCCTGCCGGAAACGGCAGCCGCGATCCGCACCGCCATGGGCGGCTGAGGCCGGTCGCACTAAACTGCGCCGGGGCCGCAATCGGCCCCGGCGTATTCATCTGGAACCAGGCTTCATGTCCCGACAAACCGATACAGTGCTGGAGCGCCAGTATGCCCGCCTGGGCCTGCTGCTGATCGCGCCGACGGTGCTCGTCTTCTGCGCCGTCATCGTCTATCCGCTCGTCTCGGCGATCTATCTGAGCTTCTTCCAGATTTTCACGCCGACCCTGCAGGGTGGGTTCGTCGGCCTCGAAAACTACAAGACGCTGCTGTCGCGCGGCGAGTTCTGGATTTCGCTGCGCAACAACCTCGTCTGGACGGTCGGCACGCTGACGCTGCAGATCGTGTTCGGCGTCGGCATGGCGCTCGTCCTGCACCAGAACATCTGGTTCCGGTCGCTTGCCCGCAGCCTGATCCTGTTTCCGTATTTCATCTCGACGGTCGTCGCGGTGCTCGTCTGGCGCTGGCTCTTCAACGACCTCTACGGGATCCTGAACCATCTCTTCATGATGGCCGGCCTGATCGACATGCCGATCGACTATCTGGGCTCCATGCCCAACGCGATGATCTCGATCATCCTCGTTGGCGCCTGGAAGTATTTCCCGTTCGTGGTGATCGCGGTTCTGGCACGGCTGCAGACCATTCCGGATTCGCTCTACGAGGCCGCCCGCATCGACGGCGCCGGGCCCGTGGCGCGCTTCTTCGACGTGACGCTGCCGCAGCTGCGCGACGTGCTCGTCGTCGTCATCATGCTGCGCGCGATCTGGGACTTCAAGGAATTCGACCTGATCTACCTCCTGACCGGAGGGGGGCCTGTCATCTCGACCCAGACGCTGCCGCTGCTCGTCTACAAGGAAGCCTTCGCACTGAACCAGATGGGCATGGCTGCCGCCTATGCCGTGGTGATGATGGCGATCATGCTCGTCTTCATGATCGTCTACATCCGCCGCACGCGGGAGAAGGGCGCATGATCCGCAAGATCCTTTTCAACCTCTTCGCGTGGTCGATCGTCCTCGTCGTCGCCTTCCCACTCTTCTGGATGCTGTCGACCTCGTTCAAGCCGCAGTCGGAGCTGTTTCGGCGCCCGCCGGACCTGCTGCCGGAAATGTGGACGGTCGAGCACTACTGGCGGCTCCTGTCGCAGACGAACTTCCTGACCTATTTTCGCAACTCGATCATCCTCTCGACCTCGACGACCGTGGTCGTGGTGCTGATCGCGACGCTGGGCGCCTATTCGCTCGTTCGCTTCCGCTATCGCGGCCGCGAGAGCCTCGCCTTCCTCGTGCTCTTCACCTACCTCCTGCCGTCGGTCGTGCTGATTATCCCGCTGTACCTCTTGCTGGTGCAGCTCGGCCTGTCGAACACGATCCTGAGCCTCGTCATCGCCTACACCACCTTCGCGCTGCCCTATGCGCTGTGGCTGCTGCGCTCTTTCATGGCGGGCATTCCGGAGGATCTGGAGTCGGCTGCGCTCGTAGACGGCGCGTCGCGGATGGGCGCGTTCAAGGACGTGATCCTGCCGCAGCTTCTGCCGGGCATCATCTCCACGGCGCTGTTCACCTTCATCCTGTCCTGGAACGAATATCTCTACGCGCTCGTGCTGGTGAACTCCGATGCCGCGCGACCGCTCACCACCGGCGTGATGAACATGCTGATCTCGGCCTTCAACATCGAATGGTCGCTGCTGATGGCGGCGAGCGTGATGATGAGCGTGCCGCTGATCATCGTCTTCGCCTTCCTGCAAAGCTATCTGACCCGCGGCTTCGGTGCCGGCGGCGTCAAGGGTTGATCCATGGCTGAAGTCAAGTTCACCAACGTCCGCAAGACCTTCGGCAGCTTCACGGCGCTGGAGAACCTCGATTTGACGATCAGGGAAGGCGAGTTCGTTTCCCTTCTCGGACCGTCGGGCTGCGGCAAGACGACGACGCTGCGCATGCTGGCCGGGCTTGAGTTCCCGACCGGAGGCGAGATCTCGATCGGCGGGCGCGTCGTCAACGATCTGCCTCCCGGCAAGCGCGACATCGCGATGGTCTTCCAGTCCTACGCGCTCTACCCGCACATGACGGTCGCCGGAAACATCGCCTATCCCCTGAAAAAGCGCGGCATGGCGAAGGCGGAGCGCGAGCAGGCGGTCGCGAAGGTCGCCGACATGCTGCAGCTCACGCCGCTGCTCGCCCGCAAGCCGCGGCAGTTGTCCGGCGGCCAGCAGCAGCGCGTTGCGCTTGGTCGCGCGCTCGTACGCGATCCGAAGGTGTTCCTTCTCGACGAGCCGCTGTCGAACCTCGACGCCAAGCTGCGCACCTACATGCGGGCCGAGCTGATCGAGCTGCACGCCCGGCTCGGTCGCACGATGGTCTATGTCACGCACGACCAGCTCGAAGCGATGACGATGTCCGACCGCATCGCGATCATGCTCGACGGCAAGCTGCAGCAGTTCGCGCCGCCGCAGGAAGTCTATCGCGCGCCGGCCAACCGCTTCGTCGCCAGCTTCATCGGCACGCCGTCGATGAACCTGATCGACGGCCGGCTTGTGGCGGACAATGGCGGCTGGGCCTTCGAGGCGGCGGGCATGCACCTGCCGGTCGGCCAGCTCGTCGTTGACGCAAAGCCCGGCGATGCCGCGCTCGGTCTCCGGCCCGAACACGTCACTATCGGCCGCGGGCCGCTGAAGGGCACGGTCCAGCTCGTCGAGCAGACGGGCCATGAGAACATCGTCGTGGTGAAACTCGCCGACAGCGTGCGCCTGACTGGCCGCACGCCGGCCGGCCAGCTGCCGCGCATGGGCGAGGAGATCGCCCTCGAGATCGCTTCGGGTGAAGCGCATGTGTTTGCCGCGGGCCCAACCGGGGTTCGTCTCAACCGGGACGACGCTTCGGCCGCGGCACCCCGTATCAAGGCCGTCAGCTAAGACGGCAATCAGGAGAAACGTCTTGGATCGCAATTCGGTAAACTGGGGCGGCCCGATGCCGGCCATCACCACGCCCTTCACGGCGCAGGGCGCGATCGACGAAGAAAGCTTCATGGCCAATGTCGACCGCCTTTATGAGGCAGGTTCGACCGGCATGGTCACGGCAGGCTGCACGGGCGAGTTCTGGGCGCTCTCCTTCAAGGAGCGCGCGCGGCTCGGCGAACTGACCGTGAAGGCGGCAAACGGCAGGGGCCCGACGATCCTCGGCACCGGCGCGATCCGCCCCGAAGAAGTGGTCGAGCAGATCCATGCGGCGAAAGATGCCGGATGCGATGGCGTTCTCGTCCTGCCTGCCTATTTCGCGCATCTGACGGCTGCCGAGATCATCGCGCATTATGAGGCGATCGACCGTGAGAGCGTCCTGCCGATCGTGCTCTACAACATCCCCGGCAATGCTGGGAACGCGCTTACGCCCGCGCTCGTCGACAAGCTCGCCGACCTCGACAACGTCGTCGCCGTCAAGGAGAGCAGCGGCAACTGGACGAACTTCCACGACACGCTGATGCGCGCCAAGTCGCGTATCCGCGTCTATTGCGGCCCGTCTTCGGTGTTCGGCGTTTCCGCCGTGCTTGCCGGCGCCGACGGCCTCATCGACTGCTTCCCGAATGTCTGGGCGCCGGGTTGCCTCGACCTCTGGCACGCCACGAAGGCCGGGCGACTGGACGAGGCCTGGGAGCTGCAGCGCGTCGGGCTCGCCATGACCGATCTCTTCACCTCCGGCGGCCGCACGCTCTACCCGGCGACGAAGGCCGTCATGAACTATCTCGGCCTGCCGGGCGGCGGCTACCCGCGCCGTCCGCTCCTGCCGCTCGAGGGCGAAGCCTTGCGCGGACTGGAGCAGGGTATGGACATGCTGCTGCAGCGCCGTTCGCGCGCAGCCTGAGGAGGACGGAAGATTGGATCTCGGACTGAAGGGTCGCAGCGCGATCGTCACCGCGGCCAGCCGTGGGCTTGGCTTTGCCTGCGCCCGCTCGCTCGCCCGCGAAGGCGTGTCGCTCACCATCAATGCCCGCTCGGCGCCAGCGCTTGAAGAGGCCGGCCAGAAGCTGCGCGACGAGTTCGGCGTGACCGTTAACTGCGTCGCCGCCGATTTCAACGCGCGCGAAGGTCGCCAGGCGATCCTCGATGCGGCCGGAGGCAAAGCGGATATCCTCGTCAACAATCCCGGCGTCCGCCAGGTGCCGACGCCCTACGCGAAGATCACGTCCGAAGACTGGCGCCAGTGGCTCGAAGACCATTTCCTCTCGTCCGTGGAGATGATCCAGGCCGTGGCGCCCGGCATGCAGGAGCGCCGCTTCGGGCGCATCGTCAACATGTCGGTGAGCTTCATCAAGTTCCCGCAGGTCGGCTTCGCCCACAGCCATGCGGCCCGGCTTGCCCTGTCGGGTGCGTCCGCTGCGATGGCGCGCGAACTCATCCCGTTCAACGTCACTGTCAACACGGTCTGCCCGGGGCTTTTCGACACCGACGCGCTGCACACCAACCTTCATGGCCACGCCAAGCGCGGCAACACGACCTATGAGGCGATCGTCGAGGATCGGCTCAAGGGCTGTCCCGCCGGCCGCTTCGCCGACCCGTCAGAGTGCGGCGATCTGATCGCCTATATCTGCTCGGCGCAGGCCGGCTTCATGACCGGCCAGAACATCGTCAACGATGGCGGCGTCTACCAGGGCCTGTTCTGATGGCGAAAGTCGTCATGATCTCCGGCGGCGGCCGTGGCCTCGGCGCCGCGATCGCCGACCGGCTTCTGGCAGACGGCTGGTCGATTTCCGTCGGCCTGCGTGACCTGAAGCAGGCGGAGCGCTTTTCGGCTGACGGCGATCGCGTCTTCGCCTCGCATTTTGACGCAGAGGTGCCGGCGACGGCTCAGGCCTGGGTCGATGCGACCGTCGGGCGCTTCGGGCGCATCGATGCGCTCGTCAACAATGCCGGCATCCTGCGCAGCGTCGATTTCGAGAAGGGTACCGAAGACGATCTCGACGATCTTTGGGCCGTCAACGTCAAGGCGCCATTCCGGCTGATCAAGGCGGCGCTGCCGCATCTGAAGCAGGCCGGTCAGGGCCGCGTGATCAACATCGCCTCGACGGATGCCAAGCGCTACCGCGCGGGCGTCTCGGTCGGCTACACCATGGCCAAGCACGCGCTGCACGCGCTGACGCAGGCGGTGCGCTTCGCCGGCTGGGAGCAGGGCGTTCGTGCGACCGCAATCTGCCCCGGCGCGATCGATACCGAGCTCATCTCCAACATTCCGGGCGTCACGCCCAAGGCCGAGCGCCTGACGCCCGAGACGGTCGCCTCGATCGTCGCCTTCATCCTGACGCTGCCCAACCAGGCAAGCGTGCCTGAATTCATCGCCAACACTCGCCTTGAGAGCAGCATATGACGCTCGACCATCGCATCAATGACGAACTTGCCGCCTGGGACCGGGACTTCCTGCTCCACCCGACGACCCATACCGCCAACCATGCCCGCGGCGATGCGCCGGGCCGCATCATCAGCGGCGGGCAGGGGGTCTACGTCACCGACCGTGACGGCAACCGCTTCCTAGACGGCTTCGCCGCGCTCTATTGCGTGAACGCCGGCTACGGCCGTACCGAAATCGCCGACGCGATCGCCGAGCAGGCAAAGAAGCTCGCCTATTTCCACGCCTTTGCAGGCCACGGCAACGAGCCGGCGATCCGGCTCGCCAAGATGGTCATGGACCGGGCGCCCAAGCACATGGCGCGCGTCTATTTCGGCCTGTCGGGTTCGGACGCCAACGAGACCAACGTCAAGCTGGTCTGGCACTACAACAACCTTCTCGGCCGCCCGCAGAAGCGCAAGATCATCTCGCGCTGGCGCGCCTATCACGGCTCAGGGCTCGTCTCGGGCTCCATGACGGGTCTGGCCGCCTACCACGCGCGCTTCAACCTGCCATTCGACGGTTTCCTGCACACCGACGCGCCCTCCTATCTGCGCCGGCCGGAAGATGGCATGAGCGAGGAGGCCTTCACCGACTGGCTGATCGAGCGCCTCGTCGCGATGATCGAGGCGGAAGGACCTGACACGATCGCCGCCTTCATCGGCGAGCCGATCATGGGCACCGGCGGCATCATCCCGCCGCCGGTCGGCTACTGGGCCAAGGTGCAGGAAGTGCTCGAGCGCTACGACATCCTGCTGATCGCAGACGAGGTCGTGACCGGCTTTGGCCGCACGGGTTCGATGTTCGGTTCGATCCACTACGGCTTGAAGCCCGACTTCATGACCATCGCCAAGGGCCTCACCAGCGCCTACGCTCCGCTTTCGGGCTCGATCATCTCGCAGCGCGTCTTCGACGTGCTGATGAAGGGCTCGGACGATTTCGGCGCGCTCGCCCATGGCTGGACCTACTCGGCCCATCCGATCGGGGCAGCGGCCGGCGTCGCGACGCTGAAGCTCGTCGACGATCTGCGCCTTGTGGAAAACGCGGCCGATGTCGGGCCCTACCTCATCGCGTCGCTGAAGGATGCGGTCGGCAGTCATGGCAATGTTGCCGAAGTGCGTGGCGAGGGTCTGCTTGCGGCCGTCGAGTTCATGGCTGACCCTGCGAAGCGACAGCACTTCCACCCGATCATGAGCATGAGCCCGAAGATCACGGCAGCGATGCTGCGCCGTGGCGTCATGGCGCGCGCATTGCCGGAAGGTGACATCGTCGGCTTCGCCCCGCCGCTCTGCATCACCCGCGCCGAAGTCGACATCCTGGTCGAGGCTTTCCGCGAAGCCGTCCACGAAGTGCTCGGTCAGGGAGCATGAACCCGGATCGTCCATGGGACATGGACGAAAGCGAATGGCGCGGTCTTGTCGACCGCGTCCGTGCCGGACGTGCGCTGAAGCCTGAAACCTGGCCGGGCGGCGCGCGCTGCGCCGTCGCGCTTTCCTTCGACTGCGATCACGAGACCTTCGAGCTTGGCACGGGCAAGGCGGCGATCGGCCGGCTCGCCTGGGGCGAGTTCGGGCGTCGCGTCGGTCTCCCGCGCGTCCTCGACGTGCTGGACAGGCATGCCGTGCCGGCGAGTTTCTTCGTGCCTGCAGTGGCAGCGCTCATCGAGCCGGAAGCCGTCAAGCCTCTCGGCAACGGCCACGAAGTCGGCGTCCATGGGTGGATCCACGAGAACACGTCGAAGCTCGACCGCGCAACCGAGCGCGACCTCATGCTGCGTTCGCGCGACGCGCTGGAAGCGATCACCGGGACTCGTCCGGTAGGCCACCGCGCCTCCAACTGGGATCTGAGCCCGCATACGGTCGAGCTCGTTGCCGAACTCGGCTTCGACTACGATTCGAGCCTCATGGCCGACGACGAGTGCTACGAACTCGTCGCCAACGGCAAGCCGACCGGCGTGGTCGAGATCCCCGTCGAGTGGTCGCGCGACGACGCCGTCTATTTCCTCTTCAACCGGGAGCCGGCGACGCGTCCCTGGATGGACCCGAACGCCGTCTTCGACATCTTCCGGCGCGAACTGGACGCCGCCTTCGACGAGGGCGGTCTCTTCCAGTGCGTCTTCCACCCCTTCGTCATTGGCTATCGCTCGCGCATCTGGATCCTCGACCAGCTGATCGCGCATGCCCGATCGCGCGGACCGGTCTGGTTCGCGACGCACCGGGATGTCGCGCACTGGGTGCGGACCGCCTGCGCCTGAGCATCAGGAGACAACATCATGGTCGATTACGCCCACCTCGTTCGCGAGCAGCTTCTCATCGACGGCGCCTGGGTGCCGGCTGATTCCGGCAAGACGATCAACGTCACCGATCCGGCCACCGGAAACGTCATCGCGCGTGTCCCGAATGCCGGCGCGGCAGAAACGCGTCGCGCCATCGAGGCTGCGCACAAGGCGTTCCCGGCGTATGCCGGTCTCTCGCTCAACGAGCGTGTTTCGCTCATGCGCAAGCTACATCAGGCGATCATGGACAATCTCGACGGGTTGGCGGCGCTGCTGACAGCCGAGCAGGGCAAGCCGCTCGCGGAAGCACGGGCTGAGGTGACGTCGTCGGCCAACTACGTGCTGTGGTTCGCCGAGGAAGCGCGGCGCACGGACGGCGCGGTCATCCCGTCGCCGATCAAGGGCCGCAAGCTAATGACGACCCGCCATCCGGTCGGTGTCGTCGCCGCCATCACGCCCTGGAACTTCCCGTCCTCGATGCTGGCCCGCAAGCTCGGTCCGGCGCTTGCCGCCGGCTGCACCGTGGTCGTCAAGCCCGCCACCGCGACCCCGCTGTCGGGCCTCGTCTGGGGCCTGCTCGCCGAACAGGTCGGCTTTCCCAAGGGTGTGGTCAACGTGCTGACCGGCTCGGCGCGCGAGATCGGCGGCGAGCTCACGGCGAACCCCAAGGTCAAGAAGATCACTTTCACTGGCTCGACTGATATCGGCAAGCAGCTGCTCCGGCAGGCCGCCGACACGGTGAAGCGCGTCTCGATGGAACTCGGTGGCAATGCGCCCTTCATCGTCTTCGACGATGCCGACCTCGACAAGGCGATCGACGGAGCGCTCATCGCCAAGTTCCGCAATGCCGGCCAGACCTGCATCTGCACCAATCGCGTCTTCGTGCAGGCGGGCATCTACGACCGGTTCGTCGAGCGGTTCGCCGAGCGCGTGTCAAAGCTCAAGGTGGCGCCTGGCTTTGAGGCCGGCGCGGAGCAGGGGCCCATGATCGACGCCTCCGCCATGGAGAAGATGGAAGAGCTTATCGGCGACGCGCTCGCCAAGGGCGCGACGGTCGCGACCGGCGGCGGCCGTCACGAGCGGGGAGGGCTGTTCTTCCAGCCGACCATTCTTGCGGGCGCAACACGCGAGATGCGCGTCTCGACGGAGGAGATCTTCGGGCCCGTCGCGCCGATCTATCGCTTCGAAACGGAAGACGAGGCGATCGAAGCGGCAAACGACACCGAATACGGCCTCGCCGCCTATGCCTATACCCGCGACATCGGCCGAACATTCCGCCTGCAGGACCGGCTTGAATACGGCCTGCTCGGCATCAACGAAGTGCTGATCGTGATGCCCGAGGTGCCATTCGGTGGCCTGAAGGAATCCGGGCTCGGCAAAGAGGGCTCCTGGCAGGGCATCGATGACTATCTCGAGACGAAATACACCTGCATCGGTGGCTTATAAAATGTGCGCCTGACGGACAGAAATACGCATTGCGCACAATATGGCTTTCTGTATGATCCTGAAAAGGCTGCCGCGTGCGAGGCTCGCGAGCGCCCGGACCGCACCTTGCGGCAAGGCCTGGAGGGGCTTCGAATGGGTATCTTCGTCCGGTCGGTCGACCGGCTCAACGTCGTCGTGACCTGGGTCGTCGGCGCGCTTCTCGCGCTGATGTCGATCGCCGTGATGGGGCAGGTCACGGTCAGGTTCGTGCTTACAGCCTTCGGCTATAACGTCAGCGCACCGTGGACTGAGGAACTTGCCCGATACAGCCTGATCTGGATGATTTTTCTTGGCGCCGGTGTGGGTGTGCGGCACTCGCAGATGATCGCGCTCGAATTCCTGGTCCGCAAGGTCCCGGCGTCGATCGGCGTGACGATGCGCTACTGCGTCATCGCGCTGTCGATCGTCTTCTTCGCGCTGCTCATCTGGGTCGGCTTGGCGTTCGTCGAACTCGGTCGCAGCGAGACAAGCCCAGTGATGGGCATCACCAAGGACCTCGTCTATTGGGCAATGCCTGTTGGCGCCACCCTCATGATCATCAACTCGCTGGCGCTTGTGGCCCAGTCGCTGCTTGAACGCCGCGACATCCGCTACATGGGCGACCAGATCAGCGCCGAGTAGCATCGATGGGCTATCTTCTCCTTACCCTCCTGGGCCTTTTTGCCGTCAGCGTCCCGATCGCGCTGGCTCTCGGCATCGCTTCCGTACCACTGCTTCTCGAGCGCAACGTTCCTCTGATCGCCATACCGCAGGTCGTTTTCGAATCTCTCGACTCCTTTGCGCTGATGGCCTTGCCGCTCTACGTCCTGGCGGGCCAGCTGATGCAGCATGGCGGCATCGCATCTCGGCTGGTCGACTTTGCCAAGGCCCTGATCAGCTGGGTGCGTGGCGGACTGGCGGCAGCCGTTGTCCTGACATCCATGCTCTTTGCAACCATCTCCGGCTCGTCGGCAGCGACGGCTGCCGCGATCGGCTCGATGCTGATCCCAGAGATGGAAAAGCAGCGCTACCCGCGCCCCTTCAGTGCCGCGACGACTGCTTCTTCGGGTGAGCTCGGCGTGATCATCCCGCCCTCCGGCGCCATGATCATCTACGGTGTCATCACGGGCGTCTCGATCACCGATCTCTTTATCGCCGGCTTCCTCCCGGGCCTCATGATCGGCCTCAGCCTGATGGCCTGTGCGATCATCGTCAGCTCGATCATGGGCTATGGCGAGCGCCGGCCGCTCGTCATCGGCGACTATGTGCGCGACGTGGCCGGCGCATTCCGCCGCGCCCTCCTGTCGCTCTTCATGCCAGTCATCATTCTCGGCGGCATTTTCGGAGGTCTCTTTACCGCGACCGAAGCGGCCGTCGTCGCCGTCTTCTACGCGCTCTTCATCGGCGTCTTCGTCTACCGCGAACTCTCGTTCCGTGACCTGCCGCGGGTCTTTGCCGGCGCGGCCGTGACGTCGGCGGTCGTGATGATCATCGTGGCGTTTGCGGCCATGTTTGGATTTGCCCTGCATCTGCTGCGCGCGCCGCAACAGATCGGCATGCTGCTCTCGACACTGACGACCGACCCGCTGGTATTCCTCCTGCTGGTCAACATCTTCCTCCTGGTCGTCGGCATGTTCATGGAGACATTCGCCGCGATCATCATCCTTGGACCGATCCTCGCGCCGATCGCCGCGACCTACGGCATCCATCCGATCCATTTCGGCATGATCATCATCGTGAATCTCGCGGTCGGCATGGTCACGCCGCCGGTCGGGGTGAACCTCTTCATCGCCTGCGGAATCGCCAAGATATCGATGGAGCAGATCATGCGTCCGCTTCTGGTCTTCCTGGCCGTGCTCTTCGCCAACCTGATGATCATCACCTACGTGCCGGGAATTTCCCTGGCGCTGCTTCGCTGAACCCGCAACCGGACCAATGGGAGGTCTACGGACATGAAGATGAAGTCGATTATCGGAGCGGCATTCGCTGCAGTCCTGGCGGCGTCTGCCGCGCAGGCTCAGGAATTCACGATGACGCTCGCGCACGTGCTCTCCGACAAGAGCCCGTACCAGGTGACGCTCGAAGAGTTCAAGCGCCTGATCGAGGACCGTTCGGGCGGTCGCATCGCCGTCGAAGTGCAATGCTGCGCCCAGGCGGGCAACGAAACCCGCATGATCCAGTCCTGGCGCACGGGCATCCTGTCGGGTGGCTTCACGGGCGGTTCCTCGCTCGAGACTGTCGTGCCGGCCTACCGTGCGCTGTCGCTGCCTTACGTCTTCGACGACAAGGCACAGGCCTACGAAATTCTTCAGTCGGAAATCGGCAAGGAGATGCTGACGGAACTCGAGAAGTTCGAGATGCACGGCCTTGGCTTTGGCTCGATCTACGAACGCTCGGTCGCCTCGCGCAACCCGATCGCCTCGGTCGAGGACATGCAGGGCCTCAAGATCCGCGTCCTGCCGACGCCGGGCTTCGTCGAGGCTTACAACGCGCTCGGCACCCAGCCGACGCCGATGGCCTATGGCGAATTGTTCATGGCGATCCAGAACAACGTCGTCGACGCGCTCGAGATCTCGCCCGACGCCTTCGTAGCCGACCGCTTCCACGAAGTCGTTAAGAACTACACGATGCTGAAGGCTCATCAGTCGACGACGATCTTCGTCGTCGGCAAGCCCTTCTGGGACGGCCTGCCTGCCGACCTGCAGGAGATGGTGCAGACGGCTGCGACCGAGGCGATCGCCTTCGGCATAGAGAAGCACGACGAACTTGCCGCGGCCGGTCTCGAGACCGCAAAGGCCGCTGGCGTGACCGTTGCCGAGCCGGACCTCGCGCCTTTCATGGAACAGGCCCGCAAGTCGTGGGACGTCATCCTCAAGGACCAGCCGGAAGCCCAGGCCTACGCCGAGCGTATCCAGGCAGCAACTGCCGAGTAACCTTTCAGGCTCAAGAGCCTCCTAGAGAAACGGGCGCCTTCGGGCGCCCGTTTTTGGTTCTGCTGACCGACTGATACGTGCCGGCTTCAGCGGATTTCGAGAAGTCCGCCATCGACGGGAATGATCTGGCCGGTCATCCATGACGAGCGCTTGGTCGCCAGGAACAGGACCGCCTCGGCGATCTCGTCGACGGTCCCCCAGCGCGAGATCGGGTAGCGCCGGATGACCTGCTCCAGCAGTCCCTGGAATTCGATTTCGTCCGTCGCGCGCGCACGAAACTGCGATTCCGAGAGCGGTGTGCGCACGGCTCCGGGCGCGATGGCATTCACGCGCAGTCCGCGACCGGCGAAATCGGCCGCGAGTTGCCGCGTCAGCGCTGCAACCGCGCCCTTTGCGGCTGAGTAGGCCGCGACGCCCCGCATCCCCGACAGCGCGACCGTCGATGCGGTAAAGACAAGGCTCGATCGCTCCTGTGTGATGAGGTGAGGGATTGCCGCACGCGCCGTCAGGAATGCGCCCGTAGCGTTCACCTGCATGGCGCGGTTCCAGTCGGCCAGCGACAGCGAGAGAATGTCGCCCTCGACCATGATGCCGGCATTGGCGATCGCCATGTCGAGCCGGCCGCGCCAGCCGACGATCTGGTCGAACGCGGCAGCGACGGACTGCTCGTCAGCGATGTCGATCCCGACGGCAAGCGCCGAGCCGCCGAGCGATGCGATCATCTCCGTCGTTCGTTGCGCCGACGCCACGTCGAGATCGGCGCAGGCGACATGGATGCCGTCCTCGGCGAGGCGCAGAGCGATGCCTGGCCGATGCCCGAGCCGGCGCCGGTGACGATCGCGACGCGGGCGTCCTGTGATGGTTGGGGCATAGCGTCCTCAGACCGGCTGGGGCGCGAAGATCTGCGGGTAGAGCGAGCGCAGAGCGACCTCGTCCATCTCCGCCTTGAAGGTATGGCGCTCCTTCAGGGCCTTGGCCCGCACCGCCGCCGGCCGTGCGTCGATCTCGTGCATCAGCCGGTCGAGATTGGGAAACTTGCTCATGATGTCGTCGTCGCCGAGCATGTAGGTGAGGCGCGAGCCCCAGCCCCACACCGCCATGTCGACGATGGTATAGGTGTCGCCCAGCATGTAAGGGCCCTTTGCAAGCCGGTCGTCGACCAACTGCCAGTGCCGTCGCGCCTCGAAATCGTAGCGCTTGATCGCGTAGGGAACTTTCTCGGGCGCAAAATTGCGGAAGTGCACGGCTTGTCCGGAAAACGGCCCGACGCCCGAAGCGACGAACATGAGCCAGGACAGAAGCTCGCCACGCTGCGCGCTTCCGCCGGCGGGAAGGAACCTGCCCGTCTTCTCCGCGAGGTAGAGCAGGATCGCATTGCTGTCGAAGATGACGGCCTCTCCGTCGGTGATGACGGGCAGCTTGGCATTAGGGTTGAGAGCCTTGAACGTGTCCGTGTGCTGCTCGCCGCGGCGCGTGTCGATCGGCACCGCCTCGTAGTCGATCTCCGCCTCCTCGAGCATGAGGGCGACCTTCATCGGGTTCGGGGCCATGTTGTAGAAGAAGCGGATCATGCTCGGGCTCGTTCCATGGAGTGGTACATCACCGACCGGTCGGCGACGCTTGAGGTGAACCCTCGCATGGGGCGTATCAGTGCGCAACGCGCATTCCTGTGCGGTGGGCGTACAGCTGCGCTCTTAGGTGGGACGCTCCCGCCGGAAGCGAACACCACCTCGACGGACGGGATGTTGTGAGCCTCGGGAGGGAGGTGCGTCGATCGCAATAAGGGGTCCGAAAGCCGCCGGACGACTGCCTAATTCAGTGCAGTCAAGTATTTTCTTCGCAGGTGCACAATAAGCCGGGAACCGAAGCCAAATGACGGCATTTCGGTCGGTACGCTTTAAGTAGCCTTCCTCCCGCGCAAGGACTTCATATGAGACGCAACGGCCTCCGCGTTCTGCCCGGTCATCCCTTTCCGCTGGGCGCCAACTGGGATGGAACGGGGGTCAATTTTGCGATCTTCTCGGCCAACGCGACGAAGGTCGAGCTCTGCCTCTTCGATGCGACCGGCCGCCGCGAGATCGACCGGATCGAATTGCCGGAGTACACCGACGAGGTCTGGCACGGATACCTGCCCGACATCCGTCCGGGACAGCTCTACGGCTATCGTGTCCATGGGCCCTATGCGCCCGAAGCCGGGCATCGGTTCAACCCGAACAAGCTCGTGCTCGACCCCTATGCGCTGGAGCTCCGCGGCGATCTCAAATGGCATGACTCGCTGTTCGGCTATCGCGTCGGGCATGGCCGCGAGGACTTCTCATTCGATCGGCGCGACTCCGCATTCGTCATGCCGAAATGCGTCGTGGTCGACACGGCGGTGACATGGGGGCCCGACCGCGCGCCCGGCGTCGACTGGGCGGACACCATCATCTATGAGGCGCATGTAAAGGGCATGACCGCCCGCGACATGGGTCTGCCGCCGCAGATGCGCGGCACGTTCGGTGGCCTCGCAGACCCCAAGGCGATCGACTATCTTCGCAATCTCGGCGTCACGGCGATCGAACTCCTGCCCACCCAGGCTTTCTACGACGACCGCCATCTCATCGACCGCGGCCTGACCAATTTCTGGGGCTACAACACGCTCGGCTTCTTCGCGCCGGCACCGCGATACCTTTCGCCCAACAGCAGCATCCACGAGTTCAAGCTGATGGTCCGCCGCCTGCACGAGGCGGGCATCGAAGTGCTGATGGACGTCGTCTACAACCACACTGCCGAGGGCAGCCACCTAGGCCCGACGCTGTCCTTCCGCGGTATCGACAATGCCAGCTATTACGTGCTCGCCGACGATCCGCGCTTCTATTTCGACACGACCGGCTGCGGCAACACGCTCAATCTGCGCCACCAGCGGGTTCTGCAGATGGTCATGGATTCGCTGCGCTATTGGGTGCAGGAGTGCCATGTCGACGGCTTCCGCTTCGATCTGGCAAGCTCGCTCGGCCGCGACCGCGCCGCCTTCGACCCGAACGCCGTCTTCCTCGAAGCCGTGCGCCAGGACCCGGTGCTCTCACGCGTCAAGCTGATCGCCGAACCGTGGGATACGGGTCCCGACGGGTACCAGGTCGGAAATTTTCCGCCCGGCTGGAGCGAGTGGAACGACCAGTATCGCGACACGGTCCGCGCCTTCTGGAAGGGCGACGAGGGCATGGCCGCACCATTGGCGAGCGGCCTGACGGGTTCGAGCGACCGCTTCGAGCGTCGCGGCCGCCGGCCGTGGTCGAGCGTCAACTTCGTCACCGCCCATGACGGTTTCACGCTTGCCGATACGGTCGCCTATAACGACAAGCACAACGAGGCCAATGGCGAGGACAATCGCGACGGCCACTCGCACAATCTGAGCTGGAACTGCGGCGTCGAGGGCCCGACCGACGATGGGGCCGTGCTCGATCTGCGCGACCGCATGCGCCGAAATTTGATGGCGACGCTTCTTCTCTCCCAGGGCACGCCGATGTTGCTGATGGGCGACGAGCGCGGCCGAAGCCAGGGCGGCAACAACAACGCCTATTGCCAGGACAACGAGATGAACTGGCTCGACTGGGAAGAGCCCGGCGAGCGCGACGCGGCATTTCTAGCGTTCACGAAGGCGCTCATCCGAATCCGCCGCACGAGGCCGCTCTTTCGCCAGACGCGGTTCCTGCACGGTCGCCACGTGGCGGAGGATCTTCCGGACGTCGCATGGTTCACGCCGGCGGGGAGTGGCATGTCCGATGAGGATTGGCATACGCCGCATACTCGCTCGCTTGCGATCCGGCTGGCCGATGGCGAGAGCCAGATCCTCATGCTGCTCAACGCGCATCATGAGGATGTGCATTTCGATCTCGGCTTTGCCGGCGAGGGATGGACGCTGCTGGTCGACAGCGCGACCGGCCGCACCGCGACGCGAGACCCCGTAGCAGGCTGCTATACCGCGCCGGGTCGCTCGCTGATCGTGCTCGAGCGGGCAGGGTGACAGCTGCCGCTCCCGTGACGGCGCGCGGCGCAGCAGGCGCGCCGGTCGCCACCTATCGCCTGCAGTTCCGCAACGGCGTCGACTTCGACACCGCGGCAATGCTTGCGCCATACCTGAAATGGCTCGGCGTCAGCCACCTCTACGCGTCGCCGATCTACGCGGCCGTGTCGGGCTCCACCCATGGCTACGACGTGGTCGATCATAACCTGGTCGATCCCATCCTGGGTGGACGCGCAGGCTTCGAGCGCATGGCCGAAGCACTGCGGCGCGAAGGCATCGGCATCCTCCTCGACATCGTGCCAAACCACATGGCGGCTTCGACCGAAAATCCGTGGTGGCGAAGCGTCATGAGACTGGGGCGCGAAAGCCCGTTTGCCGGACACTTCGACATCGACTGGTCGCGCCGCCTGACGCTGCCGATACTCGGCGGCTCGTTCGACGAGGTGCTCTCAGCGGGTGACGTCTCGCTGGTCCTCGAGGCCGATGGGATCGGCATGCGCGTACCGGGCGCGATCCTGCCGCTGGACCCGAGCACCCACGCTCTGGCCTTGGAGGGCAGCGGCGCGGAGAGGCTCGCCGACAGCATCGGCCAGACGGGCCTCACGATCGATGAGGCCGATCTGTTGCGGCGCAGTCTCGAAGATCAGGGCAGGAAAGCCGAGCTGATCACCCGCCTACACGATGCGCAACCCTGGCAGCTGACGAACTGGAAGACGGCGCGGGAGAACCTGTCCTATCGACGGTTCTTCGAGGTCGCGGGGCTCGTCGGCGTGCATGTCGAGCATCCGGATGTCTTTGCCGACGTGCATCGCCTGACCCTCGAACTCGTCCGCGAAAGGCTGGTCGACGGCTTACGGATCGACCATGTCGACGGGCTGTCCGACCCCGCTGCCTATCTCATCGCGTTGCGCGCCGCCGTCGGCCCCGAACCCTATCTGGTCGTCGAAAAGATCCTCGGCCCCGGCGAAGACCTACCCGACTGGGATGTCCAGGGAACGACCGGTTACGAGTTCATCCCGGCACTTGCCGACCTGTTGGTCGACAGGCAGGGGTATGGCACTCTTTGCGAGGCCTACGCGTCCTGGACGGGGCGGGCAGCGGATCCCGATGGCGAACTGCGCGACGCCAAATTGCAGCTCCTGACGGTCAATTTTCGCGGCGAGCTGGAGACGCTTGGCCGCTTGGCCGGGCCGGCGTCATCGACCGACGCGATCGCCGAACTGATCGCCGGGTTCGACGTCTACCGAACATACGCCGCGGACGGCATGCTCGCCGGGGCCGATCGACAGCGGCTCGACGCCGCAAGGATGAGGGCGCTGTCGCGCAGGCCCGATCTTGCGGAGGCAATAGGATCCGCAGCCCGACTGCTTTCAGAAGGCGCTCGGAGCGATGCGGGCGCAGCCTACAGGCGAAAGTTCCAGCAGCTGTCTGGGCCAGCCATGGCGAAGTCGCTCGAAGACACCTTCTTCTACAGGCACCATCCGCTGATTGCGCTGAACGAAGTCGGGAGCGAGCCGTGTCCGGAGCTCGGCGGTCCGGAAGCCTTTCACGCAGCGATGCGGCATCGCCTCAGCACCCAGCCATTCGGCCTGACCGCCACCGCGACCCACGACACCAAGCGCGGCGAAGACGCTCGGGCGCGCCTTTACGCCCTGTCGCACGAGCCGCAAGCCTGGCTGGACGGTATCGCGCGATGGCGCGGCATGACGACCGCCGCCGGCATCGATCCCGAAACGGAATGGATGGTCTACCAGGCGCTCGCCGGCATATGGCCGGAAGGTTCGCCGCACGACGTCAACAGCTTGACGGGCCTGCTTTTGCGGTTCCTGCCTTTTCTTGAAAAGGCGGTGCGCGAAGCCAAGCTGAAGACGGACTGGACGGAGCCGAACGCCGCCTACGAGTTGGCCGTCCGTACATTCGCGGAGACGCTCCTCGACCCGTCGAACACGGCGTTTCTGAGCGATTTCGACAAGACGCTCATGCCCTACACGCGCATTGGTCGCCTGCTGTCGAACGCGCAACTCGCCCTCAAGCTTTATGCGCCCGGCGTCCCCGACATCTATCAGGGGACCGAGGGCGAGGATTGCAGCCTTGTCGATCCGGACAATCGCCGCCCGACGGACTTTGCCCAACTCGCGCAGGCAGCAGCCGATGCGCCGACCGTCAAGCAGTCGATCATCCGTCAGGCGCTCGCTCTGAGGCGCGAGCATCCCGATCTTTTCGCCTCGGGGACTTACGACCCACTCGAAATCCCGCATCCATGGCGTGAAAGCGTGACCGGATTTTCCCGTCGACATGCTGGCCGCTCGCTGACGCTTGTGATCCTGCACAGGCCATTGGCCTTTCTTCGACTGCTCGAAGCCATTGACGGGACCGACACGAAACGTCCGACGCTGTTGAGCACAGCCCAGCTCGCAGACCTGGCGGAGAATGGCTACGTCGTCATCGCCGATGGGACCGGCATCGCCTAGACCTGAGCGAGCACCTGCCTGATCTTGCGTGCCAGATCGCCGAGCCGGAACGGCTTGCTCAACAAATTGATGCCCGCATCGAGCCGGCCATGATGCACGATCGAGTTCTCCGTGTAGCCCGACATATAGAGGACCTTGGCGGTCGGCACGATCGTTGCCAGCGCGTTCGCGACGTCCTTGCCGGACATCCGTCCGGGCAGCACGACATCCGTAAGGAGGAGATCGAACGAAAGTCCGGAGCGCACCGCCTCGATCGCGCTTTCTCCGTTCGGGAAGGCGGTTACGGTATAGCCCAGCGTCTCCAGGCTCTGCACGGTATGCTTCCGCACGAGATCGTCATCCTCCACGACGAGAACGTGCTCGCTGCCGACCAGAGAGGATTTGTCTTCGCGGGCCCTGTGTGGCGTTACGCTGTCTGCCGTGCTTCGCGGCAGGTAGAGCCGAACCGTGGTGCCTTCGCCGGGCTCGCTGTAGATCTTGACCTGGCCGCCGGACTGGCGGGCAAAGCCGAACACCATGGACAGACCTAGGCCCGATCCTTGCCCCAGGGGTTTGGTCGTGAAGAAGGGTTCAAACGCCTGTCGAACGGTCGCGGCATCCATGCCAAAGCCGGTGTCGGAGACGGCGATTACGACATAGTCTCCCGGATGCAGCATGTTATCGTTCGCGTAGGTCTCGTCCACGGAGACGCCTGCAGTCTCGATTGTCAGCTTGCCGCCATCCGGCATCGCGTCACGCGCGTTGATCGCCAGATTTAGGATCGCATTCTGCAATTCGCCAGGATCGGCGATGGCCTTCCATTTGATTCCGGCCGCGAGCGTGACGATGTCCACCGTCTCGCCGATCACCCTGCGCAGCATCTTGCCCATGCCGAGGACGAGCTCGTCCGGATCGACTGTTCGAGGGTCGAGCGGCTGGCGTCGAGCGAATGCGAGCAGCCTGTGCGTGAGTTCGGCAGCGCGTTCGCCCGCGAGGCGGATCGTTTCGACCTGCTCGCGCGCGACGGACTGATCATCAGGCAGCAGGTCGATCGCGACGTCGGCGCTGCCGATGATCACGGTGAGCAAATTGTTGAAATCATGGGCGATGCCGCCCGTCAGCTTGCCGATGGATTCAAGCTTTTGCGCCTGGCGCAGCCCATCTTCGGTTTGCCGTTCTTTTGTTATGTCGCGGAAGTAGAGCGTTGCGCCGTCATCGGTTGGATAGACCCGGCCGGCCAGAAGCTTCTTGCCTTCCTCGATCCAGTATTCCGTGGCCACTTGTTCGCGGCGGTCTAGCGCCGAAGCCAGCACCGTTTCCACTTTCGATCCGCGCAAGTACGGGAAGTCGTCCAGCAGATGCTTGCCGATCAGCGAACCGCGCTCGATCCCGAGAACCCGCTCTGCCTCGTCGTTCAGGAATGTGAAACGCCATCCGCGATCGATGGCGACCACAGCGTCCGATATCGAATTGAAAATTCCTTCGATCTCTCTCTGGGCGTCCTGCGCCTCGATGAGAAGTCGACTGAGCGTTTCCGTAGCCTGAATTCCCTCGAGGCAGAGACCTGCGAAATTCGCGATCTGCTGGGCTTCGGCCATGTCGCTCTCCGACATTTCCGGCGGATCGATAAGGCAGATCACCCCGGACGCCTCGCCCGTGCGATCGATCACGGGAACGACGACGACGTGGGAAACTGGCAGTGCAGGCCGCGGTTCCGATGTCGGAAGCATCGCATCCAGCTCAAGGCGCGATGCGCGTTTTGCACTCCGGTCGGCGATGACCGACGCCGTCAGCCAGCCATCGCTGGAGATCGCAGGATGCAAGGATGTCGACGGCTGGGTTGCGCTGGCGACCTGGATATCTTCCTCGCCAGGCCCTTGCGACGTCACGAGGACGTAGGTCTCCGCGGCCTGCACCAGATTGTTGCACCGTGAGGCGAGTTCGGCGGCAAGCATTTTGCTGGAATGGCAGGAGACAAGGACCTTCGTCACCTCAGACAAGGCGTGCAGCCTGTCTGCCCTGCGCCGCTCGGCCATGTGGATACTGGCCGTCTGCCGATAGACGACAGATGACCCGGTCGCGAAGATGCTGATGATCAGCAGTCCAAGTGCTGCGATGAGCAGATTGTTTCTCCACCAGCCGGCAAGAGCCTGCTGGCGAGAAAGACCGACGTAGATCGAGACGCCCAAATCCTCCAGTACCTGGAAGGCAACCAGTCGCGGACGCAGATCTAGCGATGCAACCTCGGCCGTCCCGGCGCCATCGCCATTTAGTATTGCCTTGGCGAGCGGCCCGTCTCCCAAACTTTCGCCGATCATGGATTCGATTACGGGCACGCGAGCTAGAAGGGTTGAATCATTCGAGATCAGTCCCAGAACACTGTCCTCGGGCAGGTCGAGACTGTTGTAGAAGTCGGTGAGATACCCAAGGCTCAGCGTCGCCGCTGCGACGCCCGAAAACTGTCCGTCGGCCGTTTCCAGGCGACGCGTCATGGTCATGATCCAGCGGGAGTCCGCACTGTCACTGCGGCTCAATCGCGGGCGACCAAGATGCACCCCAGCATCAGCGTTGTCGCGATGGTGGATGAATTCGGGATAGGCCGCCACGTTGACCGGCTCTGCCGGCCATCCAGACGAGGACGCTACAAGGTCGCCCTGACTGTCGATGACATAGAAAACAAGTATCTGCGGAAAATCGCGTTGGACAGCCAGAATTGTGTCCAAGACGCTTTCGCGATTGGGAGCAGAAATATCTTCGGGAAGAATGTTGGAGAGGCTGTTGACGCCTGATTGGAGTGTCCCGAAGACTTGGCGCGTATGTTCGGCGACGGCGTGGCTCACCGTGGTCGCAGTCGAGAATGTTTCGTGTATCTGCTGATCTCGACTCGAGAGCGACGTCAGGATCAGGAGGCCCGTTAGAATAATGGCCAACAGGACGTTGGCTGCAACGACATATATCTTCAACTGCGCCCCCGCAGCCGACCCGACACGCTCTGCCTCGCGGTCGGTCGGCTTCAGATCGTCCAGCAACCGGCTGGAACATCTCTGGTGGTCTCATTTGTACGCTGCCGCGCGCGTCGTGGAGTCACTGCTGCCTTCGATAATTGGTGGCGTTTACCTTTTTTAACGACTGGCTAGGACGCCATTAGGAACTCGCGAACCACGATGATCTCATGCAAGCGGGGGGCCGTGCAGTGTCATCAACATTCATTCCGTTCGGCAGTCGTCCATTCGCGGACGCCTCGACTGAAGCGCCTGGCCGCGGTGTCGTCCACATCGTCGATGACATGGCCGAGCAGATCAAGTTCCTTACCGTCGGGCTGGACCAGTCCGGCTACAGGGCGATCCTTCATCGAACGGTTCAGGACTTCGTTGCGAGTTTCACGCGCGTCGGCGCGGCCGCCGTCGTTGTCGATATCCGTCTCGGCGATGGCGATGCGATGGATGTTCTCGATCATCTGAAGCGAACCGGCGCCTTGACGCTGGACATCGTCCTGATAAGTGGCGATCCGGCTGCTCTGGAGCATTGCCGTAGATATGCGGAGGAGATCGGGCTCAAGGTCACGAAGACGCTTGCCAAGCCGTTCACCGCAGCGCAACTGGTCGACAAGCTCACGCCTCCGTCGACGGACCTTCGAGCCGTCGTTTCGCAACTCGACGTCGATAGCGCCTGCGCTAATGGGTGGATCTACCCGGTTCTGCAGCCCAAGCTCGATCTCGAAAGTGGAAAGATCCGGTCTGCAGAACTGCTCAGCCGTGTCGCCCATCCGGAGTTTGGCGTCATCGCGCCGGACGTATTCATCCAGACATTGGACTCTGCTCAGTCGCAGGCACTCTTTCTCCGCAACATCGGCTTCGCCTGGCAGAATTTCGGCTACGAGCAGACCCGCGGCGGCGAACTGGCGATCAACGTCAATATCGACGGGCACAGCCTCGCGCGCCTGCGCTCGCAGATCCAGACCCTCTCGCAGCGCAGCCCGTCGTTCTTCCGCAATCTGGTCTTCGAGGTGACCGAAGAGGCGATGGCGCAGATCAGTGACGACGATCTGAAGGGGCTCTACAAGCTGACGCTCGACGGCGCGAAATTCTCGATCGATGATTTCGGTGCAGGCCATGCCAATTTCGCACGCCTCTCGAGACTGCCGTTCTGCGAGATCAAGATCGACCGCTCACTCATCCGGCAGTGCCATGTCAGCCGACCACGCCAGATCGTCATCCGGTCGATCATCGGCATGGCGCAGGACATGGGCGCCCGCGTCGTTGCCGAGGGTGTCGAAACTGCCGACGAACTCGCTTTCCTGACGGATGCAGGATGCGATGAAACGCAGGGGTTTCTGATCGCCCGTCCGATGCGGCTGGAAAAGTTCCGTCAGTTCGTCCGCGAATTCAACTATGGCAAGCCGGGAGTTCGCCCCGGCGGAACGACAGCACTGCGTCAGGAACCCTTGCCGTCTATCAGGCTGTAACCGACACCGCGGACCGTCTTGATGCGATCCGCACTCGCTGGATCCAGTGTATGGACCTTCTTGCGCAGCCGACTGACGTAGACATCAAGGGTCTTGTCATCAGGGTTGAACGATTTGAAGAAGGCGCTCCTATAAAGGAGATCCTTGGGGCAGGGCATGTTGATCCTGCGAAACAGCTGCAACGCAAGCCTTGCTTCGGCGCCGGTCAGCGCTTCGATAGCGTCCTGGTACTTCAGCTGGCGCATATCCGCATCGCAGCAGACCGAGCCGATCGCAAACTTGACCGATGATTGCGTCTGCCGGCTTGGGTTCCGAACCATGTGCTGGCGAGATAGGCGCGCGTGCAGCTCGCGCATCGTGAAAGGCTTCAACAGGTAATCGTCGGCGCCTTCCTCGATCAAGGCCGAGCGTGTATCGCTCGTCCCGGCACCGGAAATCATGATGATCGGCGTATCGCAAACGGCGCGCATCTGACGTACCAGCATCAACCCATCGCCATCCGGCAAGGTCATGTCGATGATCACACCATCGAAATTGGCGACCTCACCGCTGGCAATGAGGTTACTGGCCTGTTTGAAAGATCCGACAAACCGCAACTCGTCCCCATTGCCGGGCCAGCCGGACTGGAAGAGACGCCGGACAAGCGGATCGTCATCTACAACCAAAATATGCATCGACCGAAATACTGCAACCGAGAGACAACCTTGCGCCAAGACTGGTGCATAGCGCTAGGTAAGGTATTAATACTTACTCCATAACGGACGAGACGCACCAAAGCAAACACGACAAGGCGATTTTAGTCGATGTCTATGGCCCGCAGGCTCCCCAAAAAACTGCAATCCGTTGCAGCTTCAGAGGTTGGCATACGAAATTCAAATTGCTGAACGGTCTGTTCACCAGTTTGAGACGCAGCTGCTGGTTCGGGGAAGTCTGAGGCCGATTTCGATCTGATGCTGGTTGGAGGTGCACAGGGTCACTGCCGCGAGCCACGGCTCCATACAGTGACCGCCGGCCGCCGTTCTGCCCCCGCGACCGAGGTCGCGAGGGAGTGCCGATTGCACTTGGTCAAATCGGGTAGTGGATGTGCCCGTCCTGGATCGTGATCCAGCGCAGCTCGGTGAACTCGGCGATGCCCCAGTTACCGCCGAAGCGACCATAGCCGGAAGCCTTCACGCCGCCGAATGGCATCTGGGCCTCGTCATGCACCGTCGGGCCGTTGACATGGCAGATGCCGCTCTCGATGCGGCGGGCGACGGAGAGTGCGCGGTTGACGTCCTGCCCGAATACGGCGGCCGACAACCCGTACTCCGTGTCGTTGGCGACCCGGACGGCCTCGTCAATCGATCCGACTCGCACGACGGTGACGACCGGCCCGAACGATTCCTCGCCATAGATGCGCATCGACGGCGTCACATTGTCGAGAAGCGTGGCATCCATGATCGTGCCGTCGATGCGGCCGCCGGCAGCGAGCGTCGCGCCCTTAGAGGTCGCGTCCGCGATCAGCTGGCCGAGCCGCTTGGATGCGCTGGCATCCACGACCGAGCCGAGCGGCGTCTTGCCTTCGGTCGGGTCACCGGCAACGAGCGTCTTTGCCTTGGCCGCGAGCTTCTCGACGAAGGCGTCGGCAACGGTGTCCATGACGACGATCCGCTCCGTCGACATGCAAATCTGGCCCTGGTTCATGTAGGCCCCGAAAGCGGCAGCGGCGACCGCCTCGTCGAGGTCGGCATCGTCGAGAACCACGAACGGAGCCTTGCCGCCGAGTTCAAGGAGCGCGGGCTTGAGGTGCCGCCCGGCCTTCTCGGCGATAACGCGGCCGACGCGGGTCGAGCCGGTGAAGTTGACACGGCGCACCGCAGGATGCGCGATCAGCGCCTCGACGATCTCAGCCGCATCGTCGGGTGCGTTGGAGACGGCATTAAGTGCGCCCTTCGGGAGGCCCGCCTCGAGCAGCGATTCCACGATCAGGCGATGGGTGCGCGGGCAGAGTTCCGAAGTCTTCATGACGACGGTATTTCCGCAGGCAAGAGGTGTCGCAAGCGAGCGCACGCCCAGGATAACGGGCGCGTTCCACGGCGCCATGGCGAGCACGACGCCGGCCGGCTGGCGCACCGCCATGGCAAGGCTGCCGGGCCGGTTCGACGGAACGATCTCGCCCTTGATCTGGGTGACGAGGCTGGCCGCCTCGCGCAGCATGTCGGCGGCCAGCGTCACATTGAACATCGCCCAGCCGGCCGTGGCGCCGATCTCCGCGCCCATGGCCTCGACGAATTGCGGACCCTTGGATTCCAGCACCTCGGCAGCCTTCAGCAGGATCTTGCGCCGCTCCTTCGGCGCCGTCTTCGACCAGGCGGGGAAGGCGGCCGCAGCGGCATCGGCGGCGCGCTGTGCGTCATCGACGGTCGCGGCAGCCGCGCGCGTCGCGACTGCGCCCGAGATCGGGTTCATCCGTTCGAAGACGGCGCCGCTCGAAGCGGCCTGGTCTTCATTGGCAATCAGCAGACCGAGCTGGTCCATGAGCGTTCTCCTAGGGGTTGGGGTCAGGCGGCAGCGCCGCCGAGGAAAGCCTGTTGCACCGCTGCGTCCGTCTTGAGCGCTTCGGCAGTGTTCGATCCGACGATGCGGCCGGCTTCCATCAGGTAGCCGCGGTCGGCGATGGACAGGGAGATCGAGACGTTCTGCTCGACGAGCAGGAGCGCGACGCCGGTCTCCTGCACGCGCTTCAGCGCGGCAAAAAGTTCGGTCACGACGATGGGCGCGAGCCCGAGACTGGGTTCGTCCAGCATCAGATAGCGCGGGTTGCTCATCAGCGCCCGGCCGATCGCGACCATCTGCTGCTCGCCGCCCGACATGGTCCGCACCATCTGGCGCTTGCGCTCGGCCAGCCGCGGAAAGAGATCGTAGATCAGCGCGTTGCGTTCGGCCTCAGTCGCGCGCGCCCGTTTCGGGTTGGCGCCCAGCAGAAGGTTTTCCTGCACCGTCAGGTCGCCGAAGACCCCGCGGCCTTCCGGCACCAGCGCAATCCCGGTCTCGGGGATTGCATGCGGCGGCAGGCCGAGGAGCGACTTTCCGTCGAGCCTCACGGCTGAGCCGGGCTCGGCGCGCGCGAGGCCCGCAATCGCCTTCAGAAGCGACGACTTGCCGGCGCCGTTAGCCCCGAGGATGACGACCGTCTCGCCTTCGGAGATTGCAACGTCGATGTTCTCGAGCGCGAGATGGCGGCCGTAGCGCAGCGACAGGGTCGAAACCTCAAGCATGGCCGTCTCCAAGATAGGCGGCTATGACAGCCGGATCGGCGAGCACGTCCTCCGTCGGACCGTCTGCGATCTTCACGCCCACATTCATCACCACCGCCCGCGAACAGAGCGCGCGGACGGCCTCCATGATGTGCTCGACCAGCACGATCGTCATGCCGCGCTCGCGCAGCGAGACGATAAGGTCGATGCCGACGCGCAGTTCCGTCGGGTTGAGGCCGGACAGCCATTCGTCGAGCAGGAGCAGCCGGGGTTCGGCCGCCAGTGCGCGCGCCAGTTCCATGCGTTTCTGGTCGATATAGGTCAGGTCATCGGCATGCTCGTGCCCGCGCCCGGCCAGGCCGACATCCGCTAGCAGCGCCTCGGCGCCTTCCTGCGCTTGCCTGCCCCAGAGCGGCTTCGGCCGGAAGGCGAGCGCCGCGATCACGTTCTCCGCCACGCTGAGGGAAGGCAGGATGCGCACGAGCTGGAACGTGCGCGCGACGCCCTTGTGGGCGATCCTGTGGGGAGGCAGGCCCGAGATCGTCTCGCCGCCAAGCGCGATCGTGCCGGCAGTCGGAGACAGCGCGCCGGAGATCATGTTCAGCACCGTCGTCTTGCCGGACCCGTTCGGCCCGAGCAGCGCGACGATCTCGCCTTCGGAAACCGGAAAGCTGACATCGTTGACCGCCGTCAATCCGCCGAACTGCTTGCGCAGCTTCGTGACGTCGAGAAGCACACTCATCGTGCAGTCTCCTTGCGGCGCGCACGCTTCATAAGGTCCTCTCCGAGCGCCAGCACACCGCGCGGCACGATGAAGACGATCGCGATGAAGAGCAGGCCCAGAATGATCGAATAGTGCTGCGGGAAGTTCGCGCTCAGCCACTCGAAGAGCAGGAAGAGCGGCACCGCGCCAAGCATCGGGCCCCAGAGCCGGTTCGCACCGCCCAGCAGCGCCATGATCACCGTCAGGAACGAGATCGTCGGGTTGAAGACGATCGCCGGCTCGATATAGGTCCAGCGCGGCGCCTGGATCGCACCCACCAGCGTGATGATGGTCGCGCTGATGGCGAAGAGCGCGAGCTTCACACGCGAGATATCGATACCGGTATGGGCGGCGACCGTCTCGTCGTCGCCGATGACCTTCAGCGCAAGCCCGATGCGCGAGCGCCCAATCAGCCAGCCGATGAGCAGCGTGATCGCGGCGAGCGCGAGGAGTTGCCAGTAGATCTGCTGCGCCGTGACGGGCAGGAAGATGTAGCGGCCGAGCGTTCCGGTTACGTTGACCTCGTACCAGGTGACGAGCTGGCGGATGAGCTCCGCGAGGCCGAAACTGAAGATGACGAAATAGATGCCGGCGAGCCGCAGCGTCGCCAATCCCACGATCAGCGCGACGCCGAGCCCGATCACGCCCGCGACCGCGATGACGACCGGGTAGGGCAGGGTCTCGCTGAGGACCGCGACCGTGTAGGCGCCGATGCCGAAGAAGGCGACGGTGGCGAGCGATATGTAGCGCGTCGGACCCGAAAACAGCGCCCAGGCGCTGGCAAGCGTCACGTAGCCTGTCATGCCGAGGAGAAGGCCGACGCCATAGGCGCCGAGCTGCGTCGGCATGAAGGCGAGCGCGGCAAGCGCCAGACCGACGAGGATTAAGCCGAGAACGGTGCGGGTCATCGGCCGGCAGCCTTTCCGAACAGGCCCGACGGCTTCCACAGGAGGACGACGAGGAAGATGAGATAGGTCGCAGCCAGCGTGAGGCCGGGATCGACATAGGTCGCCACGAGAGTTTCGACGAGACCGAGCAGCAGGCCCGCGACGAGCGCACCCATCAGATTGCCGAGTCCGCCCATGATGACGATCACCAGCGCCTTCATGGTGAAGAGCACGCCCATCGAGGCGTTGAACGTCTGGTACATCGAGATCATGACGCCGCCGGACGCCGCCAGCATCGTGCCGAGCGCAAAGGCGAAGCGCGCTGTGCGGTTGACGTCGATGCCGACGAGCGGCGCCGATTTCGGCGCGACTGCGATGGCGCGGATCGTGGTACCCCAGCGCGTGCGGGTCAGGACGAGGAACAGGATGCCGCCGATGAGGATGGCGAGCACGAAGGCGAGAAGGCGGTTGGCCGCGATATTCGCGCCGAGCACGTTCACGCCGAAATTGAGATAGTTGTAGCTCGTGTAGTTCGAGCCGAAGCTCAGCAGGATCACGCCCTGGATGACGAACATCAGCCCGAAGGTGGCGAGGATGGAGTCGACTTCGAGCGTGCCCGACTTCGCCGACCGGCTGACCAGCGGCTGCATCATGATGCCGTAGATCACGTAGCCGAAGGCAAACGCCGCGGGCAGCACGATCGCCATGCCGGCCAGCGGGTTGATACCGAGCGTCGAGAACAGGATGAAGGCGCCGAAGGCCGCGAAGATTGTGATCTCGCCATAGGCGAGGTTCATGATCCGCGAGATGCCGTATTGCAGGGTCAGCCCCATGGCGACGAGCGCATAGGTGCCGCCGAGCACCAGCCCTGAAATGAGCGCGGTCGTCAGCATGTCGAACCCTTCCGTCGCGCGAGGGACGATGTGGTCAAGATGTCGGTTCCGGTAGTTGGGTGGCCCCGCCCGGACGAGCCGGGCAGGGCCGATGCCGTTACTGGGCGCTCCAGGCGCGCTTGGGCAGGCGCAGTTCGGCCGCGCCCTCCCTGTCGGCCGGCTCGACGGCGACGAACACGCCATCCTGCCACTGGCCTGTCCACCAGAGATCGCGCAGCTGGTTGTTCTCCAGCGTCGTCTCTCCGAGGATCGTGGTGAAGGTGCCCGTCGAGAGCTCTTCGGCAACCGCATCGCGGTCGATGCCGACGCGCTTGATCGCTTCCTGCAGCATCTGCAGGCCGGCATAGGTCATCTGCGAGGCCCAGAAGTCCGGCGCCGTGCCGATGAAGGCCTGATGCCGCTCGCGGTAGTCCATCAGCGCCTCGTTGGAGGTGTTGATGCCGCCCAGGCTCATGACGCCTTCGGCATTGTCGCCATTGGCCCCGATATAGGTGGGGAAGGGCGTGCCGACGCCGAGATAGAAGACGTTCGGGTTGAACGAGGCGACGCGCGCCTGCTGCGTCAGGGCGAACGTGTCCGGCGGGTAGGAGAAGGCAACGAAGCTGTCGGCGCCCGAAGCCTGCGCCTCGTTGATCATCGGCGAGAAATCGGTGGTGCCGGGCGGATAGGTCCGGTCCATGACGATGTTGAGCCCGGCTTCAGCAAAGGTCGTGCGGGCCGCGTTGACGAGGTCGATGCCGAAACCGTCGGCAACCGAGATCACCGCGACGTCGCCATTGATCTGGCCCGCTTCCTTGGCTGACGCGAGTACGCGCGACAGGGCGCCGGCATAGTCGGCGCCGCCGCCGAGAAGCCAGAAGCTGCGCGGCCAGCGTTCGGCGAATTCCGCCGCGCGGTCGGTGACGGCCGCAGACGCGATCAGCGGATAGCCGAAGCGGTCGAGAAGCGGCGCGACGGCGAGGTTGAAGCCGGTGCCCCACGGCGAGAGCACGAAATCGACCTCGTCCTGCGTGACGAGGCGTTCCACCGCGCGCACCACTTCCTCGGCCGACGACCGGTCGTCATACTCGACGACTTCGATCGGCAGGCGCGATCCGTCTGGAAGCTCCAGGCCGCCGGCTTCGTTCACCTCATTCACCCACAGGCGATAGTTCGGAATGGTGGTGATGCCGGCGCCGCCGGCATTGCCGCCGGTGATCGAGACGGCATAGCCGATCTTGACGGACGTGCGATCGTCCTGCGCGGACACGGCAAAAGCGCTTACGCTGGCCATCAGCGTGACTGCAGCACCCAGGGTCCGCAGGGCAGCCCTGCGCGAAAACAATGTCATGGTTCTCCTCCTCTGGCCCCAACCGGGCCTGACGGCGCGGGGAGATCACAACCTCCCAGAGCGACCGTCGAGAAGCTACCGAGCTGCTTCGGCGATCAGAATAGACTTTTTCGGAAGATAATTGCACTTTTGCCGGAACGGATTGATCAAGAGGCGATCAACGATGTCTGACCGGCGCATATCAAACAGGCTCGATCTCGCCCGCGAGGTGGAAAGCCAGTCGATCGCCTCGACGCTCGACACGACCGAATGGTCCCTGCACGGGCGGCGCAACCGCATCTTCGTTCTCGTTTCCGGCACCGGCGCGATTGCCTGCGGCGTGGAGGGTGTAACGCTGCAGGCGCCCACGCTCGTCTGGGTGCCGACCGGCATCGCCGCGCAGCTGACGCTGCATGCGGGCTCGCGCGGTGCCTGGCTCGGCCTGTCGGATGGCGCCCTGGGACAGGTGGCCCTGCCGGGCACCATCGCGGAAGACCTGCGCCGCCTGTCGCTGCGTCCCCAGCTCGGCACCCGCATCGAGCGCGACGTCGCCACGCAGCTGGCTACGCTCTTTTCGGCAATGGAGGTCGAACTGCGCGATGGCCGCGCCGGAGCGCAGGAAATCGTTCGCTACCAGCTCGCGATCGCGCTGATCCTGCTCTGGCGCACCGCCGATCTCATCACCACGGCTCCACAGCCCGCGCCGCGGACGATCGTCAGCGGCTTTCTCGATCTCGTCGAGCAGCAGATGCGCCGCCACTGGTCGGTCGCCGACTATGCGCGCTATCTGGGCGTCAGCATCGACCGTCTCAACAGCGCCGTCCAGCGCGCCACCGGCCAGACGCCACTGTCTCTCATCCACGCGCGTCTGATTGCCGAGGCGCGACAGATGCTGGAGGGATCCGGCATGCACATCGCCGAGATCGCACTTTCGCTCGGCTTCGACGACCCGACCTATTTCTCCCGCTTCTTCAAGCGCCTCAGCGGCCGCTCGCCGCGCCAGTATCGGTTCGAGGCCGCGCGGACGCAGGTGACGGTGCCAAGCTCGTTTGCGGCGTGGCCGTGATGGCCGATACTCGCGCGAAGATTGCGGTGACGTCGGCACGGCGGGATGTATCAATGGGTATCCGACAGTCCCATACGTTTTGCGAAAAGCGGACGACAGGAGAAGGAAACCGAGACCTCACCTTGGCCGTCAGGCACCATATTTCTCGCGTCTGCCATCGTCATGGGTTGTGCAAAACGGTTGCACGTTGGCTCCGATCGTATATCCAGCCACCAGCTGGCACCTCGCCCAGTCTTGAACTGGGCTTTTGAACATGCCGCAAAACTCACCCGATCGGATATCCGCGATCAAGCGGTCCGGGCTCCTCGACGGCTCCGGTCGCGAGCAGTTTCATCACCTGACCGAGCACGTCCGCGCCGCGCTGCAGGTGCCGGTCGCCATCATTTCCATCGTCGACGAAGACCGCCAGGTCTTCGCGGGCCATTGCGGCCTGCCGTCACCATGGGACAGTCGTGGCGAGACGCCGCTGACACACTCTTTCTGCCAGCATGTCGTGGAGCGGGCCGAAACCCTGGAGGTGATCGACGCCGACAGGCACGAGCTGGTGAGCACCAACCATGCGATCGCGGATCTCAGCGTAAAGGCCTATCTGGGCGTGCCGATCGCGTTGCCGACCGGCGAACTGGTCGGAGCACTCGCCGCGATCGACACGGTACCCCGTCAATGGACCGAGCATGACCGCAAGGTGCTGGAAAGTCTTGCCCGCGTCGTGGAACGCGAAATCTCGGTCGGGGTTTCCGAACTGAAGTACCGGCGGCTCTTCGAGGACATGCAGGAGGGCTACTACATCGCCGAGGCGGTCCGCGACGCCGCCGGCGAGATCGTCGATATCCGGCTCGAGGAAGTGAACCCGGCCTTCGAGCGCCTGACGGGCCTCGACACGGATGCGGCACTCGGCGGGCGCTTGGGCGAGCTGATGCCGGCCTTGAACCGGGAACTGGTGCCCGCCATTCGCGAGGTGCTGCGCACGGGCCAGTCTGTGCTGCATGTCAACGCCGAGGAGACGGGCGGGCGCTGGTTCGAGAGCCGCATCAGAAGGCTCGGAGGCGACCGCATCGCGTCGGTCTTTACCGACGTGACCCAGCGCAAGCTTTACGATGAGCAGCAGCGCGTGCTGCAGCAGGAAATGATGCACCGCGTGAAGAACGTTATGGCCGTCGTCAGCGCGGTGGTTTCGGCCAGCCTGCGCAACGCGCCCACGCTGGAGCAGGCGCGCGAGATCATCACGTCCCGCATCGAGGCGATGGCCCGCACCCAGGAGCTGATTACCCGCCAGGGCGGTGACACCGACTTCGCCGAGGTCGTCCGCGAAGCGATTGCACCCCATATCGATGACGAACGCAGACTGACGATCGAGGGCCCCGCGATCGCTATTTCGGCCCAGCAGGCCGTCGGTCTGTCGCTGGCAATCTACGAGCTCTCCACCAACGCCGCAAAGTACGGCGCGCTGAAATCCGACGAGGGTCGCATCTCCATCCGCTGGAACGTGGGGCCGGATCGATCCTTCGAGTTCTTCTGGCAGGAGAGCGGCGGGCCGCCTGTCGCGCCGCCTTCGAGCTCGGGCTTCGGCTCGAAACTCACCAACAGGATCGTCGCCTCTTATTTCGCAGGCGCCGCAGACACGGAGTATCTGTCGGAGGGCCTCCAATATCGCCTTCGCGGCATGACGCGAACCGCAAGCGCCGACGAGTCGTCCAGCGCGAGCTTACTCTGACCGCTTCGATGCGCGGCTTTCTACGGCAGCGACCGAGCCGGAAGGGTAGGGGATAGATGCTGGCCGACGGTTTCTGACAGCAACCACCGGCCAGCAAAAAGCACTCCGTAACTAAATCTACTTCGTCGACGCGGGCTCGCGCAGGTCGGCCGACGCGTTTTTTTGTCCCTCGCCCTTCGCGATCGAAGAGGTTGCCGGCACGCCCTGGTAGCCTGCAATCGATTCTGCGCTGGCCATCCCGGGAGATTTGGACTCGCCGCCGATGAGGTCGCGGGTCGCAGCCTCGATCCGGGCGCCGATGTCCTGATCGACATTGCGCCAATAGGCGAAGGCCCGCTGCAGGATGGGCTCGCTCACCCCGTCTGCCAGATGGCCGGAGACGTTCGTCACGAACCGCTCGCGCTGCGCGTCGTCCATCACCTCGCGCACGAGCGTGCCGGCCTGGCTCCAGTCGTCATCGCCCGCCCGCAGCGTGTAGGCGGCGCGCACCATCTCGCCATCGGCCATCCACGTCGCCTCGCCGCCCGTCTGCGGCTGTGCTGCCGGACCTCCGTAGGAGTTGGGAGCATAGACGGGATCGACGGCGTTGACCGTCCGGCCGCGTCCGGCGCGCGAATAGGAATGCACGTCGGCAGCCTTGGCCTGGTTTACGGGGATCTGCTTGTAGTTCACGCCAAGTCGCGCACGATGCGCGTCGGCATAGGAAAAACCGCGTGCGAGCAGCATCTTGTCGGGGCTCAGCCCGATCCCAGGCACCATGTTGTTCGGCTCGAACGCAAGCTGCTCGATCTGGGTGTCCCAGTCGACGGGGTTCGTGTCGAGGACGAGCTTACCGACTTCGATCAGCGGATAGTCGTCGTGCGGCCAGACCTTGGTGAGGTCGAACGGGTTGATCCGGTAAGTCTTTGCGTCATCGAAAGGCATCACCTGGAACTTCAGCGTCCAGCTCGGAAACTCGCCTTTGGCGATGTGCTCGAACAGGTCGCGACGGTGATAGTCGCCGTCCTGGCCGGCCATGGTGTCGGCCTCGTCCTGCGTAAGGTGCGCGTTGCCGTCGCCCTGGTCGGTGTGGAAGTGCCACTTGACCCAGAACTTCTCGCCCGCTTCGTTGATGAGCATGTAGGTGTGGCTTCCATAGCCGTTCATCTCGCGCCAGTTCTTCGGCACGCCGCGATCGCCCATCAGATAGGTGACCTGATGCGCGCTTTCCGGGCTGAGTGTCCAGAAATCCCACTGCATGTCGTGATCGCGCAGGCCGTTGTCGGCCCGGCGCTTCTGGCTGCGGATGAAATGCTGGAACTTCATCGGGTCGCGGATGAAGAAGATCGGCGTGTTGTTGCCGACCATGTCGAAATTGCCGTCTTCCGTATAAAACTTCACCGAAAACCCGCGCGGATCCCGCCACGTATCGGGGCTGCCGCGCTCGCCCGCCACGGTGGAGAAGCGGACCGCCGTATCCACGCTCGCGCCGGGCTGCAGGAATTTGGCTTTCGTGTACTTGCTGACATCGTGGGTCACCTCGAACCGCCCGAACGCGCCGCTGCCCTTGGCATGCGGCTGCCGCTCCGGGATCCGCTCGCGATTGAAGTTCGCCATCTGCTCGATTAGGTAGTGATCGTTCAGCACGATCGGCCCGTCTTGCCCGATCGTCAGCGAATGCTCGTCGCTCTGGACCGGAATGCCTGCGTCAGTCGTCGTGCGCGGCGCGGATGTCTTTGCGGCCATGATCATACCCTCGGAGTGCGTGATGGAGTACCTGCAACGGCAGCATGACCGGCAGGTTCCGTCGCACGGCGGATTGAAGCGCGGGCGCATGAACGCCGCAAAGTGACGTGGACGTTGCACGCGGTATCAGTGCGATCCAGCGATGAGAGCTAATGGCGGAGGGGAAAACCGCTTCTGTTGCGAAGCATGCCGAGCAGCCATGAAGCGGTTCCCGAGCAATCGCCGTCCTATCCCGTCGACGAGGCATACAGATGGGCCTGTGCGGTGCGCTGAAGGAGCCGCTGCAGACAATTGATTGCGACTAGTGCGAGAGATGCCTTTCCTCTGCTAGCCGTGTCGCTGTTGCAGCAGCCCGTTCCGGCTTGAGAAAAATGAGCAGACGTCCTGTAGCGGGACATGTGCGCGCATTGGACGAAGCAGCATCAATTCCTTCGACTGCGAAAAGGAATGGCCCGAGGCGGCAGAGTAATCAACCATCGTCCTCGTCGATCAAGCCCAGTTGCGGAAAGGTCGGATCGTTAAAGTACGTCCGCATTGCAGGGCCGATACCGAGCGTCACGCTAGTTGCTTTCTTCTCCAATTCGGGTAGGCGCCGGCGGATGGCCTGAATTAGGCTCTCAAGCTCCGTCGCGAGGGCGCGCATGCGAGCGAGGTCCGCGCCAGCGATATCAGCAATCAGCACGCTGTCCTTCTCGACAACGTTGGCGCCCATGACCTGATTAACTGTCTGCCTTTTCGCCGAGTATGCATCAAGCGCTGCAATAAGGGTCTTGTGCTGCATGATCACCTCGGTCGCTCCATGGACAAGATCGTATTCTTTCGCCTCCATAAGCGGCATCAATTCGGCTGCATCAACATCATACGATGTGCTTCCGCCGACAATTGATAGGACGCGTTGCCAGACCGGTAGATGAGTAAGGCGCCGTGTGTTTGCTTCCGCAAGACTCTCATCGATAGCCCTTCTGATCGAAGAAAGATCACTCATTATGAGAGAAATTTTCGTTTGAAGCCGAATCGCAAACGCGCGCTGATCTAATCGATGCAAATCGGCGTCGCGAAGCCGCGCATCGGCGGAAGACTGTTTCGCCACAAGGAGTGAGACAACAGCCGCTATAGCTCCGCCGACCACAGCGCCAGCGAGACCCGAAATGAGCTGCGAGCTTGTTTCTCACAGTGCGTCACCAAACAGGATTGCTCCAATAGTACCGCCGCCAATGAAAGACAAAACGGCCACAGCGATCAGCTCAACAGCGGTATTTCTGACGTTGGACGTGTTCATCCGAACCCCATCGTTTTGACATGTCACCTATCGCACTGGTCATGGTGCCGATTTCGGATCGCCGGCATGCCCTCGCGCAACCTTAGGCGGCCGACGAAGGTGATGATCGGTCTCTGTCGCCAGCCAAACCGCAACCAAAGAGGAGCTTGGATCATGTCGTCGACAATCATACCACGACCCTGAAGACCTTGCGCGGCGAGTGCGGGGAATCCGCGTGACGCTGTCAGCAACGGCTCCCGCGGCAGCGCCAGGGACGAAAACGGATGAAACATCGGGTATGGCGACCGTCATGCCGCCCTCTGAATAGACCGACTACCCTATTGAAATGATTGCGCCACTGGCGGAGGGGAGGGGACTGGGATCGAACCTTCTCTGACCACGCTACGTAGCAACGCGGAGTCGTAATAGAGTTTATCGAATATTTGCGGTTTGGCTGACCGTCGGGCTAGATAAGCAACGCCTTGAGCTTCTTCGCGAACTCCGGATCGACGCCCGGGATGCTCCCCCTCCACGACGGGTATCCTGGGCTGGTTCAGGCTCGCCAGATCGAGGTCCTTCAGCAACTGTAGGAGTGACGCCAGCTTCTCGAACATAAAGTGGGAGAGCTGGAAAGGTTCGTCTGACATGAACCGGTCTTCGACCCAGCCGTCGCGCTCGTAGTGCTTGAAGCGCTTGAACGTCACCGTCGTGATATCGTTCGATCAGTTGATGAAGGTGAGTGTAAGCTTGATGCGATTCCTGGATGGGAAAGGTGGGGAGTACTCGATGGTCGTAGCGCCATCCTCCTCGACGACATAGTTAAGGCATCGTCCCGCGCCGTTCTTGAAGTCCCGCAGGTAGAGGTGATCCGTCTTGCATCCTGCACCAAATGTGGTCTCTGCCCCGCCCAACAGATGCCCTTCGCCCGGCTCCATCAGTCTAAAGCACAGGCCGCGTGCACAAACGGCTAATGCTAACGTGCGGACCGCCGTCCCGTTATTTCAACGTGTCATCAGAGCCACAAGTCGTGTGTGTGGTCATTGCAGAACAAGAGGATTCTGCAGCAAGGCTGCAAAGAGCTTGCCCCTCAGACGCGCTACGAGATCCTTCCCGCTGGCCACGTCCAGGCTGACGGTCTCGACTACCGTCTCCTGACCCGTGATCCGGAACTGCGCCTGGAGGCCTTCATTGGCGCCGAGCGCGTCGTGGTGGGGATAGAGAAGAGTCAGCTTGGGTGCCTTATAGAGATGGGCGTACGCCATCATCTGGTAGACATCACCTTGGGAAACGCCCAACTTCGGATCATCAATCCGCAAGGAGATCCGTTTCCATTTGGTGTCGATCACGTGGGCTACCTGCCCAGCCCGCCAGATCAGGATGTCGGGCTTGGTTTGGAACACGGCGCGGTCGTCCTCGAGCGAGGTTAGGCAGAAAAGCCGCCCACCCTGCAGCGTAACGTGGAACTCGGTTCCGGCGAGAGCGCGCCTGACCAGTCGACCGACATACTCCTCGAAAAGGGCGTTCATCTCGAAAAGTAGCGCCGTGCCTTGGCCAGAGCCGCTGCTCGTCGTCTGGTATCGATTTCGCAAGAACAATTGTGCCATGCCGAATAGATCCTGCCACGCGCGGTTCGTCCGGTCGATGATGACCTCGTCCCATTTCAGCGCTGGCACCGGAACATCCGAGATGTCGGCGTAGACGAAGGCCAGTTCGCGAAGGCGCTGCTGATTGGCCGCACTCCGTGACATTTTGGACAGATGCAACACCGCCGCTTTCATAATTCGATTGAGCGCGATGTCTTGCGACAATTCGTCGAAGCGACAAGCAAGGCGTCCAGGGTTCGCTGCGTGGCGAGTAAATTGGCGCGGCACGTCGAGGGTGCCGCGCAGCGCGGAAAGATCGTCCTCATGGCCGAGATAGCGACGAGGCATGCCGCGGCGGACCGCTTCGGTCAGCTTGTCGCAGAATATGCGGATAAGTATCTCAAGCAGCGTCTCGCGCTGCCAATCGAGCTCGGTGATCCGCCCCATTTCTATCTTCAGATCCAACGCGACCGCGAGCATATGGACAAGACGCTTGCGGATCGCAGCGTTCTGCCGCTCCGCGCCTTCCTCCTGCATAATGTCAATTTTCGGAAGGATCTCGAGACTGCAACCCTGCGCAGCGATCACACCAACAACACCACGGGCGCGCAGCTCGTGCCGCCGATCCTCCAATACTCCGCCGCCACCTCGGCCGGCAAAGGACGAAGTCTTCGCGAGCGCAACTAAGCGGCTTGCCAGATGTGCCGGAATGAAGCCCTCACCGTCGCCATGTGACAGCGTGTCCCACTCCCGAACGGTATAGGACGGCATCAGACCTCGAACTCCGAGAAATCAAAGTGGTCTTTGACGCGCCAGCGCAGCTTCTCGCCGGCGAAATCGTCTCCAGCAATACCCGCAGGAGCGGCAAGTCTCCGTGCTTCCAGGAACCGCTCTTGGCCTTGTCCTGTCTCACCAAGGACGGCGGCAACTTTGGACCAGTCCTCGTAGAAATACTCCGCCAGCAGTGGGATCACTTTGTGACGCATCACCTCTTCAACATCGCCACGGGTTGCGCAGCCAGTAAAATAGGCGTGCCCGATCTGATGCTCGCGATCGAATAGATACTCGATCCGGTCGTTTATCGTGGCCAAGAGCTTCTGCAGATCGATCCCGCCCATATCGGTCGGAAGGACAAGTGGGTTTGGCATCAGTTCACGGAACGTGAAGCGCCGGCGCAATGCCGTGTCCAAGAGCGCAATTGACCGGTCGGCCGTGTTCATAGTTCCGATGATGTGGAGGTTCGCCGGCACAGCGAAGGGCTTTTTCGAATAGGGAAGCACGAGGCGGATCTCGTTAGGCATGCCCAACCGCTTGTCAGGTTCCAAAAGCGTGATCAGTTCACCAAAGACCTTGGAGATGTTCGCTCGGTTGATCTCGTCGATGATCAGCACATGATTCCGCGCTGACTGGTTTGCGCGAGGCGTTTCATCACCGAAAACGATTTCTTCCAGCGCGTCCCAGTCCACGAGTGATTGGTTTAGCTTGTATACCGCATGGCGTCGGAAGGCATTCCCGTAAAAGCGACTGCGTTCAGTTCCGGCGTCGTTGCGCCAGAGCCATTCCACATGACGACGGTGTGGATGAAATGTGGCCTCTGCGTCGTAAAAATATTCGCTCGTTATTCTTCCAAAAGCCTGAATCCGGTCACGACCATCCGAGACCACCACATAATCGCCGACCTGCATGTCGGCTCTGAACGAGAAGGTGATGACGACGTTTCCATCGTGGCCTGTCACCTCGGAATCCTTCGTCGTCTTCCATTCAGAGAATATCTCGTTGAAATCGTCGAAACGCTCGGCTGACCAGTCAATGTCGCCGCCCCAACCGACATGGATCAAGCCGTGATCGAGACCGAAGCGAATTCGGTCACGCTCATCTTCAACTTGCCGCCTCCCGAGTGCCACCTTGAAAACGCGGGCGGTACGGTCCAACCGCACTGATGTGCCTACCTCAGCCTGATCAAGTCTTGCACGCTCACTAACGCGTTTGAATACGCCATCGTGACTCTTCAGGCGAAAACCGGCGCGGACTTCCACCTCCTCAGGCACCTCACCAACGTCATCGCCGGTGCTTGGCCGTAGGCCTTCGACGAATTCCTCGTAAGACATGGACTGGTGAAAGGTCACGAACTCGATCCGTCCCTCGCTCACCAAACGCCGGTACTCGGCCATCAGCGCGTCACGCTTGTTGTCGCCTTGAAGCGCTGCTGAAGCCTGCTCGCCAAGACAAAGCCTAACCGCCTCCCATGCAGTGCCGTAGGTCTTGCCCGTTCCAGGTGGTCCGTAAAGGATCAGGTTGGTTGCCGAACGCGTTGGCGCTTTAGTTTCTTCTGTCACGGTGGCCGCCTCCGCTTGCGATGCGAGCTTGTAGGTGAAGATGGTCGAACTGCTGGGGTTTGGCTCGGTATGAGTTGGTGGTGGTACTTGGGCCAACTGCTGAAACTTCTCACCGCCGAGAGCTTGGCAGATGTTTGGAAATGCGTCTTGCAGCCCCATGGCTGCTGCAAGATCGCTAGCCCGAATAGAAACCTCGGACGCACCTTGCTCCCGGGCTGGCTCGATGAAGTAATTCAGCGCACAAAGTCGTATCCGATCGGCGCCTCGCAGCACGTAATCCTTATCCGGCAGTTCAAAAGGCCTGTCATCGGCGTCAACAATGATAAAACCACTGTTATGCAGTTGTGACACGGGACCACTCGGCTGATTCCAGCCCCCGTGAATGTCAATAGAGTTCAGAAGGTATCCGACGACCGGCTTGGTCGGATAAACACGGATTGGTCGTAACCTGCTGGATCGTACCCAATAATCGCGCGGCGATCCGAATGCGCTAAAGATTTCGGCATGGGCGCGGTGATCTTGATAGGCGTCGAATGCATCCAAGGCGGCTTCTACGGCAGCTCGTGAGAAAACAGCTGAGGGTTCGTCAGTGCCGCCCTGTTCCGGTATCCCTAATTCTAGAGCGATCTCTGGATCGAGTTCATATCGCACGAGCTTTTGAGCGCCAAACTTGAGGTAGTTGACGGGGCCTCCCGAGAAGGCCTGGCACCGGGCCGCAAGACCGTCTATTAATATTGCCCTCGCCACTTCCAGCCAATGCTCGGTGTGGATGGCCTCGTCTGCCCGGTTGCTTGCGCCCTGTGGCTTTATTTTGAAGATCGATCTTCCTGTCCCACCATCGCGCACGGGGCGATACGGAGCGCCTTCCCGATCGTAAAGAACGAGTCGTCGATCTGGGCCTAACCGGGTCATACATACATCTCCAAAGCGCACAGCGTATTCACCAGCCGCATCTGCTCGACCGTCTCGCATTTCGCCTCGCGCAGGCGGGGAGCGCCGAAGACCAGGGCGAGGCCCTTCGCACGGGACACGGCGACGTTGATCCGGTTGAGCGAGAACAGGAAGTCCATGCCGCGTGGCGTTTCCTCGGCTGATGAAGCAGTCATCGACACCAGGCAGACCGGCGCCTCCTGGCCTTGAAACTTATCCACGGTGCCGACGCGAATGCCTTCGGGCAGTGCGTCCCTAAGCGCATTCACCTGCGCGCTATAGGGTGCGACCACGATAATATCCGACTGCCGCATGGGGCGCGTAGTGCCGTTCCTGTCGGTCCATTTGCCGTTCAATAGGCGAGCTGCGGCTGCCTTAATCGCGGTTATTTCCTCGGGTGCTATCTGCGCGTTGCCTTCATGCGGGACCGGCACCCAAAACGCACCCGCTGCCGGGAATGAAGTACCGCTCACGGCCTGACACTCAGTGTCGGGGTGGCTTACCAGCCGTCCCTCATAAACCTGATCGGAAATGAAACTGCAGACTTTAGGGTGCATCCGCCGCGAGACAGGCAGGAAGATGCCGCGATCCGGAGGCACCGTCGCATGCTCGCCTAGCATCCAGTTGAGGCAGGAGAAGTTCGCAGGGTCCGGATGCGCGCCCTGGATCACTTGCGGCAGTTGGCGCGGGTCGCCGACCAGCACGATGTTCTGGGCAGCCCGCCCCATGGCAACCATGTTTGCGAGGCCAACTTGCCCCGCCTCGTCGACGAAGAGCCAGTCGAAGGCCTGCACGTTCTCATCGCGCGAAAAGAACCATGCGGTCGCACCAACGACATGCATGCCGCCTGCCGCATCGTCATTGCTGACAGTGCGGCGGATCCGGCAACCCTCGGGATAGCCGTCATCCTCGCCCGAGGTCTTGTGGACGAAGTCCGGCGTAGTTGGCAGGCCCTCATCCTCGAGCGCGCCGAGGCAACCCATCAGCACGTTGCGGATCGCTTCATGGCTGTTCGATGTGACACCCACACGCGCACCCTTGCGTACAAGTGACAGGATCGCCCGGGCGGTGACATAGGTCTTACCGGTGCCGGGCGGCCCCTGGATCGGCAGGACGGTATCATCCATGGCGCCAACCGCGGCGATGGTGCCCGCGACCGGATCCGCAACAGGCCCCAGCGGGCCGCTCGTCAGGCGGGGCGGCGTGCGAGTCAGAAGGTCATCGACCGCCCGGTAGGAGCGTGGGCCGCACTGGTCAGCGATCACGTCACGCAGCGCGCCGGGGATTGGCTTGGGGTCCAGCGGCCAATCCGGATGCAAGTTCAGGCGATCGCCCAACAGATGGTCCTTTCCCGGCCCGGCCTTGATTGTGATCTGCCGCGCCTTGCGGTCCATTGCCTCGATACTGATCGAGACGGGCGGGCTATCGAAGACCGGCACCGTCGCCCTTTTGCCGACGCGCAGCTTGGTCTCCTGCGGCGGAAAGCGATAACTACGTGCGAAGGACCGCTTGACCGGCTCCAGCGGGCCTATCGCCTCCAGCCCCGCCAGCGCGTCAAGATCGTCGATCAGCTCATCCTCGTCCTTGGATGCCGAGTCGAACACTGCCCATTGCGCGGGCTTCGCTTCGCGCTTGTGGAAGAGGCCGAGGTTAAACAGCATCTCCTGCCGGTCCTGCGGCAGGCCGGATGCTGCGAGGGCTGAACGCAGCGCTTGAGTGTCGGCATCCTCCTCGGCCTCCTTTTCCCCCGCGTCCTGACTGAGCGACGGCCATGGGTCGCCGGGTCGGATGCTGACCAGCCAGTCGCGCAACTCCTCGGTCGAGATGCAGTCGATGCGGTTGTAGTCCTTAATCTCGTCGAGGATGTGCTGTTCGCCCGTCTCCCGCCAGTTCTCATAGGCGACAACCGAGCCGCTGGCCGTCTTCACCTCACCCTCGCGCTTGCGGCCATAAAAGACCTCCATCGACTTGATGGAATAGTTGGATTCCGAGCCAATCAGCGCGCCTCGCACGACAGCGAACAGATCGACGAACCGCCGCTCACGCAGAAGACGATCGAGGAATGCCTCACCGATCCCGTATTTCGTGGTCAACCGCCGAAGCGCTGTGATTTCGTAGGACGCGTAGTGATAGATGCGCGCGTTGGGATAGGCTGCGAAACGCGTACGAAAGAACTCCAGCAGATCAGCGAGCGCGCGCGCTTCGGCAGCGTGGTCGTGTGCCCAGAACGCCCGGAACTCGCCGTCGAACCAGACGCCATGCAGGTACTCCAGGCCGCCTTCGAAATATGGGTCACCTTCGATGTCATAGTATAGGTCGCCATGCTGGGGCTCGGGCAGGAGGTCGAACCCTTTACCGGGTTCCGGTGCGCGCAGTTCGATCGCGGGCAAGCCGGTCTTGCGGGCGTGCTGCAGGCGCGCCTGAGTCACTAGGCGGAGGCGTGTATTTTCCGCCATGCCGCGGATCGGGTGATCGAGACTGGCGAGGGCTTCCATGGTTTGGATGCCCGCAGCTTCTAGCTTTTTTACCTGCCCCCGACTGATGTTGGCGACGTTGAACAGGCTGTCCTCGGCCTTCCAAACGTCTGCGCAATGGTCGCCCCAGCGGCAAAGAGCACAATCTGTGCAAGGGATCGGACGGGCGGGCAGCGGATCGGCCACGAAACCTTCTAGCCGTGCCCGCGCCATTCGAGCATAGGCCGCGTAGTCCGAAAGGCGAAGGGTCGCACGGGTGCCGTCCCCCAATTCGACATGGGCAAACTCAGGTGCCGCGCCCTGAACCTCGGTCAGCAGATCGGAATAGAGGACCAGTTGCAGCACATGCTTTGGGTGTGGCCGGCGCTTGAGCTTGGTATCAGCTACCTCGTAGCTGAACGGTCCAAGCGCGGAGGGACGATCGACGCGCTCCAGGAAATCTGACCAGCCGCCCCAACCGCCCGAGAGAAAAGCGCCTTGAAACACCACCTCTGGGCCTGAAGCGAGCGCGGCGCGCGTGCTCTCGGCGTCGGTGGCGAGGTTGCCCCTCGCGATCTCCACCACGTTACGGCCGGCCGCGTTGAGCCGGGCGAGATGCGCTGCTTCATGGGCGTTGCCCTGCTTCTGCAGCAATTCTGCGTCTTCGCTGTCTTCCCGCGGCTTCGGACCGGCTCCGCGCAAGTGGGCCAGATCAAGTGCAGTGGCGTTAGCGCATCCCATGAAGCGCATGAGGTCAGTGGCGGACAGAAACATGCGCCCGTCGACAACTCTCATTAGTCCTCAATCTCTGATGTCTACCGCTGGTTTGGCCGAGACGCCGCAGACCAGATTTGCGTCAAGTCTTGAGTTCCAAGCGCATTCAGCGATCTGCGCTGGACATGAAGCGAAGGTCGAATCATGGTGCCCCTCAATACTCGTTATACGATGCCAGTGGGTTTGGCGGCTATGAGGTTCCAGCAAATTTGGAGAACAACAGCGCGCCGATTCCGCTGTCGTTAGTCAGCTGAGCACCTTCGCTCATCTTTCTCAATCGTAAATTAGTGGGCAGCTTCGATGCCGCGCAAATCGACTTCAGACAGTATGTTAATTGCGCTAGGGCAGGCCCGGGTGTGGCTGGTGACACCAGCGATAAGGTCGTCTTCGGATCCTATGGACATACCTGCAGCTTCGTTGCAGAAATGAACGCTACAACGGCCATCATCGGCAGGAGAGAGTTCTTGGAGTCGGCTTTAGAAATTGACTGCGTGCATGTTGCAAAAAGCGATACCGCGCTTAGAATGCGGCTTCGCTTCCATCAGTCGTGGTATCGCCGGTACGTTATTGGACGTGAGCCGGGACAAAATTCTAACGGGATTCGCTACGGCAACTTGCTCGACGCGCGGTCGGGGGCCGAAGGTCTCAACTTCCTAAATGAGACCATCTTTCTGACCGCCAGTGAACGGCTTGATAGAAGATCCGGGGCAATCGAGCCTGACCGGCTGCTGCGCAATATGCTGAGTAGTCAACCAATGTGTTTCAACCTGCTGGCGCCATTGAAGAGCGATCTTGCTTTAGCAAGCAAGCTTGTTGCTGCGCTCCCAGGTGCACCTTCCAATCTAGAGGTGACAGAGGTTGATTTTGAATACGCACCCGACAAGGCCCGCCACCTGAACGACGCCAGCGCCTTCGACGCCATTATCAAATACAAGCGCGGCGACAGACGTGGCTTTATCGGTATCGAAACCAAGCTCAGCGAGCCCTTTTCTCCGCAAACCTACGATTTTGCTGCACGCTATTCCAATTGGATGGCCGAGGAGCGCTGGTGGTGGAAGTCGGGTGCCGAGCACGCATTTTCGGACCCAGTTCACAATCAGATCTGGAGAAACCACCTGCTGGTTTTCGCGATGTTGAACCAAAAGCCTTCGGAATTTGACGAGGGCCTTTTCTTCATCATTCACCACGATCTGGATCAGGACTGCCCTAGGGCGATAGAAGCATATTCAGAGCATCTGACACCAGAGGGAGCGGCAACGCTGTTGCGCTATTCACTTGGGGATGTGATCGCTGCTTGGGGCAAAGTGGGCCAGACGAGGGCCGTCAACGACTGGCTGGCGCAGTTCCGGTTGCGATATTTGATGCTCGACGCTAGTGAGCCAGCCTGGGTCAATGCCAGGGGGGTATCAAAAAAGCGCCGTTTGAATTTGGCTGAGAAGCACATTTGCTGTTAGCGCAAGCGTTAGGAGGCGTTATCTGCTTCCAAGGCACCGAATATGAAACTCATCATTCGATGGGTAGATTCGAACCTCCCGAACAACCGTACGGAACTGGCGCCGGGACTTACGCGTAGTCATCGGATATCCTACAGGTTGTGCACGTTGATCCTGTGAGCCCGGGTTCAAAAGCGCTAATGGCGCCCTAGCTGGAAACCTGCCTAGCGTCCCGAGCTGTATGCGGACACCCTCGCTAGCAACCCGTTCGCTGGTCGCAGCGAGTAGTTAAATAGGGCCCCGGCACGCGCACGCTTTTGAGAGAAACTGTCATGAAAGCTCTACTGTGACCGCTACCGGGGCGGAGGGCTCGCTCCAGATTGTACGATTGAAAACACTACTCGCTGCCGTGGGCGAATGGCGGGTCAGCATTGAGAGCTCCCGCCATGCCCGGCTACGTGACCTGCTGGGTCAAGTTGCTCGTTTTCGGATCACGCATAGTGCCCGCGAACTTACCTCGGCACTTCGCCTAGCCGATCCTGTTCGAGTGAGCGCTCTTCTGCGAGATTTGAGGGGCAGCGCTGCTGTCTGGCAGTGCCAGGAGAGTTCGCTAAATGTCTGGAGAATTGCCGGGCTTGGAACCGATGAGGTACGCACCACAAAAGTCCTTGCTTGGACGCTGTCTAATCGTGGCTCGTTTGGACTGGGTAGTGCTATCCTAGGCGAGGTACTCAACGCTTTGGCGACGCACCAAGGCGGTGAAATGCTGGGCCGTCAGAAGGTGCCCGCGAACTACGCAGTAAACACCGAACTTTGCGCGTTCGCAGACCGAAGTGACCGGCTGGATTTGGCGATCGCGCTGACCGACACTTTTCTGCTCATTGAAGCTAAAATTGATGCGGGAGAAGGCCCGGATCAGCTTACTCGCTACCAAAGGGTAGCGCAGCAGAAGGCCTCCGCACTTGGCCTCGCATCCTGGGCTGTCGTTTTACTTACCAAACGGAGAGTGCCAGTCGTAAGGCCTGGCATATTGAGCTTTACGTGGCAGGAATTTGCGTCTGCCGTTATTCGTGCTCTCGCTGACCACCCGCATCGCCGCTCCTATGGTGCAAGGATCATGATGCAGTTTGCCGAACACTGTTCAACACTAAGGTAAGTATATGGAGAGCTCAACTCTGGACCGGATGATCGTAGAAAATATCACAGACCTCGACGCTGCCACCAACCGAATGTGGCAGATCGAGGCAAAGGTAGCCAAGGCGCTCGACATATTGAAAGAAACTTGGGCTTTACGAAACGATTGGATTTGCGGCGATGACAGTTGGCTGAGCGGCGACTGCTCGCTGGGCAAATCGGAATGGGCTGAAACTGGAGATCCATGGCTTGCGTGGTTTGAGTTGGGTTCTGCACATGGTGACCCCGAGCCGGGCGATGTTGGAACAGAATCTTTCTGGCTCACCCGGCTATGCGGAGAAGGGTCTGGACGACTTGGCTTTCGATTTCATCAAAGCCAGGTTGGTTCACAGAAATGGAAGAAATTCCTGCGCGCAAGGACTGGATCGATGGTCGGCACCCAGTTTGTGATTGATGATAGCCCGAGTATCTTTTTACCAGTCGCTATAAATAAGGCGGCGCTAGCAGCTGCGGTCGAGGAAGAAGATTACGGTACGTGTCTCATGCCTATCCATGACGCGATGGATTATATTAAGGACAACGTTGCCAAATTCGAATTGCTTTTAGACTTGGCTATAAATCACACTAGCTAACGGTGAGCGTGAAATTAACGTTTATTAAGACGATTGCAATTCAGTTATGAGATATGTTTGGCTTTAAAAAAGAGCTTTATCTGAGCAAACGCCGGCGGTGCTTGGAAACATTCCATCACGTCGAAAGTGCGCTCTGAAGGTCGGCCCATCATTCACAGTAAGCCCCACAACAACAAGTCGCTCCTCGTCCCGCTCGACTGCCAGAACGCGGTAGTAGGTATTGTTGGCTCTGAACGTGTTCGTATAGGCGCGGAAGCTAACCAGATACTCGCGTCGAGCGCTCTCGCAGATGAGCGTCAGTTCATCGGAATGGGCGGCGGCGATCGGTCCCACTGCCAGGGTGGCGGCCACTAGACGCAGCATCCGCATAAAGCTCCTTATCGCCAGAACGGCGCCCTCCAGCCGGCATCAACGGCTTCCGCCTCATCACAGAACCACCTCTCGCCGGCGCTGACGTTGATCTTGGTGCGCTCGTACCAAGGCGACCATGGCGTATGATATATCCGATCGCCCCTGCCGCTGATATTTCCCTTGATCGGGCACCCAGCCACAGGTGACGCCTCGGCAGCGCGTTCCCAGCGGTTCTCGCGGTATGTCCACGGCTCCTCTGCGTCGCCCGCCCATATACCAACGCGGGTCGCGCGCACTTCACCCTCGAGCTCGGCGTAGTCGTCGCTGAAGCGCACGAAAGCCCAGGCAAGACCTTCGGCGATCATGGTCTCGTTCAGCTGGACGCCGTCGGCTTGGCATATCGCGATGACCCGACCGTAGGCGTCTCGTTCGAGCGCCTGGCACTCGACGTTGCGCCCCTCGGAGAGATCAGCGAGCCGGTTCGTTGCGTCCGTACCGCACGCCCACGATAGGCCGTCAGCATGCTGGCATGTCTGGCCTGCTTCAGGCGCATCGATGCCATGTAGCCGAACCCTAATGGCGCCGACGTCGAGCGTGTCGCCGTCGACGATTCGGGCGATCCCGGCGATCGTCGCCTGGTCCGCGGCTGCTTGGCCACACCACAAGGCCACGACTGCGAGTAGAAGCGCTCTCATCCTGCGATTGTAGAAGCGGCGGTCTCCCTTGCAAGGTCAGCGGGTAAGCGCGCGACTTTTTCGATAGCGACAGGCTGAACTGAGGCGCCTCAGGCGGTTCAAAATGTTCGCTGGAATAGGAGCCAATCATGAAGCGCAAAATTGAACGCCACACGCTTGAGCGGGCACTTGAGGCGATCCCTCGCATAGGAGCGGATGTGTCGGGGGAAGAAATAGAGGCGCGCCTGTTTGAAGCCTTCGATGGGCGGTCGGTTTTCGAAGCCGAGAAGGTGGACAGCTACCTGCGCCTGAATGCTGCTGATGCGCCCTCCTATAGCTACCCGGTCAACGTCTTCCGGATGTCGGTTTCGTCAGTCGCAAGGTCCGGTTGGGAGTGGCGCCTTGGACATGGCTCCAGGTGCCTCGGCACGACATCGGACGGTATCAGCATCGGTGAAGTTCCAAGGATCCTGCTCAACGTCCACGACGCGATCTATTTTTACCAGTACCTTCGATTGGAGGGGGCAAGGCTTTTGATCTCAGATACGGCCGATGTGGCGCACGCTACTTTCCGTGCTGAGATACGGCGAGGGGAGCTCTTGATTGCGGAAGGAGTGGACGAGTTCCTCGCGCGCGCTGTCACCTTCGCGTGCCTTGGCGCCCTCTGTGACCCGTCCGTGCAGTCAGAGGCGTGCGCAGTCGGCTAGGCAGCTTAGAGCGCTTCGGCGACTTCAGGTAGCCACTCGCCCGTGCGCTTGCCCTGTGGATGAGTGGCTACAACGACGCGAGCACCGGTCGGCAGTTTGCCCACCGCCTGCGCGTGGCCTTTCCCGGTCGCTGCAAATTCGATCTGAAGAGGCGCAAGAAACGGCTTAGCCCAGTCTAGTCCCGTCATGAATAAGACACGGCTGGGGCTGAATGCCTCGACCTCTTCGATCAGTATCTGCTCGCAGTGGGTGCGCTGCAGTTGCTGCAGCCGCTTATCAGGATTTCCTCCTGATGCAGGGGCGATCTTGTAGAGGTTTGTCCAAGCGAGACGGCCAGACCACTTCGGATCTAAAGTCGCATCTGCGTCGACGTTCTCTAGCATTCGCTTAACTGCTCGCCAGAAGCTCGATGACGAGGTGGCGTAACGCTGACCAGGCAGTTTTCGCCACATGTAGGTGATCCAGTCTAACGGGCATGGACTGTCAGCCCGGTACGCCGTTTTTGCGATCGCCCTGGCCCGTTCTAGATCTACCGCTTCTTCGACCGTCCAAACCGGATCCCACTCATTGGTTGCGCGGCCGATGATAAGCAATCCGTTCCGGTGACGCTCACCTCTGGCGCCAAGAAAGCTGCACAGTGGTGCAGAGCCTTTCGGCAGTTGCCGACCCACGTGATGCATCGCTTGCGCTAGAATCTCAACGCGCTGCAAAGTGGCTCTATCGTCGTGCATGGGAGCCAGATGCTCTATGTGGTCGGCGTCCCGCAGCGGCCTTTCAGCGTCGCGATCTCGGCCTCATTGTTGCCGCCTCCCATGGAGCCAAGCGGAAGTCCGACCAGGAATACACCCATCGCGTCGCTCTGGGCGGTCTGCTGCTGCTTGTTGTAGAGGAACGCGAGGCGCTCCTTATCGGGGGCGGTGCACGGCTGTTGACTTGGAATTGCAGCGATCTTTTCCGGAGGAGTTGCGCAGCCCGCAATGAGGCTGAGGGCAACCATGCTGGCTGCCAAAGTCTTGTTCCGCATTGTCCGATATTCCCGCCGAGAGTAAGAGCCCGACGCCACCATTACACCAGGACGCGCCATGCACTAGGGATCGTCGCTACTTTTATTGGTTTTTGACTGGTGCCAGCCAGTCTACCGTCGCTGCTTTCCCCAATTGGAGCTTACAGCACCTGGCTCGACCGCGCGATCGACGCGGGCACCTGCAACGCCAGCTTCTTCAACCGCGTCGCTGAAAGCCTTCCGCGCTGCCATGGATCTCTTGCCGTCGGAAGCAGCCTCCAGAGCTCTCAGAACGGCTGCACGGGCGCGGCGCTGTTTTGGCAGATCAGGATCCGCCGGCCACTTAGCGTCCAACAGAACCTCCGCCGCCTTCAGCGGGCTGGTGACGTTCACCGTCTGACCCGGCCGCACAACGACCGGAACGCCTTCGCTCCACCAACTCGACATCACACGTACTCCGAACTCGGCAACTCGAACGTCGACTGAGAGGAACGGTTGCAGCGCAGAGAGGAAGAACGGCAGCGGTTAACACACTTCGGGTTGGGCCTATGCATCAACCGCCGCCACGCGCCGGAGACCGAGCACGCGACGTCCATCTCGATGATTAGGAAATGCGGCGCATTAACGCATGATGGCATGCTGTGACGAACCGCGTCTCTTATAACCATCTTGGCGCGATCAGCGCCCAAAACAAGCCGCACCGCGGGAAGCGACGCGCCGACACAGTAGGCGCAATGGAGTTCTTAAGGCATAGGTTGGGGGCCAGGTTGCCCCGCACGCGTGGTACTGGCTAGTGCAGCTCGGTCGCCAGAAGAATTGGCGTCGGCGGGCAGAGCACTGCGCCTGTTCAACTTCCCGACTATAAAAGGCCGTTCGCCCGCGCAAGCACGTTCCTGACGTTGGACACCTGCCAGCGCCCGCCGCGAGCCGTTCGCACCCCTCGGGCATCGAGAGCGGCGGCAATACCGCGAAGGCTGGTAATCCCGGCCTTCTGGATCGCCCGTATTACAGGCAGCGTCTGCCGGGCGAATTCGTCGGCTTCTTCCAGGCAAACCCGGCGTCCTTTTGCGGCGGCGAGGGCAGGGGAGCTCGAATTGCCGAGCTTGGTGCCCGCCTGCTTCTTTGTAGCGAGCGCAGCCCGCGTGCGTTCTGAGATCAGCCGACGTTCCTTCTCGGCGAGTGCTGCGTAGAGGTGAAGCATGAACGGGTCAGCGTCGGCTCCCAGTTCCGAGACGATAAATGGGACACGGCTCGCCATCAGCCCGGAAATGAAAGCGACGTCCCGCGAGAGCCGGTCGAGCTTGGCAACGATCACAGGGCAGCCTTCGCGCCGGGCATGTGCCAGAGCCTGAGCCAGCTTCGGCCGCCGGTCGAGGGCATCGGCGCCCTTGCCGGTCTCGACCTCAACATGCTCGGCAATCAGCTCGAATGCTTCGGCTCGGGCGAACTGCTCGACCCTAGACCGTTGCGCCTCGATACCCAGACCAGAGCGGCCCTGTCGCTGTGTCGAGACGCGGTAGTAGGCGATTGCGCGCTGCAACATGAATGCTCCCAAGGTGTTCAAACTGCAAACCACCGTTTGCAGTGTGCTCGGAGCCAGAAGACATGCAAGTTGAGTTAGCGATCGTTTGGCCGCTTTGACAGATCAGCGGCGATAAGCTGCTCACGGAGCGCGTTTCGCATCAATTTTCCACTTTCGGCGCGAGGCAGAGAAGTGACAACAATCAATCGATCCGGTCCGCGCTCCCCGAGCTTTTGTCGCGCTCGCTGAAGGGTGACATCCACATCCAGGCGGTCATGCGCCACAACTGCAGCCCAGATCTGATCAATCCCAGTATTGGTTGGAATGCCAAGCGCAGCGCACTCGGCAACAGCCGGATCATCTGACAAGACCTCTTCGATGAAGTCAGGTGCAACGATCACACCGCCTCGGTTGATGATCTCGCTTGTTCGACCGGTAATGACGACGAGCCCATCCGGCTCGATGCGGCCGTAGTCGCCGGGATAGAACCACCCGTCGTCCAACATTTCGGCTGGGTTCCCGTCGGCATCGACGTAGTAAGCCAACTCGTCCGAACGCGCTCGGACAACCCCGTCCGTGCCAAGCGGCACTGGCTCGCGATCGTCATCTACGATCTCTATCGTCACCCAAGGAAGCGCGTATCCTGTAGCGCCATCGCCCCGCTCAAGATCGGCTCCGGTACCAAAGCTCAGGGCGCCCAACTCCGTCGATCCATAGGCGCTGATCACATTGCTGCAAAGGCGCGCGCGTACTTCGTGGAGGAGGCCTAGCGGCACCTTCGCAGCAGCGATGCCAACGCTCTTGAGGTTTGCGGGAGGGGGCGCGGAACCGAGTGCATCCACCAGCATCTTGATCTGAACGACTGCCCCGTTGACTGAACTGACGTTAAACAGCCGGATCATCTGCAACGTTTCTGCGGGATTGGCTGGATAGCAAAGCAGCGCGCCGACGGTGTGCGTGAAGAACGGCGCCATGATGCCCAGTGTCGTAGAGAAGCCCATCAGGTTGACTTCAGCTCCAGCCGACGATCGGCGGTTCAACGTCAACAAAATGTGGGCAATCCGTGCTTCCATCGAGCGGTTGGTGATCGCCACACACTTTGGTCTGCCCGTCGTGCCAGACGAGTAGACGTAACGAAAAACATCGTCGGGATCTGGAAATCCAGGCAGACTGAGCAGGCTGGCATAGTTGACCGGTGCCGACGCATCATAAGCGAACCATAAGGGATCAATGCGGACAGTCTTCAGACCCGTAGGGGCGACATCGTCCCGGTCCGTAAGAAACAAGTCCGGCTTCGGGCCCGACAAAGCGGTTGAAAACACCGTGCTAACTGAGGCCGAGCGAACGCCCAGCAGTGCCAAGGCGTAGATCAAGGCAAGATGATTTACGGGATTGCGCACGTCCAGAATAACGAAGCGCCCGCTTTGAACACCAAGCGTTTGCAGGGCTTCTACAGCGGCTGCTGTCTGACCCATTAACATACCAAATGTGGCAATGCCGCCGCCGAAGGCGACAGCGGGGTCTGGCTCGCTTCTACGCGCTTGATGAACGACGGCTTTAACGAGCTGCACGGATCCGTCCCGCTGGTCCTAGAACTTGAAGTTTACGCCCGCTCGTATCACGGCGCCTGAGGGTTTGTACTGGCCGGAGTAATCGCCGCCCTTGCCGCTGTCACCCACCCCTTCAACTCCCGACACTGCGAATAGCAGTCCCTCCGTCTTCAAAGACAGCCGATCGGTGAGTGCGTATTCCAGGCCGATGCCGCCGACCGGGCCGAGTTCGAAGCCGGAGCCGCGTGCAACGTCACCACCGCCCACGTCGGACCGGAAGCTTACATGCGCACCTGCAAGACCAGCCGTACCGTAGATAAGAGCATCTCCTGCCTTGAAACCCATACGGGCGCGTAGGGTGAACAAGCTCTTGATTTGTGCTTCATACTCGTCGTCGAAGTCCGTCGAGCTTCCCCGAACATCTAGGAAGCTGGCGTCGGCTTCGATGCCAGCCACAACGCGGCCGACATCCCAATTGTAACCGGCCGTAGCGCCGACGAGCCCGCCCGAAGCGTCGATTGAGGCTGTGTCCAGCACGTCAAACGTCAGGTCTGAGTCGGAGATGACTCCCCCGATTAGTCCGCCTGCGTAAATGCCGGTCCAGTCACGCGCCTGGGCATAGGCAGAAGCCGGAACAAAGAAAGCGATTGTCGTGCAGAGCGCGGTCGCGGCGAGCAAGTTCTTATGCAAGAGGTCCCCCAGGGTCTTGTAGAAACCCGTTGATAGCTCAGTTCACAACCGATAGCTGTAGCGGCGCCGCCACATCAGAGCGGTCGTCGATGCAGGACGAGCTGCAAGCGGTAGATATTGTGCCATCTGCATCCCAGTCATGCTGACCGAGGTGTCGTGAAGGGCAGTATTGAGCGAGGCTTGAGCAGGCCAGGGGTGATTTTGCCCGTGCGTCGATTCAGTCCTGCGCTACCAGGCAGTGTTTAGACAAAGCTGTAATTCCGCCTTACGGCACCTCACCCGGAGGCGCTTCGTAAACGACCTGGAATGTGATGGCCTCGTGGGCCGAAACCTGCTCAATCGGCTGGGGCGTCGACTCCTTCCACCGGGCGCGCGTCTTGAGCCAGAAGATGGCCGCCGTGACGGATTCACGGCCTTCGCCCGTCGCCTTGCGGAAGAGGCTCTCTGCGACCCTCGCGTTGGCTTTGATGGCGCCGCCAGCCAGCTCCTTGGCATAGTCGCGAGCAAGGTCGGCTTCCTCAACATCCAGCACGCAAGCGATCTCGCTCGCAGGAATGCCGAACCCCGCCAAGGCTTCGACCTTGGCACTGAGCGGCCTGACATGCGGAAGGTCGTCGGGTGGAGCCTGCATCTCATCGAACCTCTCGCCAGGCGCGATGGCCGTCAGCGATTGGCAGGGCAGGGACGTCTTGAATGGGCCGCCTTGGCTTAGTCATCACGAGCCTCCCAGATCACGCGAGGGTTTGAGAGAGGCCGCCTTTCCCGATCGCTGTGGTCAGCCTCGTCCACGGGCGGGCCGCCGATGATGATGCGCCGGATCTGCGTGATCGGCTGGTCCGGTACGCCTGCGTGCTCGTGGATGGACGCCTCCTTCCAGCGCGCACGGGCCTTCAACCAGAAGATGGCCGCCGTAACCGCTTCCCGACCTTCACCGGTCGCCTTCCGGAAGAGGTTCTCGGCGACGCGAATGTTGGCTTTTGTGTGCCCATGGTCGAGTTCATCGCGGTAGTGCTTGCGCAGCGTCTTCGGGTCGATACCGATCATGCCGGCAATCTCGGTCTCAGGCACACCGTAGCCTGCCATGGCTTCAACCTGGCGACGCAGAGTAAGATCCGGCTCGTGACCACGCCGCCCCATCACGCGTCTCCTCCTCGCTCGCGGATTATGTCGGCAAAGGAGTGGGCAGTCTGCTCATGGACAGCCACCTTCCCCGTGAAGGCCTCCCAGCGACGGAGCGCCACGTCGACATAGGCCGGATCGAGCTCGATCGCGAGGCAGGAGCGTCCTGCCATCTCGGCGGCGATGATGGTCGTGCCCGAGCCGCAGAAGGGCTCGTAGACGGCCTGGCCGGGCGAGGAGTTGTTCTCGATAGGCCGCTTCATGCACTCGACTGGCTTCTGGGTACCGTGGCCGCTCTCGCTCTTCCTATGCGGGATGGCCCAGACGGTGGTTTGCTTGCGGTCGCCCGACCAGTGGCCGGTCTTGCCCTTGCGTACGGCATACCATGCCGGCTCGTGCTGCCAGTGGTAGTCGCCGCGGCCGATAACGAGCCGCGTCTTGTCCCAGATGATCTGCGAGCGGATCGCAAAACCTGCCGCATCTAGGCTCTCGGCGACTTTGGCTGCGTGGAGAGCCCCGTGCCAGATATAGGCGACATCTCCTGGAAACAGCGCCCACGCCTCGCGCCAGTCGGCTCGGTCGTCGTTGAGGACTTTTCCTGTTGCGAGCTCGGATCCCTCCGCCAGCGTCTGGCGCCATGACGGGTCGTAGTTGACGCCATAGGGTGGATCGCTGACGAGAAGATGCGGCATCACGCCCGCAAGCACGGCCTCGACATCTGCAGGACTGGTGCTGTCGCCGCAGATCAGCCGGTGCCGTCCGAGGGTCCAGACATCGCCCCGCTTGCTGGTCGCTACCGTCGGCGGCTCGGGCACATCGTCCGGATCGGTGAGACCCTCGTTGCCGATGTTCGTGATGCTGGCGATCTCCTCGTCGCCAAACCCTGTCAGCGCCAGGTCGAAGCCGAGGCCGACGAGGTCGCCGAATTCGATCGCCAGCAGTTCCTCATCCCAGCCGGCGTTCAGGGCGAGCTTGTTGTCTGCGATCACGTACGCGCGCTTTTGTGCTTCGCTCAGCCCGGCCAGCTCGATGACCGGCACATCCGGAAGCCCAAGCTTCTTTGCCGCCATGAGGCGGCCGTGGCCGGCAATGATGCCGTTCTCGCCATCGACCAGGATCGGGTTGGTCCAGCCGAACTCGCGGATCGATGAGGCGATCTGCGCGACCTGCGCATCCGAATGCGTCCGAGCATTGCGGGCATAGGGGATGAGCGAGGAAGCTGGGCGGTACTGCACTTTGAGGAACGTGGTGTCTGCCATGAGTGCCTTCTGCCTCAGCTGGTCCGCCATGAGCCATGCCTAGTCAAAGACGCGCGGACCGAACAGGAGGCCTCGAAAGGCTGCGCAAACGTGCGTTGACTGACGACAATCGTCGGATGGTCAGGGCAGAGGTGTGACGCAAGTGACGCTCGATCCGCTTACCGGTCTATCGGGCGCGACGGTGCAAACCGGAACGCGCGACACATGCACCGCATGCGTCACCGGCTTGGCCGGTTTCTCTCAAGCAAGGGCGTCGGCCTGCGCTACTCGCCGCCGTGTCGTTGGCCGAGCGGCGAAGCGAAGGGTACGACCGTGTTGCGATTGCGGGGCTTGGCGCGCCGATCATCGTATGCGGACAGTCGAGCCATGACGCGCCTCGCAAAGGGCTCCGACCAGTCGAGCACGTTGGCGCCCGAACTCTCGCATCGATTTGCCAGGAAGCCGACGAACTGGCTCATGCGGCTTCCCCGTTCGACTGCAAAGAAAGAGCCTGTTGTGTGTTCGCAGAGAACACCAATGTAAGTAGAGACCTTTCTTCCGTTTTCTCTATCTCCTGCATGGTGGACAGCCGATAGAGGTCAGGCTCGCGCCTACGGGTTGCCTTGGAAACCCTGACGATCAACTGGGTCTCCATCAGGACCTTGATAGCCGAATAGAGCTGGCCTCGACCCGCCATTATTAGGCCGTGGGCACGCATCTGGTCGGGAACAATCGCGAAGGTCTTGCCAGCCAAGTGGCCGTGCGCGGCGTACAGCACGGAGTACAGCATTAAAGAAAGGGACTCGCCTTGTCGCGCTAACCTATGGATCGCGATGCGGGGAATATTTGCCGTCGAGTTCTGGCCGCCGTAGAGCCGGCCGGTCTCGCGCTTTTCCCAATACCAGTCGACAATTTTGCAAATGGTTGAGTCTGTGAACTCCTCGGGCGCTTCGAGTGCCGCATCGCGAAACTGCCGTAGCCAGGCCCCAAGCTCCTCGCGTGTCTGTGCATGTCGAGCGAACTGTATGGCCTGCTGCTTGAGCGTCTCATGGCGGTTGCCCCTTGCCACCGACCGTATCGGCTGTAGCGCTCCGGTGAGCGCTTGGCGGTCCGTGAAGATCGGCAGATGCTCTGCCGGAGGCAGATGACCGGTTGCCCAGTAGACGGTACCATCAGGGCGCTCCGATATGGGGCCGACGACGAATTCGTTCGGGCCGGTCTTGAAGTCGATGGCGATGTTGGGTTGGCGGACTCGTGTCGGCCTCTCACCTATGTGGCGAAAGAACAGGTGGAAGCCGCGCGCCGTTTTGGTCGAGTAATCGCAGCGGCCAAACCGCTCCTCGACATAGGCGCGCGCCTCCGGCGTATCCGTGTCGACGTCAACGACAAGCAGGCCGTCGAGCCTGATGCCGTAGGTGGTGCTCCCGCTGGCAGCCATGCGATCGACAACCACGGCCAAGGGAAGACGCTTCCGACCCCGGAACCGGACAGTGGGCTTCTTGCCGTCCTGGCCGCCAAGCGGGATCAGCGAGTAGCCGCCGGAAAACAGGATTGCCATCTGGGCAGTCAGGCGCGCAGGTACCCTCGGGTGCGACGCTCCGAAGCGTTGTTCATAGTCCGCCGGCTGGGATTCAGGTTGAGGTGCTCCACGAGAGATCAAGCAGCCCTCCAATCACCAAGGATCGAGCTATGCGTTTCGGCTCGACGACGGCGTTCGTAGGCCTCGACATCCTCGACGGCATATACGACCCGCCCGCCGATTTTGGTGTAGCTCGGGCCGGTCTTGCGCCACCTCCAGCGCTCCAGCGTCCTCGGGCTGATGCGCCAGCGCGACGCAAGTTCGTCCTGCTGCAAGTACGATAACGGCAAGCGACAACTCCTTCTCAGGGTGCTGCTGCTAATCTAGCCGAAAACGCGCCTCGCCGCTACTTTTTCCAGTGTTTTCCGCAAGATACGCAGGATTGCGCAACACTGCGCAGGCAGGTTGCTGAGGCATACTGAGCAGGCTACCCAACTCCAGTGGCAACTTTAGAACTCATTCGCATTCCAGCAGCAGGCTCTAATCCCTTGGCCGTCAGTTGCATCTCGCCGATCGCCCGCCGCCAGGAACTATGCGCCATTCTCGCAGCCGGCCTGATCCGGCTTCGGTTGAGACAGTCAAGCGAACTATCTGCTTTAGAACCCGAAACGTCGCTTCACTTCGGCGCCGCAGAGAGCGTGTGTCGGACCAACCGCAAGGGAGAGTTCCGATGACAACAGTCTCCACGCCCTGTCTGCCGCAGAGGGGCGGGCGCTATGACGATCCGCAGGTCCTCGCGCGCCTAGCCGCGCTCAAGGTGGCGCCGATGCCTGACCTGAAGCAGCAATGGCGTGACCTGTTCGACAGCGAGCCGCCACCCTTCAACCGCCGCTATCTCGAAAGCCGTCTCGCCTACCGCATTCAGGAGCTCGCCTATGGCGGGCTGAAGCCTGAGACGATCCGGCGGCTTGAGCGGCTCGGCGAAGAACTGGACGGCGGCGACAGGAAGAAGCGCAGCACGCGCCTCGACCGTGACCGCCCGATCACCGGCACGCGACTGCTGCGCGAGTGGCAGGGTGTCGAGCAGATCGTCACCGTCACCGCCGAGGGCTTCGAATGGCAGGGTCGACCCTACAAGTCGCTGTCGGCTATCGCCCGCGTCATCACTGGTACGCGCTGGAACGGCTGGGTCTTCTTCGGGCTCAGGAACCACAGGGGGCGGGGATGACGAAGCAAGCCGAAGTCTCCAACGTTATCCGCAAGCTCCGCTGCGCTGTCTACACACGCAAGTCGACGGAGGAGGGGCTTGAGCAGGAGTTCAACTCGCTTCACGCCCAGCGCGAGGCCTGTGAGGCCTACATCGCCAGCCAGCGCTCCGAAGGCTGGGTCCTGGTTCGTGATCAGTATGATGATGGCGGCATATCGGGCGGTACCCTTGAACGGCCGGGTCTGAAACGGCTGCTTGCGGACATCGAGGATGGACTGGTCGACGTAGTGGTCGTCTACAAGATCGACCGCCTCAGTCGCTCGCTTGCCGACTTCGCCAAGCTTGTGGAGGTGTTCGATCGCAACGGCGTCACCTTCGTCTCGGTGACGCAGTCGTTCAACACCACCACCTCGATGGGGCGCCTGACGCTCAACATCCTGCTTTCCTTCGCACAGTTCGAGCGCGAGGTGACCGCAGAGCGCATCCGCGACAAGGTGGCAGCCAGCCGCAGGAAAGGCATCTGGATGGGCGGGATGCCGCCTTACGGCTACCGTGCCGAGAACCGGAAGCTGGTGGTCGACAAGGAAGCTGCCGAGCATGTCCGCTGGATCTTCGCCCGCTTCCTCGAGATCGGCTCCTGCACCGAACTGGCGCGGGAGGTGGGGGCACGCGGTATCCTCACACAGCGCGGCAACCGGATCGACAAGAAGTACCTCTACCGGATGCTTTCAAATCGCGCCTATCTCGGCGAGGCGGTCCACAAGGGCGCAAGCTATCCAGGCGAGCACGACGCCGTCATCGACCGCGACACCTGGGACAAGGTTCACACCATTCTCAAGGAGAGGCCGCGCAAGCGCGCTGCCCGGACCCGTGCTGACACGCCAGCGCCTCTGAAAGGCCTGCTATTCGGGCCGGACGGCGCGGCGTTCTCGCCGACGCACACGCGCAAGGGCGGCAGGCTCTACCGCTACTACGTCAGCCAGACGGTGCTGAAGCACGGGGCTGGATCGTGCCCGATTGGCCGGGTGCCGGCGAACGAGATCGAGGCTGCCGTGATCGACCAGCTACGCACCGTGTTCCGCCAGCCGGAAATCGTGGCAGGAACGTCGAAGGCGGCAAAGGCACAGCATTGGGACATCTCAGATACCGCCGCCTGGGAAGCCCTGACCCAGCTTGATCCGCTATGGGACGAACTGTTCCCTGCCGAGCAGGCCCGTATCGCCGCTCTACTGGTCGAGCGGATCGACATCGGCACCGATGGTCTCAATGTGCAGCTTCGCGTCGATGGCCTTGCCGGGTTGGCTGACGAATTAAGCCGCAATCAGTTGAGCCAAGCGGCATGAGTGCACCACTCAAAGACTTGCGAGCGGGATCCGGCACCCTGACGGTTCAGGTGCCCTTCACGCTGACAAGGCGGGGAGGGCGCAAGGCCATCCTTCTTCCACATGACCTGCCAAAGCCGAGCAAGCCGGACAGCACGCTGGTCAAGGCCTTGGCACGTGCGTTCCGTTGGAAGCGCATGCTGGAAGCAGGGGACGTCGCTAGCCTCGCCGAGCTCGCAAGCAGGGAGAGGATCGCGCCGTCCTATCTCTGCCGCCTGCTGCGGCTGACCTTTCTGGCGCCGGACATCGTGGAAGCGATCATGGAAGGGGCTCAGGACCAGTTCCTGACCGCGGAGACATTGCGCGGCGGCATACCGGATGACTGGGGCGAGCAAGCGACGATCGGCCGCGCGGATGCTGGTTCGACAAAGCCAGTCTGAGGTTCCCACAAGGGTGCAGGCTTCCGTTCCCCCCCCCCGGCCGCCGGAGCCACCACCACTGGATAGATGGTGACTTAGCTTGCTGGTTGGGCAGCGTGAGGAACCCAAAGCCCCTTCGAGAGACGGTTGCGCACGAACTGAAGATAGTCGTCGGGTGCCAGCGGCACCTTTCGCTGATGTCGCCGGCTGTTGCACCGCCAGCAAGCCGCTACTACGTTCTCTGCAACATCTTTGCCACCGTCACATCGCGCTCGAAGGTGTTCTGCGGTACAGCGGGTAGGCCCTTTGTCCGAGGCTGGCGACATATCGCAGTCACAGTACCAGCATTTTCCGTTTTGGCGGCTGTAGGCTTGACTACGAAGTCTGGCGAGCTTTGGCATGGCACTTCCAAGATCACTAAGATCCAGAAAGTTGCCGCAACCTTCAAAGGGCGCCCCTGCACTCGGCCGCCATGAGCGGGCAACGGACGGTTCAGAACTCCGACCCTGATGTGTGCAGAAGAAGCATAGCGCCGATGATTCTGGCGTACAAGACGGCGCTGCCAGACGCAGGGATGCGACAAACCGACCCGACGTACAGGTACACTCCGCCTTCGGTTGACACCGAACGCTCAGCCTCACCTACGAACGGCAGGAACGCGCCCCCATTTCGGACCTTCGACTATCTCGCATAGAGCGCCACAACCGACATTTTTAGACGTGGCAGGTAAACGTCCGTGTTCTTCCATCGCGAGACCGAGCGACAGCTGCAGCTTTCGCTCCACCCTCCGCGCCGAAGTGCGCTGAGCGTTAAACCCTGCAGCATCTTCACCAGCATGCGACGTCGACGTGCCGGATGTTTGCTATCCGTCGCTTGAGCGCCTTAGTGCGGATGGCTTTGTGCGCGTCGATGACAGGCCACGACTGTGTGCGTTTGTAATCATCGTTCAGAGCCCAGATCGCCGAATTTAAGAGTAGTGTATAATTAGCGGAACCATGGCTATTTCCGGCAAAGGTTGTGAACATATTCAGGAGCTGCCGTTCTCGGACGTGCTTACAATTCACTATTCGCAACACGGATTTTGCAGACTTCTTGGGAGGCGGGCGCTCGGGAGGTTCACTGTAGACAGACCCGAAAGAGGACAGCAGACTTGCCTCGGGGATATCAATGAGCACAGTCCAGCAGCAGGCACTTTCCAAAGCGGATTTAATTGTGGATGCCATCTATCAGGGTGGCCGCAAGGGCAATGCGGGTGACGATCCGCTGCCGAAACTGACGCGTGTCGACAGTCAGGGCGGGTTTCGCTATCGGGGGAAGGTCAAGGGAAAGCTGGACCTGCTGGTTCTGACCACCAGCATGAATGATCCGGATTGGCCGGATGCGCTTGATCCAGAGACAGGAATCTTCACCTATTTCGGAGACAATAAGAAGCCCGGTCGTGACCTCCATGACACGGGTCGCGACGGCAATCTTCTCCTGAAGACGATCTTCGAGAATGGACGCGGAGGCGCTGAAGGACGAAAGGCAGTCCCGCCTATTTTCCTGTTTGCAAGCGCCGGTATCGGCCGCGATGTCCGATTTCTTGGTCTGGCCGTGCCGGGAGCCAGCGATCTGGACGCATCCGAGGAGCTTGTTGCGATCTGGCGCACCAGCAAAGGTGAGCGATTTCAGAACTACAGGGCGCGGTTCACTGTGCTGGACGCGGCGCGCATGTCGCGCGCATGGCTCGACAGCATTATCGCAGGGACGCCCGATCATGCCCTGGCGCCCGACGCCTGGACGACATGGCGGAACTCAGGGCGACGCAAGGCTCTGATTGCCGCGCGCACCCTGGAGTATCGAAGCCGGGCGGAGCAGCTGCCGGATGACAGGGACGGCCAAGCCATGGTGGGCGCGATCCGCGATCATTTCAGGGATCGGCCGCACGCATTCGAACATTGCGCGGCCGCGCTCGCCAGATTGATGGTTCCGGACATCGCCGGACTCGACGTCACGCGGCCGTCCCGGGACGGTGGCCGGGACGCCGTCGGACAACTGCGGGTCGGATCAGGTCCGAGCGGTATCCTCGTTGATTTCGCACTTGAGGCAAAGTGCTACACGCCGCCGGCTGCGGTCGGGGTCAAGGATATGTCCCGCCTGATTTCACGGCTGCGTCACAGGCAGTTCGGTGTCATTGTCACGACCTCCTGCGTCGACCTTCAGGCCTACAAAGAGATCAAGGAGGATCAGCATCCGATCCTTGTCATTGCCGCGCGCGACATCGTCGAACTCCTGCGGCGCAATGGTCGCGGCAGCGTCGAGGCCGTCGAGACATGGCTCAGGGAGGAGTTTCCGCGCGAGCCTCGGAGCTGATCAGCTCTCGGCGCCGGCCTCGACCAGTCCGACTGCAACATGGCCGGCCCGCTCGACAGCCACTGCCGCTTCAAGCGCATACTTTGCCTGCTTGGGTGACGGCTTGCGTTCCCATTCGCCTGCTGCGTACTGCGCCAGGGTCCGGCAGATTCCAGCTGTCTTCCAGTGGATCGTGCCCGTCTTCTGTCCGCGCTCCGCAACTTCCATCCAGGTTGCGGTTGAGATGCGCATGCAGCGTTCGATGCGTTCATAGTCTGCGGCAGAATGCCCGTCGGAGATGGGCAGCATCGGTGCACTGCCATCGGCCTTGCCGTCCCGTTTCGTAAATGAGAATTCGGGCGGGATCGGGTCGGTCAGTGACGGCAGTTCGTTCTGGATTTCCTTCCAGCAATCGGCCTTCTTGTACCACTCGCTCGGGTTCTTCTGCCCTGCGGATTTGCGCATGAGCGCATCCAGCCGGGGGGCCCAGTCAGCGATCAGCTGCTCAAGCTCGGGGCTGACGGCCTGCTTCGACCAGAGACGCTCAAAGTCGATCCGGCCGCCGGCCCGGTGGGAAAGACCGGCCACCACGTAGGCCGTGATCTGCGCGCCGTAGGCCGGAAACTTCATGCTTCTGATCTTCTTCTCGGCCGCCCTGTAGAGTACGGCGATCGCGATCAGCCGCTTGAGCCAAGTCTGATCAGGCGGCGGGGGCGGTTCGTCCTTGAGCCGCTGCATGAAGCCCTGAAAATTCTTCTGCCCGCCAAGACAGACCTTGTCCGGCAGGCCGGACCAGGCGCTCAGATAGCGTGCGACATCGAGCTTGCTCAGACGCCGCTGCTTGGGCGTCTGCTGGCGGAACGACTTTTGATCGGTCTTGCGGAAGGCCGCCTTCTGTTCGGCTGCGAGATAGGAGCCCCGCGCCCGTTCATAGAACCAGCGTCCCTTGCCGTCATCGAGCCAGGTCGTATTGGCCAGCGTCTCGATCTGCTGATGGAAGGGGTCATTGGCAGAAAAGTCCGCAAGCTGGACCGTATTCTGGCGGTTGGCCGCACGAGAGATCGATGAGACCATTTCGCTCAAATCCGCGCCGCCGACCTTGATGATCTTCACCGGCACCGAGACCTGATCGAGCTTCAGACTGTCTTTGCGTCTCGCGCGATGAAGCGAAGCGGTCGTCTGGCCGCCATTGACGATTTGAAGTCCCTTGAGCGACTTGATCTCAAGGCCGCCCATGGGACCTGCGGTCACGTCGAGATCATCGACCGTGGCAACGATACCGTTGTTGTAGGCGAGGAACATCGACGGCGTATCCGCAATCGTGCGTCTGAGTTCGGCATTGACGCTCTTGCGGCCCTGAAGACCGAGGAAGGCGCGGACGTTCAGTTCCAGAAGCCGGACGCCGTATCGTTCATAGACCTGGGACAGCACATCGCCCGGCAGCACAGCAAGATAAGCGTCATACTCGCCGCTCAGAGCCGGGACATGCAGGCAGGGCAGCGCCTGACCGGCAAGCGATACGAGATCAACCGCAATATCCGCCCGTGTCTCGCCCTGGCCAAGGACCCGGAACAGCCGCACGATGTCGTAGGCTTCAAATTCGAGAGGCTTTCCGCGCCATTCGGATGGCGGTGTGATGGTGCCGACGATGCCGTCTGTGAGCAGAACGATGCGGATTGCCGAGAGGTCGTTCGCTTCCTTTTCGATCAGCCGCGCAAGGTCGCTGGCGTCGGTGTTGGCCGGCTCCAGCTGTGCCGCAAGGCCGTCGACACAGGCGCTGGCAAAGCGCAGCGCGCGCTCAAGCGCCTTGGTGACCTCCGCCGCAGAAAGCTTGCCGGGAGCCGTATCGCCGGAATAGATCGTCGTGAACAGATCAAGGCGCGCGCGCTCTTCGTCATGGGCGTAGCCGTCGATGCGATAAGCAGCATTGCGGACCCGTCCCTCCTGATAGAGCGGAAACGTCGCATCAAGATGACCGGCGTCCTCAAGCCGTTCAAGGACCAGATGGGTGAAGACCTCCTGCGAAAACGGCGTTTCGGTCGTCAGGCTGTCCTCGACCTCGGCAATGATTTCCTGATGAAACTCGGCGTTCGCGTCTTCGGTCATTGATCATCTCCCTGATGAAACGCATCAAGGACGGCGGCTGCATCCGCGGCAAATGCCGAGATGCCACGAACTTCGAGCGTGTAGGTTACTTCCTTAATCGCAAGCGGCAGGCCGGAGCGGACAAGCCGCGGAAAGCCGTCGGTGACATTGTAGGCGTCGATCGCGCGGACCTGGACCCTGGGCGCGCTGCGCGCCGCGTCGTCGTCCGGCAGGAGCCCGCGCCGCAGAAGCAGATTCTGGAACGTGCTTCTGCTCTGCTCACCCGGCAGGGATGTGCTCAATGCGTCGATGATGTCGCGCAGTGACCGGCCGGCGGGGTTTTCGATCAGTCTAACATGAAGGAGATGAAGCAGGCGCAGACCGGATGTGTCCAACTGATCAAGCCTTGAGATCGTGATGTCGGAGGCAGGACCCATCCCTGCCTTGACCTCAAGCGCATGCCCTTTGCGCTGAAAGTCATGAAGGCCGTCGAGCGGCGCCTGCCAAGTTTCGAGATGATCGCCGGTAACCTGGATCAGGCGCTCTAGAACTAGCAGCTCGCCGATAAGGCCGATCGTCTCCTGCCTGGAAAGCCCGTCCCGTCGATCGCGCAGAAACTGTCGCCAAGCATCAAGACGCGACAGAAACTGGACAAGGGCGGCGTTCTGATCCTGCTGCGTCGCTGCGGCAACGACGTCTGCACAGATGGTCGCAAACAGATCGCGACGGCCGGCATCCTCAAGCGAGAGAACCAGCATAGGTCCGTAGCTGTCAGGCACCGAACCGAGACGCATGCCGCCGAGTTCGAACAGGGCGTCAGCACGGGGAGTGGTTCGCAGCATGAGGCACGGCGCATTGTCGACCGCCCGCATGCCGGCGCGGATTTCCAGCGCGGTTTGCATCGAAAGCGCCCGCGAGCGATACTGGCGCTCGACCGGTGCGATCTGCGCGAGGTCATTCCAGGCCGTGTTGAGTTCATTGAGCCAGGCTGTCATGAGAGCTCGCGCTGCTTGACGCTGTTGATCAGGTAGACACGCCGATCGGCAGCTTCACTGTCAGGAAAGCTGACAACCACGCTGAACACCGGCCGGTCAGTCGGCTCGACCTCTGCCAGTATCGGATCGATCGGGTAGATGATCAGGAGGCCGTTCCTGGGTCGCGCACCTCTGACCTTGCGGATGAATTCGCCGGACGGAACATTCGTATCCTTCCTCGTCCGTGACCGCCTTTCCTCATTGGTGCGGGCAAGCGCCTGGGCAAAATCCGCATCGCTCAGGTCGATCGCCTGATCGAGCGGGCTGAGCGTCGTTCCGATGATGAACCGGTCCTCAGGCAGCGCCCGTCCGTTTCTGGGCTTGCGCGGCGTACGTTCAACGCACTGGTATTCCCGGCCAGCAATCGTGACCTTTTTCTCCGAGCCGGTTGCGAGGAACACCGTCCAGTCGGTCAGTTCAGGCACGGCCTCCGCAAGCTGGCTGGTGATGTAGGCCGCAAGCTTCTCGCCGTTGATCTGCTGACTTTCCGCCGGGAACGCGATTGTTCGCAGATATCGGGCGATATCCTGCCCCGGAACGCCTTTCCACAATGTCCCTTGTGCCCTTCTGCCCGGTGAGCCCGGCCGCGGCGGATTATCCTCGCCTGCCCCAAGGCCCTGGATGAAGGAGTCGGTGACGTCGGCATTGCGCTCGATCGTCGGGCGATCACGGAACATGACGGTCTGGACCTTGCCTTCACCGGCATAGCTGCTCTGCTGAACTTCGGCGTGACGCTGCTTGTTGATCGCCGTGACCTCAAGGACGTCATGGATCGCGACCTTCAGACCGAAATCCCTGGGCGTGGCATTCTGCATCGACATCTCGAAGAACTGCGCGCGCAATTCGCTCTGGGCGGTTGCGACGTAGCGGAACCAGTCCTCCATATCCCCGGTCGTGTAGAGCCGGCACAGATCGGCGAACCCGCGACGGTAGCCGAACCAGCGACCCATCTGGAGAAGGCTGTCATACTGGCGTGAGATGCGCAGAAAATAGCTGACGGACAGACCTTCCAGCGTCAGACCGCGGGAGAGCTTGTCTCCGCCGACGGCGATGACGGAAAAACCCGTTGCCTTGTATGCGTCGTAGTCGATATCGGCCTTGGTCTTGCCGTTCGCAGTGATCAGCTGAATCTTGTCCGAGCTGTCAGCCAGCTGCGCGCGAACTTGGTCCCAGGTGACCGGAACTGTGTTGCGGCCATAGATGGTTTCCGCCACATCGATGGTGGTGGGCACATAATCAGTCTCCCACATCTCCTTCAGACGCTGCAGCGTCTCGCGGTCGCCATTCGAGATCATGGCGCGTGTGGTGTCGAGGTAATTCTCCACCTGACGATGGACCTCGGTATGAACGTCCACGAAGCGGGAGACGTGCACAAGCATCGAGTTATGCTCCCGGTCCTGCCCGCGCGCCGCACGGGCGGCACAGGTCAGGAGAAACGCATCGATCGCGCGCTCCAGGCTGGGCGGAATGACATCCTGGCCATTGTAACGCGGCTTGAGATTCTTGTCGTGACGTTCCGGAATCCATCGCTCGCCGGTCTGATCAAGCGGCCGGATAAGCGGCAGACCGGGACTGTCACCGTCATTCGTTCCAAAGACGGCGGCCGGACCGAAATAGTCGTCCGGCGGGGTCAGCGAGGCGATGAAGGTCGCCGGAAAAAGGTCGGGCCCGTAGTCCCTGGCACTGCGTTCATCGTGGATGAAGATGTTGGCGAAAGGCGTCGCGGTGTAGCCGACATAGACGCGGCGCTCGAACTTCATCAGAAGCTTTCTGATCTCGCCATTGACGCGCTTTGGATCATAGTCGTCATCGAACGTGCCGTCCTCAAGGAGCGGCTGATCGCCGGTGTCGACAGATGCCTGATCGGCTTCGTCGTCGATGATGAGGACTGGCGCGGACTTTGCCGGCGCCGGCAGGCGGGCAACCCAGCTGTTAAGATTCTTGAGGACGGTTGCATTCTTCTTGACGACGAACAGACAGGGTTTGCTGTCCGGTGAGAAATGCGTCTGCTCGGCAAGCCGCAGGGCAAAATCGCCATTAAGATCGGCCATCGTGAGGCTGTCGACCAGGAGATTGCCATTGAAGGTACCGACGCCGATTTCACGCAAGGGCTGGTTCGGCTGGCGGTTCTTCGGATTGGTGTCGTAGCCCAGAAAATCCTGGTCAAAGCGCTTCTGGGTCTGAAGGCGCAGAATCTTGTGCATGCCCGCGAGCACGATGATGATGCGGTAGCCCGCATCGGCGGCACGATTGGCAACGCCGGCATAGCTGGCCGTCTTGCCCGACTGCACATCACCGACGACCAAGCCGCGCCAGTCCCAGCTGCCTGCACGCTGCGGATCATCCATGATTTCAAGGATCCTGGCCGTGCTGTTCTGGAGCTCAAGGACGGAATCGGCAGGCCATCTGTCGTCCTCCAGCTTCTCCAGGTACCGCTTCATGAACGGACCGGGCTGGCGTCGATCCCCGACATACCAGGGTGCCGGTCGTGATCCCTCCCTGTCCTGAAGGACAAGGGCCGGTCCCTGCTCCGTGACGAACTGGGTCAGCAGCATGCGCGTTGCCGCCGCAGTATCTTCCGGCTCGACCGTGTTCCCGCTGAGCGATGCATAGGCAGGTGCGAGAAGCCCAAGCGCCTGGGAGATCATCTCCTGCGTAATCGTCTCGCCGGCAGTCTTACGGGACAGAAGGCTGCGCCGCGCGGTCGATGAGAGGTCGGCAGCAATGTCCGTCATGGATGTCCTCCCAGCTTCCGTGTCAGTGATGTCCTCAGCGCCGTCAGGTCTCCGGGCAGATTGAGAAGAAGGGCATCAATGCGCTGATCGATCGTCATGGCGGCCGGCAGCGTCCTGCCCAGTTCAGCCAGCTGATCGGTCAGCTGCGTTATTTCATCGGCGCTCAGGGTCGGCACTTCCGCACCTTCCGATTCCGATACGTCGAGCCAGATGCGTTCGACCGGAACTGACCGCTCTATGATCGACAGGACCGCATTCAACGGTCGGACGCCCGACGCCGCCTCGCGGCAGGCAACGATGACCGGATGATCGCGGTTGATCCGGTAACGGGTGCCGGTCGGTCCCTGTGCCGCGATCCATACGGCGGGTGCCGTGTGAGACGCGCCACGAAGGCGCGGCCCCTGACCCCGGAACGCGAACACATCACGCGCCTCGGCGCGGCATCGTCCGGCGATGGCGGTCAGTCGCGCCCGCAATGTGCCGGGCGGTCTCGCCTGCGATTTTCGAACATCAATGCGCCAGTCGCGATCAAGGCCTGTCGGCAGGTCGACCATCACACGCGCGAGGCGGCTTGCCTCGTCCCGCGTCCAGGTTCGAGCGCCCCCAAGACCGAGCCAGCTGCCGGCGACCAGAAGTCGCCTACCGCGATAGACGTAGAATCCCTGCCGCGCGCCCCATCCACCGGGGCCGCCAGCGGCGTTGTACTCCGCCTCGTTTGCAAAGCGGTCGCGATGCGGCAGGACATACGGCTTCACGACGAATGACGAGCCGGCATGACGGATACGCTCCAGCGGCATTTCCGTGGTTGCCGGATGGGCCGCCTGAAACGGGTCCCATGCTTTAATAGGCCGCTCATTGAGCAGGATCGTGAGCTTCGTCGCATCGCCGTTGACAAAGCGATGGAAAACCATGCGCAGATGTGCGCGGATGTCTTCGAGGCGGAGATAGAAGGCGTCCTTCGGCAGACCGGCCAAACCACTGAGTTCGTCGATCTCATCCCAGATGATCAACGTACCGCTCACCTGAGCCTGAAGCGTTGCAATAAACGGGTGATCGGGCAATCTGTCAGGGATGACCGCAACCCAGCCGCGGGTCTCGACCACCGAGACATCAAGCGAAGCTGCACTCAGCCCTTTGGTCGTCTTCGAGACGATGACGAGACGGCGGCTCTGGGACAGTGACGCGGTCTTCAGTCCCATGCCGAAGCGGCCGAGATCATCCTCGGAGCGATGACGGGCGGGACCGTCACCGCCCAGTCGCAGCGCATCGGCGAGACGATCTTCGTCCATGCCGTGGCCGTCATCCAGCAGCGCTGCGACGGGCACGCCGTCGTGCCACTGAAGGTCAATGCTGACCGTTGTCGCGCCTGCCGTGATGCTGTTGTCGATGAGATCAGCCAGCGCCGTCTCGGGCGAGTAGCCCAGCCCGCGCAGAGAACCGATCAGGGCTGCTGCCTTGGGCGGGATGCTGATGGTCCGTTCTGCCGGCATGTCAGGCTGCCCGCCGATCAGTTGCCCCTTTTTTACTGCGCGCGATTCCGCTCAGCTGAGACTTGAGCACCTTTGCCATCGCAAGCGCGAGAAGCGGAGGCACGGCATTGCCGATCTGGCGGAACGCAGCGTTCATCGCACCGGCAAAGACGAAGCCGTCGGGGAAAGATTGAAGGCGCGCCGCCTCACGTACGGAGACCGTGCGGCGCTGCGTGCTGTCGTAGTGGATATGCGAATAGGTGTCCTTGCCCATATGCGCAGTCAGCGTGCGCGACGGCCGGGATGGATCGAGCTTCCACCATTTGTTCGGAAACTTTTTCGGGTCGTATGGCGGCACGATGCTCGCGCGCAGTTCGCTGTAGGCCTTTGAATCCTTCCGCATGCCGATCCGGCCGGATGCCAGAAGAGCGTCTGCGAACAGGGCTTCGGCCACATCGCGCGCGTGCGGATAGTCGCCGCCATGCTTCATCTTCGCAAAGATCGGGAAGTCGCGCGGCGTCAGGCGGACCAAGTGTCCACTGGCCGCGTCTGCAGTTTCAAAGCCTGGCCAAGCACGCATGGCAACGGCATAGGACGAGATATGGTCCTTGAGATCACGATAGGGAAGCACGTCACTCAGCTTGCGCTTGCGGATCACGGACGGTGCGCTCGCATGCTCCCTGATCAGCGGCAGGTCCTCAAGCGCTTCCTTAGTACCGACTGCGCCCTTCAGCCTGCGGTGCGGTGTCGGTATGGCGTGAAAGAACCGGCTCTCCTTGTCGACATGCTTGAGGGCAACGCGACGGGAGCCTTCGTAGCCCTTAGGAAGATCAAGGAAATGAAGCGGTGCCGGAAATTTCGGAGCCTCGTCCAGTTCATCGGCCAGCGCCACGATGAACAGACGCTCGCGCACCTGCGGCACCCCGAAATAGGCAGCATTGAGGATCGTGTATCCCGTCCGGTAGCCTGCGCTTTCCAACGCCTCGCAGATTTCCTCGGGAACGTTGTGGCCGCCGAAATTCAGGATGTCCGGGACATTCTCGATCAGGATAATCAGAGGCTGGGTGTCCTCGACATAGTCAAGGAAACGTCGGTAGAGCGCGGCGCGCGGGTCCCGCTGGAACGCATCCTCGTGACCGGCGACCGAACGCAGCTTCGAGCGTCCGATGCGTGCAAACGCCTGGCAGGGCAGCCCTGCGGCCAGAAGGTCGAAGGAGTCGGCCGCCGACGTGCCGAGCCCGAGATCGGAGACGAGCTGCGACGCCGGGCAGCGTTCCATGTCCCGCGGCCTGGCCCATTCGCTGTCAGGCGACTGATCGCGACCGAAGTTCATGGCATAGCTTTCAGCGGCCTCAGGATCGATCTCGATATGGGCCGTGAGTTCGAAGCCCGCCGTCTGCAATCCAAGTGAGAGGCCGCCGCACCCCGAACAGATTTCAAGTGCGCGCGGTGCCGCACCTGCGTGCAGGCGCGCGATCTTGTTACCACGAATCAGCTGGCGGGCGGCGCGCGTCATGACGAAAGGATAGTCCTGAGGTGCTCGCGCAATTCAACAGCGTTTGCAGTTTCGCATTCCCAGATGATGGCGACGCGCCAGCCCATTTCCTCAAGACCCTCCCGTGAGCGTTTGTCTCGCAGGACGTTATTCTCAAGCTTGCGGGACCAGAATTCAACATTTGTCTTCGGGGTATAGCAGCACTGGCAGTTTTTGTGGCGGTGCCAGAAGCAGCCATGGACGAACAAGGCAAGCTTGAGCCTAGGAAATACCATATCCGGCGATCCGGGCAGGTCCTTGCGGTGCAGTCTGAACCGGTAGCCGAGGTCATGCGTCAGCCGGCGGACGATCATTTCCGGCCTAGTGTTTTTGCCCTTGATGCCGGCCATCATTTGCGACCGGCGGTCCTTTGTGACGATGTCCATAACGTTCCTGCGCCTCGCTTGGAAAGGTAGTCCAGACGGGACGCATTGCCAGCAGGCACGGGGCGGAATGTACAGCGCTCCAGGAAGCTTATGTCTGGACTGAGTCCAGGAGAGCACGTTCCGCCTTCCCTGGCGCGATGTCTGTTTCCCTGTGAACATGCGGCGCAAGGGATACAAGTGAACGCGTCCGTCTGCCCTATGTGGTCATAGCGCTTGACGCATGAAGTGAATTTCCGCTTCAGACATCGCTCTTCGCAGTTCCAAACGACTACGACGGGCAGCACGACAATTTTCATGCTGAGTTTCCCGCAACCGGACAGTCCGGTGTCGGCCCCGTAGCGGCCGCGATAAATCAATTCCTAGACGGGCGGGGTGGGCGGCGCCAACGCCCACACTGGGGTGGAAGCCGGTCTAACCGCTTCTGAGTGGCGAGGCGGGGTTAGCGGCCGTTTAGACGCTGGGCGGGCGGCGACAGCCGCCCGTCCAAAGAGCTTGTCGAGCTGCGCCGTGGGGTAGGCAACCTTCGCGGCGCTAACCCTGGTATGTTTTCATTGACGGATTTTTTTCATCCACCTCGTCAGCGCCTTATCGACGCCATAGCTAGCAATACCCTGTCTGCGTTGATTCCAACATAGATCTCGTTGTTGTTGCGTTCGGTGCGATGACTCGCGAACATCTCCCCGAGTCGCTTCTCGACTTCAATCGCTTGCTCGACCGTCCCAATTGGCTGGCAGGTGTGCAATGCCCACTGTGCTTCGGTGGAAGTTCGATATTTGTTGAACTCCTCAATGCGTGCTTGCGCATCCTGCGCATGCCCAATTTTCAGATATGCTCCCGCCGTTCCAAGGGTGGCGATGTAGACGCAATAAATAGCATCCGTATTCGGTGTCACGTTAAACGGCTTGTTGGCGAACGGATGTTTCTGGCGAAGGCCGTGGATTGTCCCAGCTATCGCCGCGTTGTTCGGTAGAACCTCTACCTCTTCTCCTTGGTCAGCTAGGGCAATGCGAAGGCTGTTGGCAAGCGCCTCGTCAACCGCGTCAACACTTGAGACTGCACGGAGGGTGTGCGTGGCGTCGGCGTAACCCTCAAGCTTTCGAAACAACGGCGGGTCACGAAGAACCCATGTCCGGATTGGCTGCAGGGCATATGGCCAACGATACCCGCCGCTTGAAAGACGGTCCCATGATCCTTGCGGGCTAATGCCATAATCCGAAGAGTTCGCGGTCTTGTGACTAATTTGCCAAGCAGTCACGACGCGGCCCTTTATATCATCTGGAATCATCACGCTCGAGTCTTGGGGAGACCGACTGACGACCCCGAAGACAAAATCACCTTCTTTGGTAGCGTTGATGGCCGTCGTGCGAGCCGCTTTGCTTACAAACGTGAGCGGCGCGCCCCTGCTGCCGAATGCTCCCCAAACGTAGGTATAAAATACTTGGCTCACTTATGGGCACCACAATTTGGCGGCTGCAAAATGCACAATAGGCGATTGTTTGTCGGTCGTGTGGCCGAGAGAGTGCTAGGACTTAACAAAGCCGATCAACCGCCTAGGGTCTGATGGCAACGAACGTTACTATGTGCATTGTCGCGCCGAAAACAGTCCGTCCCGATACAGTAGAAATCAATTTCTTAAGGAACGGCAGCTTTCGGGTGCTTCGTAGGCCGACCGTCCGGACACGGCCCCAAAGCTATCGTTTCATGGCACGCTACTCGTGCTGACATGTTTCGATCTGTCGCTCTTGCGCCCAGAATGCCCGTTGACAACTCTTTTTGGGCGATAGGCCGAAGCATCGCGGAAACAAGCAGTTAGGTACCCAACACCAGACCCATGCGGTTAAGAGGTCCAGAGAGTTTCGGCGAGCAGAGAACGCTGCAGGGCAATCTGAACCAAACTTCGGTGAACAGCCAACTCCGCATAACTCCCGAAAACAACAAGAATTTGCGGCCGCAGCCGGATCGGGAGAACGCTTTCGCTAGGGCAAGTGGCGGAAGAGGTGGGATTCGAACCCACGGTGGAGTCGCCCCCACGCCGGTTTTCAAGACCGGTGCCTTAAACCGCTCGGCCACTCTTCCATCCGGCGCGGCGTGATCGTGCGGCGCGGTGGTCTGGCGGCTTTAGCGCGCGGTTGCGGAGCGCGTCAACGGCGGCGTTGGCGTCGCTAAATGCGGAAGTCCCAGTAGAGGCAGGCGAGCGTGGCGAGCGCGAAGGCGGCAAAGGCGAGTGTGCGGGTCAGCGCGTTGCGGCGCAGCTGGTCGAGGAAGAGGTGGATCACGATGATCGCGAGGGCGTAGCCGAAGCGCCAGTCGATGAGCACGAAGAGTGCCTGGCGGTCGCCGAAGCCGAACCGGGCGATCTGCAGGCCGAGGATCGTGGCCAGAAGCACCAGCGTCGCCGACCAGACGGGCGAGGCCGCCTGCTGGTAGACGAAGCCGGCGCCGCGCACAGGCAGGATCATCATGAACATCGCTGCAAAGGCATAGATCGCGGCGATCGGAATGAACGTCGCCGCATTGGCGATCATGTCGATCCGCTCGATGCCGATCGTGCCGAAGGAATAGCCCTTGATGCGGATGGCGAAGCTCGCCGCCGCAAGCACGGCCGCGATCACGGTCAGGACGAGGAAGGTGGTGGCGGTGCGGGTCAACGAATCCCTCCCGGGCGCTTCGACCACCGCTGATAGGACGAGGCCACCCGGCGCGGGAAGGAAAATCTCGCCTGACATCCGCGTGATGGCGTGATCCGGAGCCGCCGCGCCGCCGTATTCCGGCCCATCGCAACCGACCAGACGGGGACGTTCATGTTGTCACGCATCGCGCTCGCATTGTCCTTTGCCGCCCTTGCCACCGCCGCCTCCGCCGAGGAACTCGCCGGCGATCGCCTCCGCCAGGCCATCGAAGGCCGCACCGTGTTCCTGTCGACGCCCTACGGCCTCGAACTGCCGCTGCGCTACGAACGCGGCGGGCAGGTGACGGGCGACGTCTCGGGCTTCCGCCTCGCCGCCATGTTCGCCCCGCGCGAAACCGGCCGCTGGTGGATCGATGGCAACCAGCTCTGCCAGCAATGGCCGACATGGTATGATGGCGAGACGGCATGCTTCACGATCCGCATGGAGGGCGACAACAGCCTCTCATGGACGCGCAATGACGGCCTGCAGGGCACCGCGCGCATCCGGGGCTGAACCCGTTGATCCCAATCGTGACGCCAAAGCGCCTTTTTCCGGCCACAATCGATTAAGAACCTGCTAATGGTTACGCGTCAATCTGCGCGTAACCATGCGGGCCCGCCAACGAGGCTCGCGTCCGGTCGGGGATGGCCGGGAAAAACAGGCAGGGACTTTTGGTCATGAAGGCAGGGAAAGCCCGGCAGCTACGCCGGACGATCGGGCTCTGTGCGGCGATTGCCGCGTCCCTTTCGCTCGCAGCCTGCGGCGCCCAGCCGACCAAGACGGCTTCCGCCTCGAAGACGCGCAGCAAGGAGTATTTCGCCGAGTCCGAATGGGGCGTGAAGGCGAGCCCGCGGGTGAGCCAGCTTGCCACCAACCTGCCACGCGGGGGAGGGCGCGAGCAGATCGGCCGGCCATATCAGGTCCGTGGCCAGTGGTACCACCCCAAGGAAGACCCGAACTATTCGAAGTCTGGCATGGCGTCCTGGTACGGCGATGCCTTCCACGGCCGGCTGACCGCCAATGGCGAAATCTACGACATGACGCACCTGACGGCTGCGCATCCCACCATGCCGCTGCCGAGCTATGCGCGCGTGACCAATCTCGACAATGGCAATTCGGTCATCGTCCGCGTCAATGATCGCGGGCCGTTCACGCGCGGGCGCGTCATCGACCTGTCGCGTCGGGCAGCCGAAATGCTCGACTACCACAATGACGGCGTGGCCAAGGTGCAGGTCGACTATGTCGGCCGCGCCCCGCTTCACGGGCAGGACGACCAGTTCCTGATGGCGAGCTTCACGCCCGGCCGCGGCGACGGCTATCCGCAGCCCTCCACCATGATCGCGATGAACGGTCCTACGCCGACGACCGTCGCGTCTGTCTCCTCGCGCATCGAAACGAGCTTCGGCGCCAGTGCGGTCTCGTCGCAGGTCACGCTTCCTGCCTCGGTCGGACTGCCTGTCCGCCGTCCATCCGAAGCGGTCTACGGCCAGGCGCCGACTGCTGCGCCGGTGCTCGGCTATGCCGATGCCCGCATGGGCAAGGCATCGGACGCCTTCGCGGCGCTCATCGGCAATCCGGACGCCGATGCACTCGCGGACGCCTGGCAGCGCGGCAACGCTGAGCGGTTTGCGGGCATCGAAGGCCCGCACGTCGCCGTCGGAACCTTCGAGACCGAGGCGGAGGCCCGGCGCATCGCCGAACGGCTGGCCGGCAGCGGCGATGTCCGCATCATGCCGACAAATGGGGGCCTTGTTTCGGTGGTGGTCGTGCCCAATGGCCGCCTCGACCTCGACGGTATCCTGAAGACCGCATGGGCGAACGGCGCTGCCGACGCCATGACGGTGCGCGACTAGGATCGTTCGCGCTTTCCCACCCTTTATGATTGACCCGGATTGCTGCATGCGCGACTCTTCCCGGCAGCGGGAGAGGGCGATGATGCGGAAATCGGTCGGGCTTGCCATGGTCTGCATGGCCGTCGCGTTCGCCGCGCCGAGCGGCCGGGCTGCGGCACAGGGCTTCGAACTGCAGGCCACATCGGCCTACATGGTCGAGTTCGGCAGCGGCACCCGGCTTTTCGCGCGAAACCCCGACCAACGCTTCGCGCCGGCATCGCTCGCCAAGCTGATGACGCTCGAATACGTCTTCAGCGAGATCGCGGCCGAGCGCCTGTCGCTCGACGACACGTTCGCCGTCTCCGAGAACGCCTGGCGCACAGGAGGCGCGCCGTCGCGGACGTCCACCATGTTCGCCGAACTCAATTCGCGCATCCGCGTCGAGGACCTTTTGCGCGGCATCATGGTCCAGGCTGCCAATGACGGCTGCATCGTGCTCGCCGAAGGCCTCGCCGGCAGCGAGGCCGCCTTTGCCGAAAGGCTGAACGAGCGGGCGGCCGCGATCGGGCTGACCGACAGCCGCTTCGTCAATTCGACCGGCCTGCCGGCCGAAGGTCAGCAGACGACCGTGCGGGACATGGTCCGGCTCGCCACGCATCTCATCGATGCCTATCCGGACCTCTATCCGATCTTCGCCGAAGAGGCGTTCACCTGGAACGGCATCTTTCAACGCAACCGCAATCCCCTCCTGACGCTGGGGATCGATGCCGACGGCCTGGCGATCGGCTTTGCCGAGGGCGAGGGGTTCAGCCTCGTCGGATCGGTTGATCGCGACGGTCGCCGAGTGGTGGCGGCGCTCGGCGGACTACCGAGCGCCAGTGTACGAACCGACGAATCGCGGCGACTCCTCGACTGGGGCATTCGCGGCTTCAACAAGCAGCTGATCTTCGAGCCCGGCGAGATCGTCGGCAGCGTCCAGCTCTTCGGTGGCGAAAAGTCGAACCTCTCGGTCCGCTCTGCAGATCCCGTCCACATTCTGATCCCTGCCGACAATCGCGAGCGCATTACGGCGCGCATCGTCTACGATGGCCCAATCTCCGCGCCGGTCGTCGAAGGCGCGTCGGTTGGAACGCTGCGGGTCTGGATCGGCGAGACCATGACGCAGGAAACGCCGCTCGTTTCGGCCGAGACGGTCGGAGCCGGCACGCTCACCCAGCGCGCCACCGATGCCGTGGTCGAACTCCTGACGGGCTGGATACGCCTGATCTGACGGAAAGCCCCGGTTTCGCCATGGCGAGAGATGGGTTAGACGAAAGCCGATCAGGAGGATCGTCGCAGCGTTGGCCAGAGGCGTTTTCATAACCTTCGAGGGCGGTGAGGGTGCGGGCAAGTCTACCCAGATACGCTCGCTCGCCGATGTGCTGCGCGGAAACGGCCACGAGGTTCTCGTCACCCGCGAGCCGGGTGGCTCGACCGGGGCGGAGGCCGTGCGCGAGGTGATCCTGTCGGGCGCGGCAGAGCCTTTCGGCTCGCGCATGGAGGCGATCCTGTTTGCCGCCGCGCGCTCCGACCATGTCGAGGAGATCATCCGGCCGGCCGTGCGCCAGGGCATGATCGTTCTCTGCGACCGCTTCCTCGATTCCTCCCGCGTCTACCAGGGTGAGGACCCGGCCGTCGGCCCGGATTTCCTGGCCGCGCTCGAGAAGGTCGCCATCAACGGCATGATGCCGGACCTGACCATCATCCTCGACATCGACCCCGCGCTCGGCCTTGAGCGGGCGGCGGCGCGTCGTGGCCATGACGTCGCCGATCGCTACGAGAAGGAGACACTGGAGACGCACCGGCGCCGGCGCGATGCCTATCTCGCCATAGCGGCTGCGGAGCCGGCGCGCTGCGTTGTGGTGGACGCTGCGCGGCCACCTGAGGCCATTGCCGAGGATATCGCGCTTCAGGTCTGGGACACGCTTCACGCCCGGCGCATCGAGCAGGCGCTCTCGGAGCACGCATGATGCTGGAGCGTCTGGCGCGCGAACAGGCCGACACGATCGACAACATTCCCGAGCCGGCCGAAAACCCGGTTCTGGTCGGCCACGAGGCGCAGGCGCGGCGGCTGGCGGAAGCCTACCGAACGGGCAAGTTTCCCCACGGCCTTCTGTTCTCCGGCCCACAAGGCATCGGCAAGGCAACGCTCGCCTTCCGGCTGGCGCGCCACCTCGTCGCCAATCCCCGGTCCGAACTGGCGCCGCCGACGCTCTTCTCGCCGGACGTGGCGTCCCAGATCTTCCGCCAGGTCGCGCAAGGCGCCCATCCGGCCGTCCTGCACCTGACGCGACCGCCGTCAGAGCGTGGCAAGGGGCACAAGAGCGCGATCACCGTCGACGAAATCCGCCGCATCTCGCGCTTCCTGTCGATGACGACGCATGACGGCGGCTGGCGGGTCGTCATCGTCGATCCGGCGGACGACATGAACGTGGCCGCCGCGAACGCGCTTCTGAAGAACCTCGAGGAACCGCCGTCGCGCACGGCCTTCATCCTCATCAGCCATTCGCGCGGCAGCTTGCTTCCGACGATCCGCTCGCGCTGCCAGATCGTGACGCTGGCGCCGCTTGCCGACGATGAGCTGCTGGCAGCGCTGGCTGCGCTCGGCGAGGACCTGCCGGCAGACGAGGCGGCCCGCCGCGAATTGCTGAGGCGGGCAGGGGGCTCGGTCCGCGAGGCGCTGTCGCTGACGCGCATGGGCGGGCTCGAGATCGCGCGCGCCGTCGATGCGGTGCTTGATGCGCCGAACTTCGACGTCGCCGCCGCCTACCGGGTCGGCGATGCGGTGGCTGCGCGTGACGCCGAGGCCGCCTTCGACATATTCGTCGGTTATGTCGAGGAACGCATCGCGGATGCCGCGCGGCGTCGTGCCGACGTCGGCGATCTCGCCGGCTCGACCGCCTTCGCCGAGCTCTGGTCCCAGTCGTCGCAGCAGGCCAGCCAGACCTACACCTACAATCTCGACAAGCGTCAGCACGCGGTGCTCTCGCTCAGGCGCCTTCACGAGGCGCTTCGGCGCGGCTGACCGGGATGGCAAAAGTGGCGGGCATGCGCTAGAGCGTGGCCCGCGCACAGGAGAGCCGACCGCAAGATGCCCGCCGAGACATTCTATATCACCACGGCCATTTCGTACCCGAACGGCAAGCCGCATATCGGCCATGCTTACGAGCTGATCGCGACCGACGCGCTCGCCCGTTTCCAGCGCCTCGACGGCAAGGACGTCTACTTCCTGACCGGCACGGACGAGCACGGCATCAAGATGTACCAGACCGCGCGCAAGGAAGGCATCACGCCGCGCGAGCTCGCCGACCGCAATGCGGCCGAGTTCAAGCGCATGGCCGAGGCGCTGAACGCCTCGAACGACGACTTCATCCGCACATCTGAGGAGCGCCACCATCGCTCCTCGCAGGCGATCTGGAAGGCGATGCTCGCCAATGGCGACATCTACAAGGACAGCTATGCCGGCTGGTACTCTGTGCGCGACGAAGCCTATTACGGCGAGGAGGAAACCGAAGTCCGTCCCGATGGCGTGCGCTACGGACCGCAGGGCACCCCCGTCGAATGGGTCGAGGAGGAAAGCTACTTCTTCCGCCTGTCCGCCTACCAGGACCGCCTGCTGCAGCTCTACGCGGATCGCCCAAGCTTCATCGGCCCGAACGAGCGGCGCAACGAGATCGTCAGCTTCGTAAAGTCGGGCCTGAAGGATCTGTCGATTTCGCGCACGACCTTCGACTGGGGCATACCGGTGCCCGACGACGAAAAGCACGTAATGTACGTCTGGGTCGACGCGCTCACGAACTACATCACCGGCGTAGGCTATCCCGATGAAAACGCGGAGCTTTGGCGCTACTGGCCGGCCGACGTCCACATCATCGGCAAGGACATCACGCGCTTCCATGCCGTCTACTGGCCGGCCTTCCTGATGTCGGCCGGCGTTGAGCTCCCGAAGCGCGTCTTCGGCCACGGCTTCGTCTTCAACCGCGGGGAGAAGATGTCGAAGTCGGTCGGCAACGTCATCGATCCGTTTGCGCTGGTCGACCATTACGGCCTCGACCAGGTGCGCTATTTCCTGCTGCGCGAAGTGCCGTTCGGCCAGGATGGCAATTACAGCCACGAGGCGATCGTCGCGCGCACCAACGCCGATCTCGCGAACGATCTCGGCAACCTCGCGCAGCGCTCGCTGTCGATGATCGCAAAGAACTGCGAGGGCAGGGTGCCCGTGCGTGGCACGCTGCAGCCCGTCGACGAGGCGATGCTGCGCCAGGCGGAAGAGGCACTTGCCGCTGCGCGCACCGCCATGGGCGACCAGGCGATCCACACGGCGCTTGCCACGATCTTTGCGGTCGTCGCCGACGCCAATCGCTACTTTGCCGGCCAGGAGCCCTGGGCGCTGAAGAAGACCGATCCGGCCCGCATGGGAAGCGTGCTCTACACGACCGCCGAAACCGTGCGCCGCATCGCGATCCTTTGCCAGCCCTACATTCCGGCGTCGGCGGGCAAACTTCTCGATCTGCTCGCCATCGCCGAGGATCGGCGCAGCTTCGCCGATGTCGGCGATGCGGGCGCGCTCGTCGAGGGAACCGAGCTTCCGGCGCCATCGGGCGTCTTCCCGCGCTATGTCGAGAAGGAAGGCGAGACCGCGTGAGCGAGGCCATGCTGGTCGACAGCCACTGCCATCTCGACTTCCCGGATTTCGCCGAGGAACGCGACGCGGTCGTCGCGCGCGCGCTCGCTTCGGGCGTCGGCCGAATGATCACGATCTCGACCCGCGTCCGCCGCTTCGATCAGATCAGGGCGATTGCCGAAGCCTATGAGAATGTGTGGTGCACCGTCGGCACGCATCCGCACAACGCGGCCGAAGAGCTGGACGTTACGGCAGACGATCTCGTTGCGCTGTCGGCCCATCCCAAGGTCGTGGCGATCGGCGAGGCCGGGCTCGACTACTATTACGACAAGTCGCCCCGCGACGCGCAGGCGCGAGGCTTCCGCACCCACATCGAAGCCGCACGGCGCACGCAATTGCCTCTGGTGATCCACGCACGCTCGGCCGACGAGCACATGGAAATGATCCTGCGCGACGAAATGGGGAAGGGGGCCTTCCCCTTCATTCTGCACTGCTTTTCGTCCGGCAGGCGGCTGGCGGAGGTCGGCGTGGAGCTCGGCGGCTACGTGTCGTTCTCGGGTATCCTGACCTTCAAGAACTCGCAGGAACTGCGAGACATCGCCCGCGCCGTACCGCATGACCGGCTGCTGGTGGAGACCGACGCGCCATATCTCGCGCCCGTGCCGCATCGCGGCCAGCGCAACGAACCGGCCTATGTCGCGAACACCGCGGCGTTTCTCGCCGACACGATCGGGGTCAGCGCCGCCGAGATCGCGGCGCTCACCACCGAGAACGTGCTGCGGCTCTTCACCAAGATGCCGAGGCCGAGCTGACATGGGCGACCGCCTGAGGGTCACGATCCTCGGCTGCGGATCGTCTCCGGGCGTGCCGCGCATCAATGGCGACTGGGGCGCCTGCGATCCCGCAAACCCGAAGAATCGCCGGCGGCGCGCGTCTGCCATGGTCGAACGCATCTCTGGGAACGGAGCCGTCACACGGCTCGTGATCGACACGGGACCCGACTTCCGCATGCAGATGCTCGACGCCGGCGTCGACCGGCTCGACGCCGTGGTGCTCAGTCATCCGCACGCAGACCACATCCACGGCATCGACGATGTCCGCGGGTTCTTCCTCGTCCAGCGGCAACTGATCCCGACCTGGGCCGACGACGCCACGATGGAGCGCCTGCGTCAATCCTTCGGCTATTGCCTCGAGACGCCGCGCGGCTCGAACTATCCGCCGATCCTGGCGCCGAACCGCATCGAGCACGGCGAGCCTTTCCGCGTCGATGGCTTGGCCGGGCCGATCGACATCCTGCCGTTGCCCGTCGGCCATGGCGACATCGTCGCGCTCGGCTTCCGCATCGGCTCTCTGGGCTACATCTCCGACATCAGCTTGATGCCACCGGCAACCGCATCGCGGTTGCTCGACCTCGACGTGCTCATCATCGACGCGCTGCAGCCGCGACCGCACTACAGTCATTTCTCGCTCGGCCAGGCGCTCGAATGCATCGAGATGCTCGCACCGCGTCGCGGCGTTCTCACGCACATGCATATCCCGCTCGACTATGAAACCGTCAGGCGTCAAACGCCCGACCATATCGAACCCGCATTCGATGGCATGCAGATCGAACTTCCATGGCCAACCAACTGAACCGATTGGGCAAACGCGGGCAAGTATGCGTCAGCTACGGGTCCAGGAGACATACCAGGCAGTTCCATAATCTATCTTATGCGATCGGCGTATACGGCAGCGTCTGTGGACTGCGAGCACTCTGCGGCGCTCCCCCGATGGCGCTCAAGCAGGCAAACTTCTAACGTGTTTTGATGAAGCCATCGAAGGACATCGCCCGCCTCATCGAGATCATGGCGGCGCTGCGTACGCCCGTGACGGGCTGCCCGTGGGATCTCGAACAGGATTTCGCGTCGATCGCGCCTTACACGATCGAGGAAGCCTACGAAGTCGCGGATGCGATCGAGCGCGACGACATGGACGATCTGCGCGAGGAACTCGGCGATCTATTGCTGCAGGTCGTCTATCACGCGCAGATGGCCGAGGAAGCCGGCGAGTTCGGCTTCGGCGATGTCGTCGAGGCCGTAACGACCAAGATGATCCGCCGCCATCCGCATGTCTTCGGTAGCGAGACCGCGCGCGGCGCAGGCATGGCCAAGGGCATGTGGGAAGCCATCAAGGCCGAGGAGAAGGCGGAAAAGCGCGCACGGCGTCTCGCGCGGGGTCTGCCGGCGGAAGACAATGGCGCTGGCTATCTCGACGGCGTGCCGCTGCCCCTGCCCGCTCTGGTCCGCGCCCTGAAACTTCAGCAGAAGGCAGCCCGTGTCGGTTTCGACTGGGCCGAGCCCGAGCCGATCCTCGACAAGATCGAGGAGGAGATCGGCGAGTTCCGCGAGGCGCTTCAGTCCGGCGACACGACTGCCATGAAGGACGAGTTCGGCGACATGCTCTTCGCCTTCGTCAATCTCGGCCGGCATCTCGGTATCGAGCCGGAAGATGCCTTGCGTGGGACGAACGACAAGTTCCGCGACCGGTTCCACCATGTCGAACGCGCGCTGGTCTCAGGTGGACGGACGCTCGAGGAAGCGTCGCTCGACGAAATGGAGGCGCTCTGGCAGGAGGCCAAGCGGCGGAAGGATCACTCCTCCGGTTCGTAGCCTGGCAGCCTGAATCGGACGCCGAGCTCACGCGCGCGCTCGACCGTTGTCTCGATCGTCAGATCGACGCCACCATCTTCGCGATTCTCGCGATGCGCCACACGTCCGTTGCGATAGATGATGTCGATCTCGCCAAGCCGCTCGGACGACAACGAGATGACGAGCGTCGTCAGCCCGCCGGCAATGCGCTCCTCAACAAGCGACAGGAGACGATCGATCCCCTCGCCCGTCAGCGCCGAGATCGTGATCGGTGCTGCCGCCCGCTTGCTGGACGCCATCGCCTCGCCGGCGGCTTCCGGGCTCGCGGCATCGATCTTGTTCCAGACCTCCACCACGCGCTTCTCATCGTCGGCCTCGACGCCGAGATCGGCAAGGATCGCCTCGACGTCGCGCGCCTGGGCGACCGTGTCGGGATCCGAAATGTCGCGCAGATGGATGATGAGGTCCGCCTCGACCACCTCTTCAAGCGTGGCGCGGAAGGCCGCGACGAGGTGTGTCGGCAGGTCCGAGATGAACCCGACGGTGTCGGACAGGATGCAGGTCGTGCCGTGCGGCAGTTTCAGGCGCCGCAGCGTCGGGTCGAGCGTGGCGAACAGCATATCCTCGGCCATCACCGAGGCGCCGGTCAGACGGTTGAACAGCGTCGACTTGCCGGCATTCGTATATCCGACGATCGCGACTACCGGGTAAGGCACCTTGCGGCGCTTGGAGCGGTGGAGATCGCGGGTGCGGCGCACCGTCTCGAGCTCGCGCTTCAGGCGAATGATCTTTTCCTGCAGCTGCCGGCGATCCGCCTCGATCTGCGTTTCACCAGGGCCGCCCATGAAGCCGCCGCCGCCGCGCTGGCGCTCGAGGTGCGTCCAGCTGCGCACAAGGCGTCCGCGCTGGTATTCGAGATGCGCGAGATCGACCTGCAGCCGGCCCTCCTTTGTGCGTGCCCGCCGGCCGAAGATCTCGAGGATCAAACCCGTGCGGTCGAGCACCTTCGCGCCGAGGCCTTTTTCCAGGTTGCGCTGCTGCACGGGCGTCAGCGGATGATCGACGACGACCAGCTCCGCTTCGAGCTCCTTCACCCAGCCGGCGATCTCCTCGACCTTGCCGGTACCGAGCAGTGTAGCCGGGCGGGGCTGGTTGACGGTGACGATCTCGCTCTGCACCGTCTCCAGTTCGATCGCGAGCGCGAGGCCCACGGCCTCGTCGAGCCGTGCATCCGGCGAGCGGAGCGAAAGGGTCCCCTTCCCCTCGTGCCGCGGCAAAACAGGCACGATGACGATCGCGCGGGCGGTCGCAAAACCGCCCACGTCCGGGTCGAAAGCGCGCGGATCATTGTCCGCGCCGCGGTCCTTGTTTGCCAATCAGCTATCCCGGCCGGGTTCCTCGCCATCGAACAGCTGAACCGGTTGGCTCGGCATGATGGTCGAGATCGCGTGCTTGTAGACGAGCTGCGAATGCCCGTCGCGTCGAAGCAGCACGCAGAAATTGTCGAAGGACGTCACGACACCTGTCAGCTTCACGCCGTTGATGAGGAAAATCGTGAGCGGATTCTTGCTCTTGCGGACCGTGTTGAGAAACAGGTCCTGAAGGTTCTGGGTCCGTTCCGCCATGTTTTTTGTCTTTCGCCTGCCCCAATCCATACGCCTTGAGTAGCGCCTGAAGCCCCGCGCCCTGTCAAGCGTGCCACACAGGAGCCGGTTCGTTGCCGGCTTCCTTGCATGCCCTCACCCGCGGTATCAGGCTGGCGTTTTTTCCGCAACGCCAAAAAAGGCCTCGCGCAACGCGAGCGCGGTGCTGCCGGGATGGCCGTTGGCGACGGGCTGGCCGTCGATGGCGACGACGGGCATCACGACCATTGTCGCAGCCGTGATGAAGGCCTCGCGCGCGGCCTTGGCCTCCTCGACGCTGAAGCCGCGTTCTTCGACCGTGAGGCCATGCTTGGCGGCGACATCCATGACCGTCGTGCGCGTGACACCCCGCAGGATGCCGAAATCGGCCGGCCGAGTGACGAGCGTACCGTCTTTGGTCACGATCCACGCATTTGTGGCGGCGCCCTCCTTCACGGTGCCGTCCGGATCGACGAACCAGGCTTCCTGCGCGCCGGCTTCCTTCGCCTGCTGGCGGGCAAGCACGTTTGGCAGTAGCCCAACTGTCTTGATATCCACGCGCTCCCAGCGGTTCTCCGGCACCGTGATGACCTTAATGCCGCTCTCCGCCTTCTTTGCCGCGGCGACCGGATCGCCGCGCTTGGCAGTGACGACCAGCGCCGGCTTCACGTCGCCGGACGGGAAGAAATGATCGCGCCTCGCAACGCCGCGGGTCACCTGCAGATAGACGAGCCCGTTGGTGATCCGGTTGCGCCGTACGACCTCGCGCAGGATCAGCTCCAGCGCCGAACGCTCGACCGGCCAGCCGATCCGCAATTCCTTCAGAGAGCGCCCGAGCCTGTCGAGATGCCGCGTCATATCGACGATGAAGCCGCGCGCGACCTCGCAGACCTCGTAGACGCCGTCGGCGAACTGGTAGCCGCGATCCTCGATATGAACGCCGGCGGCGGCATGCGGCAGGTAACGTCCGTTTACATAGGCAATGCGCGACATGGGCTTTCCCGATCAGAAGAATTCGAGGCTGACGCGGAACATCTGTTCCACCTGCTTCACGGCTTTTGCCATGACGAAGAGCACGACGCGATCTTTCGGCTTGATCTTCAACGAGCCGTTCGGCTTCAGCACCTGCCCGTCGCGATAGATCGCGCCGATGCGCAGGCCGTCGGGCAGGTCCAGATCGCGCAGCGCAGGGCCGACCAGCGGCGAGGTTTCGAGCGCCTCGGCCTCGATGACCTCCGCCTGCCCGCGATGCACAGAATGCACCGCGCGGATGCGTCCGCGGCGCACATGCTGCAGCACGCGCGAGATGGTCACGGATCGCGGGTTAACATGCGCGTCGATGCCGAGCAGCCGCGCGAAATCATGGTAGGTCGGGTTGTTGATGAGCGCGAGGTTCGCCTTGCAGCCGAGCCGCTTGGCCATGACGCTGGCTAGGATGTTGACCTGGTCGTCATTGGTCAGCGCGACCATCAGGTCGGCATCCTGGATGTCGGCTTCGGCGAGCAGCTTCTGGTCGAGCGCGCTGCCGTGAAGCACGACCGTGCGGCGCAGATCGTCGGCGATGTCGACGGCCCGCTCGCGCGAGCTCTCGATGATCTTGATGCGCGTCTTGCTCTGCCGCGCCTCGATGGTGCGGGCGACGTAGAGACCGATATTGCCGCCTCCGGCAATCACGATGCGGGTCGCCTCCGGCTCCTCGTGACCAAACAGCGCCAGCGTACGCCTGACCTGCGCTTTGGTCGTGATGACGAAGGCAAGGTCTCCGCTTTGAAGCTGGTCTGCCGACCGCGGGATGAAGAGCCGGTTCGCGCGCGAAACGCCCACCACCGTCGCCGGCAGGTCGGGAAACAGGTCCGACAGCTGCGACAGCGGCGTATTGATGACGGGACACTCGTCCGCGCACTCGATCGCCAGCATCGCGACCTGCGCGTCGGCGAACTGCACGATGTCGGTCGCACCGGGCAGCGCGATGCGTCGCAGCACCATTTCACCGACTTCCAGTTCGGGCGAGATGATCACGTCGATGGGCATGTGCTCGCGCGAGAACAGGTCCATGTAGTGCTGCTGCAGATAGGACTGCGCGCGGATGCGGGCGATCTTGGTCGGCACGTTGAAGAGCGAATGCGCGACCTGGCAAGCGACCATGTTGACCTCGTCATGCAAGGTCACCGCGATGATCATGTCGGCCTGCTCGGCGCCCGCCTTCTGCAGTACCTCAGGATGCGAGCCGTGACCGACGAAGCCGCGCACGTCGAGCGTGTCGCGGACGTTGCGGATCAGGTCCGGCGAGGTGTCGATCACGGAGACGTCGTTCTGCTCGGCAGCCAGCCGCTCGGCTATGCCGAAACCGACCTGCCCCGCCCCGCATATGATGACGCGCATCGCTCTCCCGCCTCGTTAGGCGTGCCGCTTCGTGAGCCGGAGCCCTGCCGGAATCGGCGCGCCTTCCGCCCGCTTATACGCCAAGGGATTTCAGTTTGCGATGCAGCGCCGAGCGCTCCATGCCGATGAATTCGGCGGTGCGAGAAATGTTGCCGCCGAACCGGTTGATCTGGGCGAGAAGGTATTCCTTCTCGAACATCTCGCGCGCTTCGCGCAGAGGCAGCGCCATGATGTGCTGGTCGGACTGGGACGGCGCACGCGGCATCACGTCGCCGATTTCCTGCGGCAGGAGGTCGGCCGTGATCGGCGTGTCGTCCTCGTCGCCGCGGGCCAGGATCATCAGCCGCTCGATGTTGTTGCGCAGCTGGCGCACATTGCCCGGCCAGTTGTGGGCCTGCAGAACGGCAAGCGCATCGGCGCCCAGCCGGCGCGGGCGAATGCCGGCCTGCTCGGCGATGTGCTTCATGAAATGCTCGACCAGCGGCACGATGTCCTCGCGTCGTTCGGACAGTCCTGGCACGAGAACAGGCACGACTGCGAGGCGATGATACAGATCCTCGCGGAAACGCCCCTGCTGGATCATCTGCTCCAGATTGCGCGCTGTCGACGAGATGATGCGCACATCGACCTTGACCCGCTTGGTGCCGCCGACACGCTCGAACTGTTGGTCGACGAGCACGCGCAGGATCTTGCCTTGCGTCTCGCGCGGCATGTCGGCCACTTCGTCGATGTAGAGGATGCCGCGATGCGCCTCTTCCAGTGCACCGACCTTGCGCTCGCTGCCATTGTTCGGTTCGGTCCCGAAGAGCTCGATCTCCATGCGCTCGGGCGTGATCGAGGCGGCGTTGATCGTGACGAACGGTCCGTCCTTGCGCGCCGAAAGCCGGTGGATGGCGCGCGCGACCAGTTCCTTGCCGCAACCCGAGGGGCCGACGATCATGATGCGGCTGTTGGTCGGCGCCACACGCTCGATCGACTGGCGCAAATGGTTCATCGACTGCGAGGTGCCAACGAGTTCGGCTGCGTCGCCCGAGCGCCGGCGCAGGTCCGAGACCTCGCGCTTCAGCTTGGACGTCTCGAGCGCCCGCTCGGCGATGAGGATCAGCCGGTCGGCCTTGAAGGGCTTCTCGATGAAATCATAGGCACCGCGGCGGATGGCCGAGACGGCCGTCTCGATAGTGCCGTGGCCGGAGATCATCACGACGGGCAGTTCCGGATGCTGCTTCTTGATCTCGTCGAGAAGACCGAGCCCGTCGAGGCGGGAGCCCTGCAGCCAGATGTCGAGAAATACGAGCCGCGGCACACGGCCTGCGATCGCAGCCAGCGCGCTGTCGGCATCGCTTGCCGTGCGCGTCTCGTGGCCCTCGTCGCTCAGGATGCCGGCGACGAGCTCGCGAATGTCTTCCTCGTCGTCGACGATCAGAATGTCAGACGCCATTGTCTACCTTCTCGGGTTCGGTGTCTCGGGTCCGCCCACCCTCGTTATGCTTGCCCGGCGCGTTCGTGGCCGGCAGCACCATGCGGATCATGGCGCCCACCCCGCCATGGAAATCCGCAGGCGCGTCATGAAGTTCCAGGCGACCGCCATGGTCTTCGATGATCTTCTTGACGATCGCGAGGCCGAGCCCCGTGCCCTTCTCGCGTGTCGTCATGTAAGGCTCCAGCAGCCGCTGGCGGTTCTCGCGCGGCAGGCCCTTTCCGTTGTCGATCACATCGACGACGATCGCACGCTCGTTGCCCCGGGCGCGCACCAGGATCGCGCCGGGCCTTTCGCTTTCGCGTGCGATGCCGTCAATCGCCTCGGCGGCGTTCTTGATGACGTTGCCGAAAGCCTGCGACATCAGGCGCTGGTCGAAGGTGCCGGTAAGCGGTGCTTGACCGAAATCGCGGCCAAACACGATATCGCTGCGGCTGACCTCGACGAGGAACGACGCCTCGCGAAGCGCCTCGCGCAGATCCATGACCTGCATGTCGGGCTTGGGCATGCGCGCAAAGGCGGAGAACTCGTCCACCATGCGGCCGATATCGCCGACCTGGCGGATGATCGTCTCGGTGCACTGGTCGAAGACCTCGCGGTCCTCGGTGATGACCTTGCCGTAACGACGGCGGATGCGCTCGGCGGACAGCTGGATCGGCGTCAGCGGGTTCTTGATTTCATGCGCGATGCGTCGCGCGACATCGGCCCAGGCCGAAGAGCGCTGCGCCTGGAGAAGGTCGGTGATGTCGTCGACGGTAACGACGAAGGAGCGCTCGCCTCCCGCCTCCTTGCTTTCGACCGTCACCTGCACGTTGAAGGTGCGCTCCGCGCCCGAGCGATAGAATGTCACCTGCTCACGGTAGACCGGCCGCCCGGTCGCCTTGCCGGCCTCGAGCACGCGGCCGATATGCGGCAGCACGCTGGACAGATTTTTCGACAGCGCCTTCGGGCCGTCGATGGCCAGCATCGTCTCGGCGGAGCGGTTCACGATCTCGATCGCGCCATTCTCGTCGACACCGATGACGCCGGCCGTCACGCCGGCAAGCACAGCCTCCGAGAAGCGACGGCGCTCGTCGATCACATCCTTGGCGCTGACGAGTTCGTTGCGCTGCGATTTCAGCTGGCCGATCATCTTGTTGAAGGTATCGGCCAGCGAGCCGACATCGCCGTCCGAGATGCGAACCGGCACCTGGACGTTGAGATTGCCGGTCGACACCTCGCTTGCCGCACCGATCAGCTGCCGGATGGGCCGCACCAGCCGGTCGGCCACGGCGATACCGGTCCAGATCGCCGATAGCACGATGATCAGCGTGATGCCGATATAGACCAGCGCAAAGGCGACCTGCGTGGAGAGCCGGTTTTCTTCGAGCCCCTGATATTCCTCGGTGTTGGAGCGCACCAGCTGGCGCGCGCGGATCACTTCGGGGTCGAGTTCGCGGATCGTGTAGAGATAGGCGTCGTCGATATCGCGCAGCTTCACGATGGCGCCGACGAGGTTTCGAATCCGTGGCTCGATCAGGACTGGCAGACCGTCCGACGCCGTCTGGAGAACCTCGGCCGGCGCGACGGGAAGCTCGAACGCAGCAGTCGTTTCGGCCTGCATGATCAACGAACCGTCGGCGCGCAAGAGGGCTGCGTGCGAAAGCGCCCTGCCCGCCGCCTGCACGGTCATCAGAGTGCGGAAGCCTGTGCGGTCGAGCCCGAAAAGCGCACGCTGCTGGTCGAGGTCGTAGGCCATCGAAAGCGTCGTGCCCTGCAGGCTGCGCGCGTTCTCGTTGACATAGGCTTCGGCGATCGACAGCGACTGGTTGACGATGACGCGGGTCCGGATCTCGAACCAGCGGTCGAGGCCGAGATCGAGCGTGACCGAGGCGATGATGGCCACGAGAATGGCCGGAATGGCAGCGACGAGCGCGAACATTGCGACAATGCGCACGTGCAGCCGCGACGCGGCACGACCACGCCGCCGGGCCTGATAGAGCCGGTGCACCTCGCGGCCGATCAGGCCGATCAGGAGCAGGATGAAGGCGACGTTCACCGTGATCAGCCAAAGCGTCACCGTGCCGTCCGGCGTGATGGGCGTGAGGCCGAGCAGAAGCGCGAACGACACGCCGGCCGTCACCAGGGCGGCGATGATCGTGGCGATGCCGGTATAGGTGGAGACGCGCCGCGAATCTGCCAGCGTCGCCGACAGCGGAGGCTCGACCATGGCCGGTGTCTGGAGCGTCATTCCGCGAATTGCCCTGCTTGCGCGGCGGATGCTTCAGGAGACGATCCCCTGTCCCTTGGCCGGCATTCACTCAGTCAGGGCGCGCGAACGAGATTCGATACACCCGACTGCGGCAGCTATGCAACGCATTGTGGCGATAATGCAACAGATTGCCGATGCGTCCGGCCGCGGCGCATCTCAGCCGGATCGGCTGCCACGATAGACGGTCACACCGAGCTCGCGGATCTTCTTGCGCAGCGTATTGCGGTTGAGCCCGAGAAGATCGGCTGCCTTGATCTGGTTGCCCCTCGTGGCGGTCATCGCCGCCATGATGAGCGGGTATTCGACTTCTGCCAGCACGCGGTGGTAGAGCCCGGGCGGCGGTAGGTCTCCGCCGAAGCCGGCAAAATAGCGCTGGAAATACTGCTCGCTGGCCTGGCCGATGGAGATGTCGTCGGGAAGCTGCGAGGGACCCGCCTGCCCCGACTGAACTTGGCCCGTGCGAAGCTCGCTTTCGATGATCTCGGCCGAGATCTCGTCCTGCGGATAGAGCGCTGCCAGCCGGCGCACGAGGTTTTCCAGCTCGCGAACGTTGCCCGGCCAGGAGTAGCGACGCATCACTTCGAGACCATTCGCCGAGATATGCTTGGTCTGGAGACCTTCCTTCTCTCCCTGTGTGAAGAAATGGCGGACGAGGTCGGGCACGTCCTCGGAGCGCTCGCGCAGCGGCGGAAGGCGCAGCGGCACGACGTTGAGGCGATAGAACAGGTCCTCGCGGAAAAGGCCCTGATTGATCAGCGTGCGAAGATCCTTGTTGGTCGCGGCCACGATACGCACGTCGGTCTTGATGGGCGTACGCCCGCCAACCGTCGTGTATTCGCCCTGCTGCAGCACGCGCAGAAGACGTGTCTGCGCCTCCATCGGCATGTCGCCGATCTCGTCTAGGAACAGCGTGCCGCCCTCTGCCTGCTCGAAGCGGCCCGTCGAACGGGCCTGAGCGCCGGTGAAGGCTCCCTTCTCGTGGCCGAACAGCTCCGACTCGATCAGGTCGCGCGGAATGGCCGCCATGTTGATGGCCACGAAGGGGCCGTTGCGGCGGCGGCCGTAATCGTGGAGCGCACGGGCGACGAGCTCCTTGCCGGTGCCGGACTCGCCCGAGATCATGACGGTCAGGTCCGTCTGCATCATGCGTGCGAGCATGCGGTAGATGTCCTGCATGGCGGGCGAGCGGCCCACCAGCGGCATGTTTTCCGGATGGTCTTCGCGCAGCGCGTCGCGACCAGAACTGCGCGGCTCCGACAGCGCGCGCGTCACGATCGTCAGGAGTTCGGTGAGGTCGAACGGCTTCGGCAGATACTCGTAGGCGCCGGTTTCCGAAGCGCGGATTGCCGTCATGAACGTGTTCTGCGCGCTCATGACGATGACCGGCAGGTCCGGCCGCAGCCGCTTGATGCGCGGCAGCATGTCAAAGGCGTTCTCGTCCGGCATCACCACGTCGGTGATGACGAGGTCGCCCTCGCCCGACGACACCCAGCGCCATAGCGTGGAGGCGTTCGAGGTTACCCGGACCTCATGGCCGACGCGCGACAGCGCCTGGTTGAGGACGGTTCGGATCGCGGCGTCGTCATCGGCGACGAGGATGTTGCCCCTGGTCGTCATTATTCGGCGGCCTCCTCGAATTGCTGGCTCCAGGCGGGCATCAGGATCCGGAACGTAGTCCCGCGCGGGGAGGAATCGCACTCGATCACCCCGCCATGTTCGCCGACGATCTTGGCGACGAGCGCGAGCCCGAGCCCGGAACCATTTGGCTTGGTGGTGATGAAGGGATCGAAAAGGATCGGCTTGATGTCGTCCGGCACACCCGACCCATTGTCCCGCACGCAGAACTCGAGCGGCAGCGACACCCGTCGCTGCGTGCCGGGTATGGCGAGGCGAATGCCAGGTCGGAATGCCGTCGAGAGCACGATCTCGCCCGACACGTCGTCGCCGATCGCCTCGGCGGCGTTCTTCACGAGATTGAGGAAGACCTGGACCAGCTGGTCGCGATTGCCCATGACAGGCGGCAGCGAGGGGTCGTATTCCTCGACGATCCGTACGCGACTGCCGAACCCGTTCCTGGCGATCGCCTTCACATGGTCGAGCACGACATGGATGTTGACCGGCGACCGGTCGATCGGGCGTTCGTCGGAAAAGACTTCCATGCGATCGACGAGCGCGACGATCCGGTCCGTCTCGTCCGTGATCAGCCGCGTCAGCGCGCGATCCTCGTCGCCGACCTGCATCTCGAGGAGCTGGGCTGCGCCGCGGATACCCGAGAGCGGGTTCTTGATCTCGTGCGCCAGCATGGCGGCCAGCCCGGTCACGGACCGCGCCGCGCCGCGATGCGTCATCTGCCGATCGATCTTGTCGGCCATCGAGCGTTCCTGGAACATCACGACGACCGAGCCCGGCA
>VFQU01000053.1_pt1 | contig 180380 bp, 170 predicted proteins | sample 3512311 | NCBI WGS metagenome assembly VFQU01 (sample SAMN10412377, study PRJNA504923) | tailings metagenome | isolation source: Relicate 3 Philex TSF3 active mining site | place: Philippines: Tuba, Benguet | collected 2017-08-29 | reverse complement strand
GTCGACGAGAACTGTGTAGTCGGTGTTGGCGGAGCCGAGGACGATGAGCGAGGCGACCATGTCCCTATCGTGGCAGAGCGGTCATTCCGGCCGCGCGCCACGCGTGCGCCACTCGCGCCACGCCCGCCAGGCGCCCGTCGACCACAGGGCCCAGGCGACGAGCACGGGCTGGAACAGCAGACGGATGCCCCGGGCCAGGTCGGTGTCGAGCCCGAAGCCGTCGCGGCCCTCGGTGAATTGCGCGATGTTGCCGGGGAAGATCGCGAGGAAGAACAGCGCCACCGCCCAGCCGACCCAGACTCGGGCCAGCCCCCGGGAGGTCAGCAGGGCCAGGCCGAGCGCGATCTCCACCACGCCCGAGGCCACCACCACGAGGTCGGGATCGACCGGCAGCCACGGCGGCACCTGGGCCAGGAACTCGGCCCGGGCGATCGTGAGGTGGCTGGTGCCGGCGAACAGCAGGGCCGCGCCGAGCAGCCAGCGGGCCATGCGCTGCAGCCAGGTCGCGCCGGGCGCGGAGGTGTCGGCGGTCATGGCTCCAGTGTGGCGGAGGGCCTGCGGCGTACGCTGGGAGGCGTGAGCTCCGCATCCGTCGCCGTCGCCCAGTTCGCGCCGGGCGCCGACCGCACCGCGAACCTGGCCGGGATGCGCGCCCTCGCCCTCCGCGCCGTCGAGCAGGGCGCCGACCTCGTCGTGTTCCCCGAGTACGCGTCGTACTTCACGCCGACGATGGGCCCCGACTGGCTCGTCGCGGCCGAGCCCCTCGACGGCGGGTTCGTCGCTGGGCTGGGGGATATCGCCGCCGAGGTCGGCGCGATCATCGTGGCCGGGTTCATCGAGCAGGGCACCCGCGCCGACCGGTTCCGCAACACGATCGCGGCGGTCGGGCCCGATGGTGCGCTGCTCGCCGTCTCGCGCAAGCTGCACCTGTACGACGCGTTCGGAGCCACCGAGTCGGCGTGGGCCGAGCCAGGCGCCATCGAGCCCCCGCAGCTGTTCACGCTGGGGCCGGGCGAGAGCGGCCTGCGCGTGGGCATCCAGACCTGCTACGACCTGCGGTTCCCCGAGGTGACCCGCCGCCTGGTCGATGCCGGCGCCGAGCTCGTGCTCGTGCCGAGCGAGTGGGTGGCCGGCCCGCACAAGCTGCACGCCTGGCGCACGCTCGTCACCGCCCGCGCGATCGAGAACACCGTGTACCTGGCCGCGGCCGACCACCCGCCGCCCGTCGGCGTCGGGGCGAGCATGATCGTGGATGCTCGCGGCGAGCTGCTCGCCGCACTCGACGACGAGACCGACGCCGTGGTGGCCGTGCTGAGCCGCGAGCACCTCGATGCGGTGCGCGGCGTCAACCCGGCGCTGCGGCTGCGGCGGTTCCGGATCGAGCCGGGCGCGCCGGCCTAGCCGCGGTACTGCTGCAGCCGCCGCGCGGCCTCGGCGATCGACGCTTCCGGCTTGCAGAACGCGAAGCGCAGGGCGGTCGGGCTGACCGGCCCGCCGGGGCGGCCGAAGGCACTGAGCGGAATCGACACGACCCCGGGGTCGGCCGCGAGCGCCCGCGCGCTCGATGCCGCGTCGCCCAGCCCGAACGCGGCGGGCGGCTCGGCGACGATGAAGTACGACCCGGCGGTCGGGCTGATCGAGAAGCCCGCCTCGACGAGCCCCGCGGCGAGCAGGTCGCGCCGGTGCTGCAGGGTGGCCCGCACGGCCGCGAAGGTGTCGTCGGGCATCCGGAGGCCGGTCGCGACCGCGCCCTGGAAGGGGGCGCCGTTGACGTAGGTGAGCCACTGCTTGACACCGATGACGGCATCGATGAGTGCGGCTGGGCCCGTGACCCAGCCGATCTTCCAGCCGGTGACGGCGAAGGTCTTCGCCGCGCTTGAGATCGTGAGGGTGCGCTCGGCGGCCCCGGGATGGATCGCGACGGGCACGTGGCGACGGCCGTCGTAGACGAGATGCTCGTACACCTCGTCGCTGACGATGACCGCGTCGTGCCGCGCGGCGAGGGCGACGATGCGGTCGACGTGCTCGGGGGCGAGCATCGAGCCGGTCGGGTTGTGCGGCGAGTTCAGCACGATCACGCGGGTGCGGGCGGTGATGGCCGCGTCGATCGCGGCCGCGGTGGGCTGGAAGCCGGGCTCGCTGAGCGGGATCGTCACGTGCCGCGCCCCGGCCAGCCCGGTGACGGCCGCGTAGGCGTCGTAGAACGGCTCGAGGGTCACGACGTCGTCACCGGGGCCGGCGAGGGCCAGAATGCTCGCCGCCAGCGCCTCGGTCGCGCCCGCGGTCACCAGCACCTCGCGCTCGGGGTCGAGGTGCAGACCGTAGAAGCGCTGCTGGTGCTCGGCGATCGCGTGGCGCAGGTCGGCGATGCCGCGCCCCGGTGGGTACTGGTTGACGCCGGCCTCGATCGCCGCGACCGCGGCTTCCAGCACCGCGGCGGGCGCACCATCGTCGGGGAACCCCTGGCCCAGGTTGATGGCGCCGTGCTCGGCGGCCAGTGCCGACATCTCGGCGAAGATCGTCGGCCGCGCGGTGCCGTCGTCGTCGAGCAGTCCCGCCGCACGGGCGGCGCGCATCCACGGCCGGTCGGCGGCGGAGGCGGCAACGGGGTCGGCAGCGTCGTCGGCAGAGGCTCCGTCGGCAGCGGCTCCGTCGGCAGTCATGGCGCCAGCGTAGCCCGGGGGTCGTTCGTCCCCGAAAACATGAAAACGTATGGGAATGCTCGAAAAGCGAACATCCAGCCTGCATGCGTCTTGCCGGACGTCTCATCGTGTTCCAGCGTGGAGCCATGGTGAACGTTTCGCAGCGCACGGTGCTGGTCGTCGACGATGATCGGGCGATCCGCCGTGTCCTGCGTTCGGCTCTCGAACGACTCGACTACCGCGTCGTCGAGTCCGTCAACGGCGAGCACGCCTTGGAGATCCTCGACGGCACCGACGATGACTTCGCCGCCGTCATCAGCGATATCGGCATGCCACGCCTCGACGGAATCGAACTCGTCGAGGGCATCGCGCGCCGCGGAGAGGAGCTGCCTGTGATTCTCACGAGCGGCCGCCACTCCGTCACGTCGCTCCCGGCCGCCGTTCGCACGCGCATTGCGGGGTTCCTCGCGAAGCCCTACTCACTCGCCGACGTGACGTCGGCCGTTGCACGCGCGACGGCCTCCCCACGGGGGGAGCACGACGCCAGCTAGGAGTCGCTCTTCGGCAGGGTCAGGCGGGTCGCCCAGTCGTAGAAGACCGTCTTGCCGGGCGTCGTGTCATCGACGTCCGCGTCGACCCCGCGCGAGAGCAGCGTCGAGAGGCCGTCGATGATGAGGCCCAGGTCGTCGTGCGGCGCGGTCAGGGCCAGCCCCGCAGAACACACCGACAGGATGCTCGAGATCTGCCGCGAGTCGACATCGGCCCGCACCATGCCCGCCGATTGCAGCGCCTCGATGAGCTCGCTGCGAATGCCGATGGTCGGAGCGTAGGTGTAGCTGCTGGCGTTGCGCATGATCGAGTTCAGCGCCTCGCGGTCGATCACGAAAAGGGTCTTCGCGAGCGGCCGCTCGTACACCGCGCTGAGGATGTAGGTGTACATGCGCGACAGCAGGCCGCCCCGCGGGTCCCGGTCGATGTTCTCGACGATGAGGCCGTACATGCCGTGAAACTCACGGTTCAGCATCGCGACCATCGCGTCGTTCGCGGTCGGGAACATCTCCTCGACCTGCTCGACGGTGAGACCCGCGCGCAGGGCGATCGACGGCAGCGAGACCGCTGCGTAGCCGTCGTTCTGGATGATGTCGCTGGCGGCGTCGAGGATCGACTCGACGTCGGTCAGGTGGGCCTGCGTCATGGGAGGTGCCCCCGGGTGGTGGTGGGACGGTGGTCTCGTCAGTGTAGGCGGCCACCAGACGATTCTGTGCACCCCGTCTTAGGGGGACAACGACCGGGGTACAGAACGGCCTCCGGACCGCCGTGAGGGCGGTGTGGACAACGGGCACGGGATGCGCGCTCGGGCCCTACCGTCGGTGCAATGCCGCGCCGTCTCCGCCTCGCCGTCGCCCCGCTCGTGCTGCTCATCGCGGCCCTCACCGCCTGCGCCGAGCCGACCCGCCTGCCGCCGCCGGAGGAGCCCGCGGCCCGCGCACCGCTCTTCGCCTCCGACGAGGAGGCGCTCGCCGCCGCCACGGAGGCGTACGAGGAGTACCTCGCTGCTGTTGATGCAGCACTTGCTGAGCCGGAAGAATCCCCGAGCGTCGATCTATTCGCCATCGACACCGCTCTCAGTGAGTTCGACCAATCGCTGAAGGAGTTCCGGCTTCAGCGCTACACACTTCGGGGTCAGCGTGTCGTCGGCAATGCTGAACTTCAGCAGACCTACGCCACACCGGAGGGCACGAACGTTGTCGCCTACATGTGTGAGGACTTGTCTGACGTTGTCTTGTTGGACGTGAACGGGGACTCCTTGACCACTCCGGATCGACCTAACTACACGATGTTTGAGGTGATCGTTGAGTTTTCTCAAGAGCAGGCCTGGGTTGCCGGTCGTGAGTTCTGGGAGAACAGAGAGTCATGCTGATTCGAGCTGCCATCGCCTTGTGCGTGGTTTTCCTGGCAGGTCTGGCGTCGCCCTCGATCGGCTATGCGCAGACCACGGATTGTGGCGCCGTAGGACAGTTCGGTGGCGGCTGCCCGAACGTCGGCGGCAGCATCGAGGGCGACACGGCGCTGCTGAACGGCGACCTCACACACGTCGGTGCGCCGGGCGGCGCCGGGAGCGGGTCGGGAGACTCCGCGCCCGGAGCTGGCAACGGCGGCGGCTCCCCGCTGCCTCCGATGCCGTGCGAGGAGGTCTTCGCGGGGCTGTGCTACGGCGAGGGCCAGGACAAGCCGGGGGACGGCACGGCGAGTCCGAGCATCCCGCCCCTGACCCTCAGCGACGTCGCCGCCTTCCGGCCGCAGGCGCCGCGGCAGTCGATGCAGCCGGACGGCTGGATGGTCGTCGGGCTACCCGCCAACATTTACGCGCGCACCGGAACGCACATCGTCTCGGGCACCCTGCTGGGCTCACCTGCCGACGTGCGCTTCACTCCCGTCGGGTACCGATGGCGCTACGGAGACAGCTCGGCGGCGCGTCTCACCACGCCGGGCGCGACCTGGCAGGCGCTCGGGCTGCGCGAGTTCGACGCCACCCCCACCAGTCACACCTATCGCGCCGCCGGCACCTACGTGATCGAGCTCGACGTCGAGTTCGCCGCCGAGTACCGCTTCGCCGGCGGAGCGTGGCAGGGGCTCACGGGGGTTCTCGTCGTGCCCGCCAACGACCTCGTCGCCGTCGCTGGCAGCGCCGTCACGGTGCTCGTCGATCGCGACTGCGCCACGGCGCCGCACGGGCCGGGCTGCTGACCAAGGGAGGGTTGAGCGAAGGGTCGGATGCCACCAAGTCGCGGCAAATAGAATGCACAGGTTTGCGGAGGACGCTGACAGCGGCGAAAGGAGCCCTCCCATGACCACCAGCCCCGAGACCCCCGCGGTGCCGGAGCCCGACGTCGACCCTGTTTCGGCCGACACTCCCGCGCCGACACCGCCTGCCGCCGAGCTCAGTGCATCCGAGCCGGCCGCCGCGCCCGCTGAGCCCGTTCCCGCCGCCGAGCCTGCTCCTGCCCTCGCTGAGCCCGCTCCCGCGCCCGAGCCCGCTCCGACCACGACCCCGACCCGCAGCCGCCCGGCCCTCGCGCCTCTGCTCGGCATGCTGACCGTCGGCGCACTCATCGGCGGTGTCGCCGGCGGCGGTGTCGTCGCCGCCGTGCTCGCCAGCCAGCCCGGTGCGGTCTCCGGTGCCCCCGCGACGCCCTCCACCATCACGGTCAACGACCCGGGCGACGCCACCATGGTGACCGCCGTGGTCGCCAAGGCCATGCCCGCCGTCGTGACGCTGACCGTGGGCGGCGGCGGAACGTCGGGCAACGGCTCGGGCGTGATCCTCTCCGAGGACGGCTACGTGCTCACCAACAACCACGTGGCGACCCTCGAGGGCGCGACGCTCGAGCCGAGCATCCGCGTGACCCTCTCCGACGGCCGCATCTTCCCCGCGACCCTTGTCGGCAGCGACCCGATCGCCGACCTCGCGGTGGTCAAGCTCGAGGGGGCCGAGGGGCTCCCGACCATCGAGTTCGCCGACTCCGACGCGCTCAATGTTGGAGACCGCACGGTCGTCATCGGCGCGCCCCTCGGCCTCGCCGGCTCGGTGTCGAACGGCATCGTCTCCGCGCTCAACCGGTCGATCACGGTGCGCTCGTCGGCCGTGCCCGGGCAGCAGCTCGATGTCGCGCCCCAGCCGGACAACGGCCAGGATGCTCCCTTCGACTTCTGGGACTTCGACGTGCCCGGCACCGACGGCACCGACCCGCGCCCGCTGAGCTCGGGCACCGTCTCGCTGCCCGTGATCCAGACCGACGCGGCCATCAACCCGGGGAACTCCGGCGGTGCGCTGCTCGACGACGAGGGCCGGCTGATCGGCATCGTGGTGGCCATCGCGACCGCCGGCGGCGGCCAGGGCCAGTCGGGCAGCATCGGCGTCGGCTTCTCGATCCCGGCCAACTTCGCCCAGCGCATCGCGAACGAGCTGATCGAGAGCGGAACGGCCAGCCACGGCCTCCTCGGCGCGACGGTCACCGACTCGCTCAACGACCCGCGCAGCGAGGTCGCCGGTGCGCTCATCGACAGCGTCCTGCCCGGGGGTGCGGCCGACGTCGCGGGCCTGCGCGCGGGCGACATCATCACCGAGTTCAACGGCGTGCCGATCGCCGGTAGCGTCGACCTCACCGCGCAGGTGCGGGTGCTGCCGGGCGGTGCGAATGCCGAGCTCGTCTACGTGCGAGACGGAGCCGAGCAGCGCATCGGTGTGACCCTGGGCGAGCTGCAGTAGCCCAGGCCCCCTCAGAAGCCGCGTCGGCCCCGGCCGATCACCCCACCGCAGAGGGGGTTCGGCCGGGGCCGACGTCTCGGCGGGCGAGGCAGTAGCCTCGAGAGCTATGGGCACGGCCGCAGCGACGCATCCCGCCGTCAGCTATGTCATGCCCGTCTACAACGAGGCCGCCTACATCGAGGCCGCCATCGACAGCGTGCTCGCCCAGCGCTACGAGGGGCAGCGCGAGCTGGTCGTCGTGCTCGGCCCCTCGACCGACGGCACGACCGAGCGCGTCGCCGCACGGGCGGCCGCCGACCCGCGCATCACGATCGTCGAGAACCCGCAGCTGTCGATCCCGGTCGGCCTCAATCGGGGCATCCAGGCCGCGGCGCACGACATCATCATCCGCGTGGATGCTCACACCGAGCTCCCCGCCGAGTACACGGCGCTCGGGGTGGCGAGCTTGCAGCGCACCGGCGCGGCGAGCCTCGGCGGTCTCATGGTGGCGACCGGGCGCGGACGGGTGCAGGCCGCCGTGGCGCGCGCCTACAACAGCCGTTTCGGGCTCGGGGGCGGCGCGTACCACGGCTCCGCATCCGAGGGGCCCGCCGAGAGCGCCTACCTGGGCATCATGCGCCGCGGCCCGCTCGAGCAGGTCGGGCTCTACGACGAGGGCCTGAAGCGCGGCGAAGACTGGGAGCTCAACTTCCGGCTGCGCGCGGCGGGGCACCTCGTCTGGTTCGATCCGGCACTGCGCGTCGCCTACTGGCCGCGCGACACCTGGAGCAAGCTCGCCCGGCAGTTCCGCGCGACCGGCATCTGGCGGGGCGAGCTCGTGCGGCGCCTCGGCGGTCGCAACTCGCTGCGCTACTTCGCGCCACCCGCGCTCGTGCTCTCGCTCGTCGCGAGTCTCGTGCTGCTCGTCCTCGAGCTGACCGGCGTGGTGTCGGGCTGGCCGGCGTGGCTGCTGTCGCCCGTCTATCTGGGCCCGGTGCTGTACGTCGCCCTGCTGCTCGTGCTGCTGGTGCGGCGGTCGAGCGGCGAGCGGTTCGCCGACCGCCTGACCTTCGTCGGCGTGATCGTGGTCATGCATCTGAGCTGGGGGGCAGGGTTCCTGCGCGGGGTGGCCGTCGGCGCGCGCGGCGCAGTCGACCGGTCGCGCATCGAGTCATAGCGCGCCCCACGCGCGGCGCGGGCTCCGATCACGCCGGCGGCAGCATCCCCTCGGCGAGGATGCGCGCCACGACCCGCTCGGCGGCCCGACCGTCATCGTGCGAGGTGAAGCGCTCGCGCCAGCGCAGCAGCGCGGGGGTTGGGCCTGCGGGCGCCGCAGCCGCCGCACCATCCCCTGCCGTCGCCGCCGTCGCGAGGCGCGCCAGCTCGGCCAGCACCTCGGCGCGGGTGCGGGCGACCGGCGCGGGCGCTTCGGCCAGCAGGTCGAAGTAGAAGCCGCGGAGCTCGCGCCGGTAGTGCTCGAGGTCGGGCGTGAACAGGATCAACGGGGTGTCGACCGCGGTGATGTCGAACATGAGCGAGCTGTAGTCGGTGATGACGACGTCGGCGGCCGCGAGCAGGTCGGTCATGTCGGGGTAGGTGGTCACGTCGATGAGGCCGGCGGCGTCGACGTCGCGCCCGTGGCGCAGCGTGCGGCTGTGCCCGCGCACGAGCACGACGTGCTCGCCGGCCAGCTCGGCGAGGGCGGCGGGCAGTCCCGGCAGGTCGAGGTAGTCGACCATCTGCGCGGTGTCGTCGCGCCAGGTCGGGGCGTAGAGCACCGCTCGCTGGCCGGGCCGCACCCCGAGTCGGGAGCGCAGCGCTTCGCGGTCGCGCGCGCTCAGGGTGGCGAGCACGTCGTCCCGCGGATAGCCCTCGACCCACACCGGGCCGCGGAAGGTGTACGCGCGCCGGAAGATCTGCGCCGCGTACTCGTTCTGCGCGAGCAGGGCATCCCACCGGCGGCTCTCGCGCCGCACCGCGATCCGCGTGCGCAGGCCGACGCCCTCGCGGTCCAGCGCGAGACGTTTGAGCATGGTGCCGTGCCAGGTTTGCAGCACGTGCTGGTGGGCCCGGGGCATCCAGCGCTTGCGCAGCCAGTCGTTGACGACCAGCAGCCGGGCGTCGGCGCGCACCCGCCACCACTCGGCCGAGCCCTCGACGATCGCGATCGCGCCCTCCGGCACGGCGATCGAGCGGTCGACGACCGACCAGTAGCGGGTCACGTCGGGGCGCACCCGTGCGAGCTCGCGGTCGATCGCCAGCGGGTTGCAGGCGACGGTCTGGCTGTAGAAGCTCTCGAAGAACACGGCGTTCTCGGGTACCGCGGTGCGGCGCCGGTACGCCTTCTCGAGGCGTTTCTGGGCGGATGCTCCCCGCTCATCGTCCGCGAGCGGCGGCTCGACGCGCAGCACGAGGGTTCCGGCGTCGGCCCGCAGCCGGGCGCGCAGCCAGTCGGTGCGGAATGCAGGATCGAGCGAAGCCTCGACGGTCGCGCGCGTGCTCGGGCGCTCGTCGTTCTCGAACAGCACCTCCAGCCGGTAGTCGTCGCTGCGGGGCGGGAGGTCGGCGACCCCCCACCGCTCGCCGAACAGGCTCGCCCAGGCCGAGAAGCCGTCGCCGACCTGGTCATGCTCCAGGGCGATCGTCTGCCGCGGGCCGACGAACGAGATCCGCGCGATGCGCGCGGGTGCGGTGCCGCGGATCGTGACCGTCGTGTGGTCGATCTCGGCGTAGGTGATGACCAGTCGTCGGGGCGCCCGCGTGATCGCCCCCCCGGGCGTCGATCGGTCACTCGTTGCGAGGTTGTTCGGGTGCGAGCGGTAACGAGTGACCGATGGACGCCCGTCGTCGCTGTCGGCCGGGTGCCTGGGGTCGTCGGCGGACGCGTCCACCGGAGCCGGCTCGCCGAGCATCTCGAGGATGGCGGCGTAGACGCGCTCGGTCGCGCCGCCGTCGAGGTGGTCGACGAGCTCGTCCCGCAGCCAGCGGGCGTGCGCGAGCGCGGCCTCCCGACCCGGGCCGTCGAGCGCGGCGTCGACGCGGTCGAGCGTCTCGGCCCAGGTCGTGGCGGGCTCGCCGCCGCTGAACTCGCGGTAGGGCTGGTACAGCCCCCGCGTCGCCAGATACTGCGGCAGGTCGGGGGCGAAGAACACGCTCGGCACGTCGGCGATGGCGGCGTCGAAGGCGATCGAGCTGTAGTCGGTGACGACGAGGTCGACCGCCGGCAGCGCCGGGGTCACGTCGGTGAGGGCATCGCGGCCGAGCAGCCGGATGCGCGGCGAGCGCGCGGCGCCCTCCGCGTACGAGCCCTGGCCGAGTGGGTGCGAGCGAATCAGCAGCGTCGCGCCGGCACGGTCGGCCCAGGCCGCGATCGCCTGCCACTCGGCGGGGGTCGGGATCGCGGCATCCACGGCGCCGTCGCGCCAGGTGGGGGCGTAGAGCACCACGGGGCCCGCATCGGGCAGACCCGCATCGCCCGCCGCCCGCAGGGCGTGCGACACGAGAGCCCGTGCCGCCTCTCGCCGTTCGTCAGCCGTGCCCCTCAGCAGCACGTCGTCGCGCGGGTCGCCGATCGCCCGCACCCGCGACGCGGGCAGGCCGAATGCCGTGCGGATGCGCGCGCCGACCCGCTCCGACGCGACTGGGAACAGCGCGATCTGCGCCCCCGCCCGCCGGTACAGCGCGGCGACGAACCGCGCGACACCGGGCAGGCTGCCGATGAGCGGCAGGCGCAGGGCGGCTCCGGTGTCGAGGTGCAGGCGCTTGAGCGGGATGCCGTGCCACAGCTGCACGACCCGCGCGCCGCTCACCCCGAAGCGGTTGACGTCGCCGAACCCGTGCGTCACCACGACAACGCCCGCGCGCAGCGTCGCCCAGAGCCCGCGCGGCCCGCGCTTGGGCAGGGCGCGCAGGCCGCGAGCGCGCGCCGCGGCGAGCTCGGCGCGGCTCGACGCCAGCCAGGTCAGCTGCCGCGCGGGGTCAACGGCGCGCACGTGCTCGTGCAGTGCGAGCGCCCCCTCGCCGAGCCCGATGCCCGAGGCGAGCACCCAGCGGCGCGGGCTGCGCGGCACCAGCAGCGCCCCCAGCGCCCCCAGCGCGTAGAGCGGGGCGCGAGCCAGAGCGCGCGCGTTGCCGGCGCTGAACGTGAAGCGGGCCATCGCGCCCGATTCTGTCATCTCGCCGCCGTTCGCAACTCAGGCTGCGACGACATTCGTGACCGAGAAGCGCGCCACATCCGTCGGTTCAGCCTGAATTGCGAACAAGTCGGTAACGGTGTCGCCGAATGGTCGGGCCGCTCGGGAGGTCGCTGGGAGAATCGGCAGAGTGAAGATCGTGAGCCAGTTCAAGACGGCGCGCCGGATCGTGCGCGACCTGATGCGCTCGCGCCGCAATCGCATCCTGCTCGCGCAGCGGCTGGAGCACGAGGGAGCACCCCCGGCCCCCGGCAGCATCGAGATCGCGGTCTACTTCGCCGACACCCGCGTGAACCTCTACCAGATTCGCCAGTGGTACGCGCCGCTCGCCGAGCTCGCCCGGGAGCATCCGATCGCCATCATCAGCCGCAGCCCCGGAACGATGATGACGCTGCTCGACGAGTCACCGGTGCCTGCCGTGTATCTGCGGAAGGTGACCGACCTCGAGCGCTTCGTCGCCGAGCAGCCCCTGCGCATGGTGTTCTACGTCAACCAGAACACCAAGAACTTCCAGATGTTCCGCTACGGCCGCATGTGGCACGTGTTCATCAACCATGGCGAGTCGGACAAGATGTACATGACCACCAACCAGTACAAGGCGTACGACTACGCCTTCGTGGCGGGGCAGGCGGCGCGCGACCGCCTGGCGCGCAAGCTGTGGTCGTACGACGTCGAGCACCGCACCCTCGAGATCGGCCGCCCGCAGGCGGACCACTTCGCCGGCGAGACGCCGTACGCGCCCGACGACCGCACCGTCGTGCTGTACGCCCCCACCTGGGAGGGTGACCGCCCCGCGGCGGCGTACGGCTCGATCGCCAGCCACGGCGAGGCGATCGTGGATGCCCTGCTCGCGACCGGCCGCCACCGCGTGATCTACCGCCCGCACCCGCGCAGCGGGGTGGTGAGCCGCGACTACCGCGAGGCCAATCGGCGCATCATCGCGGCTCTGGAGCGCGCCAACGCCGCCGACCCGTCCGCGCAGCACGTGCACGACACGGGGGCCGCACTCGGCTGGCAGCTCGCCGCCGCCGACGTCGCCATCACCGACATCTCGGCGATGGTCTACGACCGGCTCGCGACCGGCAAGCCGATCCTCATCGCGCGGCCCGCGTCGCCCGAGGCCGAGATCGACGACACCGGGTACCTCAGCGACTGCGAGTGGGTCGCGGCGGAGGATGCCGCCCAGATCGTTCCCGCCATCGACCGCGTGCTGACGAGCGCCGAGGCGCACGAGAAGCTCACCCACTGGGTGACGCGCTACTTCGGCGACACCACGCCCGGGGCCGCGACGGCGCGCTTCCACGCCGCCGTCGACGCGCTGTACGCCGAGTGGGAGCGCGTCGCCGCGCAGCACGCCGGCGACCGGATCACGTCGGAGTCGAATCCGTTCGACGACGAGGACGACGAGGACGAGGCGCCGACCGGGGACTGAGCGTCGCCAGCTCGGCCGGCCAGGCGGCCGGGGCGGGCCCGAACGCCGCCTGCGCGCTGCGCACCACCTTGGTGCCGATGATGCGGTTGCCCGCGCCGCCGATGACGGCGCCGATGCCGAAGGGCACGAGTCGGCCGGCCATGCTGCCGCCCTGCTGCACGGTGAGCCGCTTCACGAGTTCGTCGCGCAGTCGCTTGTTGAGCACCGTGACGAGCGCCTTGGGCATGCCCGCGGTGATCGACTCGCCCCAGTACTGGGTGCGGTCGGGCCCGACGCCGGTCGCCTGACCGATGAACTGCTGCACCAGGTCCTTGCCGGGGCCGCCGAGCATGAGCGCCATGACGAGGTTGTGCGCACGCTCCTCGTCGTCGACGACGATGCCGTGGATCTCGGCGACCGACTGTGCGAACAGCGCCGTCATCTCGAAGAAGGCGACGGTCTCGACGCCGATCACGGTGAGGCCGACGACCGTGCCGACGCCGGGGATGAGCGTGGCCGCGCCGCTGCCCGCGCCCGTCAGGGTGACGCTGTTCAGGAACCGGCGTTCAAGGATCCGGACCACCTGGTCGGGCGTCGCGTGCGGGTACTGCCGACGGATCGACCGGATGTGGGCGAGCACCGCCGGGCGCTGGGCCGACATCGCGGCCCGCAGGCCGCGGACGAGCAGCGGGTCGGGCTCGTTCGGAACCAGGGTCATGGGCGGCCTCCCGGGGGTCGTCGCCCCCAGTGTACGAGAGCGCTACTCGGCGACGGCGGTGCCGCCGTGGTCGCGGTTGTACGCGGCGAGCACGTCGCGGATCGGGGCGTCGAGCACGAGCGCGCCGCCGTCGAGGTAGAGCCCGCGGGTGCAGAAGCGCTTCAGGTCGCGCTCGTTGTGCGAGACGAAGAACAGCGTGCGCCCGCCGCGCAGCAGCTCGTCGATGCGCGCGTAGCACTTGTCGCGGAACGCCTTGTCGCCGACCGCGAGCACCTCGTCGACGAGCAGGATCGGCTCCTCCAGCCGCGAGATCACCGAGAACGCGAGCCGCACCTTCATGCCGCTCGACAGGTGCTTGTAGGGCGTGCCGACGAAGTCGCGCAGCTCGGCGAAGTCGATGATCTCGTCGTAGCGCGCGTCGATCTCGTGCTTGGCCATGCCGTGCAGCCCGGCCGTGAGGTAGACGTTCTCGCGCACCGTGAGGTCGTCGACGAAGCCGCCCGTGATCTCGATGAGGGGCGCCACCCCGCCGACCACGTCGACCGACCCCTCGTCGGGCAGCATGACCCCGGCGACGAGCTTCAGCAGCGTCGACTTGCCCTGGCCGTTGCGGCCGACAACCCCGATCGCTTCACCGGCTCGCACCTCGACGTCGACACCGCGCAGCGCCCAGAACTCGCCCGGCCGCGACCGGCGGTTGCGCCCGGCGAAGAGGTCTTTGAACGAGCGGCGACCGCGGCGATTGCGCCGGAAGCGGATGCCCGCTCCGCGCACGCGGATCACCACGTCGGCCCGACCAGCGCTCTCGGGGGCGGCCATCAGACCTCCTTCAGCACCGCGCGCACCATGCGCCGGAAGACGAGCACGCCGACCCCGAGGATGAGGATGCTCATGGCGGCCGCGATGAGCACGGCGCGGGCATCCAGCTGGTCGGGGAAGAACGCGGCGCGGTACAGCGAGATGATGCCCGCGAGCGGATTGAACGAGGCCCACAGGTCGAGACCGGCGGGCAGGTCGGAGAGCCCGTAGATGATCGGCGAGGCGTAGAACAGGAAGCGGAGGATGAGTTTCACGGCCCGCTCGAGGTCGCGGAAGAACACCACGAGCGGCGCGATGATCAGGCCGAGCCCGACGGTGAGCACGGCCTGCAGCACGATCGCCACGGGCAGCCACAGCACGCCGAGGGTGAGCTCGGCGCCGAAGATCACGGCGAACACCGCGATCACGGGGATCGCCGCGACGAACTCGATGCCCTTCGACAGCACGATGCGGTTGACCCACACGGTGCGGGGGATGCGCGTGGATCGCACGAGCTTCGCGTCTTTGATGAACGCCCGCGTCGCGTCGCCGACGGCGCCGTTGAACCACATCCACGGCAGCAGGCCGGCGAGAAGGAAGACGATGTAGGGCGCCTCGCCGATGGTGCGGTCGACGATCTGCGTGAAGACGAACCAGTAGATGATCGCCATCACCAGCGGGTCGAGCACCGACCACACGTAGCCCAGCCACGAGGTCGCGTACCGAACCTTGAGATCGCGCGCTGTGAGCAGCCACAACGACTGCCGGTACACCTGCGCAGGCGTGCGCGCCGGGCGCGGTGGCAGGGCGGTGGTCACGTTGCACAACGCTAGCGCGCGCCGCCCCGCTTCGCCGCTCCGATGCCGATCGCGACGGTGGATGGGCGCCCCGAGCGCGGACTAGACGTGCAGGTTGGCCCGCTCGAGGTCTTCGGCGAAGTCGATCTCGACCGCGTAGAGGTCGCTGATGTCGACGGGCTCGACGCGGATGCCGTCGTGCTCGATCGCGAGCTCGATGCCGCGCTCGAAGTAGTCCTGGTCGGCGCAGCGCGTCAGGTGGTGCATGAGCACGGCCTTGTCGCGGCTCGAGATGTAGTTGATGCCGACGGCTTCGCCGAGGCCGCCCACGACGGTCTTCGAGAGCGACTGGATGAAGCCCTCGGCGTCGACCGTGTACTTGACCTCCTCGTCGCTGACAGCGGAGGTGTTGACGCTGACAAAGGAGCGGTCGGCGTGCACGAGGCCGGCGACGCGCACCAGTACCTGCGGGTCGAAGACGACGTCGCCGTTCATCCACAGCACGCCGCTCTTGCCGGTGGCCTTGAGCGCGCGCAGCAGGCTCTTGGAGGTGTTGGTCTGGTCGTACTGCTCGTTGTAGACGTACTCGACGTCAGGGAAGGCGTCGATGATGTGCTCGAGCTTGTAGCCGACGACCGTCGTGATGGTCACGTCGGTGCCGAACGCGGCGGCGATGTTGTCGTGCTGCTGCTGCATGATGGTGCGCCCGTCGCTCAGCTCGGTGAGCGGCTTCGGCAGCTCGCGGCCGAGTCGACTGCCCATGCCGGCGGCGAGGATGACGACCTGAGTGGTCATGTGGAGGCTCCTGATGTGTCGAGGAAAGAAGGTGGACACACCGTTGTGCTCCTCAAGGGTAGCCGGGAGGACGTGCTCCGGTCACGTGCTGTTCACCTTTCGTTTCCGAACCGTGACCCTGCTGCGCGGGCCGCCGACGGACGGATGCGGGCCGTTGATAGCGTGGACGCGTGGAATCCTCGCCCGCCTCGCCCCAGCGCTCGGGCAAGCCCGCCCGCCCGTCCGCATCGGGTCGCCCCGCCCGACCTGGGTCGCCGTCGCGCACGCCGTCCCCGGCGGCGCAGCGGACGCCCCCGCAGAAGGCGGCATCGCGCCCCGCCCCGGCCGCGCCCGTCGTGCTCGAGATCGACGGTCTGCGCAAGGTCTTCGGCCGCGCGACCGCGGTCGACGGGGTGAGCCTCACCGTGCGGCAGGGCAGCCTGTTCGGCTTCGTCGGCCCGAACGGCGCCGGCAAGACCACGACCCTGTCGATGGCGGCCGGGCTGCTGCGTCCCGACGACGGCACCGTGCGTGTGCGCGGCGTCGACGTGTGGGGCGAGCCGCAGAAGGCGAAGAGCCTCATCGGCGTGCTGCCCGACCGCATGCGCCTGTTCGACCGGCTGACCGGTGCCCAGATGCTCTACTACACCGCCGTGCTGCACGGCCTCGACCGCGCCTCGGCGCAGGCGCGCGCCGACGACCTGGCGCAGGCTCTCGGGCTCGACGGCTCGCTCGAGCGCCCGGTGCGCGACTACTCGGTCGGCATGGTGAAGAAGATCTCTCTCGCCGCGGCGCTCATCCACTCGCCGGCGGTGCTGATTCTCGACGAGCCCTTCGAGTCGGTCGATCCCGTCTCGACCGCGCAGGCCGTCGACCTCCTGCACCGCTACGCCGCCGCGGGGGGAACCGTCGTGCTGTCGAGCCACAACATGGACCTCGTCGAGCGGGTCTGCGACGCCGTCGCGGTGATCGTCGACGGCGGCATCCTCGCCGCCGGCAGCCTCGACGAGGTGCGCGACGGCCGCAGCCTCGAGGAGCGCTTCGTCGAGCTGGCCGGCGGACGCGTGGCGGTGGAGGGTCTCGAGTGGCTGACCACGTTCTCCGTCTGAAGCTCGCCCTGCTCGGCTCGGCGCTGCGGCCCGGCCGCGATCTGGCGCGCGCGCTCCCGGTGCTCGCGCTCGCCCTCGGGATCGGCGTGGCGGTCATCGCCCTCGCGCTCGCCGTCGACCCCGGGCGGCCCGAGCACCGTGCGGCGATCGTCATCGTGGCCAGCGCGCTGTCGATCGGCATCGCCGTCGCACCGCTGAGCGCCGGTCTCGGTTCCGCACTCGAGCCGCGGCGCTTCGCCGCCTTCCCGCTCGACCCCCGCCGGCTCGCGCTCTCGCTCGCCGCGGCCGGTGCGGTCGGGCTGCCCGGCGTGCTCGCGGCGGTGCTCGGCATCGGGCTCGAGCTGGCCTGGGCGGGAACCCCCACGGGGGGCGCCGCCATCGTCGCGGGCGTTCTCGCGGCGCTCGCGATCATCCTGACCTCGCAGTACCTCGTCGCCATCGGTGCTCAGCTGGGGGTCTCGGCCGCGGCTCGCAGGGCGGTCACCGCCGTCGCGCGCGTCGTGGTCGTGCTGGCGCTCGCCGCCGCGCTCGTCACGGTGCTCGTCATCGGCGACCCGGAGTCCGCCGAAGCGCTCGTCGCCGTCGGGGCGGGGCTGGCGAGCACGCCGATCGGCCTGCTGTGGGCCGCCCCCGGCAGCGAGCTCGCAGAGCTGCTGGCCCGCCTACTCGGCGGCGTGATCATGCTCGTCGTCATGGCCCTCGGCTGGGGCTGGATCGTCGCTCGCCTGCTCGAGACCCCGCAGCGGACGCAGAAGGAGTCGTCCGCCACCGGGCTCGGCCTGTTCGACCTCGCCCCCGCCACCCCGGCCGGCGTGATCGCGGTGCGCAGCCTCCTCTACTGGCTGCGCGACCCGCGCTACGGTCTGGTGTTGCTCGTCCTGCCGCTCGCGCCCGTGCTCATGATGCTCACCCTCGGCGTCGCGGGCTCGCCCCTGCCGCCGCTCTGGCTGCTGCCCCTTCCGGTGCTCGCGCTGTTCCTCGGATGGTTCCCGCACAACGACGCCGCCTACGACAGCACGGCCCTGTGGGTTCACGTCGCGGCCCCGGTACCGGGCATCGCCGACCGCTGGGGCCGCTGCGTGCCGCCGCTGCTCATCGGCCTGCTGCTGCTTCCGCCAGCGCCGCTCTTCGCGCACTGGTCGGGCGTCGACGGGGCGCTGCCCGCCCTCCTCGGTGTGACCATCGGTCTCCTCCTCACCGGCCTCGGCGTCTCGTGCGTGACCTCCGCCGTCGGCGCGTACCCGACCGCTCGGCCCGACGCCGGACCCTTCGACCAGCCGCCTGCGCTCGGCGCCCGTGCCGGCTGGACGCAGGCGTTCGCGCTGCTCGCCATCCTGGTGCTCATGGCTCCCGCCCTGCTGGCCGCCGCGTGGGGTTTCGCCGACCCGGCGTGGTTCGTCGTGAGCGGCATCGCGGGCTTCGCCACCGGCATCGGGATGCTGCTGCTGGGTCTCGTCGCCGGCGGCCGGGCCTTCCGACGACGGGCGCCCGAGCTGCTCGACCTCGCGCTGCGCTCGTAGACTGGGCCCATGGCGACTCTCGACGAACCGGGCGGCCCCGGGCAGGACGGCGGGGCGGGCGTCGACGTGCTCGACCGTGAGCTCGAGAAGCTCCTGAACGAGGAGCAGCTCGAGGACGGCGACCACGAGCGCTTCTCGCACTACGTGCCGAAGGACAAGATCATCGAGTCGGCGCTGACCGGCAAGCCCGTGCGCGCCCTGTGCGGCAAGAAGTGGATTCCGGGCCGAGACCCCGAGAAGTTCCCGGTCTGCCCCGACTGCAAGAAGATCTACGAGCGGTTGCGCGACGCCTGACCTCCCGCCACATCACAGATCTGGGCCAAAAGGGCGCCTCTCCTTCACATTCGAGCCTGTTTGGGCTGAATCTGACCGGTTCTTGTCGGCAGAACGTGCCTCGCAGGTGGGCGGTCATGCTGTCGCCCATGTCACGACAAGCCCGACCTGTGCCCCATGACCTCCGTGGCGAGATGCTCTCGACCTCCCGTGCGCTCGCTGTCGGTGTCCACCCCGATCGTCTCCGGCGTGCGGATGTCCGCCACCCCTTCCACGGAGTTGTGACGTTCGGCCCTGAACCGCAGACCCTCGCTGATCGGGCATGGGCATATGCCCAGGTGATGGCCGATGCCGCCTGGTTCTCGAACTCCACCGCCGCCGCGCTCCGAGGGCTTCCGCTCCCGACCGCGTTGCGGGGGGCTCCGCTTCACATCACGGTTCCGCGAGGCGAGCACTCTCCCCGCGGACGGGGCGTGATCGGCCACCAGCGCGACCTCGAGGCTCCCGTGTTCGAGACGGTTCTCGTTCCGCTGTCGACGGGGGAGGCTGTGCCTCTGCGCGTGGGCACGATCGGCACGACGCTGTTGACCGCGGCGACCGAGCTCGGGCTCGCTGACCTCGTCGCCCTCATCGATGCGGCACGCATCACCGATGACCACGGCACACTGGCAGACATCGAGCGGATGCTCGCGCGAAGCTCGCGCCGCGCCGGAGGTGCCGGACTCAGAAGAGGAGTCGCCCTGTCTCGTTTCGGTGTGCGCTCGCGCCCCGAGACTCATCTCCGCCTGCTGCTCGCCCGAGCGGGCTTTCCTGAGCCGCAGGTAGCGCCCCGTGTCGAGACGCCGATCGGCCTCCGTCATCCCGATCTCGCCTGGCCACAGTGGCGCGTGCTCGTCGAGTACGAGGGTGACGGGCACCGCACGGACAGTCGTGTCTTCGCGAACGACCTTCAGCGTTTCGACGCGTTCGCAGATGCCGGCTGGAGCACGGTGCGCTGCTCCCGCATCGACCTGTACTCCGCACCCCGTCGCGTGCTCGAGTCGCTGGCCCGCCGCCTGCGCTCGCGCGGCTGGCGGTCGACCGCGAGGCTGCGGACGGGCATCCCGCCGATCGCGGTTCCCTGATCCCACGCCGACGGCCGGTGTCGTGTGGTGGCTCAGATTGGCCGTAGACCGGCGAGTCCTCGTCCTATATCGGCCCGATTGGCTCAGATCTGGCACGGCTCGGCGAGCGGGGCGGCCCGAAGTAGGCTGGCCCCATGGCTGAGCGCGGTTGGTCCCTGGGCGGCGCCCTGCGCGGGCTGTTCACGAGCCCGACCATCGACGAGGGCACCTGGGACGACCTCGAGACGGCCCTCCTGAGCGCCGACTTCGGCCCCGATCTCACTGAGGCTCTGCTCGACGAGCTGCGCGCGAAGGTCGCGCAGTTCAAGACCACCGACCCCGCCGACCTCAAGCGCATGCTGCGCGAGGCGCTGGAGGAGCGCCTCGCCGCGCACGACCCGACCCTGACGCTCAGTAACCGCCCCGCGGTCGTGCTCGTGGTGGGCGTCAACGGCGTCGGCAAGACGACGACGATCGGCAAGTTCGCGAAGTTCCTGACCGGATACGGGCGCTCGGTCGTCGTCGGCGCGGCCGACACGTTCCGCGCCGCGGCGGTCGATCAGCTCGCGACGTGGGCGGAGCGCGCGGGTGCGCAGGTCGTGCGACCGCAGCATCCCGGACAGGATCCGGCGAGCGTGGCCTACCAGACCGTGCAATTCGCGATCGACAACAGCATCGATATCGCCATCATCGACACGGCGGGCCGCCTGCAGACGAAGGCGGGCCTGATGGATGAGCTGGGCAAGGTCACCCGCGTCATCGAGAAGCTCGCGCCGATCGCCGAGACCCTGCTCGTGCTCGACGGCACGACCGGGCAGAACGGTGTCGCTCAGGCGCAGGCCTTTATCGAGCACGCCGGCGTGACCGGCCTCGTGGTGACGAAGCTCGACGGCTCGGCGAAGGGCGGCTTCGTGCTGCGCGTGCAGCAGCAGACGGGCATCCCGATCAAGCTGATCGGGCAGGGGGAGGGCATCGGCGACCTCACGGGGTTCACCCCGCACGTGTTCGCCGCGAGCCTGGTGCCCTGACCAGGGCGCAGACGAGCTCTGCCCCGAGCGCCGACGATTAGTCGAGCGCGGCGTGCTCGGCCGCGAGCATGAGGTACGTCTCGGCATTGCGGCGGATGCCCGCGACCTCGTCGTCGGTCAGCTCGCGCCGCACCTTCGCGGGCACGCCGGCCACGAGCGAGCGCGGCGGCACGACCGTGCCCTCGAGCACGACAGCCCCGGCGGCCACGAGCGACTCGCGCCCGATGACCGCACCGTTGAGCACGGTCGCGCTCATGCCGATGAGGCAGTCGTCCTCGATGGTGCAGCCGTGCAGCATCGCGGCGTGCCCGACGCTCACGCCGCGACCGATGATCGTCGGCTTGCCCGGGTCGCCGTGCACGGTCACGTTGTCCTGCAGGTTCGAGCCCTCGCCGAGCTCGATGAGGTCGCGGTCGGCGCGCAGCACGGCTCCGTAGAACACCGAGGCCCGCGGGTGGATGCGCACCTGGCCGATGAGGGTCGCGTTCGGGGCGACCCAGGCCTCCGCATCCACCTGGGGTTCGTGGCCGAAGATCGCGCGACGCATGGTTCCTCCTCGAAGTCGGTCTGCCCAGTCAACCAGAGCCCGCCGCCTAGAATGGGGCCACTATGGCGACCTTCGGCACCCTCTCCGACCGGCTGACAGCGACCTTCAGCGCCCTGCGCACGAAGGGCAAGCTGAGCCCGGCCGACGTCGATGGCACCGTGCGCGAGATCCGTAAGGCGCTGCTGGATGCCGACGTCGCCCTGCCCGTCGTCAAAGACTTCACCGCCGCCGTGCGCGAGCGGGCCCTCGGCGACGAGGTCAACAAGGCCCTGAACCCGGCCCAGCAGGTCGTGCAGATCGTCAACGACGAGCTCATCACGATCCTCGGCGGGCAGCAGCGCCGCCTGCAGTTCGCGAAGAACCCGCCGACGGTCATCATGCTCGCGGGCCTGCAGGGTGCCGGAAAGACGACGCTCGCGGGCAAGCTCGCGACGTGGCTGAAGTCGGATGGCCACACCCCGCTGCTCGTCGCCTGCGACCTCCAGCGCCCGAACGCCGTGCAGCAGCTGCAGGTGGTGGCCGAGCAGGCCGGCGTTGCGGTGTTCGCGCCCGAGCCCGGCAACGGCGTCGGCGACCCGGTGCGGGTGGCGAAGGACGCCGTGAAGCACGCCACCACGGCGCTGCACGACGTCGTCATCGTCGACACCGCGGGCCGCCTCGGCGTGGACGCCGAGCTCATGAAGCAGGCGGGCGACATCCGGAAGGCGATCGACCCCGACGAGGTGCTGTTCGTCATCGACGCGATGATTGGCCAGGACGCGGTCGCGACCGCGAAGGCCTTCCAGGAGGGCGTCGACTTCACCGGTGTCGTGCTGTCGAAGCTCGACGGCGACGCGCGCGGCGGTGCCGCGCTCAGCGTCGCGAGCGTCACCGGGCGGCCCATCATGTTCGCCAGCACGGGGGAGGGCCTCGGCGACTTCGAGCCGTTCTACCCCGACCGCATGGCGAGCCGCATCCTCGACCTCGGTGACATCCTCACGCTCATCGAGCAGGCGCAGAAGGCCTTCGACGAGGAGGACGCGCGCAAGACGGCGGAGAAGTTCGCGACCGACAGCTTCACCCTCGAGGACTTCCTCGCGCAGATGCAGCAGCTCAAGAACATGGGCTCGATCAAGGGCATGCTCGGCATGCTCCCCGGCGCGCGCGGCATGCGCGAGCAGCTCGACAACTTCGACGAGCGCGAGCTCGTGCGCACCGAGGCGATCATCCAGTCGATGACGATCGCCGAGCGCCGCACGCCGAAGCTGCTCAACGGCTCGCGCCGCCTGCGCATCGCGAAGGGTTCCGGCACGACCGTCACCGAGGTCAACGCGCTCGTCAACCGCTTCGAGCAGGCGGCGAAGATGATGAAGACGGTCGCCAAGGGCGGAGTTCCGCAGGTGCCCGGCATGGGCCCGATGCCCGGCATGGGCGGCGGCGGCGGTGCCGCCTCGCTGCGCAAGGCGCAGGCCAAGAAGAAGGCCAAGGGCGCCTCGCGCTCGGGCAACCCGGCGAAGCGCGCGGCCGAGGAGGCCGCTCGGGCGCAGGGCGTGAAGCCGGCGGGGGCGGGCGCCTCCGGTGCCGGGTTCGGCCTCGGTGGCGGGGCCGCCGCCGGTGCGCAGCCGACGCCGGAGGACCTCGAGACGATCCAGCGGCTGCTCGGCCGCTGAACCCGCGCGGAGGGCCTGGCTCCGCGCGCAGAACGCGCCCCGTGGCCGACGTAGGGTGAGGGCATGACCCTCCCCACCGCCGCGGAGTCGGCCACGCCGACCGCTGTGCAGACCGCCGCCGCCGTGCGCGCCGGCACCACGACCGCTGTCGCCGAGACCCGGGCCGCCCTCGGCCGAATCGCCGCGCTCGACCCCGCGCTGGGCGCCTTCCAGGTGGTGCGCGCCGAGGCGGCGCTCGCCGAGGCCGCCGCGCTCGATGCTGCCCTCGCCGACCGTCTCGCCGCGGGGGAGGAGCTGCCCCTCGCCGGCGTGCCGATGGCGATCAAGGACAACGTGCCGGTCGCCGGCGAGCCGATGCGCGAGGGCAGCGCGGCGACGAGCGCCGCGCCGCGCGAGGCCGATCATCCCGTCGTCGCCCGGCTGCGCGCCGCGGGGGCGATCGTCATCGGCATCACCCGCGTTCCCGAGCTCTGCGTGTTCGGCACGACCGACTCGGTCTACGGCACGACCCGCAACCCCTGGAACCCCGAGCGCACCTCGGGCGGCTCCTCGGGCGGCTCGGCCGCCGCGGTCGCGAGCGGCATGGTCGCCGTCGCGCACGCGGCCGACGGCATGGGGTCGATCCGCATCCCCGCCGCCAACTGCGGGCTCGTCGGCGTCAAGCCCGGCTCGGGGCTGGTGCCGGCCGAGATGGGCGCCCACAGTTGGTTCGGCATGAGCGAGAACGGTCCGCTCGCGACCACGGCGGCGGATGCGGCGCTGCTGCTCTCCGTGATGGCCGGGGCCCCCGCGCTCGCGCGCCCGAGCCTGCCCGCCCGCCCGCTGCGCGTGGGGCTCGCAACGGGCATCCCGACCCCTCTGGCGCGCCTCGATCCGCAGTGGAAGGCCGCCGCCGAGCGCACCGCCGACGTGCTGCGCTCGCTCGGGCACGAGGTCGTCGACCTCGCCCTGCCCTACCCAGCCGATCCTGTGCCGGTGCTCGCCCGCTGGTTCGCCGGCGCCGCCGACGATGCGGCGCACGAGGGGCTGGCGCCGCGCGATCTCGAGCCGCGCGTGCGCGCCCACGTGCGCGCGGGCCGGGTGCTGCGGCGCCTCGGCGCGCTGCGTCCCGGGCCGGTCGACCGGCTCCGTTCGCGCATGGACACCGCGACCGCCGGGTTCGACGTGATCCTCACGCCGGGCCTCGCCCAGCCCGGCCCGGTGGCCGAGGGCTGGCACCGCCGCGGCTGGGTGGTGAACCTGCGCGTCAACATCGGCTACGCGCCGTACGCCGCGCTGTGGAATCTGCTCGGCTGGCCGGCGGCGGTCGTGCCCGCGGGCTGGCACGAGGGCGCCCGGGTGCCGCTCGCCGTGCAGCTCGTCGCGCGCCCGGCCGCCGACGGTGCCGGCGAGGCGCTGCTGCTCGGGCTGGCCGCCCAGCTGGAGGGCGCGGCGCCGTGGCCGCGCACCGCGCCGGCTCCGGCGGCCTGACCTCCGCTGTGTCCGGACGGGCATCGACTCCCGCCGTAGGCTCGGAGGCATGACCACTCGACCCGTGCGCCTCGGCGTGCAGCTGCGACCCCAGCACACCCCCTACGAGCGCATCCGCGACGCCGCCGCCGAGCTCGACGAGCTGGGCGTCGACGTCATCTTCAACTGGGACCACTTCTACCCGCTGTACGGCGACCCGAACGGGCTGCACTTCGAGTCGTGGACGATGCTCGCCGCGATCGCCGAGCAGACGACCCGCGCCGAGCTGGGCGCGCTCGTCAACTGCAACAGCTACCGCAACGCCAACCTGCAGGCCGACATGGCCCGCACGATCGACCACATCAGCGCAAAGGGCGGCACGGGCCGCTTCATCTTCGGCACCGGCTCGGGCTGGTTCGAGCGCGACTACGTCGAGTACGGCTTCGAGTTCGGCACCGTGGGCGGGCGGCTGGATGCTCTCGCCGAGGCGCTGCCCGTCATCCGTGACCGCTGGTCGCAGCTGAACCCCGCGCCGACCCGCGACATCCCGATCCTCATCGGGGGCGGCGGCGAGAAGAAGACGCTGCGCATCGTCGCCCAGCACGCCGACATCTGGCACTCGTTCGCCGACGTGCCGACGCTCGAGCGCAAGCTGGGCATCCTCGCCGAGCACGGTGCCGCCGTGGGGCGCGACGTGAGCGAGATCGAGATCTCGGTCGAGATCCGCGAGCGGTCGATGGCGGATGCGGACGCCCTGCACGCCGCGGGCGCGACCCTCTTCACCCTCGGGCTCGACGGCCCGGCGTTCGACATGGCCCCCGTGCGTGAGTGGCTGAGCTGGCGCGACGGGCACCGTTAGCTCCCGCATCCGGCCGCGGCGGCGCGGGGTGCGAAAGTCTGCCAGAATGGGAGATCGAGCGCTCGCACGCCCGACCCTCTAATCAGGCGCCGCGAGCACCGCTCACGAGCTTTCGCGTCGATGTGCCCCACGCAACCGACCGCGACTCAATCCGTTCACACATCTCTGGAGAACCGTGGCTGTCAAGATCCGCCTTAAGCGCATGGGCAAGATCCGTGCACCGTACTACCGCATCGTCGTCGCCGACTCGCGCACCAAGCGCGATGGTCGCGTGATCGAGGAGATCGGCAAGTACCACCCCACCGAGGAGCCCTCGTTCATCGAGGTCGACTCGGAGCGCGCGCAGTACTGGCTGGGTGTCGGCGCGCAGCCGAGCCCGCAGGTCCTCGCGATCCTGAAGCTCACCGGCGACTGGGGCACCTTCAAGGGCGAGAAGGGTGCCAAGAGCACCGTCAAGACCGCCGAGCCGAAGGCCGCTTTCGTCATGGACGAGAAGAAGAAGCCGGTGCTGAAGCCCAAGGCCGAGAAGCCGGCCGAGAAGCCCGCGCCGGCCGCCGAGGCCGCTGCTGAAGTCGACGAGACCGTCGAGGCCCCCGCTGCCGAGGAGGCCGCTGAGGCCGGCGTCGAGGCTCCCGCCGAGGAGGCCGCTGCCGAGGCCGCTGCTGACGACGCCGAGGCCGAGAAGGCCTGACCCCCGTGCTCGCTGACACGCTCGAACATCTCGTCAAGGGGATCGTCGATCACCCTGACGATGTCGCCGTCGTCGCGCAGAGCTCCGCTCGCGGCGAGGTCCTCGAGGTGCGCGTGCACCCCGAGGACCTCGGCCGCGTGATCGGCCGCGGCGGTCGCACCGCCAAGGCCCTCCGCACCATCATCACCGCGCTGGCCGATGGCCGCCGCGTGCGCGTCGACGTCGTCGACACCGATCTCGACGACTCCCGTCAGCAGTGAGCGCGGCCCCTGCCCAGTTGCGGGTCGGGCGCCTGCTGAAGGCGCACGGTCTCAAGGGCGCCCTCAAGGTCGAGCTGTACACCGATGATCCTGATCGCCGCTTCGTGCCGGGTGCCGTGTTCACCCTGCAGGTGCCGACCGAGTCGATCTGGCACGGCAAGACCCTGACGCTCACCGAGCTGCGCTGGTACAACGGGCAGCCGGTCGCTTTCTTCGAGGGTGTCGCCGACCGCACCGCGGCCGAGAGCCTCGTCAAGGCCATCCTCTGGATCGACCAGCCGACCGATGAGCCGGCGGAGCCCGACGCCTGGTACGACTTCCAGCTGGTCGGCCTCCGCGCCCTCCGCGACGGGGTCGAGGTCGGCACGGTCGCGCGCGTCGACCATCTGCCGGCACAGGACCTGCTGGCGATCCGCACCCCTGAGCGCGAGGTGCTTGTGCCCTTCGTCAGCGCCATCGTGCCGCTCGTCGACATCGCCGCGGGCACCATCACCCTGACGCCCCCCGCGGGCCTCTTCGAGGACCTCGCCGACGACGAGCCGGTGCCGGATGCGCACGCCGTCGGTCCCGTCGACGACACCCCCTCTGCCTAGACTGCAGAGCGTGCGCCTCGACATCGTCACGATCTTCCCCGCCTTCTTCGGGGTGCTCGACGTGTCGCTGCTCGGCAAGGCCCGCGCGAGCGGCCTCATCGAGGTCGGGGTGCACGACCTGCGCGACTTCACGCACGACCGGCATCGCACGGTCGACGACACCCCCTACGGGGGCGGTGCGGGCATGGTCATGAAGCCCGAGCCGTGGGGCGAGGCGCTCGACAGCGTCGTCACCCCGAGCAGCGTGCTGATTGTGCCGAGCCCGGCCGGGCATCCGTTCACGCAGGCGACCGCCCGCGAGCTCGCCACCCGTGAGCACCTCGTCTTCGCCTGCGGTCGCTACGAGGGAATCGACCAGCGCGTCGTCGAGCACTACTCTGAGCGCACGGAGGTTCGCCAGCTCAGCGTCGGCGACTACGTGCTCAACGGCGGGGAGGTGGCGACGATGGCGATGATCGAGGCGATCGGGCGCCTGGTTCCGGGCGTGGTCGGCAACCCCGAGAGCCTGACCGAGGAGAGCCACGAGGACGGCCTGCTCGAGTACCCCAGCTACACCAAGCCGCCCGTGTGGCGCGATCTCGCGGTGCCCGAGGTGCTGCTGAGCGGCAACCATGGCGCGATCGCCGCCTGGCGGCACGAGCAGCAGCTCGCCCGCACGCGCGCCGTGCGCCCCGATCTGCTGGGCACCGCCGACAGCATCGAGGAGCGATGACCGCGGGGGAGCGGATGTGGCTCTGGTCGCAGCCGCTCGTCGCCGCGCTCGCCGCGCTCGCCGGTGCGGGAGCCTGGTACCTGCAGCTGACGAACAACGTGAGCCCGCTGCCGACCCTCCAGGCACTCATCACCGGCTCGTTCGTGCTGCCGGGGCTCGCGCTGTCGCTGATCATCAACCACGTCGCGGTGATGCTCCGCCGCCCGCCGCAGCTGACGGTCGGCGAGAAGCTGCTGCTCATCGTGGAGTACGTGCTCGTGATCGCGATCATCGCCATCTCGCCGAGCCCCGACCTGCTCTTCCTCGGCTACCTGCTGTGGCCGCTCCTCATCGGTGTGGCCGCCACGGCCTTCGCGACGATGGTCTCCACGACGATCCGCTCACGCCGCCCGACGGCGGAGCACGTCGAGCCCGACGGGGCGTCGCGCGAACCCTCGTCCGTTCGCTGAGCGGGCTCAGTCTCGCGCGGTCAGCACGATCGGGCCGTCGGCCGTGATCGCGACGGTGTGCTCGGCGTGGGCCGCGCGGGTGCCGGTGCGGCTCTTCAGCGTCCAACCGTCGGCATCGGTGTAGATCTCGTCGGTGTCGGGGATGAACCACGGCTCGATCGCGAGCACGAGACCCGCCTTGAGCTTGAGGCCCCGCCCGCGCCGGCCGTCGTTCGGCACGTGCGGGTCGCCGTGCATGGTGCGCCCGACCCCGTGCCCGCCGAAGTCGAGGTTGACCGGGTAGCCGGCACCCTCGGCCACGTCGCCGATCGCGGCGGAGATGTCGCCCATCCGGTTGCCGACCCGGGCGGCCTGGATGCCCGCCGCGAGCGCCCGCTCGGTCGTCTCGATCAGCGCGAGGTCCTCGGGCCGCGGCGTGCCGACCACGATCGTGACGGCCGAGTCGCAGACCCAGCCGTTGACCGAGGCCGCGAAATCGAGCGACAGCACGTCGCCGTCGCGCAGCCGGTAGTCGTGGGGCAGGCCGTGCAGCGCGGCGTCGTTGACCGAGGTGCAGATGACCTTGCCGAACGGCGACCCGCCGAACGACGGGTGGTAGTCGATGTAGCAGCTCTCCGCACCCTCGGCCCGGATCATCTCGTGCGCGAGCGCATCGAGGTCGAGCAGGTTGACCCCCACATCGGCCGCGGCGCTCGTCGCGCTGAGCACGCTCGCGACGAACCGGCCCGCCGGTCGCATCTGGTCGATCTCGGCGGGCGTACGGAGCTCGATCATCTAGGTCCTCGGCAGGGGGATGTGAGTGCGGAGGTAGGTGCCGCACAACTCGCGGGTCGCTTCGATGAAGCGCGCATCCCCATTCTTGTCCAGCTGGAAGGCCCGGGTGAGCAGGCCGCTCGCGATCTCGATCGCCACCTCGAGGTGGAAGACCAGCTCGTCGTCGGGCTGGAAGCCGTAGGTGCGGCCGACCTGCTCCGCGAAGGCGCGGGCGAGCATCGCGTTGTTGCTCAGCTCCGGGCTGAGGAACCGCTGGTCGATCACATCGCCGAACCGCAGGGCCCGGAAGCCGGGCTCGTTGCGGGTCATCTCGATGAAGGCGTCGAGGGTCGAGTCGAACGACGACCACGGCTCCGGCGGCGAGTTCTCCACGCCCTCCCAGACCCGCTCGAGGTACCGCTCCATGTTGCGGGCGGCGAGCGCGCGCAGCAGCGACTGGATGTTCGGGAAGTAGCGGTACACGACCCCCACCGAGGAGCGCGAGCGCTTGGCCACGGCACTGGTGGTCACGCCGTCGATCCCGGTGTCGTCGATGAGCGCCGCAGCGGCATCCAGCAGCAGCGTGATGCGCTCTGCGCTGCGCTGCTGCACCGGCTCGGTGCGCATGATGACCTTGTCGGTAGCAAGGACCGGCGATGAGTTCATAGTGTGATGCACCCCCTCGAGTCATCCCCCGATGACCCGGCTCGTTCTCTCCATCGTGCCACTGATTGGGTGAGCGGCGCACACTATGGCATCATTTCTCTTTGTGCCTCGGCGCGCCTCTGCCACAGGGGAGCCGTGATTCTGCGGGGCGCACGTGAATCTGATGAATATCCCCAGAGCCGCGATCGACCTGTGGCGGTCGCAGAGAGCGAATGACCATGCACATCCTCGATCACGTCGACGCCGCTTCGCTGCGCACTGACATCCCCGAGTTCCGCCCCGGCGACACCGTCAAGGTGCACGTGAACATCATCGAGGGCAACCGCTCCCGTATCCAGGTCTTCCAGGGCGTCGTCATCGGCCGCTCCAACGAGGGCATCCGCGAGACCTTCACGGTGCGCAAGGTCAGCTTCCAGGTCGGCGTCGAGCGCACCTTCCCGGTGCACTCCCCGGTCATCGACCACATCGAGGTCGTCACCCGCGGCGACGTCCGCCGCGCCAAGCTCTACTACCTGCGCAACCTGCGCGGCAAGAAGGCGAAGATCAAGGAGAAGCGCGAGAGCTGAGCTCCCGCTCCCCATGCTGTGCGAGGGCCCCGTCGACCTGTCGGCGGGGCCCTCGGCCGTCCTCGCCCCGCGCGCCCCTAGACTGAGAGCGAGCACGGGGGAGTCATGACAGAGCAGACCGCGACCGCCGAGGGCGGAGCACACACCGCGCGTCGGTCGTCCCGTCGATCCGCCGGGCGCGGCGTGCTCCTGTTCGTGCGCGACGTCGTCGTGATCGTGGCTGCCGCTCTCGTCATCTCCTTCCTGATCAAGACCTTCCTGATCCGGTCGTTCTACATCCCCTCCGAATCGATGGAGGCGACGCTCCTGGTGAACGACCGCATCATCGTGAACCAGCTCGTCCCCGAGGTCGTGCCGCTCGAGCGCGGCGATGTCGTCGTGTTCCGCGACCCGGGAGGGTGGCTGACGGCCGTGCCGCAGGCTCCTCGAACGCCGCTCGAGGAGGCGGTCGACGGGGTGCTGACGTTCGTCGGTCTCAGCGCCTCCGACAGCGACGAGCACCTGATCAAGCGCATCATCGGCCTTCCGGGCGACCGCATCACGTGCTGCAACGACCTCGGCCAGCTGAGCATCAACGGCGTTCCGATCGACGAGCCCTATGTCACGCTTCCGCCCGACCGGGTCGCGGTCAGCGGTCAGGACTTCCAGGAGGACGTGCCCGAGGGCACGCTGTGGGTGATGGGCGACAACCGGTACGACTCCTCCGACTCGCGCATCAACGGCGTCGTGCCGATCGCCGATGTCGTCGGCCGGGCGGTCGTCATCAGCTGGCCCATCGACCGCTGGCAGTGGATCGACAACTATCCGCTGGTGTTCGACGGCGTCGAGCGCGCCGAGTGAGGCTTCGGGCGTGACGGCCGCGCCGACGCTCGAGGTCGAGGGCGCTCTGCTCGCCGACGGAGCTCCCGCCGTCATCGGCATCGACGAGGTCGGTCGCGGTGCGATCGCAGGAATCGTCGCGGTGGGCGCGTGCGCGCTGCTGTCGGTGGCGGATGCTCCCCCCGAGCGCCTGCGCGACAGCAAGCTGCTCAGCCCCGCGCGCCGAGCCGAGGTCGAGCCGCAGGTGCGGGTCTGGGCGGCGGCGGTGGCGGTGGGGGAGGCGGAGCCGGCCGAGATCGACGACCTCGGCATCGTCGCCGCCCTCGGCCTCGCCGGGCGGCGCGCGCTCATCGCCCTGCACGAGGCCGGGGTGCCGGTCGCGGGCGCGACGGTTCTGCTCGACGGCAGCCACGATTGGCTGACGCCCGCGCTCAGCCTGCCGCCGCGCGTCGTCACTCGGGTGAAGGCCGACCGTGACTGCGCGAGCGTGGCGGGAGCATCCGTCGTCGCGAAGCAGCATCGCGACGCGCTCATGGTGGCCGACCATGACCGGTGGCCGCAGTACGGCTGGGCCGGCAACAAGGGCTACGGCAGCGCCGAGCATCTCGCGGCGGTGGCCGCGCACGGCGCCTCGCCGCGTCACCGGGTCACCTGGCTGCGGGGCCCGACCCTGCTCGACGGTCTAGACTCGTGAGGCCATGGACGACGAGGATTTCGACGATTACGACCGCGAGGTCGAGCTCGCCCTGTACCGCGAGTACCGCGATGTCGTGTCGCAGTTCCAGTACGTGGTCGAGACCGAGCGCCGCTTCTACCTCGCGAACGAGGTCGAGCAGGTCGTGCGCGACATGGGTGGCGACTTCTACTTCGAGCTGACTCTCACCGATGTCTGGGTGTGGGACGTCTACCGCGCCGACCGCTTCGTGAAGAGCGTGAAGGTGCTGACCTTCAAGGACGTCAACGTCGAGGAGCTCGGGAAGAAGGAGCTCAAGCTGCCCAAGGAACTCGCGCTCGACGAGTAGCGGCCGCTGGCAGCGTCCCGTCCCGCTCCCGAGATTCGTCATACGTTAGAAACAATCTCGGGTTAGCATTCGGTGACTGCGCCGACCCGATGGCGCCCCGGCTCGAGGCTGATAACCATGGCGGCTCCCCTCTCCCCGATCCGGCGTGCGGTCATCGCGCTTCTCGTCGTCGTGCTCGGACTCTCCGGCGCCGTGGTCGTCACCTCGACCGCGCAGGCGGCCGTGAGCGCGCCGATCCTGTCGATGGGCTCGCTCATCGGCAACACCACGAACTTCACGACGGCGAACGTGTTCGTGGAGGACGGTGTCGATATGGAGGTATCGGTCTGGTACCTCGAGCCCGGCATCAGCGATCCCGCCGAGCGCCAGTTGTTCTGCACGATCACCGTCGCGGCGGCCGGTCCGGCCGGAGGAAACTGCGGCGGGACGGTGCCGGCCGGAGAACTCGGGGTCTACACGTTCTTCGCGACGGCCGATGACGGCACGGGGGAGAGCCCGGCGAGCCCGCTGAGCACGTTCCGGTACGGCGAGTCCGCCAGCAGCGTGCCCCTGGTGGTGGATGGCCCGCTCGGGAGCGGCGGATCGCTCACGCTCGACTCGCCGACCGTGGAGATCAGCGGCACGGCACCCGCGATGAGCCGGGTCGAGGTGCGGGCGACCTCGGTCGATCCGGTGACCTTCGCCATCATCTGCGCTGTCGATCCGGTACCGGTCTCGGGAGAGTTCTCCTGCTCCTCCGCGCTGCCGCTGCCCACCTATGGGCAGTGGACGGTGACGGCCACTGCCCGCGACGTGACCTTCGCGTTCGCGGCGGACCCGCCGAACTACCCGTACACGGTCGTGATCGCCCCGCCGGAGCCCCTCGTCACGGCGGGTGTCACGGCCGAGACCCTGACGGCCACGGTCGAGGGCGGGCCCGGTTCCGATGTCGGCGCCGAACTGCTGCTCAACGGATTCGGCACGCCGACGAGCGCGGGGTTCTGCCCGGCCGCGTGGACCGGGAGCCCGCTGACGCCCCCGACCGACGGCCCGACCGTCGTCTGCTCGTTCCCGGGCCTGCCGGCGGGCATCCACATCCTGGAGTCCGCGCACTTCCTCAACGCGACCGCGACGCTCGGCCGCGAGGACGCGATCTACGTTCCGGCGACGCCCACCCTCACGGTCGAGCCCGTACCGGGCGGGGCGATATTCCGCGGCACGGTGGACCCGCTCGCCGACCGGCTCGCCGTCGCCAGCGCGCGGCTCGACGCGCTCGAGGTCGTGGTCCGGGATGCGGCGGACCAGGTCGTCTGCGTGGCCGATGCTGACCTGTCCTCCGGCGCCTGGGAGTGCGGTGCGGAACTCGAGTCGGGGGCGGACAGCTTCTCCGCCGAAGCGCGGGCGGTCGGTTTCGGCTTCAACCCGGACGGGTTCGGGGAGGTCGACGGCTACATCGGCGGCACCTCGTCGGCGACGGCCTCCGTGGCGACGAGCATCCCTGCCGCGACGGGTGTGGCGATGCCGGACGTGAGCTACGGGCTGGGCGCCGCATCGATCGAGGTCAACGCCGTGGGGCTGCCGAACAGCGCGATCCAGCTCGACCTCTTCCGGGTCGAGGTTCCGCCGGGTGACGAGTACCAGTACGGCGGGTCCGTGGGCGGCTGCGGGCTGCCCTCGGAGGACGTCGGCGAGGGTGGGCCGATCGGCGGCATCCCGCCCACGAGCCCCTCCGTGGTCGAGGGCTGCGCCTTCACGGGCCTGGAGCCCGGCATCTGGAACATCTACGGCCTGCAGTACTACTACTTCGACAGCAGCGGGTACATCGACCACTACGTGATGATCCCCGAGGCGCCCTCGCTGGCGGCGATCGCGACCGGGCCGGGTCAGGTCGTCGCGAGCGGAACGGGGGAGGCGGGATACCGCGTGCAGGTGCGCCAGCTCGGCGGGGCGGCCACGTGCGCCACCACCGTCACGACCGGCGGCACCTGGAGCTGCACGGTGAACGGCCTCGTGGGCGACGTCCTCCTGCGCGCGCAGCAGCAGTCGCAGGGCTTCGTCGCCACCCCGCCCGCGGCGTTCGGGGAGCTGGAGTCGTACGACGGGTTCTCGGCCTGGACGGCTCCCGTGGCAGTGACGGTGTCCGGGCTGCCCACTGCCGGTCCCGGACCGCTGGCCTGGACCCTCGAGGGATACGACGGCGGACCGCTCACCCCGGGGCAGCAGCTCTCGCTGCGCGCCAGCGGCCTCCCCGTCGGCACGGACATCGTGATCGAGATCCGCTCCACTCCGCAGGTGCTCGGCACCGCCGTGGCCGACGCTCTCGGCGAGTTCGCTCTCGATGTGACGGTTCCCGAGGACCTCCCGCCGGGCGAGCACACGCTGGTCGGCATCGCCACGCCGCCCGGCGGCGTCGCCTCCGTGATCGAGATCCCGGTGACGGTCGTCGCCCTCGAGACGGCCGATGACGGGTCCGGGTCCGGGGCTCCGGGCGACGAGGAGCCCGTCGCGGCTCGGGATGGCGCCGGGACCACCGCGGGCGACCGCTCCGACCCGGCGGCGCCCTCGGCCATCACCTCGAGCATCCCGACGCTGCAGCGGCTGTTCGACGACCCGTGGGTCGTCGCGGCGGGCGGGGGTCTCGCCCTGGCACTCCTGCTGCTCGTGGCCTTCCCCGCCGAGCTGCTCAACAGCACGCTGTCATCGAACACGGGCCGTCTCGGGCGCTGGTTCGTCGCGATCGAGCGCCGCGCCGAGCGCGCGACCGAGTGGTTCACCCGCGTCTCGCGCACCCGCGCGCTGGCCGCGGCGGTGCTCGTCGGTCTCACCTCGCTGATCTTCGGCTTCGTCGACCCCGAGTACGGGTTCGACCCGGTCTCGGTGCGCATGACCGTGTCGCTCGCCATCGGCCTCTTCCTCATCACCTACGTCGCGGCGTGGATCAGCGGGGCGATCGTGCGCCGCGCCTGGGGTGTGGAGACCGAGGTCACCCTGCAGCCGGTCGCCCTGCTCTTCGCGGTCGTCGGCGTGGTCATCGCTCGCATCCTGGAGTTCTCGCCCGGGTTCCTCATCGGTCTCGTGATCGGCCTCGATCTGCTGAGCCGGGTCGACGCCGCGGTGCGGGCGCGCGTCGTCGTGCTCAGCACGAGCGTGACGGTCGGCATCGCGGTGGCCGCCTGGCTCGGGTTCTCGGCGCTGACCGCGCTGTCGACCGGAACGCCGGGCTTGGTCGAGCTCCTGATCAGCGACGCGCTGGTGGCGACGACCGCCGAGGGCCTGACGGCGGCGATCGCCTCGCTGCTGCCGCTCGGCTTCCTCGCCGGGCACGAGGTGTTCCGGCACTCCAAGCCGCTGTGGGCGGGCACGTTCATCGTGGTCGCGACGCTGTTCGCGCTCATCGTGCTGCCGACCGCGGCTGGTGAGACGGCGGCCGTCGAGGACATGGCGTTCTGGATGCTCGTCATGGCGATCTTCGCCGCCGTCACTCTCACGCTGTGGGCGCTGCTGCAGTTCACCGGCACGCGGTCGGGCGAGAGCGACGATGACGTGGTCGACCATGAGGCCGCGGCGGCATCGACCCGCCGCTAGCTGACCGGGCCGCGCGGTGCTGACCGTGCGGCCCGGGATGCTCGCACCGCGCCTCCCGCGCGTCCTCCCCAGCGCGTCCGCGCGTCGCGGGGCCGCACCGCTCTCGCCCGCACCGCCGGCCAGGGCCGCGCCCTGCCCCATGCTCTCCTGCGGGAGGCGACATGGCACGGAAGGACGACCTCGGCCGAGCCGGGGAGCAGGTGGCGGTCGATCATCTGACCGCGATCGGCTGGCAGATCATCGACCGCAACTGGCGCTGCCGGCAGGGTGAGCTCGACATCGTCGCCCGCGACGGCGCGACGACGGTCGTGGTCGAGGTCAAGACGCGGTCGAGCGTCGACTTCGGCCACCCCCTCGACGCGATCACGCCGCGCAAGCTGGCGCGGCTGCGACGGCTGGCAGGGGAGTGGTCGGCCGCCCACCCCGAGTCCCGTCGGCTGCGGCTCGATGTCATCGGCGTCGTCGCCGGGCGCGAGGGCACCTCGCTGGATCACCTGCGGGGTGTCGGCTGATGGCCGTCGCCCGCACCCTCGCGATCGCCCTGCACGGCATCGACGGGGCACTCGTCGAGATCGAAGCCGACCTCGCCAACGGGCTGCCCGCTTTCACCATCATCGGGCTGCCCGACGCCGCGCTCGGCGAGGCGAAAGACCGGGTGCGATCCGCCGCCGTCAACTCCGGCTGCGATCTGCCCGCGCGCAAGGTGACGGTCAACCTCTCGCCGGCGTCCCTGCCCAAGCACGGCTCCGGCTTCGACCTCGGCATCGCGGTCGCTGCCCTGGCCACGACCGGCATTGTCGACGGTGAGGCGATCGACCGGGTGGTGCATGTCGGCGAGCTGTCGCTCGACGGTCGGCTGCGTCCGGTCGCGGGCGTGCTGCCGACGGTGCTCGCCGCCCGGCGCGCGGGTGCCGCCGCCGTGGTCGTGCCGAGCGGCAACGCCGACGAGGCGCGGCTCGTGCCGGGCATCCGGATCATCGCGGCGGCGTCGCTGCGCGACGTCCTGATCGGCCACGGAGCAGGCCTCGATCCGGTGCCCGTCGAGGCGCTGGAGCCCGCGGCGGTCGCGCCGCATCCGGCGGAGTCCGGTGATCTCTCCGACATCGTCGGCCATCCCGAGGCGGTCGATGCGCTGCAGGTCGCCGCGGCCGGCGGTCATCACCTGCTCATGCTCGGCCCGCCGGGTGCCGGCAAGACGCTGCTCGCCAGTCGGCTGCCCGGGCTGCTGCCCGACCTCGATCCCGATGCCGCCGTGGAGGTCAGCTCGGTCCGATCGCTCGCGGGCCTGCCGATCGGCCGCAGCCTGCACACCCGTCCGCCGCTCGAGGCTCCCCACCACAGCGCGACCATGGCCGCGCTCGTCGGGGGCGGCAGCGGTCTCGTGCGGCCCGGAGCCATCTCGCGGGCGAGCCACGGGGTGCTCTTCCTCGATGAGGCGCCCGAGTTCTCGGCCAGCGTGCTGGATGCTCTCCGGCAGCCGCTGGAGACGGGCGAGATCACCATCCACCGCGCGCGGGCGGTCGCGCGATTCCCCGCGCGGTTCCAGCTCGTCCTCGCGGCCAACCCGTGCCCGTGCGGGCAGGGCGGGGGCGACGACTGCACCTGCACCTCGCTCATGCGCCGCCGCTATCTCGGGCGGCTCTCCGGGCCGCTGCTCGACCGCATCGACCTCCATCTGACGGTCCGTCGGGTCGGCGCCGCCCAGCTGACCGAGAGCGCGCCGTCCGCGATGACGACGGCGCGGGCGCGGCAGCGGGTCATCGCCGCTCGTGCCCGAGCCGCCGCGCGGTGGGGTCAAGAAGGGTATCCGGTCAACGCCCTGGTGCCCGGCACCCTGCTGCGCTCCGAGCGATGGCGCCTGCCGGCCGCCGATCGGGCAGCGCTCGATCGGGCGCTCGAGCGCGGAGCGCTCACCATGCGCGGCTACGACCGCGTCATGCGGGTCGCCTGGACGGTGGCGGATCTCGAGGGCGACGACCGCCCGGGCGCGGACCACGTCGGTCGTGCCCTCTACCTGCGGAAGGGAATCTGATGGGGTTGTGGACGATCGACGATGACCGGCTCCGGGCCGCACTGCTGGCGGTGCGCCCCGGCGACGCTGCTCTCCACGGCGAGGAGGATGCTGAGCATCTCGCCGAGCTCGTCGCACGGGTCGTGTGGAGCGTGCTCATCGAGCCCGGCGACCGTGTCGCGGGGCTGCTCATCGAGCGGCTCGGTGCTGTCGAGCCCGCGCGGGTGGTGCTCGACGGCGGCAGCGGCGCCGTCCTCGCCGCTCGGCTGCCCGGCGAGCTCGGCGCCGAGGAGCTCGAGGCCGCCCTCGCCCGGTGGCGCCCGCGAGCCCGCTGGGCGGACATCCTGCGCGCCCTGGAGGGTGCCGCCCGCTGCGGCGCGCAGCTCATCGTGCCGGGCGACCCGCCCTGGCCCGACGCGTTCCTCGCGCTCACCGACAGCCCGCCGGTGCTGCTGTGGGCGCGCGGCGATGCGAGCCTGCTGCGTCGCCCGTCGATCGCCGTCGTGGGGGCCCGCGCCGCGACGGGCTACGGCGAGCACGTCGCCATGGAGCTCGCCGCCGGGCTCGCGGCGCGCGACGCGGTCGTCGTCTCGGGCGGCGCCTACGGCATCGACGGCATGGCCCACCGCGCCACCCTCGCCAGCGGCGGTGCCACCGTCGCGGTGCTCGCTGGAGGGCTCGACCGCCTCTACCCGAGCGGCCACGAGGCACTGCTCACCCGCATCGCCGAGCAGGGCCTGCTCCTCTCCGAGGCGCCCTGCGGCTCCGCGCCGACGAAGTGGCGCTTCCTGCAGCGCAACCGGCTGATCGCGGCGCTCGCCGACGCCACCGTCGTGATCGAGGCCGGTCGCCGGTCGGGCGCGCTCAGCACCGCCGGCCACGCCCTCGGCATGGGGCGTCCCGTCGGGCTGGTCCCCGGACCGATCACCAGCGCGGCCAGTGCGGGGTGCCATCACTTCCTTCGCGCCTTCGAGACGACCCTCATCACCAGCGCCGCCGATGTCATGCGCCTCGCCTACGGCGATGACGGCGTACTGCCCCTCGACGAGGCCGGAGAGGAGTCGACCCGGCCCACGGGCCAGAGCGCCCTGCACACGCGCGTGCTCGACGCTCTGCGGCCGCGGCGCGGCATGGGCGTGGAGGAGATCGCCCGCGCGGTCGGCGAGAGCCCGGCGACCATCCGGGGCGCGCTCGGGTCGCTCGAGCTCGACGAGCGGGTGCAGCTCGGTCACGACGGCCTGTGGCGGCGGGCGGGGAGTCGCGCGAGCGAGCGCTCCGCATCCTGATAGCGGTTCACCGTCGGCGGGTACCCTGTCGCCATGACGCAGATGGGACAGTACCCGCCGGCCAGCCACGTGATCGCGCACATCTCCGACACGCACCTGCTGGGGGAGGGGCGGGCGCTCTATGGCACGGTGCCCGTCGAGGAGCGCCTGGCCGCGGCTCTGCGCCGTCTCGAGGCCGGGCCGGTCCGGCCCGATGCGTTCGTCTTCACGGGCGACCTCACTGACCTGGGTGAGCCCGATGCATACCGCCGGCTCCGCGCGGCAGTCGAACCCGTCGTGCAGCGCATGGGCGCTGAGCTGATCTGGGTCATGGGCAACCACGACGAGCGCGCACCGTACGCCTCGCTGCTGTTCGACGAGCCCGAGACCGACGCCCCGCAAGACCGGGTGCACGACATCCGCGGCCTCCGCGTGATCTCGCTCGACACGACCGTGCCCGGCTACCACCACGGCGAGCTCAGCAGGGCTCAGCTCGACTGGCTCGCCGGGGTGCTCGCCGAGCCCGTGCCGCACGGCACGGTGCTCGCCCTGCACCACCCGCCCGTGCCGACGCCGCTCGAGGTGATGGCCGTGCTCGAGCTGCACGACCAGCCGGCGCTCGCCGAGGTGCTGCGCGGCACCGATGTGCGGGTGATCCTCGGCGGCCACCTCCACTACTCGACGCACAGCACCTTCGCGGGCATCCCCGTCTCGGTCGCCGCCGCCACCTGCTACACCCTCGATCTGGGCGCCGACGCCGAGCGTCTGCTGAGCGGCGTCGATGGCGGTCAGTCGTTCGACTTCGTGCACGTCTACGACGACCAGGTCGTCAGCTCGACGATCCCGGCGGCCAGCTTCCCCGAGGTCACCGGTTTCTCTGTCGAGTACCGGCCCATGATCGAGGCGATGCCGGCGGATGTCCGCCACGAGCAGCTCTCGAGCAAGGCGTCGCCGCTCAACCTCAACGAGGCCGCGGCGAGCGAGGTCTAGCCCGCGCGCCCCTCCGGCGACGGGCTCCCCGCCCCCTCGGGCCGTTTCCAGGAGCGCACCCGGTCGGTGTCGCCCGCGTGCCCGCGGTACGCCTCGACCACCGTGCCGAGGTAGCGCACGATGATCTCCTGCTCCTCCGGCGGGAACGCGCGGATCGCCTGGTCGACCGCCGTCACCATCGGCACGATGCGCTGCATCGCCCGCCCGACGGAGGCCGGTGCGGGCACCACCAGCGTGCCGCGCCGATCCTCCGGGTTCGGCGCGCGATGCGCGTGCCCGGAGGCCTCGAGCCGATCGATCACGGTCGTCACCGCGGCCGTCGAGAGCTCGAGCCGTTCGGCCAGAGCGGTCGGGCTGAGCGGCCCCGAAGCGATCAGGTGCTCCATGGCGGAGAGGTCGGTCGCGTTGATGGCGAGCTCGCCCGCGAGAGCCCGCTCGAAGTCGTCGGTCACGTCGATCAGCTCGCGCAGGAGGAGCGTTGCGGCATGCGCGTCCCCGAAGCTGGGAGTCTGCTGGGCCGATTCGCGCACGGATCGAGTCTACCGCTACTTTGTTCGATGGTCGAATGATTCGACCATCTGACGATTGTGTCCTGCATCCCGATCACCCGCAGAGGAGCCCCGTGAACGGGATCACGCGTTTCATCACTGCCGCCCGAACGTCCTGGATCGTCCTCGTCGTCGGCATCGCCGCGACCGCCGGTCTGTTCGTCGCCGCCGGCTACCAGTCCGCCGACTCCGCTCCGCCGGTCGGCCTGCCCGATTCCGCGGAGTCGGTGCAGGCCTCCGAGCTCGCCGAGCAGTTCGCCGACGAGGGCGCCACGAGCGCCTTCCTGATCTTCGGACGCGAGAGCGGCGAGCTGACCGACGACGACATCGCGGCGATCACCGAGCGCACCGTCGAACTGGCCGACCTGTCGCTCGAGGGCTTCGTTCCGCCGCCCACCGTCTCGGAGGACGGGACGACCGCCCTCGTCGTTCTGCCGCTCGAGGTCGAGGACCTCGTGTCGGTGCAGGCCGAGCGCGCCGATGAGATCCGGGCCATCGCGGCCGATGGGCTGCCCGACGGCGTGCAGGTGTGGTTCACCGGCGCCGAGGGCTTCGCGGTCGACTTCGCGGCCGTGTTCGAAGGCGCGAACTTCCTGCTCCTGGGCATCACAGCGCTCGTCGTGGCGCTGCTGCTGATCATCACCTACCGCAGCCCGATCCTCTGGATCGTCCCGCTCGCCGTCGTCGGCATCGCCGACTTCATCGCGGGCATCGTCGCGCGCCTCGTGGCCGACGCGGCCGGCATCACCGTCGACGGCTCGGTGACGGGCATCCTCTCGGTGCTCGTGTTCGGTGCCGGAACCAACTACGCCCTGCTGCTCATCGCGCGCTACCGCGACGAGCTGCGGCTGAATCTCGACCGCCGCGTCGCGATGGCCATCGCCCTGCGCGGCGCGGGCCCCGCGATCATCGCGAGCGGCTCGACCGTCGCGCTGGCGCTGGCGACCCTGCTGTTCGGCGAGCTCTCGGGCAACCGCTCGCTCGGCCTCGCCGGTGCCGTCGGCATCGTGGTCGCGATGGCCTACGCGCTGCTCGTGCTGCCCGCCGCGCTCGTCGTGTTCGGCCGCTGGCTGTTCTGGCCGCTCGTCCCCCGCTACGGCTCGGCCGACAAGGTGTCGCGCAGCCCCTGGGGCAAGCTCGGCCGCGCGGTCAGCAAGCGCCCGGTCGTCGTCGCGATCGCGGGCTTCGTGGTGCTCGGCGCCATGGCATCCGGTCTGGCCACGGTGAACGTCGGTCTCTCGCAGAACGACCGCTTCATCGTCAAGCCCGAGGCCGTGATCGGACAGGAGCGCCTCGCCGCGGCCTTCTCGGCCGGCAGCTCGGCACCGGCGACCGTCATCGCCTCGGCTGACACGGCAGAGGAGGTCCTCGAGGGCATCCTCGAGATCGACGGCGTCTCCGAGGCGACCATCGCCGCGCAGAACGACGACATCGCGAGCATCAGCGTGATCCTCGATGCCGACCCCGAGAGCGAGGAGGCCTTCGCGCTGATCCGCGACCTGCGGCTCGCGCTCGACGACCTCGGCGACGGGCAGGCGCTCGTCGGCGGCAACGACGCGGCGGCGCTCGACCAGCGCGACGCCCAGGCGCGCGACCAGAACCTGGTCATCCCGCTCGTGCTCGTGCTCGTGCTGCTCGTCCTGATCGTGCTGCTCCGCGCCCTCCTGGCGCCGCTGCTGCTGCTTATCGCCGTGGTCGCGAGCTTCTTCAGCGCCGTCGGCATCGGCTCGGTGCTGTTCACGACCGTCTTCGGGTTCCCGGGCATCGACACCACGGTGCTGCTGTTCAGCTTCATCTTCCTGGTGGCGCTGGGTGTCGACTACTCGATCTTCCTGGTGACCCGGGCGAAGGAGGAGGTGCCCACGCTCGGCACCTCGGAGGGCATGATCCGCGCCCTCGCGGCGACCGGTGGCGTCATCACCAGCGCGGGCATCCTGCTCGCGGCGGTCTTCGCGGTGCTCGGCGTGCTGCCGCTCATCGCCCTGACCCAGGTCGGCGTGATCGTCTGCATCGGTGTGCTCATCGACACCCTGCTCGTGCGCACGGTCATCGTGCCGGCGCTCACCTTCATCGCGAAGGACCGCTTCTGGTGGCCGCGTCGTCCCGAGCTGACGGATGCGGAGGCCGCCGCCCGCGGCGCCAACGGGCAGGCCGAGCGCATGCCCGACGCCCCGGCCGAGGAACGGTCGGCGGCGGACACCCGCGAGGCGACGCCCGTCGGGTAGTCCGAGGGCGCATGCTGGAGGGGTGCAGCTGGCCGACTCCGCTCTGAGCGCAGCGGCCGCCGAGTACCGGCGGTCGCTGCAGCTCGAGCGCGGCGCGAGCCCGCACACCCTGCGCGCATATGCCGGAGACCTGGCATCGCTCGCCTCGTTCATCGAGCAGCGGGGAGCCGAGCCCGACCCGTCGCTGATCGACCTGGAACTGCTGCGCGAGTGGGTGTGGAGCCTCACCGACGCCGGGCTCGCGCCCGCATCCCTCGCGCGACGGGTCTCGACTGTGCGCGGATTCACCGCGTGGCTCGCCCGAACCGGCCGCGCGCCCGCGGACGCCGGAGCGCGTTTGCGCGCCCCCCGACCCGACCGCCACCTGCCGCGGGTGCTGACGCGGGTGCAGGTCGACGCCCTGCTCGAGGGCCTGGCCGCCCGCGCCGCGACCGCCGACCCCGTGGCTGTGCGCGACCTGGCCATCGTCGAGCTGCTGTACGCCAGCGCCCTGCGCGTGAGCGAGCTGGTCGGCCTCGACCTCAGCGGCCTCGACGCCGAGCGCCGCGTCGTGCGGGTGCTCGGCAAGGGAGCGAAGGAGCGCGTCGTGCCGTACGGCGTGCCCGCGGCTCGGGCGATCGACGACTACCTGCGGCGGGGGCGGCCGGCGCTGCTCGGCGATTCGCCGACTCCCGCACTGTTCCTCGGAGCGCGCGGCGGTCGCCTCTCGACGCGGGCGGTGTACGGCGTGGTCGCCGCACTTCTCGCGGAGGTGCCGGGCAGCGGTCCTTCCGGGCCGCACGCCTTCCGTCACACGGCCGCGACGCACCTGCTCGACGGAGGTGCCGACCTGCGGGCCGTGCAGGAGATCCTCGGCCACGCGAGTCTCGGCACCACGCAGATCTACACCCACGTGAGCGCGGAGCGGCTCGCCGCCGCCTATCGCACGGCCCACCCCCGCGCCTGAGCCCCGGCTCGGGGGCCGCGCCCGAGCGGACGTCACGGGCCGCTCGGCGCGACCGGCAGCAGCACCGCTCGCTGCAGCCCGCCCAGATAGCGCAAGGGTGAGACGTATTCGCCCGCGAGTCGGACTCCGAGGTGCACGCACGGCCCGGCCCGGCGAGCCGCCGCGCAGTGACCGGGCAGCAGCGTGCCGATCACCTGCCCGGCGGCGACCGGGTCGCCGGCGACGACGATCGGCTCGACAGGTTCGACCGTCGCGAGCAGCTGGCCGTCGCGCACGGTCACGACGGGCCGATCGACGACGACCCCGGCGAAGTGCACGACGCCCGCCATCACCGCGCGCACGGGCACTCCTGCTGCCGGGGCGCCGAGGTCGACGCCGCGGTGCCCGGCCGACCAGGGCTCGGCCGGAGCGACGAACGGCCGCTCGACGACGCGCGGCCCCTCCACGGGCCAGACCCAGCCGGGGTCGCGCGCGCTCGGGGCAGCGGTGGCGCTGCTCGCGGTGAGCAGCAGGCCGATCACGAGGGGCGCGAGCGCGAGGGCGTGCGGAGACATGCGGGCAGGGTGGCACGCGGCAGCGCATCCCCTTCTCGCGTCATGCGCGGTCGGGGAGCCCGCTGCCCGGCGCGGCCGCCGTGGGGGAGCGGTGGTATGCTGGCCGACGCAGTCGTGCGCGCCACGGCTGACTTCGCGTGCCCACCGCATGGCGCACACTCCCATCAGTCCGCAGCCTCCCGAGAGATCGGGCTCGAGGCCTGCCGGTCGGGAGCAGCGCCGGGCACCAGGGCCCCTCCCGTCGGGCGGGGCGACAACTGAGAACAGAAGGAGTACGGCCATGGCCGTCGTCACCATCCGCCAGCTGCTCGACAGCGGCGTGCACTTCGGGCACCAGACCCGCCGCTGGAACCCGAAAGTCAAGCGCTTCATCCTGACCGAGCGCAGCGGCATCCACATCATCGACCTGCAGCAGTCGCTCGCCTACATCGACAAGGCCTACGACTTCGTCAAGGAGACGGTCGCCCACGGTGGCACCATCCTCTTCGTCGGCACCAAGAAGCAGGCGCAGGAGTCGATCGCCGAGCAGGCGACCCGCGTGGGCCAGCCCTATGTCAACCAGCGCTGGCTCGGTGGTCTGCTGACCAACTTCCAGACCGTGTCGAAGCGCCTCGCGCGCATGAAGGAGCTCGAGGAGCTCGACTTCGACGACACGACCAAGGGCTTCACCAAGAAGGAGCTCCTGATCAAGAAGCGCGAGCTCGACAAGCTGCACAAGTCGCTGGGCGGTATCCGCAACCTCACCAAGACCCCGAGCGCCATGTGGGTCGTCGACCCCAAGCGCGAGCACCTCGCGATCGACGAGGCCAAGAAGCTGGGCATCCCGGTCATCGGCATCCTCGACACGAACGCCGACCCCGACGAGCTGGCGTACCCGATCCCGGGCAACGACGACGCGATCCGCTCGGTCGCGCTGCTGACCCGCATCATCGCGGATGCCGCTGCCGAGGGCCTGATCCAGAAGCACCAGAAGCCCGAGGCCGAGGGCAACGTCTCCGCCGTCGAGCCGCTGGCCGAGTGGGAGCGCGAGCTGCTCGAGCAGAGCGCCGCCGCGGAGGCCCCGGTCGCCGGGGCTCCCGCAGCGGAGGCCCCCGCCGCTGAGGAGCCCGCCGCCGAGGAGCCGGCCGCCGAAGGGCCGGCCGCCGAGGAGCCCGCCGCCGAGACGGCCGAGAAGCCGGCCGAGAAGCCGGCCAAGAAGGCTCCGGCCAAGAAGGCCCCCGCCACGAAGAAGCCCGCCGCCGAGGCCGACGCCCCGGCCGCCGAGACCGAGTAAGGAACCCGCTATGGCGAACGTCAGCCTGGAAGACATCAAGATCCTCCGCGAGCGCCTCGGCACCGGGATGGTCGACACCAAGAACGCCCTGGTCGAGGCCGAGGGCGACATGGAGAAGGCCACCGAGATCCTGCGCCTCAAGGGTGCCAAGGGCAACGCGAAGCGCGCCGACCGCTCGACGAGCGAGGGTCTCATCGCCGCCCACGAGGGTGACGGTGCCACGACCATGATCGAGCTCGCCTGCGAGACCGACTTCGTCGCCAAGGGCGACAAGTTCGTGGCCCTCGGCGAGCGCGTGCTCGCGGCGGTCGCCGCCGCGGGTGCCGCCACGGTCGAGGCGGCCTTGGCCGCGCCGGTCGACGGCTCGACCGTCGCCGCGATCATCGACGAGGAGGCCGCGATCATCGGCGAGAAGTTCGAGCTGCGCCGCGTGGCGCGCCTCGAGGGCTCGCAGTTCGCGGTCTACCTGCACCGCACCAACAAAGACCTGCCCCCGCAGGTCGGCGTGGTCGTCGCCTATGAGGGCGCCGACGCCGACACGGCGCGCTCGGTGGCGCAGCACATCTCGTTCGCCGACCCGCAGTACCTCACGCGCGACGAGGTTCCGGCCGAGGCCGTGGAGAACGAGCGCCGCATCGTGGAGGAGATCTCGCGCAACGAGGGCAAGCCCGAAGCCGCTCTGCCGAAGATCGTCGAGGGTCGCCTGGGCGCGTTCTTCAAGCAGGTCGCCCTCCTCGAGCAGGAGTACGCCCGCGACAACAAGCTGTCGATCAAGCAGGTTCTCGACCAGGCCGGTCTGACCGTCACGGGCTTCGCCCGTTTCAAGGTCGGCGCCTAGTCCGCATCATGCAGAGGGGGTTCGGGATGCTCGCATCTCGAGCCCCTTCTGCATGTCGCCCGCCCGCTACGCTGAACACGCACCCCACGAGGAAGATCGAGGCTCATGACCGCTGACCGCCGCCGCCGTGTTCTGCTGAAGCTCTCGGGTGAAGCGTTCGGAGGGGGATCGCTCGGCGTGAACCCCGACGTCGTGAGCGCCATCGCGCGCGAGATCGCGGAGGCGGCCGCCGACGTCGAGGTGGCGATCGTGGTGGGCGGCGGCAACTTCTTCCGCGGCGCAGAGCTCAGCCAGCGCGGCATGGACCGCGGGCGGGCCGACTACATGGGCATGCTCGGCACGGTGATGAACGCGCTCGCCCTGCAGGACTTCCTCGAGCAGGCCGGCGCCCAGGTGCGCGTGCAGTCGGCGATCCAGATGACCCAGGTCGCCGAGCCGTACATCCCGCTGCGGGCCGAGCGGCACCTCGAGAAGGGCCGCGTCGTCATCTTCGGCGCCGGTGCGGGGCTGCCGTACTTCTCGACCGACACCGTCGCCGCGCAGCGTGCGCTCGAGATCGGGGCGGTGGAGGTTCTGGTGGCGAAGAACGGCGTCGATGGCGTCTACAGCGACGACCCGCGCCGCAACCCCGACGCGCGCAAGCTGGAAGCAGTCACCTACCAGGAGGCCCTGGTCTCGGGGTTGAAGGTGGTCGATTCCACCGCGTTCTCGCTCTGCATGGACAACGGCATGCCCATGGTCGTGTTCGGCATGGAGCCCGCGGGCAACATCACGAAGGCGATCCGCGGCGAGGCGATCGGCACGCGCGTCTCGAACTGAGCTCATCCTCGCTCGAATAGGTATGATGTAAAAGACGCGACCGCGTCGCCCGCCGACGACCTGCCGGGAGAGCATCCATGACCGACGCTGTCACGATCGCGACCGGAGTGCCCGGCATCAGCGTGCGGCTCCTGCCGACCGAGCGCTTCACGTTCGGCAGCTTCGTCGACTGCAACATGGCGACGGCGTGGGTCGGTGACCGGTTCCGCATCTTCCCCGGCAAGTACGGGGAGGACCCGGTCTGGGGTCAGGCGAACGAGCTCAAGCACGCTGACGGGGCAACCGTCGCCGAGGCCTTCTCGCGCCGCCCGGAGGAGTTCGTCGAGCCCGCCATGCCGCCGAACACGCCGCCGGGCACACCGGGGCTGCACGGTGCGGTGTGGTTCGAGACCGTCTACCAAGACCCGTCCGACGCCACCGGTCGCACCCTCTACGCGCTCTACCACAACGAGAACTACCCCGAGACGCTGCCCTACGACCCGGTGACGGGCGAGGGGCTGCGCGCCGACGACTGGCCGCCCGGCCTGACCGGGCCCGAGTCGGTGCAGGCCGTGCCGCGCATCGGCATCATGAAGTCGATTGACGGCGGGCTCAGCTGGGACAACCGCGGCATTCTGCTGGAAGACCGCGATGAGCGGATGATCCGCCTCCCGGTCAACCGCAACAACTGCTTCCCAGGCGGGGTCGGCGACCCGAGCGCCGTCGCCTCCGGCGACCACCTGTACGTCTTCTACGGCGAGTACGCCTACCCGACGGCGTGGAGCGCCGAGACCTGGGATCGCGAGACCGAGGCCGCCGCGCAGTGCGTGAGCGTCGCGCGGGTGCCGCTGTCGGCGCTGGACGACCCGAACGGGGCCGCGCGGCGCTGGAGCGGCACCGCCTTCGATGCGCCGTGGGACGGCGTGGGGCAGCCGATCGCGAGCCTCCGCATCCCGACCGCCGAGGGCGGTGGCGCCGTCTCGCAGGGCGACGAGCTCTACTACTGGGGCCCCTCGGTCAGCTGGAACGAGCACCTCGAGTGCTGGGTCATGCTGCTCGGTCGTGTCGACGGCAGCTTCTGGGTGGGCGACAGTCTGTTCCTGTCGATCAACCCGAACCGCGACCTCGGCGAGGGCGACAACGCGCAGCAGTGGTCGACCCCGGTGCGCATCGTGCACCGCCCCGGACACACCCTCTGGTACCCCTCGCTGCAGCCCACCGACTCGCCCGAGGATCTCGCGGCGAAGCGCACCTGCCTGCGGCTCGGGCGCGAGGCGCGGCTGTTCTTCAAGGACATGAAGGACGACCAGCACGTGTACATCAGCGACTTCCGCGTGGAGTTCGTGCGCGAGGAGCGCTGAGCGCGCGCTCTAGGCTGAGCCGGTGACCGCCGCCCTCCTGCTCATCGGGGCGACCTTCGCGCACGCCGCGTGGAACATCGCCCTGAAGAGCGCCGGTGCGCGCGGTGCCGGATTCCTCGCCGCGACCCTGCTCGTCGGCGTCGTGGCCTTCGCCCCGATCGGGCTGCCCGCCCTGCTGGCGGGTCTGCCGTCGACCGGCGACGGCCTCGCTCTCGCCGGGCTCCTCGTCACCGGCAGCGCGGCACTGCAGGTCACGTACTTCCTGCTCCTCCAGCGGGCGTACCGCGTCGCCGATGTCGGGGTCGTCTACCCGGTCGCGCGGGGCACGGGGCCGCTACTGAGCATCCTCGGGGCGCTGCTGCTGCTCGGCGAGCGGCCGGGGCCGATCGTGCTGCTCGGTGGCGCCTTCGTCGTCGCCGGGGTCGTCGTCATCGGGCTCGCCAGCGCGCACGGCGCGGGAAGCGACGGCGCGCCGGGCGCGTCGCGGGACGGGGCCGCGGCGCAGCGGCGGGTGCGCGGCGTCCGGGCGGGCGCGCTGGTGGGTGTCGTCATCGCCGCGTACTCGCTGTGGGATGCGGCCGCTGTCACGCGCGCCGACCTGGACCCCATCGGCTACTACTGGGCGAGCATGGTCGTGCAGCTGCTCGTCTTCGGCGTGCTCGTGGCGCGCCGGCCCGTCGCCCTCGCGGATGCTCGGGCGTGCGCCTTGGCGGATGCTCGGGCGCACCCGTGGGCGGTGCTCGTCGTGGGCATCCTGTCGCCGCTCGCCTATGTCGCGGTGCTCGCCGCCTACCAGCTCGCCCCCGTCGCGGTCGTGGCGCCGGCGCGCGAGGCGAGCGTCGTGCTGATCGCCTTCGCCGGCTGGCTGATCTTCCGCGAGCCGAACCCGGCGCGGCGCCTGCTCGGCAGCGTCGTGGTGCTCGCCGGCATCGCCCTGCTGGCGCTCGGCTGAGGCGACGGCGCGCCGGGACAATCGGGACCTTCGACCTCCTGTGCGGCACCTGGAAGCACTGCTATTCAGTTCGAAACTGAATGCGTTTCGCGCATCCCCGCCCCTGAACCAGAAAGTCCCGACATGACTGTGTCCCGCACCCGCCGCATCTCCGCTGCGGCGCTCGCCCTGGCCCTCGGCACGGCCGGCATCCTCGCTGCCACTCCGGCGAGCGCCGTCACCGAGCGCGTTCTCACCACCGACTGGTGGTGGTCTGACGTCACCGATGAGGGCATGATCGGCGATGCCTTCCCCTTCTACGAGGACTACCTCGGCAGCGGTGTCGACGTCGAGGGCTTCACCGACGATGCCTTCGACGACTTCCTCCAGATCTCCGCGGACGTCACCTACGGCGTGACCACGCTGCCGCTGGACTACGCCGGCGTGTCTCGCGCGACGGTCGGCGGGCTCACCACGATCGTGGCGAGCGCATCCGCCGACTTCGGTGACGGCGTCTCGGTCGTCGTGCAGCGGACGCTCGAGCTGCAGGGCTCGTTCGCCCGGTGGAGCTGGACCGTGACGCCGACCGGTGCGACCGCTGCCGAGTTCACGATCGTCGAGGACGGCAACCTCGGCTCGGATGAGGACTCGGTGTTCCTCGGCAGCGGCGCGACGCGCGTCTCGTACGAGGATGGCGGCAATGACCCGATCATCGGCTACAGCTTCGCCAACATGAGCCCCACCGTGGCCGATGGCGACGACGACGTGGTCGTCACATTCACCGGTGACCAGGCCGCGGTGCTCACCGTCGCGCTCTGGGACTTCGACCCCTGCTCGTTCGACGCGGCCCTCGCGGCCGCCCAGGCGGCCCTGCCCACGCTCGCGGCCGACTTCGGTGACGCTCTCGGCTCGTTCTACGCCGAGGACTGCCTGACCGTCGAGACCCCCGCCCTCGTGAGCGGTGCGACCGACCAGCGCCTCGACATCATCGAGTCGGCCGACCTCGAGTCGAACTGGGACTACCTCTACGGTGGGGCGATCGCCGACCCCGAGGACGGACTCACCTTCGTCGTGCTCGACGCTCCGGCGGGTCTCTCGTTCTCCCTGGTGGCCGACGACGTCGACAACGATGAGCCGCAGCTGCGGATGACCGGCAGCCCGACGACGGGGGGGTGAGGTCCGCCTGCTCTTCTACTACACCGATGGCGACAACTTCTACCCGCTCGAGGTGGCCTTCGACGTCGAGGTCGGACTCGCCGCGACCGGGCCGAGCGACGTGGCTCCGGCCGTGCTGGGAGTCGCCGCCGCATTCCTCGGCGCGGGCGCCCTGCTGCTGGTGGCCCGCCGCCGCTTCGCGCGGCGCTGACGCCCAGCCGGACACCTCTCGGGGGTGCGCGCCGACCGGCGCGCACCCCCGAGCCGTCCGCACTAGACTCGGGCTCGACCCACCGAAGGAGCAGCACATGATCGCCGACGTTCTGGCCGAGGCCACCGAGAAGATGACGAAGGCCGTCGAGGTCGCGAAGGAGGACTTCGCGACGGTGCGCACCGGCCGCGCCAACCCGCAGCTCTTCCAGAAGATCCTCGTCGAGTACTACGGCACGCCCACGCCGCTCGCGCAGCTCGCCAGCCTGCAGAACCCCGAGGCGCGCACGATCATCATCACCCCGTACGACAAGAGCGCCCTCAAGGAGATCGAGAAGGCGATCGTCAACTTCCCGAACCTCGGGGCGAGCCCGAGCAACGACGGCGAGATCATCCGCGTGACGATGCCCGAGCTGACGGAGGACCGTCGCAAGGAGTACGTGAAGATCGTCAAGCAGAAGGCGGAGGACTGCAAGGTCGCCATCCGCAACGTGCGCCGCAAGGCGAAGGACGACCTCGACGCCCTCAAGAGCGAGGTGGGTGACGACGAGGTCGCCCGGGCCGAGAAGGAGCTCGAGGCGATCACCAAGCGCGCCACCGACGCGGCGGACGAGGCGTTCAAGAAGAAGGAAGCCGAGCTGCTCGAGGTCTAGATGGCCGATTCCGACAGCTCCGCAGACCGCCCCCGTCGGGGTCGTGCCGCCAGTGCGCGCGACGAGGTCGAGGCGGCCATCCACGACATCGAGAACAAGGTGCACGATCTCGAGGCGAAGGCCCGCGAGATCGATGCGCGCATCGAGGCTCGCGCCGGCCGCAACCTGACGAAGGCGATCTTCTTCGGCCTCGTGCTGGGCTTCTCGCTGCTGTTCAGCCTCATCGTGATCAAAGAGCTGTTCATGCTGTTCGCGGGGGCCCTCGTCGCCTTCACCGTCTACGAGCTCGCCAGCGCCCTGCGCTTCGCCGGCCGCGACATCCCGCGCGTGCCGCTCGTGGCCGTCTCGCTCGGAATGGTGCCGGCCGCCTTCTACGGCGGCGCCGCGGGCCTCTGGTGGGCGTACCTCGCGGCGGTCGGCATCGTCAGCCTGTGGCGCATCGTCGAGACCGTGCGGCCCGCGATGCGGCAGCCGAGTGTCTCGCTGCGCACCGACCTCGCGGCCGGCATCTTCGTGCTCAGCTACGTGCCGCTGCTGGCCGGGTTCGCCGTCGTCATGACCGCCCGCGACGGCGGGCAGTGGTGGGTGCTCGCCTACCTGATCGTCGTCATCGCGATCGATACCGGCGCGTACGCCTCGGGCATCCTCTTCGGCAAGCACCCGATGGCGCCGCGCATCAGCCCCAAGAAGACCTGGGAGGGCTTCGCCGGCTCGGTCGTCGCCGCGACCATCGCGGGCATCCTGCTCGCGGTGCTGATGATCGGTGCCGAGTGGTGGGTGGGGCTCGTGCTGGCGCTGACCCTGGTCGGGGTGGCGACCCTCGGCGACCTGACCGAGTCGCTCATCAAGCGCGACCTCGGCATCAAGGACATCTCGACCTGGCTGCCCGGGCACGGCGGCTTCCTCGACCGCCTCGATTCGATGCTGCCGGCGACGATCGCCGCGTACGTGATCTTCAGCCTCCTCGGCTGACCGTGCACGCGCGCGCGCGACTGCGGCAGAATGGGGCGGTGACCTCGACCTTCCCGCTCGCCCGCTCCGGAAAGCCCGGCTACGACCAGGCCGAGGTCGACGCGTTCCTCGACCGGGCCCGCGAGGCCTTCGCCGCGACGGCCGCCGATGCCCAGTTGTCGAGCGATGACATCCGCCACACCGCCTTCCGCGTCCGGCGCGGCAAGGGGTACTCCGCCCGGCACGTGGATGCTGCGCTCGAGCGCCTCGAGGAGGCCTTCGCCGCGCGGGAGCGGGAGCGGGAGCTCGCGGCGCGCGGCACGGAGGAGTACCACGCCGAGATCCGAGCCCTCGCGCAGGAGATCATCGACCGGCTGGCCCGGCCGGACGGGGCGAAGTTCCGCCGGGTGAACCCGTTCGCACGGGGCTACCACCCGGCCGATGTCGACGCCTTCTCCGCCCGGATCTCCGCCTACGTGCAGGAGGGGCGCGCCCTCCCGGTGGAGGTCGTCCGCACCATCGCGTTCCGGTCGCGGTACCGCGGCTACGACGAGGCGCAGGTCGATCTGCTGCTCGACGCGGTGGTCCACGTCATGCTCGCGCTCCGCTGACCCCGGGGCTCGGCCCGGGCATCCGGTAGACTCGACCCACTGTGGGCAGGCATGCAGCGGCGACGACGCGCCCCACTGCACAGCAGACGCGACGCGGGGGCGTTGCTCAGCGACCCCAGGCGGCGTCTGTCGAGCGCCATGTCCGGCGGCCCTGGTCGCTGCCCCTCTTCGCCTCCGTCGCCTCGGCCGCACTCGTCCTCGCCGTCATGACCGACCACTCGCCCGTCATGGCGATGGAGGTCTCGGCGCCCGGTCCGCAGGCTCCCGGGCAGGAGGTCCTGGCGACCGATGACTACGTGAGCAGCATCGATCGCGGCGAGTGGAAGACCTCGCAGCTGGTCGCGTACGGCGTCGCACCCGCCGCCGGAACGCCCGACCCGGGTTCGGCGAAGGCGATCGCCCGCGAGATGGTCGAGGCCCGCGGCTGGGGCTCCGCGCAGTACGACTGCCTCGTGGCGCTGTGGAACAAGGAGTCGGGCTGGAACGTCTACGCCCACAACAAGAGCTCCGGCGCCTACGGGATCCCGCAGGCGCTGCCCGGCAGCAAGATGGCGGTGGCTGGCGCCGACTGGGCGACCAACCCGCGCACCCAGATCACCTGGGGTCTCGCCTACATCACGGGCCGGTACGGCAACCCCTGCGGCGCGTGGGAGCACAGCCAGCGCGTCGGCTGGTACTAGGCGCGGCGCCATGCCCCGTAGCAACCGGCCCCGTGGCCGCCGTGGCGCCGATCGCCCGGACGAGCCGCTCGACCTCGATCGGATCACCGCCGGACTGCGGCGGGTGGAGAGCAAGCGCTCCGGCAGCTGGAACGTGCAGCAGGTCGGGCAGGCAGCGGCTCAGAAGGTCTACCGCTGCCCCGGGTGCGCGCTCGACGTGCCGATCGGTCAGGCGCACATCGTCGCCTGGCGCGCCGACGGACTGATGGGCGAGGCGGCCGACCTGGCCGATCGCCGACACTGGCACAGCCACTGCTGGAGGATGGAACCGTGAGCGAGGAGATCCGCAGCGCCACTCTGCTGCCGGCGGTGCGCACCGACATCGAGCTGCGCACGAGCGACGGGCTGACGCTCGTCGGCGAGCTCGCGGTGCCCGAGAGCCACGACCCGGTGGCCACCCTCGTGTGCCTGCACCCGCTGCCGACGGCGGGGGGATTCATGGACTCCCATATCATCCGCAAGGCGGCCGCCCGCCTGCCGGCGATGGCCGACCTCGCGGTGCTGCGGTTCAACTTCCGCGGCGTCACCTCGGCGCGCGGCACGAGCGAGGGCACCTTCGGCCACGGCGATCTGGAGCGTCTCGACCTCGAGGCCGCGATGGCGTTCGTCGCCGAGCGCGGGCTGCCGGCCCCCTGGCTGCTCGGCTGGTCGTTCGGAACCGAGGTGGCGCTCAAGCACGGCCTCGAGCATCCGGTGGTCGGGGCGATCCTGCTGTCGCCGCCCCTGCATCGCACGCGCGAGGACGAGCTCGCGGCGTGGGCCGGCAGCGGCAAGCGGCTCGTGGTCGTGGTGCCCGAGCTCGACGATTACCTGCGCCCGGCCGAGGCGCTGGAGCGCTTCGCCGTGGTTCCCGAGCGCGAGTTCGTCGCGGTCGAGGGCGGCAAGCACCTCTGGGTGGGGGAGAACCAGACGGTGCGCGTGCTGAGCGAGATCGTCGCGCGCCTCAACCCCGCCGTGCTGCCCCTGCCGACCCACTGGCCGTGAGGCCCGCGGCCCGGGCCGCGTTCAGCGCTCGTCGAGCTTCGGGACGATCACCTGGTCGATGACGATCAGGATCGACGCGGCCACCGGGATCGCGATGAGCGCTCCCAGGATGCCCAGCAGCGTGCCGCCGATGAGCGCGGCGATGACGACCACGACGCCGGGCACCTTCACGGCCCGATTCATGATGTTCGGGCTCAGCACGTACGCCTCGACCTGCATGTAGACCAGGTACCAGACGGCGGCGGCGATGACGGTCGCGATCGACTCGGGGTTCACGAGCAGCTGCGTGAGAACGATGAGGATCGAGCCGGAGAGGGTGCCGACGAGGGGCACGAGCGAGAACAGGAACGCGATGAAGGCGAACAGCGCCGGGTAGGCGGCCCCGATGGCGTTCAGGAAGATGAAGCTCGCGACGCCGTTGATGAGCGCGAGGCCGACCTGCCCGACGACGTAGCGGCCGACCGCGTGCGAGACCTGCTCGGCGATGTCGATGAAGGTGTCGCGCCGCGACCGCGGCACGAGGCGGTACAGGGCGCGCTTCATCGAGCCGAGCGAGGCGGTGAAGTAGAGCGTCAGGATGAGGATGATGAGCGCGCCGAACACGCCGGTCGCGATCGAGACGCTCACCGAGAGCACCCCGCCACCGATCTGCGCCAGGTTGTCCGGGTCGGTGAGGTAGGCGAGCACGGCCTGCGCCGCCTCGCGGATGTCGAGCACCTCGACGGGGATGACCGCCTGCACCTGCGCCAGGAGCTCGTCGAGGAGGCGCGGCGTCGTCACGTAGCGAGTGATCTCGGCGATCAGGCGCGACGACTGCTCGAGCACCACGGGGATCAGCGCGAACACCAGGCCCGTGAACAGGCCGAGCACCCCGATCAGCACGGTCACGAGGGCCGCCCAGCGCGGCCACTTGCGCGATTCGAGCCAGGAGATCAGCGGGTCGAGGCCGAGCGCGATGAAGATCGCCGCCCCGATGTAGGTGAGGATCGTCGCCAGTGATGCGAACGCCCCGCCGATGAGCAGGGCGACGAGAACGCCCAGACCGCCGAAGATGCCGAGGCGGAACGCGTTGTGGATCTTCACCGGATGCCCTCTCCCGGCCGCGCGGGGGACCTACTCGTCCCGGCTCGTTACGGCCTCCGCCTGCGACAGTACCCCGCGCAGGCTCTCGAAGTAGCCCGCCACGGCATCGCGCTCGACCCGGATGCGCGCGAGACGCTCCTCCGCGTCGGCGACCATGTCCGCCGTGCGCTTCTCGGCATCCCGCAGCAGCTCGGCCGCGCGCCGCTCGGCGTTCTCGAGCACCTCCCGCGCGGTCGCGTCGGCGGCGGCGCGCTGGGCCTCGGTCGCGTCCTTGGTCGAGCGCTCGAGCTCCTCGGCCTCGGCGCGAACGGTGGCGGCACGCTCCTGCGCGGTGGTGAGCTGCGCGGTGGCCTCGTCGAGGTAGCGCTGCGTCTGCGCGACGGCCTCCTGCTGGCGCGACAGGTACTCGCGCTCGGCCTCGTCACGGCGCGCGGTCAGTTCGACGTCGAGGTCGACCCGGGCCTGCTGGGCCTCGCGAGCGAGGCGGGCGCGGTGCTCATCCTGGTCGTGCTGCAGCTGCGCGCGCGCCTGCTCCGCCTCATCGGCGAGCTGACGCCGCTGGCGTTCGGCCTCGCGCTCGAGCGCGGTGCGCTGCTCGGCCGCGGCGGCGGCACCGGCGGCGCGCAGTTCCGCGACCTCGCGCTCGGCGGTGGCGCGCAGCTCGGCGACCTCGCGCTCGGCCGTGGCGCGGGCATCGGCGACCTCCTGCTCGAGCGCCGCGCGGGTGCGGGTCTCGAGCGCGGTCAGCTCGGTGCGGCGACGCTCCTCCTCCTGCTCCCACTCTTGCTGACGGCGCGCCAGCTCGCTCTCCACCGTCTCGCGCTGCGCGGCGAGCTCGGCGGCGAGGTCGGCGCGGGCGTTGCGGATGTCGTCGTCGAGCTGCGCGCGACGCGTGGCGTCGTCGCTCTCGAAGGTGGCCCGGGCGAGCTCGGTCTCGCGGGCGAGGGCGGCCGCGGCCTCGCGGGCATCGGCGGTCTCGCGATCGGCGACCACGCGCAGCTCGGCGATCTCGCGCTCGGCCTCGGCGCGCTGGGCGGCGATCTCGCGCTTCGCGGTCGCGCGGGCCTCGGCCGCCTCGGTGGCGACGGCGCCGCGGATCGCGGCGGCCTCGCGCACGGCCTCCTGCACGAGATCGTCGGCCTCCTGCCGGGCGCGGGCGATCGTGCCCTCCGCCTCCCGGGCCGCGGTGTCGGTCAGGTGACGAGAGCGCTCGGCGGCCTCGTCGACCATGCGCTGCGTGCGCTCGGCGGTCTCCGCCTGCAGGCGCTGCGCCTCGGTCTGGGCCGCTGCCCGCAGCCGCTCGGCGTCGATGTCGGCCTGGCTGATGAGCCGCGTCGACTGCTCCTCGGCGACCCGCAGGGTCTGCTCGAGCTTGGTCCCCAGGCCCGAGTACGTGGGGCGGCCGACCTCGTCGAGCTCGGCCTGTAGGTCGTCCACGACCGCCTGCAGCCGCGCGACCTCCTTGGCGGTCTCGGCCCGGTCGGTGTTCGACTTGATCAGCTCGCGCCGGATCTCCTGGAGCGCCCGGTCGACCTCCTCGCGCTTGTAGCCGCGCATCTCGGTCCCGAAGTCGTACTCAGTCTCAGCCACGTGCCGTCTCCCGGTGGTCGGTGGGGGGAACGTGTCGAGTGTAGTCGGCGCGAGGCGCGCGTTTCCGGGCCGATCGGCCCCGGATGTGCGCGATCTCGTCACGTCGACCGGGCATCGGGCCCGCATCCGCTATTCTGGAATGTCTTTGTTCTGCTGGACGCCCGTTCGTCACCGACGGGAAACGCCCGATGTCGAGCGCAGGAGCTCGGCGCACCGCGCCGACGTATCGCACCGCATGCTCCCCGTTTCGGGCCCGCGATCACCTGGGATTGCGGCGCCAGCATGAGAGGAGTGGACCCGTGCGATTCATCGCCGCGATCGTGTTCGTCGTCGTCGCCGTCGTCGGCGTCGGGCTCGGCGTCGCGCAGCGCACCGTCTGGGCGCCGCCCGACCGCGTGACGGCCGACCTCGTCATCGAGTCGCCCGCGCCGGTCACCATCATCACCGGAGAGGCCCTCAACGCCTACGAGGGCCGGCAGACCTTCGCGGTCGAGGGCGGCGTCACGGCCGCGCCGCTGCCCGAGCCGGAGCCCTCCGAGACGCCGGTCCTCGGCGAGAGCCCCGCGCCCTCCGCCGACCCCGACGCACCGACGGAGACCACGGCCATCAGCGCCGCCTACGGGCGGTCCTCCGACGTCATGGCCTGGGTCGGCGACGCGGCCCACAACCTCGTGACCTGGGATGCGGAGAACGGGGTCTTCGTCACCGAGACGATCGCCGGCACCGAGACCACGGTGCCCGAGCCGTTCGGCGGCGACCTCTGGTACGGCGACTTCCAGGGCGAGGGCACGCTCGGCTTCACGGTGAACGTGCCGGACGACGTCGCGGTGCTCATCGTCTCCGACGGCACGTTGCCGGCGCCGCAGGCGTTCTCCATCACCTGGCCGCTGGATTCGAGCACGCCGTACTCGACCGTGCTGATCCTCATCGGGGTGGGCGCGCTCGTCATAGGCCTGCTCCTGCTCCTCTGGGCGCTGATCCACATGCGCCGCCAGCGCGGACCGCGCCGGAAGTCGCCGAAGATGCCGAAGGTGCCGAAGCCGTCGCGCTACCGCCCGATCTCGGCCCGCCCCCTGCTCGGTCGTCGCCCGAAGGGGCGCCGCGCCGCCGGTCGCATCGCCCTCGTCCCCACGCTGCTCATCGGCGGCCTTCTCCTGACAGCCTGCACGGGCGGCTCGGCGGTCATCGTCAGCTCTCCGACGCCCGTTCCGACCGACGTGGTCGAGACCCCGGAGACCGCGGTCACCGAGAACCAGCTCTCGCGCATCGTCACCCGGGTGGGGCAGGCCGTCGCCCAGGCTGACGGCGAGCTCAGCAGCGCGATCGCCGAGACGCGCCTCGCCGGCCCGGCCCTGGCGCTGCGGACCGCCAGTTACAGCGTCAAGAGCCGCGAAGCGGGCTACGCGCTGCAGCCCGAGTTCCCGACCGAGTCGGTCGTCCTCGCGCTGCCCGAGCGTCTCCCCGCCGAGGGCGACACGTGGCCGCGGCGCGTGTTCGCGATCGTCCGGGCGCCCGCGACGGTCGACGACGAGGGCGTCGAGACCCAGGCGCCGCCGCTCGCCATGGTGCTCGTGCAGGAGGACCCGCGCAGCCAGTACAAGGTGCACTATGCGGTCACCGTCACCTTGCCGGAGGACGCGCCTCGGCCGGAAGTTGCCCCCGTCGAGGTGGGTGCTCCCCTGCTGCGCCCGAACACCCCACTGCTCGCCGTCACCCCGGAGGCCGTTGCGGCGGCGTACAGCGACGTGCTGCTGCGCGGCGAAGAGAGCGAGTGGTACGCCCTGTTCCAGATCGAGGGTGATCCGCTGCTGGCGCAGATCGGCGCGGCGGCGAAGAATCAACGTCAGGCCGCTCTGCCCTCTTCCGCAAGCCTGACGTTCTCGAATGAAGTCGGCCAGGCAGAGATCTTCTCTTTCGTCACGACCGACGGCGGAGCGCTCGTCATGGCCTACCTGACCGAGTCGGAGACCGTGACCCCGACCGAAGCGGGTGCGGCTGTCAACGCCCCGGCAGCCGTGGCAGCCCTCGTGGGCCGCGCGCAAAGCACAACCGGAATCGTGGCGACCTACGGCATCCAGGTGCTCTTCTCCGTGCCGGCCGTCGGCATCGAGGGGCCGGTCGTCATGCTCGGCTACACGCAGGGTCTCGTCGCCGCTCGGGAGGTTGGCTGATGTCCGATCCGTCGCTCGGTCCGTCCGCGCTCCGCGGCGCTGTCGACCTCTCGGGGCTCGTGCGCGCCGCGCAGCAGCCGGCCCCCGCATCCTCCGGTGCTCCCGTGCCCGGCGGCGTGGTGCGCGAGGTCGACGAGCAGTCGTTCCCTGCCGTCCTGGAGCTCTCGCGCACCGTTCCGGTGATCGTCGAGTTCTACGCCGACGGCATCGCACCCGCGCTCGGGCCGCTCGTGACCTCCTACGGCGGCCGCCTGCTGCTGGTGACCATCGACGGCAACCGCAACCCGCAGCTCGCGCAGGCGTTCCAGATCCAGCAGGTGCCCGCCGTGGTCGCGCTCATCGGCGGCCGTCCGGTCCCGCTCTTCCTCGGCATGCCGAGCGAGCAGGAGGTGCGCGGGGTGCTCGACCAGGTGCTCGAGGCCGCCGCGCAGAGCGGCGTCACGGGCACGGTGCCGCTCGACGGCGCCGCCGAGGAGCCCGCGGAGGAGCCGCTGCCGCCGCTGCATCAGGAGGCCTACGACGCGATCGCCGCGGGCGACTACGCGGCCGCCGCGCAGGCCTACCGCACGGCGATCGCCCAGAACCCGCGCGATCAGCTCGCCGTCGCCGGCCTGGCCCAGGTGCAGCTGCTGCAGCGCCTCGAGGGTGCCGTGGCCGCCGACATCCGGCAGGCGGCCGCCGCCGGCCCCGATGATGTGGATGCGCAGCTCGCCGTCGCCGACCTCGACCTCTCCGGGGGCCACGTGGAGGACGCCTTCGCGCGCCTGCTCCGCGTCTTCCCCGGCCAGGCGGCCGAGGGGCGCGCGGCGATCCGCACCCGGCTGCTCGACTACTTCGAGATCGTCGGCGCGGAGGACCCGCGCACGGTCGCCGCGCGCCGCGCCCTCACCGCGCTGCTCTACTGAGCCGGTCGCCGCGCGGGCGGAGCCCGGCCGATCCCGGCGTCAGCCGCGCTGCAGGTACAGCCCGGCGAGCGGCGGCAGGGTGAGCTCGACCGACGCGGGTCGCCCGCCCCACGGGGTGTCGGTGGCCTGCACGCTGCCGTAGTTGCCGACACCCGAGCCGCCGAACTCCTCGGCGTCGGTGTTGATGAGCTCGCGCCAGGTCCCCGCCTCCGGCAGCGGCAGGCGGTAGGGGCCCACCGGGTTGCCGCTGAAGTTGAAGACCCCGACGAGCGACCCGCCGTGGGCATCCTTGCGTTCGAAGGCGATGACGTTGTTGCCCGCGTCGCCGCCCTCCAGCCAGGCGAACCCCGAGGCGTCGTTGTCGCGCTCCCAGAGGGCCGGCGTCTCGCGGTAGACGCGGTTGAGCTGGCTGACCAGGCGGTGCAGGCCGCGGTGCACGGGTTGGTCGAGGATCCACCAGTCGAGACCGCGCTCCTCGCTCCACTCGCTCGGCTGCCCGAACTCCTGCCCCATGAACAGCAGCTGCTTGCCCGGGTGCGCCCACATGAACGACAGGTAGGCGCGCACGTTGGCGAGCTTCTGCCACTGGTCGCCGGGCATCTTGCCGAGCAGAGAGCCCTTGCCGTGCACGACCTCGTCGTGGCTGATCGGCAGCATGAAGTTCTCGCTGAAGGCGTAGAGGAACGAGAAGGTGATCTCGTTGTGGTGGTGCGAGCGCCACATCGGGTTGCGCGCCATGTAGCTGAGGGTGTCGTGCATCCAGCCCATGTTCCACTTCAGGCCGAAGCCGAGGCCGCCCTCGCTCGTGGGCTTCGTGACGCCCGGCCACGAGGTCGACTCCTCGGCGATCATGACGATTCCGGGCACGCGCTTGTAGGCGGTCGCGGTGACCTCCTGGAGAAAGGCGATGGCCTCGAGGTTCTCGCGGCCGCCGAGCACGTTCGGCAGCCACTGCCCGTCGGATCGCGAGTAGTCGAGGTAGAGCATGCTCGCGACCGCGTCGACCCGGAGGCCGTCGATGTGGAACTCCTCGAGCCAGTACAGGGCGTTGGCGACGAGGAAGTTGCGAACCTGGTGGCGGCCGAGATCGAAGATGTACGTGCCCCAGTCGGGGTGCTCGCCGCGGCGCGGGTCGGCGTGCTCGTACAGCGGCTGGCCGTCGAACCGTCCGAGGGCCCACTCGTCCTTCGGGAAGTGCGCGGGCACCCAGTCCATGATCACGCCGATGCCGGCCTGGTGGAGGCGGTCGATCAGGTAGCGGAGGTCATCCGGATGCCCGAAGCGCGAGGTCGGCGCGTAGTAGCCGGTCACTTGGTAGCCCCAGGAGGGGCCGTAGGGGTGCTCGGCGAGGGGCAGGAACTCGACGTGCGTGAAGCCGAGCTCGGTGACGTAGGCGATGAGCGGGTCGGCGAGGTCGCGGTAGCCGAGCCCGGGTCGCCACGAGCCGAGGTGCAGCTCGTAGACGCTCATCGCGCCGTCGTGCGGGTTGCCCGCCGCCCGGCGGGCCATCCAGTCGCCGTCGCCCCAGGCGTAGCCGGTGTCGCCGACGACGGAGGCCGTCGCGGGCGGCGTCTCGGTGTAGCGCGCCATCGGGTCGGCGCGCGTCACCCAGGTGCCGTCGGGGCCGAGCAGCTCGAACTTGTAGGTCGACCCGGCGCCGAGGCCGGGCACGAAGAGCTCCCACACGCCGCCGTCGTCGAGGCGGCGCATGGCGTGGCCGACCCCGTTCCACTGGTTGAAGTCGCCGATGACGCGGGCGGCCTGCGCGTGCGGCGCCCAGACGCTGAAGCTCGTGCCGTCGACGCCCTCGTGCGGGCGGTGGTGGGCGCCGAGCACCTGCCACAGCTGCTCGTGGCGGCCCTCGGCGAACAGGTACAGGTCGACCTCGCCGACGCTGGGCACGAAGCGGTACGGGTCATCGGCGTGCCAGTCGGGGCCGCCGTCGTAGGTGGTGCGCACCGTGTAGGCCTGACCCTCGTCGAGGCCGCCCGGGAGGAGACCGTGCCAGAGGCCGTCAGCGTCGTGCGTCAGCGCGTGCTCGCTGCCGTCGGCGCGGATCACCGTGACGGTCGCCGCGAGCGGGCGGATCACGCGCACCAGCCAGCCGCCCTCGACGTGCCGCTGGCCGAGAGCGTCGTGCGGATGCGGATGCCGGCCCTCGACGAGCGCCCGACGGTGATCGGGGTGCAGCGGGGGAGGCCCGGCCGGCGCACCGCCGCGTGTCGTCGCGTCGCCGCTCGGGCCGGCGGTCGCGCCGGTGCCGCTGGTGGGGTCTTTCTTCTTGCCGGCCATCACACGCCCTTCGGGTAGTCGATGCGCAGGATGTGCGCGGGCTCGACGAAAGCGTCGAGCCGCACGTAGTTGTCCGGCCCCCACTGGTACCGCTCACCGGTGATGAGGTCGGTGACGCCGAACCGGCTGTCGAGCGGCAGTCCGAGCGCGGGCAGGTCGAGGTGCACGGTGGTCTGCCGAGCGGCGTGCGGGTCGACGTTGGCGACCACGATGATGCCGTCGGGTCGGCCCGCGCGCACGGCGCTCGCCGGCAGCGTCTTCGAGTAGACGAGGATCGCGTCGTCGTCGCTGTGGTGCACGACGAGGTTGCGCAACTGCCGGAGCGCCGGATGCTCGGCCCGGATGCGGTTGAGCCGGGTCAGGTAGGGCGCGATCGACCGGCCCGCCTTCTCCGCGGCCGCGAAGTCGCGCGGCTTGTACTCGTACTTCTCGTTGTCGATGTTCTCCTCGCTGCCCGGCCGCGCCACGTTCTCGATGAGCTCGTAGCCACTGTAGACGCCCCAGGTCGGGCTGGCCGTCGCGGCGATGGCCGCGCGCACCTTGTAGGCGGGCACCCCGCCGAACTGCAGGTACTCGGTGAGGATGTCGGGGGTGTTCACGAAGAGGTTCGGGCGCAGGAACGCGCTCGTGCCGTGGCTGAGCTCGGTGAGGTAGTCCTCGAGCTCGTGCTTGGTGTTGCGCCAGGTGAAGTACGTGTACGACTGCTGGAACCCGGCGCCGGCGAGCGCCTGCATCATCGGCGGACGCGTGAAGGCCTCGGCGAGGAACACCACGTCGGGGTGCTCGGTGTTGACCTCGTGCAGCAGCCACTCCCAGAAGTGCAGCGGCTTGGTGTGGGGGTTGTCGACGCGGAAGATGCGCACCCCGCGGTCGATCCAGAGTCGCACGATCCGCAGGATCTCCTGGCTGAGCCCCTCGTAGTCGTTGTCGAAGTTCAGCGGGTAGATGTCCTGGTACTTCTTCGGCGGGTTCTCCGCGTAGCGGATCGAGCCGTCCGGCAGCGTCGTGAACCATTCGGGATGCTCGCTCACCCACGGGTGATCGGGCGCGCACTGCAGGGCGAGGTCGATCGCCACCTCGATGCCGAGCTTCGCCGCCGCGGCGACGAACGCCTCGAAGTCGGCGACGGTGCCGAGGTCGGGGTGCACGGCGTCGTGGCCGCCCTCGCTCGACCCGATCGCCCACGGGCTGCCGGGGTCGTTCGGCCCCGCGGTGAGGGTGTTGTTCGGCCCCTTGCGGTTGAGGCGGCCAATCGGGTGGATCGGCGGCAGGTAGACGACGTCGAAGCCCATGGCCGCCACGGCGGGAAGGCGCTTGGCGGCGGTGGCGAAGGTGCCGCTCACCCACGAGCCGTCCTTCTTCTGCTTGGCGCCCTCGCTGCGGGGGAAGAACTCGTACCAGCTGCCGACCCCGGCGCGGGTGCGCTCCACCCGCAGCACGAGCTGCTCGCTGAGCGTCGTCAGGCTCCGCAGCGGGTGCGCGGCGAGCGCGGCCACGACGCGGGCATCGGTCGCCACGGCCAGGCGCGCGGCCGGGGTGAGCGTGGTGGTGCCGAGGGCGGTGCGGGCATCCGTCAGCACGGTCGCGGCGGTGCCGCGCGCCGAGGCCGCGGCGCGCTCCAGCAGGAGGGCACCCTCCATGAGCATGAGCTCGACGTCGATGCCCGCCTCGATCTTCACGGTGGCGGCGTGCAGCCAGGTGCCCCAGTCGTCGGCGTAGGCCTCGATGTGCCAGCGGTGCTCGCCGGCCTGCTCGAGCAGCACGGCCGTCTGCCAGCGGTCGGTACCCGCGCCGTGCTGCGCGAGGGCGTGCCGGGCGATGGTGCCGTCGGGCAGGGTGAGCACGAGGTCGGCGCCGAGGCGGTCATGGCCCTCGCGGAAGACGGTGGCCGAGAACGGCACGAGCTCGCCGACGTAGGCGGTGCTGGGCCAGCGGTTCTCGGGCTGCTGCGGGCTCAGCCCGCGGATGGGGATGCGCCCGATGCGCGGGACGAAGGGCGGGGTCTGCGTCGAAGCCACCCTTCGACCCTACGCTGGTGGGGCATCCGAGACGGTGTCCTCCCTTATGCGGACAAAATGTCCCCCGGCCGGGGTACGTGAATTCTCATCAAGACTTGGTCGGTGTCGGACCGCCGTCCTATTCTGATGTTCGGAAAGCGAACCGCGGGCAGACCCGAAGCCCGCGGAGCGCACCGACTGTTTGGAGCAACCCGAATGCTCCGAAGCACAGGGCCGAGCCTCGCATCCCCCGATCGCGAGACCGGCCCTGTTCGTCGTTAACCGCTGTTCGTCGTTAACCCCCGGGTGTCCCGCCTGGAACCGGTTCCCGGCATCGCGCGCGCTCGCCTAGAGTGAGAATCCCGGGGCTCCTCCACCACGCCCCGGTCGAGGAGTGATGAGCGTGAAGGCGATCCGCCGCTTCACCGTCCGTACCGTGCTGCCCGAGGCGCTCGACGCCGTCGCGGCGCTCGCCGCCAACCTGCGCTGGTCGTGGCACGAGCCCACCAAGGCGCTGTTCGCGCGCATCGACCCGGAGCGCTGGGAGCAGCTCGGGCACGATCCCGTCGCCCTGCTGGGCGCCGTCGAGCCCGCGCGACTCGACGAGCTCGCCCGCGACGAGAGCTTCCTGGCCGAGGCCTCGGCTCTGCGCGACGACCTCACCGCCTACCTCGAGCAGCCGCGCTGGTACCAGTCGCTCAGCGACGCTCCCGCCCGCATCGCCTACTTCTCGCCCGAGTTCGGTATCGCCTCGGCGATTCCGCAGTACTCCGGCGGCCTCGGCATCCTGGCCGGCGACCACCTCAAGAGCGCGAGCGACCTCGGGGTTCCGCTCATCGGCGTGGGCCTGTTCTACCGCGCCGGGTACTTCCGCCAGGCGATCGATCCCGACGGCTGGCAGCGCGAGAGCTACCCCCTCATCGACCCCGACGGCCTGCCGATGCAGCTGCTGCGCGAGCACGACGGCAGCGCCGCCCGCATCTCGCTGAGCCTGCCGAGCGGCGAGGCCCTGCACGCCCGCGTGTGGCAGATGCAGGTCGGCCGCGTGGTGCTGCTGCTGCTCGACACCGACATCCCCGACAACAGCGACGCCCTCCGCGGCGTCACCGACCGTCTGTACGGCGGCGGGGGCGAGCACCGCCTGCTGCAAGAGCTGCTGCTCGGCATCGGCGGCGTACGTGCCATCAAGCGCTACGTGGCGCTGTCGGGCACCCCGGCCCCCGAGGTCTTCCACACCAACGAGGGCCACGCGGGCTTCCTCGGCCTCGAGCGCATCAGCGACCTCGTGGCGGGCGGCCTGAGCTTCGCCGAGGCCCTGCAGGTCGTGCGCGCCGGCACCCTCTTCACGACGCACACGCCGGTGCCAGCGGGTATCGACCGCTTCGACGCCGCCCTCATCGAGCGCTACCTGTCGACCGACCTCCTGCCGGGCGTCGCGGCCGCCGACGTGCTGCCGCTCGGCGCCGAGGACTACGAGGGCGGCGACCCCGCTGTCTTCAACATGGCCGTCATGGGGCTACGACTCGCCCAGCGCGCGAACGGCGTCTCGCGCCTGCACGGCGACGTCTCGCGCGGCATGTTCGGTGCCCTCTGGCCGGGCTTCGATCAGGATGACGTGCCCATCACCTCCGTCACCAACGGGGTGCACGCCCCCACGTGGACCGACCCGCGCATGGTCGAGCTCGCCCGCACCAAGCTCGGCACCTTCGAGACCGCGGCCTGCGACTGGAACTCGCCCGCCATCACCGACGCCGACCTGTGGTCGGTGCGCCGGGCCATGCGCGAGCAGCTTGTCGCCGACGCCCGCGCCCGGATGACGGCGGCGTGGGCCGAGCAGAACCCCGGCATCGCCGCCCCCGCCTGGATGGCGGAGCTGCTCGACCCCGACGTGCTCACCATCGGCTTCGCGCGCCGCGTGCCCACCTACAAGCGCCTCACCCTGATGCTGCACGACCCCGACCGGCTGCGGGCCCTGCTCACGCATCCCGACCGCCCGGTGCAGCTCGTGGTCGCCGGCAAGTCGCACCCCGCCGACGACAGCGGCAAGGCCCTCATCCAGAAGCTCGTGCGGTTCGCCTCCGAGCCCGAGCTGCGCCGCCGCATCGTCTTCCTGCCCAACTACGACATCGGCATGGCGCGGCTGCTCTACCCGGGCACCGACATCTGGCTGAACAACCCGCTTCGTCCGCTCGAGGCGTGCGGAACATCCGGCATGAAGGCGGCCCTCAACGGCTCGCTCAACCTGTCGATCCTCGACGGATGGTGGAACGAGTACTACGACGCCGAGAACGGCTGGGCGATTCCCACCGCCGATGCCGCCGGCGACGACGCCGAGCGCGACAAGCTCGAGGCCGAAGCCATGTACGACCTCATCGAGCACCAGATCGCGCCGCGGTTCTACGATCGCGATGCCGAAGGGCTGCCCACGCGGTGGCTGCAGAGCATTCGCCACACCCTCGCCACGCTCTCGCCCGAGCTTTCGGCTGACCGCATGGTGCGCGAGTACGTCGAGCGCCTCTACATGCCGGCCGCGCACGCCCACCGCGCCATCGCTGCCGACGACCACCGCCCGGCCCGAGACCTCGCCGGCTGGAAGGCGCACGTCGCGCGCGAATGGCCGCACGTCTCGGTCACCCACGTCGAGTCGGGCGGGGTGCAGTCGCCCCAGGTCGGTGACCAGCTGAAGGTGCGCGCCCACGTGCAGCTCGCGGGGCTCTCGGCCGACGACGTGCTGGTCGAGGTGGTGTTCGGGCGGGCCCGCAACGGCGACGACCTCGCCGACGTGCACCGGCAGCCGCTCGAGCTGGCCGAGCACGAGCTGGGCCAGCCGGCGACGTTCACGGGCACCGTGCCTCTCGACCGCTCCGGGTCGTTCGGCTACAACGTGCGCGTGACCCCGCGGCACGCGCTGCTCGCCAGCCCGGCCGAGCTCGGCCTGGTCGCGGTCGCCCACTAGCCCGCCCCGCTGCCCCGGCCCCCCGCCTCTTCCTCGGAGCAACGACGGAGACGGCGCCGTTCCACAACAGTTTCCTGTGTGGACGGAACGTGGAACGTGACTGTCTCCGTCGTTGCTCCGAACGGGATCGGGTCAGTAGTGGTCTCCGCGAGCAACGGCGGCCCAGATTGACGCCTCGACCTCGGGCCATGCCTCGAACACCTGACGGTAGGTGTAGCGCAGCACCCGGTATCCGAGAGTGCTGAGGTGAGCATCCCGTTGGCGATCGCGTTCGTAGTCGGGAGTGCGTTCGTGATGCTCTCGGCTGTCGACCTCGATCACGAGCCTGTCGCCTATCAGGAAATCCACCCGACCGACACCGGGGATCACGACCTGTCGGGCGACCGGCAGTCGGCCTCGAAGGTGCTGCCAGACGCGCGTCTCCGTGCCGCTCTCACACACGCCGTCGGCGCGGCCGATCGCGATTCCCGCAGCGATGAGGAATGGGCGTATGTCAGGGCGGCGGTGAAGGACGCTGTCGACGCTCAACTCGGCTGTCGGCCCGTCGGCACATCGCGTGAAATCGGCGAGGGCCGACGACAAATCTGCCAGGAGCGCACTCGGTTGCCCCGGTGGCCCCCACCAGTGCACGATCGCTTCGCGATCGGTGGCGGGTCGTTGCGCGTCGAGGTGACGTCTACTGTCGGCGGGCGACCGGAGGGCTCGAGCCTGGGCCGGCACGCGCACATGCGGTGGCCCGGTGGTGGTCAGGACCCAGACGCCATGATGCCGGAGTGCGGGTCCGCAGGTGAGGACTCCGCCTACGCGGCCAGCCGCGCACACGTCAGCGGGGGTTCCCGGGCTGCAGTACCAGCCCCGTCGCAGGTAACAGAGCTGACCAGAGTCGAGGAGGGCGCGCTGGCGGTGCTGATCGATGCCGCGACGGCGTAGCTCTCGGGTGGAGATCGCTAGGCCTGGTGGTGGCAGTGGAAGCATCAGGTGAGCATCCACAATCGAGGTTGACCTCGAGCACGGACTCTCCGAAGTGGGGGAGGAGGACGCACCGCTGGCGCTGGGGGACGAGTGGTGCCCCTCCCGTTCGGAGCAACGACGGAGACGCGCACGTTCCACAGCCTTCTTGCGCTGGGTTCCGTTGTGGAACGTGTCCGTCTCCGTCGTTGCTGCGTGAGCAGGGCGGTCAGCGGGCGATGTCGGCCAGCTGACCGCCGGTGAGCGCGAGCAGGTCGTCGGGGGCGAGCTCGATGTCGAAGCCGCGGCGGCCGCCCGAGACGAAGATCGTCTCCCAGAGGGCCGCGGTCTCGTCGAGCACGGTCGGCAGCGCGGTCTTCTGACCCAGAGGCGAGATGCCGCCCACCACGTAGCCCGTCTTGCGCTCGGCCACGGCGGGCTCGGCCATCTGGGCGCGCTTGGCCCCGACGGCGGCGGCGAGCGACTTGAGGTCGAGCATCCCGGTCACCGGAACGATGCCGACGACCAGCCGGCCGTCGGCCTCGGCCAGCAGCGTCTTGAACACGCGATCGGGGTCGAGCCCGAGGGCGTGCGCGGCCTCGAGGCCGTAGTTGGTGGTGGTCGGGTCGTGCGCGTAGGTGTGCGCGGTGAACGGGATGCCCGCCGCGACGAGCGCCACGGTGGCGGGTGTTCCCGGCCCGCTAGCCATCGGCCGCGCCGCCTCCCGGCGCTCCATCGGCCGCGCCGCCTCCCGGCGTACCGTCGGCCCGGAACAGCAGCATCGACGTCGGCCCGACCGTCAGCCGCTCGCCCGGAGTGTGCACGGGCTCGTGCTCGTCGAGGCGGTCGTGAGCGCTGTCCCAGAGCAGGGTGTAGCTGTCGACGCCGGTGTGCGCGGGCAGCGTGACGTCGACCGGCTCCTCCAGACCGTGGACGATGAGCAGGATGCGGTTGAACGGCTCCGATTCGGGCGTCGAGGCGGCGAGGTACTGCAGCGTGCGCTCGGCCGGCGAATCCCAGTCCTCCATCGTCATGGCGTTGCCGTCGTTGTTGTACCAGTCCATCTGGGTGGCGCTCGGCACGGTCTCGCCCCATCGCCCGTAGCGCGTCGGCCGCAGGGCGGGGTTCTCGCGGCGCAGCTGCAGTAGACGCTGCGCGACGCGGCGCAGGTCGTGCTGCCAGCCGTCGAGGTTCCAGTCGACCCAAGTCAGCTCGCTGTCGTGGCAGTAGGCGTTGTTGTTGCCGCGCTGGGTGCGGCCGATCTCGTCGCCCGCGGTGATCATCGGCATGCCAGCGCTCAGCAGCAGCGTGCCGAGCAGATTGCGCATGGCCTTCCGGCGGTCGGCGGTGATCACCGGATCGTCGGTGGCGCCTTCGACCCCGAAGTTGTACGAGCGGTTGTTGTCGGTGCCGTCGCGGTTGTCCTCGCCGTTTCCCACGTTGTGCTTCGCGTTGTAGGCGGTGAGGTCGGCGAGCGTGAAACCGTCGTGGGCGGTGATGAAGTTGACGCTCGCGAGCGGGCCGCGCTCCTCGGCGAACACGTGCGCACTGCCGGTCATGCGGCGCGCGAGCGATCCGATGCCCTCCGGCGCGGTGCCGTGCGAGCGCGCCGCCCCCACATCGGTCAGCCAGAACGCGCGCGCCCGGTCGCGGAACCCGTCGTTCCACTCGTGGTACCCGGCCGGGAACCGGCCCACCTGCCAGCCGCCCATACCGACATCCCACGGCTCGGAGATCATCGTCACACCCTGCAGTGCCGGGTCGTCGAGGATGGCCCGCAGCAACGGGTGCTCGGGGTCGAACTCGGCATCGGCATCCCGCCCGAGGGTCGCCATGAGATCGAAACGGAACCCGTCGATCTGCACCTCGTTCGCCCAGTACCGCAGCGAGTCGAGCACGAGCCGCTGCGCGATCGGCTGCGAGAAGTCGATGGTGTTGCCGCACCCGGTCGTGTCGATGTAGCCGCCCTCGGCGGTCTGCCGATACCAGGTGGCGGCATCCAGACCCCGGAAGCTCGTCGTCGGCCCCTCGGGCCCCTCCTCGGCGGTGTGGTTGTAGACGACGTCGAGCACCACCTCGAGCCCCGCCTCGTGCAGCAGCTTGACCATGCCCTTCACCTCGCGCAGCACGGCTCCGGTGCCGCCGAACTGCGCGGAGCGCGTGGCGTACGCGGCGTGCGGCGTGAAGTAGTTGAGCGTGTTGTAGCCCCAGTAGTTGACGAGCCCCTGACCCTGCAGGCGCTGCTCGCTGACGAACTGATGCATCGGCAGCAGCTCGACGGTGGTCACGCCGAGGTCGAGCAGGTAGTCGATGGTGGCCGGGTGCGCGAGGCCAGCGTAGGTGCCGCGCAGCTCCTCCGGCAGCTCGGGGGCGAGCTTCGTGAGGCCCTTCACGTGCGCCTCGTAGAGCACGACGCGGTCGCGCGGCACGCGCGGCTTCTCGACGCCGCCCCAGTCGAAGGCGTCGTCCTGCACGTAGGCGCGCCACCCGCCGTCGGGGGTGCGGGCGAGACCGCGCGCGTACGGGTCGAGCAGCAGCCGCTCGCGGTCGAAGTCGTGGCGGGGCCCGGTCGGGCCGTCGGCGCGCAGGGCGTAGCGGGCGCCCGGCCGCAGCGCCGGGGTTCGGGCTCGCCAGATGCCGTCACCCACCGGCTCGAGGTCGATCGTCTCGGCCACCCAGCCGGGGTCGTCGTCGCCGAACAGGCACAGCTCGAGACCGGTCGCGTGGGCGCTGAACACCCGCAGCTCGCCGACACCGTCGGCCACGTGCACGCCCAAGCGGTCGAAGGGGTCGTTCGCGGGCATGCGTCTTAGGCTAGGTCACCGCGAGGGAGGAGGCCGTTCATGATCTACCTCGACCACGCCGCGACCTCGCCCATGCCGCCTGCGGTGCGCTCGGCTTACCTGGCCGCGCTCGAGGTCGTCGGCAATCCCTCGTCGATCCACTCGGCCGGGCAGCGCGCCCGAGCCCTCGTCGACGACGCCCGCGCCCGCATCGCCGCGACGCTCGGCGTCGACCCGATCGAGGTCACGTTCACCGGCGGCGGCACCGAGGCCGTCAATCTGGCGATCAAGGGGCTGTGGTGGATGCGCAACCAGGGCGCTGCGCCCGCGGGCACCCCCGCGGCGGGCTCGGCGGGCTCGGCGGCGGGCTCGGCGGGCTCGGCGGCGGGCTCGGCGGGCTCGGCACCGCTGCCGCGACCGCGCATCCTCGTGCCGCGCGCCGAGCACCACGCGGCGCTCGATGCCGTCGAGTGGCTCGCCGCCCATGAGGGCGCCGAGCTGCGCTGGCTCGAGGTCGACGCGCTCGGGGCGCTGCGGCTCGACGACCTCGCCGACGCGCTCGGCGACGGCTCGGAAGTCGCGCTGCTCTCGATGCTCGCGGCGAACAACGAGGTCGGCACGCTGCAGCCGGTGGCGGAAGCCGCCGCGCTCGCCGCGGCCGTCGGCGTGCCCGTGCACGTCGACGCGATCGCGGCCTACGGGCAGGTGCCGCTGTCTCCCCTGCCGCTCGGGGTGTCGGCGGTCTCGGTCTCGGCGCACAAGGTTGGCGGCCCCGTCGGGGTCGGGGCGCTCGTGCTGCGGCGCGGCGCCGAGGTGGTTCCGCTGCTGCACGGCGGCAGCCAGCAGCGCGGGCGCTCGGGAACCATGGACGCCGCAGGCGCCGAGGCCTTCGCCGTCGCGGCCGAGCTCGCGCACGCCGAGCTCGCCGAGCGCGCGGGGCGCAAGCGGATGCTGCGCGCGCGGCTGGCGGAGGGCATCCGGAGCCGCGTGCCGCAGGCGGTGCTGCGCGGCGCCGCCGGGGCCGCCGCGGTCGCGACCGACCCGGCGCGGGGCGCCGAGCTCGACGCGCTCGCGCTGCCCGGCACCCTGCACCTGACCGTGCCCGACGCCGAGGGCGACTCGCTGCTGATGCTGCTCGACGCGGCGGGCATCGCCGTCTCGACCGGGTCGGCGTGCCAGGCGGGGGTGCCGGAGCCGAGCCACGTGCTGCTCGCGATGGGGCTCACCGAGGCCGAGGCGCGCGGGGCTCTGCGCATCACGCTCGGATCGTCGACGACCGAGGGCGACGTCGACGCGCTGCTCGACGCCCTGCCCGCGGCGGTCGAGCGCGCCCAGGCTGCGGGCCTCGCCGCCCGCACTCCTCGCCTCGGCCGCTGAAGTCCCGGGCTCGGAGCAACGACGGAGACGGGCCGGTTCCACGCTCGAGATCCGCACGACCTCGTGTGGAACACCTCCTGTCTCCGTCGTTGCTCCGACGGCGCCCCGCGTACCCTGGAGGGGTGCGGGTTTTGGCAGCGATGAGCGGCGGCGTCGACAGCGCCGTCGCCGCTGCGCGCGCGGTGGATGCGGGCCACGAGGTCGTCGGCGTGCATCTGGCGCTCAGCCGCATGCCGGGCACCCTGCGCACCGGCAGCCGCGGCTGCTGCACGATCGAGGACAGCCTCGATGCGCGTCGCGCGGCCGAGCGCCTGGGCATCCCGTTCTACGTGTGGGACTTCAGCGAGCGCTTCCGCGCCGACGTCGTCGACGACTTCATCAGCGAGTACGCCGCTGGCCGCACCCCGAACCCGTGCATGCGCTGCAACGAGCGCATCAAGTTCGCCGCGGTGCTCGAGAAGGCGCTCGCGCTCGGTTTCGACGCGGTCGTCACGGGGCACTACGCGCACATCGTCGAGGGCCCGCACGGCCGCGAGCTGCACCGGGCGAGCGACGAGGCGAAGGACCAGTCGTACGTGCTCGGTGTGCTGACGGCCGAGCAGCTCGAGCACGCGTGGTTCCCGCTCGGCACGACCCCGTCGAAGGCGGTCGTGCGCGCCGAGGCTGCCGAGCGCGGCCTCACCGTGGCGCAGAAGCCCGACAGTCACGACATCTGCTTCATCCCCGACGGCGACACCCGCGGCTGGCTCGCCGACCGCATCGCCCCGGCGACCGGCGCGATCGTCGACCGCGACGGCGCGAAGGTCGGCGAGCACGACGGTGCGACGAGCTTCACGGTCGGCCAGCGCCGCGGCCTCAACCTCGGCGTTCCCGCGCCCGACGGCCGCCCGCGCTTCGTGCTCGAGGTGCGCCCCCGCACCAACGAGGTCGTCGTCGGCCCGCGCGAGGCGCTCGCCATTGCCGAGCTCGCCGGAGCCCGCTACACCTGGGCCGGCGCGGACCCGGTCGCGAGCGGCGTGACGACCCCCGACCCCGATGACCCGGCGGGGGCGGATGCTCTCCTCCCGTTCGCCTGCCGCGTGCAGGTGCGCGCCCACGCCGACCCGGTGCCCGCATCCGCGGTCGTCGCCGGCGGCGAGCTCATCGTGCGCCCGGTCGAGCCGCTGCTCGGGGTCGCGCCCGGTCAGACCGCGGTCGTGTACGTCGGCACGCGCGTGCTCGGGCAGTGCACGATCGACCGCACGGTCGCGGCCGATCTGCTCGTGAGCGCGCCGTAGGCGAGCGCCCGCCCGCGCGCTCGCCGGCTGCCTAGACTGGCGGGCGTGTCCGCGACGTCGCCGGCTCCTCACGAGCACCCCGCAGCCCTGCTGCGCCTCGACGACGCGCCGACCGAGCGCCCCGGCGCCGACCTCGCCGCCCACTGGCCGCGCCTGACCGCCGCCACCGCGCACCTCGACCCGCCGCTCGGCGTCATCGACCGCGCCGCCCTCGCCTACAACGCCGCCGACCTGGTGCGTCGCGCCGGGGGAGTGCCGATCCGGGTGGCGAGCAAGTCGATCCGGGTGCGCGGCGTGCTCGAGGCCGTGCTCGCGCGCCCGGGATTCGCGGGCGTGCTCGCCTACACGCTGCCCGAGGCGCTCTGGCTCGCGAGCCCCCGGTCTCGCGACAGCGCAGCGGGCGCGGCGACCGGCACCGGCGGCAGGATCGGCGCCGGCCCGAGCGCTGGCGGCAGCGACATCGACGACGTCGTGGTGGGCTACCCCACGGCCGACCGCGCGGCCCTCGCGCGGCTCGTCGCCGACGAGCAGCTGGCCGCGCGCGTGACGCTCATGATCGACGACGTCGCCCACCTCGATGCGGTCGACGCGGTGGCGGCGCCGGGCGCGCGGCCCAGCATCCGCGTCGCGCTCGAGCTCGATGCGAGCTGGAAGGCGCCGCTGCTCGGCCACCTCGGCGTGCGCCGCAGCCCGCTGCACACGCCCGAGCAGCTCGCCGCGCTCGCCCGCACGGTCGTCGAGCGCCCGGGCTTCGTGCTCGACGGGGTCATGGCGTACGAGGCGCAGCTCGCCGGGCTCGGCGACGCGCTGCCCGGGCGGCCCGTGCGCAGCGCGCTGATCCGGGGCATCCAGCGGGCGTCGCGCGCCGAGCTCGCCGACCGGCGCGGCCGCGCCGTCGCTGCGGTGCGCGCCATCGCCGAGGCCGCCGGTACTCCGTTGCGCTTCGTCAACGGCGGCGGCACCGGCTCGCTGGAGTCGACCGCCGCCGACGGCAGCGTCACCGAGCTGGCCGCCGGTAGCGGACTGCTCGGCCCGCACCTGTTCGACACCTACCGCGCGTTCACGCCCGCGCCCGCCGCCGCCTTCGCGCTGCCGGTCGTGCGGCGCCCCGCCGACGACATCGCGACCCTCCTCGGCGGCGGCTGGATCGCCAGCGGCCCGCCCGGCCCCGACCGCCTGCCGCAGGTGGTGTGGCCCGAGGGCCTCCGGATGCTCGGCTCGGAAGCCGCGGGCGAGGTGCAGACCCCCCTCCGCGGGCCGGCCGCCGCGGGTCTGCGCGTCGGCGACCTGGTCTGGCTGCGCCACACGAAGGCCGGAGAGCTCGCCGAGCACCTCGATTCCTACGCCGTGGTCGACGGCGACCGGGTGGTCGGTGCGCTGCCGACCTACCGCGCCGAAGGGAAGGCGTTCCTGTGACCACCGCGAGCCGAGCGAGCAGCACCCGCACGACCTCCTGGCAGAACTGGGCCCGCACCGAGCAGGTCACCCCGGCCCGCGTCGAGCGCCCGACCACCCCCGACGAGGTGGTCGCCGCGATCGCCCGCGCCCGCGCCGACGGTCTCGCCGTCAAGCCGATCGGTGCCGGCCACTCGTTCACCGGCATCGCCGTGGCGCCGGGCGTGCAGCTCGACCTCACCGGCCTCGCCGGCGTGACCGCGGTCGACGCGAGCACCGGGCTCGTCACCCTCGCCGCCGGCACCCGCCTGCACGCCGCCTCGGCGATGCTGCACGAGCACGGGCTCGCCTTCGAGAACCTCGGCGACATCGACGTGCAGTCGATCTCGGGCGCCGTCAGCACGGGCACCCATGGCACGGGCCGCGCCTTCGGCGGGCTCGCCACCCAGCTGCGGGCGGTCACCCTCGCCACCGCTGACGGCCGCCTGCTGCGCATCAGCCCGACCGAGAACGCCGAGCTGTGGCCGGCGGCGCGCCTCGGGCTCGGAGCCCTCGGGGTGCTCGTCGACCTCACCGTGCAGACCGTGCCCACCTTCGTGCTGGCGGCGGACGAGCATCCGGAGCCGCTCGATGCCGTGCTCGACGACTGGCCGAACCGGTCTGCCCAGGCCGACCACGTCGAGTTCTACTGGTTTCCGCACACCACGCTCGCGCTCACCCGCAACAACACCCGCCTGCCGGCGGACGCGCCGCGCACGCCCTCCGGCCCGGTGAAGACGTGGCTCGACGACGAGCTGCTCGGCAACGGGCTCTACGAGGTGCTGTGCCGGCTCGGCTCGGCGCTGCCCGGCACCGTGCCCGGCATCAACCGCCTCGCCAGCCGTGTCGCCTTCACCCGCCAGGCGGCCGACTACTCGCACCGCATCTTCGCCACCGAGCGGAAGGTGCGGTTCCGCGAGATGGAGTACTCGGTACCGCTCGATGCCGTCGGGCCGGTGCTGCGCGAGCTTGACCGGGTCATCGAGGCGAACGGCTGGCGCGTGACCTTCCCCGTCGAGGTGCGCGCGACCGCCCCCGACGATGTCTGGCTGTCGACCGCGTTCGGGCGCGAGAGCAGCTACATCGCGGTGCACCGCTACATCCGGGATGACCACACCCCGTACCTCGCCGCCGCCGAGCAGATTCTGCGCGCGCACGACGGCCGCCCGCACTGGGGCAAGCTGCACAGCCGCACGGCCGACGATCTGCGGCCCGCCTACCCGCACTTCGACGACTTCGTCGCCGTGCGTAACCGGCTCGACCCCGACCGCGTCTTCACCAACCCGTACCTCGATCGCGTTCTCGGAGGCTGACCCCAGCCGCGCTGTCGACGGGTCAGGGCTCGCTCCTAGACTGTGCGCGTGGCTGACACTCCCGACCCCGGAACGCTGTCGGTGCGCGACGTCGACGACCTCACCCGCGACGAGGCGCGCGCCGAGGTCGAGCGGCTCACCACGCGCATCCTCGAGCTGCGCGACGCGTACTACGCGCGCGACACCGTGCTGGAGGACGACGCGACCTACGACGCCATGGTGCGGCGGCTCGAGCTCATCGAGCACGTGTTTCCCGAGCTGCAGAGCCAGGACTCGCCGACCCAGACCGTCGGCGGCCAGGCCGACGCGAGCCTGTTCGCCCCGGTGGAGCACGCCGAGCGCATGCTCAGCCTCGACAACGTTTTCAGCGCCGACGAGTTCGCCGACTGGGCGGCGAAGGTCGAGCGCGATGCCGGGCGGCCCGTGCGCTGGCTGTGCGAGCTGAAGATCGACGGGCTGGCCCTCAACCTGCGCTACGAGCGCGGAGTGCTGGTGAGCGCGGCGACGCGCGGCGACGGGCGCGTGGGCGAAGACGTGACGGTCAACGTGCGGCAGCTGGCGGGCATCCCGCAGCGGCTGACGGGGCCGGCCGGCGAGCTGCCCGACCTGGTCGAGGTGCGCGGCGAGGTCTTCATTCCGACCGCGCTGTTCGACGAGCTCAACGCGCTGCAGCGCGAGGCCGGCGAGCGCGAGTTCGCGAACCCGCGCAACGCCGCGAGCGGCAGTCTGCGCCAGAAGGCGGAGGGCAAGAGCGATGAGCAGCTGGCCCGCATGCGCGACCGGCTGAGCCGACTGCGGATGCTCGTGCACGGCATCGGCGCCTGGCCGAACCCGCCCGTCACCGCGCAGAGCGAGGTCTACGGCCTGCTCGAGCGCTGGGGGCTGCCGATCAGCAGCCACTTCCGCGTGCACGGCAGCGTCGCCGAGGCCGCCGAGTTCATCGCCTTCCACGGCGAGCACCGGCACGATGTCGAGCACGAGATCGACGGCGTCGTCGTGAAGGTCGACGAGCTCGCCCTGCACGCCGAGCTCGGCGCGACGAGCCGCGCTCCGCGCTGGGCGATCGCCTACAAGTACCCGCCCGAGCAGGTCAACACCCGCCTGCTCGACATCGTCGTGAGCGTGGGCCGCACCGGCCGCGCGACCCCGTACGCCGTCATGGAGAAGGTGCGCGTCGCCGGCAGCGAGGTGCGCCAGGCGACCCTGCACAATCAAGACGTCGTGAAGGCGAAGGGCGTGCTCATCGGCGACACAGTGGTGCTGCGCAAGGCCGGCGACGTGATTCCCGAAGTGCTCGGCCCGGTCGTCGAGCTGCGCGACGGCACCGAGCGCGCCTTCGTCATGCCGAGGAACTGCCCCGAGTGCGGCACCGAGCTGCGGCCGGCGAAGGAGGGCGACGTCGATCTGCGCTGCCCGAACGCCCGCAGCTGCCCCGCCCAGGTGCGGGGCCGCGTCGAGCACATCGGCAGCCGGGGCGCGCTCGACATCGAGGCGCTCGGCGAGGTCTCGGCCGCGGCCCTCACGCAGCCCGACGTGCCCGCCGAGCCGCCCCTGCAGACCGAGGCGGGCCTGTTCGCGCTGACCGTCGACGACCTCCTGCCGATCGAGGTGGTGGTGCGGGATGCCGAGACCGGGCTGCCCAAGCTCGAGGCCGACGGCACCGAGCGCCGCCGGTCGCCCTTCCGCCGCAACCCGACGGCCGCCGAGAAGAAGCAGGGGCTCGAGGGCCCGCAGCCCAGCGCGGCCGCGCTGACCCTGCTCGACGAGCTCGAGAAGGCGAAGACCAAGCCGCTCTGGCGCCTGCTGGTGAGCCTCAACATCCGGCACGTGGGCCCGGTCGCCGCGCGGGCGCTGGCCGACTGGTTCGGCTCGCTCGACGCGGTCCGCGCGGCCAGCGTCGACGAGCTCGCCGCCGTCGACGGCGTCGGCACGATCATCGCCGAGGCCGTGCAGGAGTGGTTCGCCGTCGACTGGCACGTCGAGATCGTCGAGCGCTGGGCCGCCGCGGGCGTCCAGTTCGCAACCCCCGGCCATCCCGGTCCGGGAGCGGCGGCCGCCGCCGGGGGAGTGCTCGCCGGGCTGACCGTCGTCGCCACCGGAACGCTCGAGGGCTTCACGCGCGAAGGCGCCCAGGAGGCGATCATCGCCGCGGGCGGCAAGGCGGCGTCGAGCGTGTCGAAGAAGACCGATTTCGTGGCCGCCGGGCCGGGCGCCGGCTCCAAGCTGCAGAAGGCCGAAGAGCTCGGCGTGCGCATCATCGACGCGGCCCAGTTCGCGATTCTCGTGCGCGAGGGGCCCGCTGCGTTGCGTGCGAGCGACGTCGACGGCGGCTGAGCGTCGCGCCGCGCATCCCTGTGCCGCCGGAGGTGCCGCTGTATGTCGGCTGTGTAACGGGTTGGTGAGAGTCGGGAAGAATGTTCGGTCCACCCCCCAAACGGGGCTGATTTTCGCCTAGCATGGCCTCACACCGGCGGGACCGCTTCGGGGGATGCCCGGGTCGCCGGTGGCGGAGGGGAACCGGGGTGCTGCTCGATTCGACAGCAGTCGTGATCGCCTCGCTCACCATAGCGTCGGTGGCGGGGCCCGTCGGCCTGCCCTCGAGCCCCCCGCACACTCCCATCACGAGCATCGTCGCACCGGCGATCGCCACCCCAGACCGCCCCTCGCTCGAGAGGGCCCTTGACCTGCCCACCAGCACGCAGCACGGCACCGCGGCCACCGCGCCCGCCACCCCCCTGACGGCGGAGAGTTTCGCGAACCTCACCGGTGCCAACCTGCTGCACGCTCTCGCCGCGGCTCCCCCGGCCATCACGGCGGAACTCCTGGAGTCGAACCCCCACCGACTCCAGGCCCTGCTGGCGGCACCCCCCGAAGCCCCTCAGGTGAGCGGTTGGTGGGCAGGCCTCGATGCTCGGGCGCAGCGCGCGTTGCTCAGCGCTGCGCCCGAGCTCGTCGGCAACCTCGACGGCATTCCCGTCGCGGTGCGCAACGCGGCCAACCGCGACGTGCTGCGGTCGACGATCCGCGAGCTCGAGCTCGACGGGCTGCGCGCCGGCCGCACGGCCGCGACGCAGAACATGCAGCGCCTGCAGATGCTGTACGGCGTGGCCGATGCGCTCGGCCCGGCCACCGCGAACCCTCCGCGCACGCTGCTGCAGCTCGACACCCACGGCCAGGGCAAGATGGCGATCGTGCTCGGCGACCTCGAGACCGCCGACTACGTCAGCTACCTGATGCCGGGCATGTTCATCTCGGTCGGCGGCAACGCCGTCGAGTGGACGGACACCGCCGCACGGCTGTACGACGAGCAGGTGTCGTGGCTCTCGCTGCTCGCCGAGGCGGGGGCGGCCGACGAGGTCGAGACCGTCGCCACGGTCGCCTGGATCGGCTACCAGACCCCCACCCTCCTCAACGTCGGCAGCCTCGACCTCGCCTACGAGGGCCGCGACGCGATCGCCCGCGCGATCGACGGGCTCCAGACGATCCGCGGCACCGACCAGCCCTACATCGCCCTGCTGTCGCACTCCTACGGCTCGACCGCGGCCATGCTCGCCCTGCAGCAGAGCACCACGGTGGATGCTCTCGCCATGATCGGCTCACCTGGAGCCCCCGCATCCAGCGTCGACGAGCTCAACGTGCGCGGCGACGTGTTCGTGGGCGAGGCCGCGTGGGATCCCATTCCGAACAGCGCCTTCTTCGGCGCCGACCCGGGCAGCGCCGAGTTCGGCGCCCGCGTCATGAGCGTCGCCGGAACCATCGACGTCATCACCAACCGCGTGCTCACCGCGTCGATCGGGCACAACTACTACTTCGCGGCGGGCACCGAGTCGCTGCGCAACCTGGCTCTCATCGGCATCGACAAGGCCGAGCTCGTCACCGACGGCTCGCAGCGCGACGAGGGTCGCACGCTCGCCCTCCTGCTCTGAGCGGGGGCGTACCCTGACTGCCATGGGCCGACGCCGAGGGGTGCTCGCCGCCGCCATCGCCGGAGGTCTCGGCACCGCGGTGGCGCTGACGCTCACCGGGTGCGCCCTCGCGCCCGCGACCGACGTCTCCGACTCGGAGGCGCGCGACCGGTTCGCCGCGCTGCTGGATGACGCCCAGCGCATGGTCGGCGGCGACTGGCAGGTGCAGGACGACCCGACGCCGCGCGAGTGCGTGATCCCGCTCTGGGTCACCGGCGAGCAGTACCCGGCGCTGCGCATCGGCGATGCCTCGGCGGCTCCCGCTGCCGCGGCCGAGCGGGTCGAGCAGGCCTGGGTCGCGGAGGGCATCCGCGTCACCCGTACCGACGTGGGCGACGTCATCGAGGTGTCGGGCGAGACCGCCGACGGCGAGCTTATCGTGCTGCGGGTGAGCGCGAGCGCGAGCACCCTGCTCGGCGAGAGCGAGTGCCGCCCGCTCTAGCCCTCGGTCATCCCTCGATGAGCAGGTTGAACTCGAGGCGCACGCCGCCGCCGAACAGCGCCATCGTGTCATCGTCGAGGCGCAAGCCGCTCTCGACCGCGGCGAGGGCGGTCAGGTAGCGCGCCTCGAGCTCCATGACGCCCTCGCCCATGCAGGCCATCTCGGTCTGGAACAGCTCGCTGACGCTCAACGGCCGCTCGTCGCTGGTGTCGAGCCCGCCGGTGACCGTTCCGCCGTACTGGTTGCAGGCGGCCGTGCCTGAGAGCGCGCTGCCCTGCACGGTCAGCGTCACATCGGCCGGGCTCAGGTCGAACGTCCCCGTCGGGTCCTCGGCCGCCACGAGCACCCACTCGCCCTGCATCTGGGCGCCGTCGCCCCCGCCGAGCAGGGCGCAGGCCGAGAGCAGGCCGGCGACAGCGCCGGCGAGCAGGGCGGCCGCGCCGCGGCGCGCGCCCCTGCGGACCGTGCGGGACATCGTGCTGGACATCGTGCCTCCCTGCGGGTCGGCGGTGCGTTCCGCCCTCATCCTCTCAGACGACCGGCAGGGCCGAACGGTTGGGGCACGCTCAGTAGACTGGGGCATCCCCCGCCGACGGCCACCTTGGGAGCCCCATGTCTGAAATCACGCCCGAGCGCGTCGCGCACCTCGCGTCGCTCGCGCGCATCGCGCTGACCCCCGACGAGATCGACAAGCTGACCGGCGAGCTCGGCGCCATCGTCGACGCGGTGGCGACCGTGCAGCAGGTGGCGACGCCCGACGTGCCGGCGACGAGCCACCCGATTCCGCTCAGCGGCGGCATGCGCCCCGACGTGCCCGGTGCGACGCTGAGCACCGAGCAGGCCCTCGCGGGCGCGCCCGATCACGACGGCAGCCGCTTCCGCGTCACCGCGATCCTGGGGGAGGAGCAGTGAGCGACCTGACCCGGGCCACTGCCGCCGACCTCGCCGCCCGCCTCGCCGCGGGGGAGGTGTCGAGCGTCGAGGTGACGCAGGCACACCTCGACCGCATCGCCGCCGTCGACGGCGACGTGCACGCCTTCCTTCACGTCAACGCCGCCGCGCTCGAGACCGCCGCGCAGGTCGACGCCGACCGTGCTGCTGGCGTGGCGCTTCCCGAGCTGGCCGGTGTGCCGATCGCCATCAAAGACGTTCTGTGCACGCTCGACATGCCCTCCACCTCGGGCTCGAAGATTCTCGAGGGCTGGGTGCCGCCGTACGACGCGACCGTCGTCGCGCGGCTGCGGGCCGCCCGCATGATCCCGCTCGGCAAGACGAACATGGACGAGTTCGCGATGGGCTCGAGCACCGAGCACTCGGCCTACGGGCCGACGCGCAATCCGTGGGATCTCGAGCGCATTCCCGGTGGGTCGGGGGGCGGCTCGGCCGCCGCGGTGTCGGCCTTCGAGGCGCCCGTCGCGCTCGGCAGCGACACCGGCGGCAGCATCCGTCAGCCGGCCGCCGTGACCGGGTCGGTCGGCGTCAAGCCCACCTATGGCGGGGTCAGCCGGTACGGCGCGATCGCGCTCGCCTCGTCGCTCGACCAGGTCGGGCCGGTGTCGCGCACCGTTCTGGATGCGGCGCTCGTGCACGACGTCATCGGCGGGCACGACGCCCGCGACGCCACGAGCATCCCCGACGCCTGGCCCTCGATGGCCGAGGCCGCGCGCCGCGGCGCCCGGGGCGATGTGCTGAAGGGCCTGCGCGTCGGTGTGGTGCGCGAGCTGCGCGGCGACGACGGTGGCTTCCAGGCCGGCGTCAAGCAGCGCTTCGAGGAGACCCTCGACCTGCTCGCCGGGGCGGGCGCCGAGATCGTCGAGGTCAGTGCCCCGAAATTCGAGTACGCCGTCGCGGCCTACTACCTGATCCTTCCGGCGGAGGCGTCGAGCAACCTCGCCAAGTTCGACTCGGTGCGCTTCGGCCTGCGGGTCGAGGTGCCCGGCGGCACGGTGGAGGACGTCATGGCGGCGACGCGCGAGGCCGGCTTCGGCCCCGAGGTGAAGCGCCGCATCATCCTCGGCACCTACGCGCTCTCGGCCGGCTACTACGACGCCTACTACGGCAGCGCGCAGAAGGTGCGCACGCTCATCCAGCGTGACTTCGCGGCCGCGTTCGAGAAGGCCGACATCCTCGTCTCGCCGAGCGCGCCCACGACGGCGTTCAAGTTCGGCGAGAAGCTCGCCGACCCGCTGGCGATGTACCTCAACGACGTCACGACGATTCCGGCGAACCTCGCGGGCGTGCCCGGCATGGGCCTGCCAATGGGGCTCGCGCCGGAGGACGGCCTGCCGACGGGCCTGCAGCTCATGGCCCCGGCGCGCGAAGACGCGCGGTTGTACGAGGCGGGCGCCGCGATCGAGGCGCTGCTCGAAGCGCATTGGGGTGGGCCGCTGTGGGCGCAGGTGCCCGCACTGCCCGGGTCGGCCGCGAACGGAGGGGCCCGCTGATGGCACGCGCAGAACTCATGGACTTCGACAAGGCCCTCGAGCTGTTCGAGCCGGTGCTCGGCTTCGAGGTGCACGTCGAGCTGTCGACGAAGACGAAGATGTTCAGCGACGCGCCGAACCCGGCGTTCAGCGCCAACGAGGTGACCGACGCGAACACGGCGATCACGCCCGTGTGCCTCGGCCTGCCGGGCAGCCTGCCGGTCGTCAACGAGCAGGCGGTGCGCTACTCGATCTCGCTGGGCCTCGCGCTCGGTTGCCAGATCGCGCCGATGAGCCGCTTCGCGCGCAAGAACTACTTCTACCCCGACCTGGCGAAGAACTACCAGATCAGCCAGTACGACGAGCCGATCGCCTTCGAGGGCACGCTCGAGGTCGAGCTGGAAGACGGCACGCTCGTGCAGGTGCCGATCGAGCGCGCGCACATGGAGGAAGACGCGGGCAAGCTCACGCACGTGGGCGGCTCGACGGGCCGCATCCAGGGCGCCGAGAGCTCGCTCGTCGACTACAACCGCGCCGGCGTTCCGCTGGTCGAGATCGTCACCAAGCCGATCTTCGGGGCCGAGCACCGCGCGCCCGAGCTGGCTCGCGCTTATGTAAGCACGATCCGCGACATCGTGCGGGCGCTCGGCATCAGCGAGGCGCGCATGGAGCGCGGCAACCTGCGCTGCGATGCGAACGTGTCGCTGCGTCCGCGTGGCGAGCAGAAGCTGGGCATCCGCACCGAGACCAAGAACGTCAACTCGCTGCGCAGCGTCGAGCGGGCCGTGCGCTACGAGATCCAGCGCCAGGCCGCGATTCTGGCCAAGGGCGGCACGATCACGCAAGAGACCCGCCACTGGCATGAAGACACCGGCACGACGTCGCCCGGCCGCCCGAAGAGCGACGCCGACGACTACCGGTACTTCCCCGAGCCCGACCTGCTGCCGGTGGTTCCGTCGCCGGCGCTGATTGACGAATTGCGGGATGCTCTGCCCGAGCCGCCCGCGGCCCGCCGCCGTCGCCTGAAGGAGGAGTGGGGGTTCACCGACCTCGAGTTCCGCGACGTGGTGAACTCGGGCCTGCTCGTCGAGGTGGCCGACACGGTCGCCGCGGGCGCGTCACCGCAGCAGGCCCGCAAGTGGTGGACGGGCGAGATCGCCCGCATTGCGAATGCGCAGGATGCGGAGCCGGGGTCTTTGATCAGCGCGAGTGACGTCGCCGCGGTCGTCGAGCTCGTCGAGTCGGGCGCTCTCACCGACCGCCTTGCCCGTCAGGTGGTCGAGGGTGTCATCGCGGGGGAGGGCACGCCGGCCGAGGTCGTGGCCGCTCGCGGTCTGCAGGTCGTCTCGGACGACGGTGCTCTCATCGCCGCGGTCGATGCGGCGCTGGCCGAGCAGCCCGACGTGCTGGAGAAGATCCGCGACGGCAAGGTGCAGGCCACCGGAGCCGTGATCGGTGCCGTCATGAAGGCCATGGGCGGCAAGGCTGATGCAGCTCGGGTGCGCGAGTTGGTGCTGGAGCGGGCGCAGGGTTGACGCCCATCAATCGGCCGATGGCGTTAGCGGTGGCAAACGCGACACAGCCAAAGGGCTACCGAACCGCGAGCGAAGGACCTGAGTAACGGTTCGAACGCGGTTCCACTTGGCCGACGGTAGAGATCGATGGCGCGCGAGTACTGACGTTGATACGGTTGGGAGGCACATCTTGAGGGAAGCCCGAATCAACTAGATCGTCAAGGCTTGAGGTACATCATTGAGGTTCTCCGCCAACGTCTTTGAGGCCCACTGGCACAGGGTTGCACGTCGTGGGGTCAATGTCGCGCAGGAGATTGCGAAGCGCCCGGGTGCACATCGCGACCGAATCAGAAAAATTCAGGTACAAACGTACAAGGCCGCCCGAATCCGGAAGGCTCTCAAAACTGAACCCGATCCGGCCATCAGGGAGTCGCTTCGTCAGGATCTGGCCAAGAGCAAGCGAAAACGTGGCAAGCATGTTCGGGCACTTTGCAGAGAGGTGGCGCGCTCTGTCCGATCGAGTCGGTATCGATTCACTTTGGCGAATGGACCGGCGATAGGCGGAAAACCGACCTTTACCTTGGTAGGTGACGCGCCTGAGGCTTTTTTCGTCTCGAAGACGGTGCAGGCGACCATCGCCCGCGCATTTCAGATCCATCCCACATCCCGCAAGGTAGCCGTAGACCTAGTCACTTCAGTGCTCTCGGATCGCATGCCGAAAACCATCGTGCGGCTCGATCTGCAGTCCTTCTATGAGAGCGTCCCGCACCAGCGGCTTCTTGAGCTTCTCCGGCGACGAGACGGGCTGCCCAGTTTCACAGTTGACATCGTCGCTGATCTTCTACGACAGTACGCAGTGTTGACGAGTCAAGCGCCGCGCGAGGCGAGGGGTCTGCCAAGAGGTGTGGGCCTAAGTGCCTACCTGGCCGAGGCGTACCTCACGCAATTGGACGCTCAATTGCTTGAACTCTTTCCCTATGCCACACAGGTTCGCTACGTAGACGATGTCTTTGTGTCCATCCCTGATGCCGACGCTTCGATCTCAGCTTGGAGAAGGCTAGCGAGCATAAATCGGGTAGTCGCCTCACTTGAGCTTCGCATTGGCCGTGATCCGCACCGTTTACTGTGCGAACACCTCGATGTGGATCCTGCGCGTCCCACAAAGTTTGGCTTTCTTGGGTACGAGTTTGAATACTCAAGGTTGCCTCTAGTGGTGCGCTTGAGTGCGAATAGATTCGACAAGATCGTTAAACGGACAGAGTTAGCGGTTGACGCTTACCTTAGGTCCGGGAGTCTTGGCGGCCGATCGGCGCAGGTTCTGCTCAACAGGATAAAGTTCCTTTCCTCAAACACTAGGCTCGTGAACTCCAAGTCGTTCGCGTTTGTGGGGATCTACTTTTCCAATCATCAACTTAATGACATCGGGCAACTCCGAGACTTAGACGTCAGGCTTCAGAGGGTGCTGGATCGAATACCTTCGGGACAGCTTCGTGATCGCCTTTCGAACTGCAGTGTTGAGAAGGGTTTCTGTGAGCGTACCTTCCTTCGACTGTCACCGGCCGAGCTGAAAGTGACGACTAGTGTCTGGAAATAGAAGGAAGGTCAAGCGTGCGCGCCTCCCGGTTCATTCGAGTCGCGTAGTACTCACCGAAGTTCTCCCATACGAGGTGCCCCCAAACTTCGGGAATCTCAACTTCGCCCGTTTCTTGCGGAGGTATGGCGTTAGGCGAAGCGGTGACCGTCTGACTTGGAAGAGTGATGACTATGAGATCGAGCTGCTACTTCGATTTCTGCTTTCGATTCCTTCAGGTGTTCCGGTCGAATCGGATGGATTGCTGAAGACCATAAAGTTGAACCCACTCGCCTACACGATCCCGCTGGAACTAGAAACATTGAGATCGAATGGCGAGATGCGGGTCCTGTCAGTACCGCATCCCGCCGCTCAGCTGAGAGTCGTCGAGTACTACGAGCGCCATGAGAGCGCGATCTTGGACGCAACGTCCAGAAGTTCCTTCTCGCTTCGCCGGCCTGCCTTTGTGGCACGGTTCACAAACGTAGGCGACCGCCTCCATCGCAGGCTGGTGAAGAGTTGGGAAGGCGCCAACGTAGAAGAAGTTGCTCGGGAGTACCGGGCGCTGCACTCATACTTCGCCTACCGCAACTATTCGAATGTGTATAAGTTCTACGAATCTCGTGAGTTTCAATCGCTTGAGCAAAGGTATCGTTCTCGCGCGCAAGTGGATATCAAACAGTGTTTCCGATCGATATACACGCACAGCGTGACCTGGGCGACCCACGGCAAGCACCTGGTAAAGGATCACCGTAGGCGTGTGCCAGAAGTCAAGCCCAAGGTGCAAGGTGAGACGTTTGCTGAAGCCTTCGATGTCGTGATGCAGAAGTCCAACTACAATGAGACCAATGGCATACTCATCGGGCCCGAGTACTCACGGATCTTTGCGGAAATCATCCTTCAGCGGGTTGACATTGATCTTGTAGGCCAATTGTCAAGGTTGGGGCTTACGCGTGGCGTGAACTACGACATTCGGCGATATGTTGATGACTATTTCATTTTCGCTCAGAAAACAGAGGACATCGAGCCCATCGTCTTGGAGCTTCGGAGATGCCTTGCGCACTTCAATCTTCACTTGAACGATTCCAAGGCGGAAAGTTCCGATCATCCGAGCATAAGTCCAGTTTCGTCGGCGAAGAGTCACCTGCGGGCTCTATTGGGCGCGGCTTTCGCCCGGAAGCGAGCGTCTAGGGGGAAGGTATCGGACGAGAAGTACCCGGGGCTAGTCGATGTTGAGGAACTGATCACTGACTACAAGATCGTTCTAACTAGCACCGGGGCTCCTGCTTCAGCGCTCGCCAACTACGCGCTCACGGCGGCCGAGCGCACTATCGTTGGGTTGTTTAGGCGCTACCTAAAGGGGCCGAAAGTCGGTGGGCGCCAAGGCCGGCTCGCATCCCGAATCACGTCGCTAATGCAGTTCGCGTGGTTCGTCTATTCGACTTCGCCGATGCTTAGTCCAACCGTGAAGATGCTCAGAATAGTTGACCACATTGTCGTTTTCTTGGATCGAGAGGCTGTCTCATCCTCGATTCGGAACGAGATTCTGGACTCAGTGGCGGGTGAGCTCAAGCGGCATCTTCTTCAACCCATCTCGTCTGGGCGCCTGAACATAGAGAAGATCTACCTGCTTCAGGCAGCGGCGCGAATCGGTCGCCTTGGGCTGCTTGAACCTGATGAGCTCGGAGGATTGTTCGGCATGACCCGGCGAGGCGGGCGTGCACTCGAGCTCGACCCTGATCTTGACTACTTCGCCATCATGGCACTACTCGACTATTGCGGCCGCCGTCGGCGCTACGAGCCGCTCAGGATGGCTGCGGAGGTCGCTGCCTTGAGTAGGTTTAGTTCCTCTTTGGCACGGTCGGCAGAGCGTGTTTACTTGGGCATTGACTTCCTAGCGTGTCCTTTCGTGAGCGCGTCATCCAAAGACAAGATGGCCAAGTTAGTCGGCATAGCTGGCACAGGCACTGAAGCAGCCTTCTATCGAGGGCGTCACTTGACATTCCACGCTTGGGATCGATTCGACCTCGGCAACGCCCTCGATATGAAGAGGCACCTCGAGGTATATTGAGGACGCGTTCGCAGCATCATTGGCTTTGCCAATCACACACCAACGCAGGGTCTGGGTCGACTATGGTCTAGGTCGGTTCCACGAGAGCTGTCGCTCGTGGAACACCCAATGCTTCGCCGCCGCCAGCCTGGTCAGGTCCGTGTCAGTTCCGCTGAGCCTACGGAGAGCCAACCCACGACCCATCGCGGGCGCGGGTCATCCCGACGTACAACTCCCGCCGCGCAATCTCTCGCGCTTCGGTCGCTCCGTCGTCGAGCCCCTCGGCTACCAGGGCCAGCAGCGACCCATCGACCCGTGTCAGCAGCGACCCATCGACCCGCGCCAGCAGTACCTGCTTGAACTCGAGGTCCTTGGCGCGCTTGATCGTTCCGACTTTCACCAGCGGAGCGGCGGAACCCGAGTAGCTCTCCAGCTCGATGACGCCGAAGCCGGCTGCGCGCAGCGCGGCGAGCAGGGCGAGAGCATCCCGATAGGTGGCGGTCAGCACGCCGATGTCACCGGGGTCGACGCCCGAGTCGACCAGCGTGCGCACGTGCGACACGAGCGCCGCGTCATGAAGAGCGAGCGACGCGAACGAGTGCAGCACGGGTGACGGGCCGGTGCGGATGACCTCGGCGGCAGCATCCGCCCGGCCGGGCAGTGCGGCGCTACAGTCGGGCCGTGCTGACTTCTGACCTTGTGCGGCTCTATCCGTTTCTGTTCCACACGGCGGTTGACGGTAGCTGGCCGAGCATTCGGGAGCACGGGCTGCTCAGCACGGCGGTGGTGCTCGACAAGTGGGAGGTCGACGACGCTCGACGGCGTGAGTTGCTGACCACTGTGCGGGCGGAAAGCACGGTGCTTGAGCATCCCGTTCTCGGGCCGGCTGTCGTGCGCGATCAAGGGCCGCTCGACGAGACGTCGTTGAGAGACAGCCTCACCGACCTGACGGTCGAGCAGTGGCTGCAGACGCTCAACGAGCGGGTGTTCTTCTTCTTGCAGCGCGGACAGGTCGACGGGCTGGTCGGGGCTCGGCGGTACCGCAGCACTCCGAGCCTGGTGCTGGTGATCGACACGGCCAGCCTGGTCGCCGCGCACGAAGATCGGATCGAGCTGTGCCGCATCAACTCCGGCTTCGCTCAGCCGCACAGCAAGACGCAGCGGGGCAGCGACACGTTCGTGCGCATCGCTGACTATCCGCATCCGCATCGGGCGGCGCCGGTGAGGGCCGATCGGCCCGACGTGAAGGAGTTGACCGTGCTCGGGGGAGTGCCCGACATCGTGCGGCACGTGCGGAGCGTCCAGCGCGTTGTCGGCGGGGAGGTCGTCGAGCACTTGCCGGTGGGGATCTAGGCTCATAGAAATGGAGCACGAGCGAGAAGGTCGCAAGGCGGGCTGGAGGCCCGTCGTGGTTGGCTCTTCGCTCTCGATCCTGATCTTCGGCGGGTTCGCTCTGCTGATTCTCATAGCACCGGAAGGATCTCGGGCAGATCGGTGGGGGCCCACAGGGGCAGCCGTATTCGTCGCGATTGGACTCGCCTTCATCGTTGCCTTCGTCGCGCTGCTCCGACCGGGCAGTCCTCTCCTGGTTCGCGCTGAGCGACTCGACAATGCCCTCAAGGAGCTTGTCGGCTCTCCCTCTGCACTCTTTGCGGGCACGGTAACCCCGTCTGACAGAGAGACGTTCGATCGGCTGACCGGCATAGCGGTGTCGCCCAGCTCGGTCGTCATGCTTGCCGTGGGCCCGAAAGCCGTGGCCATCGGAAAGGCCGGTCCAACTCCGCGAACCGCCGTTCTCGCACACGGAGACGCCGAGGTGAGGTTCGGCCTCGGTGGGCCCGGTGGTGGTCTGATGCAGTTGAAGTCGGCCGAGACGCCGACACTGACGATCGAGCTCGACACCGGACTAGGCGCGCTCACCCTTGTCGTCGACTCGCTCGTGAGTCCACGAGCCGCCACAACCTATCGAGACGAGCGCGATGTTCGAGACCTGATCGCGGAGCTAACGGCCCTTCGCACATCCCCCTAGTCGCATCGGATACTCGCCCTTCCGACCGCACTGCCACCGCGAGCACGTCGCCGGGCGTCAGCGAGCAGTCGACCCAACCCACAACCCATCGCGGGCGCGGGTCATCCCGACGTACACCTCCCGCCGCGCGATCTCACGCGCTTCAGCCGCACCCTCGTCGAGCCCGTCAGCAACCGGGGCCAACAGCGACCCATCGACCCGCGCCAGCAGCACCTGCTTGAACTCGAGGCCCTTGGCGCGCTTGATCGTTCCGACTTTGACCAGAGGAGCAGGAAGACCCGCGTAGCTCTCCAGCTCGATGACGCCGAAGCCGGCGGCGCGCAGCGCGGCGAGCAGGGCGAGAGCATCCCGATTCGTGGCGGTCAGCACGCCGATGTCACCGGGGTCGACGCCGGAGGCTGCCAGCGTCCGTACGTGCGACACGAGCGCCGCGTCATGAAGAGCGAGCGACGGGAACGAGTGCAGCGCGGGTGACGGGCCGGTGCGGATGACCTCGGCGGCAGCATCCGCCCGGCCGGGGCCGCCCTCGAGGTCGACGAACTCGTCGCCATCGACCACCTGCGCTGCGAACGCCGCGATCTCGCGGGTGTTGCGGTAGTTGGTGGCGAGCACGACGCCGCGGCCGGCCACCGAGATGCCCGCCTCGGCGAGGGAGTATCCGCCGGGGTAGATGGTCTGCTGGCCGTCGCCAATCAGCGTCAGGCCGTCGGGGCGGTCGCCGACAACAGCGTGCAGCACGCGCAGCATCGCGCACGAGAGGTCTTGCGCCTCATCGATGATGACGTGGTCGACGCCCTGCATCGGGGTTTCGCGCAGCGAGGCCTCGGCGCGCAGGATGAGGTCTTCGAAGTCGACCAGGCCGCGCTCGCGCAGCGCCGCCTCGTAGGCAAGGTGCAGCTGCCACACCGCCCGGCGCTGCTCGATGCGTAGCGGGCGGCGGCGCCCGGCACGCGGCAGGTCGGCGTACTGCTCGAACGTCGACAGCCCGCGACCCTTGATGACCTTCGCGATCTCGTCGCGCCAGTAGCGGCTGTTCGGGTCGAGCGCGCCGAGCGGGCCGTCTCTGCCCGCGCGGTTCCACGCGTAGTTGAAGGCCTGGTTCGCCGCCCCGAGGTCGAGGCTCACCCGCTGCCCGCGCTCGCGCAGCACGCGCACCGCGAACGCGTGCACGCCCGTGAACTCGACCCGCTCGACCACGTCGGGCGCCAGCCGATGCAGCAGCGAACCGAGCACCGCCGGCAGCGTCTTCACGAACGTTGTCACCACCACCCGGCCCGTGGATGCTCGCGCCAAGTACGCCGCCCGATGCAGCCCCACCACCGTCTTGCCGGTGCCCGCGGCCCCACGGATTCTCGCCGGCCCCGAGAAGCTGCGCCGCACGAGACGCGCCTGATCGGGGTGCAGAAAGGCCATCCACTCCTCGATCGGGGCGGCGAGCATCCCGGCCAGGAACGTCTCGGCCACCTCGTCGACCGTCAGCAGCGCGGGCTCGTCGAGCACCGGCTCGGCAACGCTCAGGTCGAGCGGCACCGGCTCGTCGCCGAGCACCGGGAAGTGCGTGTTGACGGCACCCAGCACGACGGCGAGCTGCCGCTCGGTGAGCCGCCCGCCGAAGCCATTGATGAACGCGGATGCCCGCCGCTCGCCGACCACCACCAGGCCGCCCAGGCTCGCGAGCGGCACCGGGTCCATGGCCGAGCCCGCGAGCACCACGACCACGTGCACCTCACCCGGAGCGAGCCCCAGCTCGGCGAGCACCCCCTCGGTGCCCACCCCCACGTCGGCGAGCGCCTCCAAGCGCTCCGTTACGTCGTCTTGACCTTGGAAGATGCGGCCTCCCGCCACGGTCACGTCGCGCCAGCTCTTCGTGTCGACGATGAACACGCCGCCCGGCCCGACGAGCACGTGGTCGATCTGGCTGCGGCTTCCGCGCCGCGCGCCCGGCCAGCCGCGGTCGTGCAAGAACGTGTAGCCGCACGCGGTCAACGGGGCGAGCGTGCCGGCCACCTGCCGCTCGGTGCGGTGGCCGATCATCCATCGTTCGGCCTCGGCACGGGCCAGCGCCGCGCGTTCGTCGTAGGCGTCGGCGAGCGCCACCAGACGGCGCGCCTCAACGCCTGCTGATTTGCCTGCCTCGCCCACGGTCCCCCTTGCGTGGCGCGCTCGGGCGCACGCCGCTCCCATTCTGCCGAGGGATGCTCACCCGCCGTTACCCCCTGACCGAGGGTCGCCGCCGCTCGCGTCGGGCCGCGCACCGCCCGCCACCCGCCCGCAGGCGTCGATCGGTCACTCGTTGGGTGGTATCTCGACGCGACACGCAACGAGTGACCGATAGGCGATGTTCTCTGCAATGTGCCTCCCGCGGCACGTGCCGCGAGAGGCACATTGGCCACAGCGATTGTCGGGCCGAGCGCGGGCGAGAGCGTGGCGCGAGTCGCGTCACCCCGTGCGACGTGCGACGGGCGCCTGCGGCAGAATGACGGCGTGCACGCATCCGGTGCCGGGCCGACCCCGGCCTACGAGTTCGACGCGGCCGTCTACGAGTGGCAGGGCCCCGCGGCCTGGCATTTCGTGACCGTGCCCGTCGCGATCAGCGACGAGATCGCCGCGCGCACCGAAGGCCTCACCACGGGGTTCGGCAGCGTGCGCGTGCATGTGCGCATCGGCGGCACGAGCTGGTCGACGAGCCTGTTCCCCGACGCGAAGCAGCATGCCTACGTGCTGCCGGTCAAGAAGGCGGTGCGGGTCTCCGAGGGGCTGGATGCGGGCAGCATCGCCCACGTGCACCTCGTGCTCGCCGACGCGCGCCCCTGAGCCGCGCCGCCGATGCTGCCCGCGCCGTACGACCTACCGCGGGCCCCTACAGAGGCAGGCAGAGGTGCGCCCACTGGCCTCCGGCGCGCGGGCCCCACTGCACGAGGTTGACGACCGGCGAGCCGTCGGTCAGCGCGAAGACGATGCGCGATCCGCTCGCGGCGTCCTCGACGGTGATGCGGGTCATCGGCCCGACGCTGATGTCCTCGTACGCATCGACGACGGCGCCGGGGTAGGCGGCGAGCACCTCAGCTTGCGTCGAGCCCGCGCCCACGCCTTCCGCCGTGCGCGGCAGCCCGGGCGCGCCGCCGGAGAAGTCTTGCGTGTAGAAGAACAGGATGCCCGGGTCGACGCCCTCCGGATCGGTGAAGGCGTAGGTCGACGCGTCAGGGCCGTAGGTCTCGACCTCGGCGTACCAGGGGCATTCGGGGATGCCGCTCACCGGAGTGCCGAGGGCCGCACTGAGGGCCGCGAAGTCGGCCGATTCGATGCTCGCGCCGCGCAGCGACGTCGCGTCGAAGTCGCCCTCGGGTGTCGGTGTCGGGCTCGGCGTGACGGTCACCGTCACGGTGGGGGCGGGGGTCTCGGCGGCCGGCGGGGCGGGGGTTGCGCATCCGCTGATGGCCACCAGAAGAGCCATCGCGACCGCGGCGGCGAGAGAAGAACGAGCACGCATGGCGACCACTCCTTCGTGCGGCCGATCGGTGCCGCTCGCCCGAACTCTAGACCCGGGAGGGCCACCGCACCATATGGCGCTTATGGGTCACCGCGGTCTAGTGGGGCGCGCGGATCACTCGTAACCGAACCGTGACGACACGAGCGCGACACGCCCGGGATGCATGAGCTAGTGTCGTCACTCGCGCCTGCACTCGTCAGGCGCAGCATCACCCGCGCCTGCCCAATCGTCAGGCGCCAGAACACCGCCCACGGAAGGAGCACGAGCGTGAACACCGCCTATTCGCCGATTCGCGAACAGCAGCGCGAACAGCTCGTCTGGCGCATCGTGCGCCTCCTTCCCGCCCTCAGCTAGGCGCGGTTCGTCGCATCCAGCGGCGCTCCGAGCCATGAGGCCCGGGGCGTCGTTCTTCTGTGGTGCACACACCACGGCTTCCACCGCGGGGAGGCCGAGCACGACTCTTCGGGACCGGTCGGTCGAGCATCCCTTTGCCGACCCACGACAGAAACGAACACCGAAGAGAATCGAAAGGATCATGAAGAGAATCTCGAAGACGCTCGTCAGCTGGGCGAGCATCCTCGACGAGAAGACGCTCGCGCAGGCGCGCACGACCGCGACCATGCCGTTCATCAACCCGCACCTGGCCCTCATGCCCGACGCCCACCTGGGGTTGGGCGCGACGGTCGGCTCGGTCATTCCGACGCTGCGGGCAGTGATGCCGGCGGCCGTCGGGGTCGACATCGGATGCGGAATGATCGCGGTGCTGACCGACACGACCGTCGACCAGCTGCCGGATGACCGCACCCCGTTGCGGCTCGCCATCGAGCGGGCCGTCCCGCTGAGCGCGGGTGCGGCGAACAACCGCATCGTCGCCACGGCCGAGCCGCGGGTGGCCGAGCTCGAGCAGCTGGCCGCGGCCGCCGGGTTCGACCCCGCGCAGCGGGCCGGGCGGTGGCGCGAGCAGCTGGGAACGCTCGGCAGCGGCAACCACTTCATCGAGGTGTCGGCCGACGAGCTCGACCGGGTGTGGCTGTTCTTGCACTCGGGCAGCCGGGGTGTGGGCAACAAGATCGCTCAGACCTACATCGACATCGCGAAGAAGCTCGCCGCGCAGTGGTACATCTCGCTGCCGGATGCTGACCTCGCCTACCTCGTCGAGGGCACCCCGGAGTTCAGCCGGTACATCGCCGAGCTTCGGTGGGCGCAGCACTACGCGCTGCTCAACCGGGAGGAGATGATGGATCGGGTCGTGCGGCAGTTCACCGAGTGGGTCGGCGGCGACGTCGCCCAGCTCGAGCGCATCAACTGCCACCACAACTTCACGCAGAAAGAGACCCACTTCGGCAAGGAGGTGTGGGTCTCGCGAAAGGGCGCGATCTCGGCGAAGGCCGGCGAGCTCGGGCTGATTCCGGGCTCGATGGGCACGGCGTCGTACGTCGTCGTCGGAAAGGGCAACGTGATGGCACTCGAGTCGTCGCCGCACGGAGCCGGCAGGCTCTACTCGCGGTCGGCGGCCCGGAGGACCTTCACGCAGGATCAGCTGCGGGAGGCCATGACGGGCATCGAGTTCCGTGACACCGACGCCTTCATCGACGAGATTCCGCACGCGTACAAGCCGATCGACGAGGTCATGGCCGATGCCTCCGACCTGGTCGAGATTCGGCACACGCTGCGGCAGCTCGTCAACGTGAAGGGCGACTGACGCCGGCGGCGACATGTGGGGGTTCGGGATGCTCATCGCGAGCATCCCGAACCCCTCAGCGACGTCGGCCACCCGCTCTCGCGTGGGTTTGGCGGTGCCTTCTGCCGGCCCTACCCTGAACGGCGATGACCGACCGTAGGGATACCCGCGCTGAGGCGTTCGCGAGTGTGCTCGTCGCCGCGCAGGCGGGGGCGAGCTGGGCGTGCACGCGGCTCTGGAACGACCACGCCCCCGCCGTCGCCGCCTTTCTCACCGCCCGCGGTTCGCGCGAGCCCGACGACCTCACGAGCGAGGTCTTCATGACCGTGTTCGACCGACTCGGCAGCTTCCGCGGCGACGCCGCCGCCTTCCGCTCATTCGTCTTCTCGATCGCCTACCGCCGTCTCGTCGACGAGCTGCGGATGCGGAGCCGACGGGGCGAGACTGTCGAGCTGCTCGCCGAGGAGGACCCGCGGCGGGCATCCAGCGCCGAAGACGAGGCCGCCGCCCGTCTCGGCGACCAGCACGCGCTCGCGCTCATCGGCGACCTGCCGGCCGACCAGCGTGACGTCATGATGCTGCGCATCGTCGCCGACCTGACCGTCGAACAGGTGGCCGCCGTGCTGGGCAAGCGCGAGGGTGCCGTGAAGGCGCTGCAGCGCCGCGCTCTCGAACGGCTGCGGAGAAAACTTGCCCCGACCCGTACCCCTGACGCCCCTCCGGGCGATAGCGAGAAGTGAGATGAGAAAGCGCACGATCACCGATGCCGAGGCCGAGCAGCTGCTGGCCGGGACGACCCCTGCGGGTCGGCCCGAGTTCGCCACGCTCGCGGCCTCGATCGCCGACGCGCGCGTCGTCTCGACGGCAGCCGCCCCGCAGCCCAGTGCTGCGCTGGCTGCCCGACTCGAGAGCCCGGTGCCTGCGGGTGCCGTGGCTGACGCACAACCAGCAAGGGGGATCAAGAAGATGGTCGCAACGATCGCAGGGCTCGGAGTCGCCGCCAAGGTGGCCGCCGCATCGGGCGTGCTCGCACTCGGGCTTGTGGGTGTGGGCGCGGCGGGTGCCGCGGGTGCTCTGCCGGCACCGGCCCAGCAGGTGTTCGACGATGTCATCGAGACGGTCATCGTGCCGGAGGGCGACACGCTCACCGAGGGGGAGGGCGAGGGTGTCGGCGACGAGTGCGTCGTCGAGCCGCCGGCCGATGGCACCGATGGCAGCACTGACGGCAGCACTGACGGCAGCACCGACGAGGGCCTGACGGAGGAGGAGCTCGAGGCGGAGCTGTACGGCACGGTCGAGGACGGCACTGAGGGCGACGGCACGACTGAAGGTGACGGCACGACCGAAGGTGACGGCACCGAGGGCGACGGCACGACCGAGTGCGTCGACCCGCTGCCGGTCGGCTCGAAGGAGTTCAGCAACTGGGTGCGCGAGGGTGCGCAGGATCCGGACAAGGTCGGCCGCGAGTTCGGCCAGGCGGTCTCGGAGCAGGCGCGCGAGCTGCGCGAGGAGAAGGCCGAGGAGCGTGCCGAGAACGGCCAGGGCAACAACGGCAACGGCAACGGGCGCGGCGGTCAGGGCGACGATGACACCGAGGGTGACACCGAGGGTGACACCGAGGGTGACACCGAGGAGTCGGGTTCGGGCGCCGGCAAGCCCGAGGGCACGCCCGGCGGTGGACGCCCCTAAGCGCAATACCGTTCAGTTAAGGGTTCGTGCGGTAGTTTTGGGGTATGCCTCGTTCTGGTTGGGTGAAGCCGGTTTCTGACCGCCGGTTGTCGGATTTGGTGTCGGTGGGTTTGCTGACACGGGTGTTTCCTGCGGAGGTTGTTGATCAGGTGATTGCTGATGCCGGGCGTACCGAGCAACGGAATCGGTCGTTGCCGGCGCGGGTGATGGCGTATTTCTCGATCGGGATGGCGTTGCACTCGGAGGGTTCCTACGAGGATGTGTTCGCCCAGCTGACGGATGGGCTGGCATGGTCCTCGGGCTGGGCCGAGTCATGGTCGCCGCCGTCGAAGTCGGCGATCTTCCAAGCCCGCTCCCGGCTCGGATTCGAACCCGTGCGTGACCTGTTCACCCGGGTGGCGCGCCCGCTGGCCAGGCCGGCGACACCGGGTTCGTGGTTGGCCGGACGAAGACTGGTCGCGATCGATGGCACGGTCTTGGATCTGGCTGACACGCCGGCGAATGTCGACTTCTTCGGCCGCCCCGCGTCGAGTCGGGGTGAGCATGCCGCGTTTCCGCAGGCCCGGCTGGTGGCGTTGGCCGAGTGCGGCACCCATGCCATCCTCGACGCTGAAATCGGCCCATGCACCACTTCGGAGATCGCGTTGTCTCGGGAACTGCTCGACAGGCTGGAGCCTGGAATGCTGGTGCTCGCCGACCGAGGCTTCTACGGGTTCACACTCTGGCAGCAAGCCGCGGCCACGGGTGCAGACTTGCTCTGGCGGGTCAAGACGAACCTGCGCCCGCGGTTTCGGGAAGCTCTACCCGACGGGTCATGGTTGGCGGAGATCATCCCCACCTCCGGCACCGACCGGAAGTCGACACCGCCGCTGAAGGTGCGGGTCATCGACTACACGATCGAGGACGGGAGGGAGAACCCCGAGTCGTATCGGCTGCTCACCACGATCCTGGATCCAGCCGAGGTGACCGCCGAAGACCTCGCTGCGGCCTATTCCGAGCGGTGGGAGATCGAGTCCACCTTTGACGAGTTGAAGACACATCAGCGTGGCCCCAGGGGCGTGCTTCGCTCCAAGTCTCCCGATTTGGTCCAACAAGAAATCTGGGGGCACCTGTGCTGCCACTACGCCATCCGCACCCTCATGGTCGACGCCGCCGCCCACGCCGGACGGGACCCCGACCGGGTCTCGTTCGTCGCAGCGCTACGCATAGCCCGCCGCTCAGTCGCCTCGGGCTCTTTTTCCCCCTCAGCGCCCTGACACTGCCGTCGCCGCATGGCGTCACGCCATCCTCAGCCTTCTCAAACGCCTGAACCCTGCGCGCCGACAGCGCTCAAACCCCCGCGTGATCAAACGCAAGATCTCCAAATGGCTTGCCAAACGCGACCACCACAGTCGTTGGCCACAACCCGCGAACAGTCCCCGAGTTCACGTTCAAACCCTTAACTGAACGGTGGCTTTGTCAACTCGATTCAGGACCATATGACGGCCTGAATCAGGACCACTTCTCTGCGTGTCAGGGCCGGATCGAGCGGGAGCTCAGAGCCACTTCTTGTACTTGAAGACGCCGTAGAGAGCGACGCCCATGCCGACCATGAGGGCCATCGCGTACGGGTAGCCGAGGGTCCAGTGCAGCTCGGGCATGTAGTCAAAGTTCATGCCGTACACGGTGCCGATCAGCGTCGGGGCGAACAGAATCGCCGCCCAGGAGGAGATCTTCTTGATCTCTTCGTTCTGGGCGAGGTTCAGCTCGGTCATGCGTCGCATCTCGTCGTTCTGGCGTTGTGCGACGAGGTTGGCTTGCACGTTGAGGGCGTTCTCGAGGATGGAGCGGAATGCGCTCGCACGTTCGACAACGCGTAGCGCGTGGTCAAGGACGTCGCGGAGGTTGCGCTGCAGTTCGAGTTCGACGTGGTACTTGTCCGAGCCACGCAGCAGGGCTTCAAGCATGCTGACGAGTGGGTCGGTGGCCCGCTGGAAGTCGATGACTTCGCGGGAGAGGTCGTAGATGCGCCGGGAGACCTCTTCGACATCGTCACCGCCGCCGAAGAGCTGGTCCTCGATCTCGTCGATGTCGTTCTCAAGTCCGGCGATGACGGGGCCGTACTCGTCCACGACCTCGTCGAGGATCGCGTACAGCACGGCCTCGGGTCCCATCGCGAGCAGCTCGGGTGCGGCTTCGAGGCGGTGGCGCACCTTCGCGAGGTTCGGCGACTCGGCGTGGCGGATGGTGACTACGAAGTCGGGGCCGATGAACAGGTGCAGTTCGCCGAACTCGACTTCCTCGACCGCGTCCAGGTAGCGGGCGGGGCGGAGCACGACGAACAGGGTGTCGCCGTAGCGTTCGAGCTTGGACCGCTGATGCCCGGCAAGGGCGTCCTCGACCGCGAGCGGGTGCAGGCTGAACTCGTCGGCGATGGATCGGACCTCATCGGCGCTGGGGCGGTACAGACCGATCCAGGCCATGCCGCCGCGGCTCCGCATGACCTCGAACGTCTCGTCCAGGCTGGCCGGGTCTTCCGTGCGGCGCCCGGCCACGTACACGGCGTTATCGATCAGGGCCATCATCATTCACCTCTTTGCGTGCGAGTGAGCGACGTGGGAAACGTCGCGAAGGGTGTGTGCATGCTGCGTGCATGCTCACGCCACCGCTCGCGCGCGAAGATCAGCGAAGAGAAGAGAGGCCGACCAGCGAGGGCGAAACGGTGGCGCGGCTACTATGACTCGACATCGCGCATCACCCGCCTTCCTGGTCGTGAACGGGCCGAATGCCCTCGAACACCTTAGGTGCCCAGCAGGGGCCAGTCAATCCGATCCTCGGGCCTACACCTGCTGGCGGGTGTGGTTGAGGCGGTAGGACTCGGTGCCGGTTTCGATGATGGTGCCGTTGAAGGTGAGGCGGTCGACGATCGCAGCGCACAGGCGCGGGTCGGTGAACGTCCTCGTCCAGCCACTGAATGATTCGTTCGAGGCGATCGCGACGGAGGCCTTCTCTTCACGTTCGGTGAGGACCTGGAAGAGGAGTTCGGCGCCGCGTCGGTCGAGTTCCATGTACCCGAGTTCGTCGATGCAGAGCAGATCGACTCGGCCGTAGCGGGCGATGGTTCTGGCGAGTTGTTTCTCGTCGGCGGCTTCGACGAGCTCGTTCACGAGCTTGGTCGCCAACGTGAACTTGACCCGGTACCCCTTTTCAGCGGCCGCGGTGCCGAGCCCGATCAGCAGGTGGCTCTTGCCGGTGCCGGAGTCGCCGATCAGGCAGAGCGGGTCGCCGCGGCGGATCCACTCCCCGGTCGCGAGCGTGTGGATGGTGGCAGGGTTCACGTTCGGGTTCGCGTCGAAGTCGAAGTCCCCAAGCCACTTCTGCCTTGGGAACCCGGCCGCCGACACGCGGCGCACGACCGAGCGGCGGTCCCGGTCGTCGCACTCGGCCAGGAGCAGTTCGGCGAGGAAGCCTTGGTAGGACAGTTGCTCGCGTTCGGCAACGCGCACGGCTTCGTCGATCACGGCCCGCATGGTCGGCAGCCGGAGCCGCCGGCATGCCTGGTCGACGGCTGCGCCGGCGGCTTCCTCAGTCATGCCGCGCTGACGGCGCAGGGTGGTGGTGATCTTCGTCGAGCTGCTCATGTTCCAGTGCTTCCTTCTCTCTCATCACCGAGCGGAGCGCTGGCGGTGCGGCGGGGCAGGAGTTCGTCGTACTTGGACATCGACGGCAGCGGGCGCCGGTCAGGCGGCAGGCCTGCAATCACCACGGCGGGGTCCGCGAGCCGGCGTTGGGTGAGACTGACAACCCGTTGCACACCGCCGCGGCGTTGCGCAACGGGATGACAGTCCGGCCCGGACCCACCCGCGTGCAGGCGCGCTTCGACCGCAACGACGTCCGCGGACACCGCCCCGACCGTCAGCGCCGCACGGATGCCCGCGACCACATCGGCGGCGCGCATGCTGCGGTGCAGGAGGAGGACATCGATCAGGGCGCGGGTGCCGGCACTGTCGCCGTCGACCTTGCGGGCTTCCTGCCAGAACGCCTCGTGCGCCGGCGTGAACGCCCCGGTCGCGCGGGCACGGGCCAACGCGGTGGATCCAGGCAGGGCGCCGGGCTTGTGGCGCAACACCTCGAGGTAGTGGTCGAGGTTGATCGACTCGCCGCCGCGGGCGACGACCCGTTCATGCCGGGCCACCTGCTCGCGGCCGTCGAACACGACGACCTCCGATGCCCGCAACGAGACGCGCACCTGCCGGCCGATGAGCCTGGCTGGGACGGAGTACCGCGCCATCCGCACCCTGATCAGCGATGAGCGGTCCACCCGCGGATGGAGCACCAGGCCCGGGTCGAATCGTTCGAATGGCAACGGTCGCAGCAGCGGCTGCTCGTCGGCGAAGTCCTGCCCCACCGTCCGCAACCGCGTGTTCACCCGGCGACTGTTGTCACGGGCATCACAGCCGCGGATGCGCTCGTTCAGCTCAGCAAGCGAGTCGACTTCAGGCATCGGGGACAGCCAGGTACGGCGGAACCTGCCAACTTCACCTTCGACGCCGCCCTTCTCGTGCGCGCCCTCGACCCCGGGCTGGCAGTAGAACGAGTCGAACCCGTAGTGGGAGCGGAACAGCACCCACCGGTCGTTCTCTACCCGGTTGCGGCCCTTCCCATAGAGCACGGTCTGCACGGCGGCGGTGAGATTGTCGTACCTGATGTGTCGGGTCGGGATGCCGCCGATCTCCTCGAACGCATCAATGTGGCCTTCCAGGAACGCTTCCTGCGATTGCGTCGAGTAGACCCGGTGCACGGCCTTGCCCGAATGGGAGAGGCGGAAGGTGAACATGTGGCACTTCGTCTTCACCCCGGCCAACACCACCCAGACTTCACCGAAGTCGACCTCGGCCTCTTCGCCGGGGGCGTGCTGCTGCGGAATGAACACCTCGACCCGGCGGCCGGCATCCAGATCGATCTGCGCACGTCGGATGCGCACGTAGTCACGCACCGTTGAGTACGACAACTCGGTCGCGCCGTGCTCGTCAGCGAGGCGCGCGAGGATCCGCGTTGCCGTGTGTCGTTGCTTTCGCGGTGCGTCCAGGTCCTGCCGCAGCATGGCGTCGATCACGGCCTTGAACGGCTCGAGCTTCGGCGACGAACGCACGGGGACCTTCCGTGGCGGCGGATCCGCACGCTTCAATGCCGTTCGCACCGTGTCGCGGCCGACACCATGCTTGCGGGCGAGTGCCCGGATCCCGAGACCATCGACCCGTGCGTCACGCCGAATGCGAGCGAATAGGTCCACACGACTTCCCATCTGACCAACCTCGATTCCACGCCCGACGAAGGCGTGGATCAACCGTCAGAGGTGGTCCTGAATCAAACCGTCACAACACACCGAGAAGTCGAAGGGTGGTCCTGAATCAAGCCGTCAACCCGGTCCTGAACGAGGCTGTCATAGTCAAACGGTATTGCCCCTAAGCGTCATTCCGCGTCGAACGGGATGCGATGGGCCCGGCACCGCAGAGGTGCCGGGCCCATCGTCGCGTTGCGGGCATGAGCTCAGGCGCGAAGGCGAACCCGGTGCGACTGTACTGTCTCGTCGAGCTCGACAAGGTTGCCCCGTGACTTGAGGAACTTCGAGAAGGTGGCGTATCCGAGCGCTTTCTCGTTGAAGGCGGGGTCGAGTCGCTTCATTTGGATCTTGAGCGCAGAGGCATGCGCCCAGTCAGAGTCGTCGACCTCATGCACAAGTCTGAGGGCGCGGACCAATAGTGCGTTGGCGGCTTTGCGCGACGTCGGGTTCTCGACTGCCGCTTGTTTGCCGGCGGTGGGCTCGTCGTGCACCACGGACTCCATGGGCCTCGTCGTCGACGTCGATTCGGCGGGCGAGGCAGCGGAATCCTTCAGTGCGGCCGCAATGTGCGCGGCCGGACGGATGCCCGGCAGGGTGTCGTAGTCGGCGTACTCGTTGCACGCCGCCTTGAGGCTCTTGCTCGTGCCGCCGGCCACCCCGACGCCGACGATGTACCGGCCGAGGCGCTTGGCCCGCTGCGCGAGCGCGATGTAGTCGCTGTCGCCGGCCGCGATGACGACGTGCGTGATGTCGGGCAGGCGGAACAGGTCTTCCACGACGTCGACCGAGAGGCGGATGTCGGCGCCGTTTTTCATCTGCTGGGTGGCGGGAAAGAGCTGGGTGAGGTCGACCGCGCGCTCCATGAGCTGACCCTGGTAGCTGGCGTTGACGCCCACCGACCAGTCGGCGTAGGCGCGCGACAGCACGATCGTGCCGAAGCTGGAGGCGAAGTCGAGGATCGCGCCGATGTCGACCTCGGCGGCGCGCAGCCGCTCACGAATCTCATCGGTCGCCCCGGTGAGGCCCGAGGGCAGGCGGTAGACGTTGTCTTTGCGCCAGGCGCCGCGACCGTGGATCTGGTCGTAGCGCGAGATGACGATGTTGTCGAAGTCGATGTAGACAGCGACGCGGCTCTCGCCCGGCTCAGCCATGGGGCTCCCCTCGGTGGCGGTCGCCCCCAGTCTGGCAGGGTGCCGGGCTGCGAGGGGTCAGGGCCGCGGGTCGAGCGCGTCGTACTCGCGCAGGCTGCGGTAGATGCGCAGGAACATCGCGCTGACGACGATGATGATGAGCCCGCCGAGCAGGGGAGGGAACCACAGCACGGCGGTGAAGCTGAGCACGCCGATGTAGAGGTCGCCCACGCGCGGGCCGCCGTTGACGACGACCGTGAACAGTCCCTGCAGCCGCCCGCGCATGGCGTCGGGCACCGCGGCCTGCAGCATCGTCGTGCGGTAGATCATGCTGACCGTGTCGGCGGCGCCCGACAGCGCGAGCAGCAGCACGGCGATGACGAGGGCGACGAGGTTGGCCTCGCTGATGTCGGTGCCGACGTCGTGCGGCAGCACCGTCGTCACGGCGAGCAGCACCCCGAAGAGCAGGATGCTCGCGCCGTAGGCGGCGACGGCGACGACCATGCCGACCCCGTGCGCCCGCACCGCGCTCACCTTGCCCGAGAGCAGACCGAGCAGGAGCATCCCGACCGCACCCGCCGATGACAGGATGCCCACCGTGACGGCCCCGCCGCCGATCAGCACGGCGCCCACGGCGGGGAAGAGCACGCGCGGGTTGCCGAACGTCATGGCGACGATGTCGAGCACGAACGAGGCGCGGATGTTCGGCGCGACCCGCAGGAACCGCCAGCCCTCGACGATCGAGCGCAGGTCGGCCCGGCGCCGGTCGCCGTCGGGCACCATCGGCGGCAGCGTGTAGAGCCCCCAGAACGCGGCGAGGAAGAGCAGCACGTCGACCGTGTAGGTGATGCCGAAGCCGGCGTAGGCGACGAGCACGCCCGCGAGCGCGGGCCCGAGGGTCAGCTGCACGCCCGCACTGATGCCGCCGAGGGCGCCGGCCGCGGGCAGCAGCTCGAGCCGCACCAGCCGCGGCACCATCGCCGAGCGCGCGACCTGCACGAGGATCGCCGCGACCGAGTTGAGCGTGATGAACAGGTAGAGCGGGGCGATGTCGGGCACCCCGAGCCAGCTGTAGACGGCGATCGCCGCGGTCGAGCCCCAGGCGACCAGGGCGGCGACGAGGGCGACCCGCCGGCGGTCGAAGCGGTCGGCGAGCGCGCCGCCGTAGAGGCCGAACACGATCATCGGCACGAGCGCGAAGGCGGCGACGAGCGAGACGGCGAAGGTCGACGCGGTGCGCTCGTAGATGTCGAGACCCACGGCGACGATCGTCATCTGGCTGCCGATGCCGGTGATCGCCGCGCCGAGCCACATGCGCGCGAAGGCGGGGCTCTCGCGTAGCGGGCGCGTGTCGACGAGGTGGCCGCGGCGGGCGGCGGGGGGAGCAGTCACAGTTGCTCCAGCGTACGCCCTTCGGCCGTTATCGAGACACCGTCTCAGCGTGCTCCGCATACCGCACGCCGGTCAGCTGCTCCGAGACGTCCCACAGCCGCACCAGGGCGGAGGCGTCGCGCGCGGGGAACGGCACCCAGGCGAGCGAGGCCGCACCGCGCACCTCCATCGCGCCGTTCGGCCCATAGTAGGCACCCGGCAGGGCGGTCGTGCTCGCGGCCGCGACGAGCGCGGGGCGGATCCCCTCGTCGACCGTCTGCATGATCCGGTCCATCCGGCGCTTCGCCGCACTCTCGACGGGTCGACCGTCGCGCGGTCCGGTGACCTGCAGGTTCGTCGAGGTGCCGCCCGGGTGCGCGGCCGTGCTCGTCACGCCCCAGCCCTCGAGGTCGCTGCGCCGCTGGAGCTCGCGCGCGAACGCCAGGTTCGCGAGCTTCGACAGCGCGTACGCGCCCCAGGCCGAGTAGCGCCGCTCGGCGTTGAGGTTGTTCCACTGCCATCGACCGATGCGGGCGACGATGCTGCTCGTCGACATCACCCGCGGGGCATCCGCCTTCTGCAGCGCCGGCATGAGCAGTCCGGTGAGGGCGAACGGCCCCAGGTGGTTGCTGCCGAACTGCAGCTCGAAGCCGTCGATGGTCTCGCGCCGGTCGGGCACCGCCATGATGCCGGCGTTGTTGATCAGGATGTCCACCGCGCGCCCCTCGTCGAGCAGGGTCTGCGCGGCCGCGCGCACGCTGCTGAGGTCGGCCAGGTCGCAGTCGAGCAGGCGCAGGCGCGCATCCGGATTCCGCCCGCGCACCCCCTCCGCCGCCCGCTCGCCCTTCTCGCGGTTGCGCACGGCCATGACGACCTCCGCGCCGGCGGCGGCCAGCCGCTCGGTGAGGCCCAGCCCGAGGCCGCTGTTGGCGCCGGTGATGACGACGAGCCGGCCGGTGAGGTCGGGCGGGGTCGAGTCGAACGCGCTGCGGGGCATGGAGTCTCCGTGATCGCGATGCGTGGTGTGGTCATCCCATCATTCGGAGCCGTGGCGGTGCTGGGAGTGCCGCCGCCAGAATGTGACCATGACGGTGACCGCTGCCCCGCCCGCCCGCGCTGCCCTCCCGGATGCCCGCCGCCTCGCCTGGGAGGCGCGCACCTCGACGGCGCTCGCCGTGCTCGGCACGGGGTTCCTCATCGCCTACTCGGTGCTGGTGCTGGTGCCGCAGCTCGACGGCCCGTGGCGGGTCGGCATCACGGTCGTGCTGGTCGCCACGTGGGCGGTCTTCACGGTCGACATGATCGCGCGCGTCGCGTTGAGCGATCGCGGTCGGCGCGTGCGGTTCGTCTTCACGCACCCGCTCGACGTGCTCGCCCTGTTCCTCCCGCTGTTCCGGGCGCTGCGGGTGGCGAGCCTGTTGCGGCACGTGCCGTGGCTGCGCGAGGGCTCGGGCACGGCCGTGCGCAGCTCGGTGGGCCTCTACGCCATCATCTACGCCATCGTCTTCATCTACGTCATCGCGCTCGCGACTCTGCAGGTCGAGCGCGGGGCGCCGAACGCGACGATCACGACCTTCGGCGACGCCCTGTGGTGGGCGCTCGTGACGATCACCACCGTCGGCTACGGCGACACCTTCCCCGTGACCGGAACCGGCCGCTTCCTCGCCGTGCTGCTCATGGGCGGCGGGCTGGTCATCGTCGGCACGACCTCGGCGATCGTCGTGTCGTACATCGGCGAACGGGTCGCCGCCGCGCGATCGGCTGCGAGCGGCGACGCTCAGCCGCCGAGCAGCGCGTCCTCGGCCTCGTAGCCGAACCAACTGTCGGCGCCGTACCGGTGCGCCAGCGCGGGGAACCTCTCGCGCCAGTCTCCGTCGCCGACCGCGGCGATCATGTCGTCGATGGCCGGGCCGATCGTCGAGCGGTGGCTGCCGATGGGCTCGTAGCCGAGCTCGCGCCGCGCGGCCTCCATGCTCATCACCACCGGCACGGGCACCGCCCACGGATGCTGGCCGACCGTGCTCTCGGGCCCACCCGCACCGCGCGGCAGCAGGTCGAACTCGGCCGTGTGCCCGAGGTGGGCGAAGACGGCCTGCCCGATCTCGAGTGCCGTCGGTGCCGGGTCATCGGCCGCGTTCAGCACGCGACGGCCCGGATGCTCGCCCGCCCGCCGCACGAGCTCGGCGATCACGGCCGTCGCCGTCGTGCCGAACCGGCTCTCGCCGCGGTCGGTCAGCGGCACCCGGCGCCGGCCGTCGAGCGCGCGCTTGATGAAGTACCACTCGCGCAGGGCCGGAGAGCCCGGGCCGTGGATCGCGCCCGGCCGCAGGATCGTCACCGGCAGCCCGTCGACGGCGAGCAGGGCGCGCTCGAGCGCGGCCTTCTGCGGCGAGTAGCCGTCGACGTCGGCATCGACGGTCGGGTGCTCCTCGGTGATCGGCACCGGGAACCGCGGGAAGTCGTCGTCGCCCGTCGCCGCGTCCATCCACGTGCCGTTGGTGCCGAGATACACCGAGGCGGTCGAGATGACGACGAGCGATCCGAGCTCGCCGACCAGCGACGCGTAGGGCTCGGCGTCGGCCGGGGTGAAGGCGATGCAGTCGAGCACGAGGTCGTGGCCGCGGGCGAGCGTGCGGAGGGCATCCGGGTCGGCGCGGTCGAGGGTCGCCTCGGCGACGTGGCCGCGCAGGTCGGCCGGCAGGGCGCGCCCGCCGCGGTGGGCGACGGTGACACTCGCGCCGGCCTGCAGCAGGTCGCGCGCAGCGGCGATGCCGATCTGGCCCGAGCCGCCGACGAGCAGGGCGTTCATGCGCATCGCCACACTCTAGGCGCTAGATTCGCGGTATCCCCGAGCGAGGAGCACGCATGGCCGCCGAGCCCACCCCCACCCCCACCCCGAGCCCCGAGACGACGGCCGCGGAGCCCGCGACGCCCGCGACGCCCGCGAAGCGGCAGCCGCTCACCCGGCAGCAGACGCAGTCGAGCCTTCTCGCCGGTGCCGTCGCGCACACGATGTTCCAGGCCGGCTGGTTCGCGTTCGGCATGTCGCTGGCCGCCCTGGCCGCGACCGCGCTGTTCGGCAACGTGGTGAGCGCCTTCACCCGCTCGCTCGGCGGTGACGACCCGAACGCGCTGCTGCGCGCGCTCGACGGCGGTTCGGAGCTGCTGTTCTGGGTGGTCGTGTCGTTCCTCATCGGCAGCGTGATCCTCATCGCGCTCGCCGTGCTCGTCAGCGGGTGGATGCTCTCGGCCGCGGGTCTGCGCACCCCGTGGAAGGTCACCTGGGTCGCCATCGGCATCGCCGCGCTCGTCGACATCGCCTTCTTCTGGATCTACGTCGGCCTCGCGAACCTGCTGACGGAGAGCCAGATCGCGGGCCCCGTGCTGCTCACCCCGGTCATCGCCCTCATCGGCGGCATCGTCGTTGGCTCGATCATCTGGTGGGTGATCGCCCGCACCCGGCGCGAGCGCGTCTAGCCCGCGAGCGCGTCTAGCCCGCGAGCGCCTCGCCGAGCAGTGCGGTCAGCTCGGCCCGCATCTGCTCGCTCGTGATGCTGCGCTCGCCGTCGCCTGACTGCGGGCCGTAGTCGCCGAAGCTCGCGTGGTTGGCGCCCTCGATGGTCACGAACACCGCGTTGGCGGGAAGCAGGCCGGCGTTCTCCTCGATGATCGCGGGCGTCGAGAGCGCGTCGTTCTCGCCGGCGATGCTGAGCACGGGCAGCCCCGAGTCGGCGATGTCGCCGGCGCAGTAGCTGCCGAACAGCACGAGCCCCGCGGCGTCGGAGCCCGGCGTCATGAGGCACGCGCGCACCCCGCCGAGGGAGTGCCCGCCGACGAACCAGCGGTCGACCTCGGGCGCGGCCGTCGTGAACTCGGCGAGGGTGCGGGTGTCGAAGAACGCCAGGTTGAGGGTCGGCTCGGTGATGAGCACCGTCACGCCGTACTGCTCGACCACGCCGCTCAGCTGGAACATGTAGGCGTGCGCCTGCACGCGGGCTCCCGGCACGAACACGAGGCCGGTCCCGTTCGCGTCGGCCCCGTCATCCGCCCCCGTCGGCGACATCAGGATGCCCTCCGGCAGGTACTCCACCGCGACGGCCTCGTTCGCCCACACCGCCATGACCGGGCCGCGCTCCGCCGGGTAGGGGGTCTTGGCCCAGATCACGAACCCGAGGATCACGAGCGCGAGAGCGCCGAGGGCGCCCCAGCCGATGAGCCGCACGCGGCGCCGCAGCGTGGAAGGGCGTCGGGCGGGGGTGGAGGAGAGCTCGGTGGTCATGCGCCATTATCCCGCCGCGACCTGGCACAATGGAGCCATCATGAACATCATCGCCGTGGTCGTCTCGATCGCCCTGTTCGTCTCGTCGTTCGTGCTGTTCGCGTACGCGTACGCGGTTCCGGAGGAGTGGGCGGCGCTGACCTTCTTCATCGGCATCATGTCGGTGACGCTGTCGCTGGCGATCCCCTTCCACCTCATGGGGCACCGCGAGCGCAACTAGCGCCGCGTCGCGGCCCGCTAGGCCGTGCGCATGATGTTCGCGGTGAAGCGCTCCAGGCGCTCCTGCAGGCCCGCGCTGCGCCGGGCGATGACCTCGTCGCGCATGAGCGTCAGCTCGCTCGTGGTCGGCACCATGCGGATGATCGCCGAGCAGCCCAGGTCCATGCAGATGTAGGTACCGACCGAGTTGCCCTCGCGGCCGGCCTCGCCACCGCGCGGGGCGCTGAACATGACCACCTGCGTCGACGGCTGCGGGGTGTGGCACAGCGAGCACATCGCGCCGATGCCCGGGCGCAGGGCGGTGCTGGCCGCGCGCAGAAGGATCCCGACGGGACGCTCGCCCACCCAGTGCACGATGTAGCCGCGCGGGGAGCCGGCCGGATCGCGCCAGCCCAGATACTCGCGCTCGCCCCACAGGGTCTCGTGCAGGCCCGGCAGGGTCATCCGCTCGATCTCGGCGTCGCTCGCGTTGACCATGCTGGCCCGGATCTGGTCGGCGGTGAGCTCTCTCATCGTGTCTCAGGCTACGTCACACCGCGGGGCGCCCGCCGATAGGGTGGCGGTCATGCCCTCGCTTCCCCGGGCGCTCAAGCCCCTCGAGACCGGGCAGTACCGCCTGCTCGCCCTCGCGCTCGTGCTCTCGCTGTTCGGCACGGGCGTGTGGGTCGTCGCCGTGGTCTGGCAGGTGATCGAGCTCGAGGGCACCCCCGTCGATCTGTCGATCGTCGCCACCGGCGGCAGCATCGGGCTCGTGCTCGCCGTGCTGTTCGGCGGGGTCGCGGCCGACCGGATCCCGCAGAAGCGGATCCTCGCCACGGTCGAGACGCTCAAGGCGGTGTCGGCGCTCACGATCGCGGCGCTGGCGCTCACCGGCACGATCGAGATCTGGCACCTCGCCGTGATCTCCCTGCTGCTCGGGGCGGCCGACGGGTTCTTCTACCCCGCCTACTCGGCATGGCTGCCCGCCCTGCTGCCCGCCGACGAGCTGCTGGCCGCGAACGGCATCGAGGGCGTGTTGCGCCCCACGCTCATGAACGCCGCCGGCCCGGCCGCGGCGAGTGCCGCTATCGCGATCCTCTCCCCGGGGCTCGGGTTCGCCGTCGTCGGCGTCTCGCAGGCGGTCGCGGCGATCCTGCTCGGGTCGATGCGGCTGACGGCCGTGCGCCGCGAGGCCGACGCCGAGCCGACCCACCCGTTGCGCGCCGTCTGGGTCGACGTGCGCGACGGCGTGCGGTACATGGTGCGCACGCGCTGGTTGCTCGCGACCCTGCTCTACTCGGCCCTGCTCGTGCTGGTCATCATGGGGCCGATCGAAGTGCTGCTGCCCTTCGCGGTGCGCGACCAGACCGGGGGAGGGGCGGGGGCCTTCGCGCTCGCGCTCGCGGCCTTCGGCATCGGCGGCGCCCTCGGCTCGATCGTGGTCGCATCGCTGCGGCTGCCGCGCCGCTACCTGACGCTCATGATCCTCGCCTGGGGGCTCGGCTGCGCTCCGCTCATCGTCATCGGGCTGACGGATCAGCTGTGGGTGATGATCATCGCGCTCTTCGTGTGCGGGGTGCTGTTCTCGGGCGCGACGGTCGTGTGGGGCACCCTGCTGCAGCGTCGGGTGCCGCCGGCGATGCTCGGGCGGGTCTCGAGCCTCGACTTCTTCGTGTCCCTCGTCTTCATGCCGATCTCGATGGCGATCGCGGGCCCGGTCGGCGAGCTCATCGGCATCCCCGTCGCGTTCCTCGCGGCCGGGGCCGTGCCGGTGATCCTCGCGGTGCTGACGCTGCTGATCGCCCGGCTCGGGCCCGACGAGCTCGCGCATCCGCTCGACGAGCCGGAGGTGGTCACGACCACCGACACCGGCCCGATCGTCACCGGCCCGGGCGCCGCGAGCGGTCTGCAGCGCCCGGCCGATGAGGAGCATCCCCGTCGCGACGACGGCGACGCGGCGACGGTCTAGGCGACGGTCGGCTCCTGCAGCGCGAACTGCGCGTCGATGGTGATGGTGACCTCGTCGCTCAGCAGGAAACCGCCGGTCTCGAGCGCGGCGTTCCAGCTCACGCCGAAGTCGGTGCGGTTGATGACCGTGGTGCCGCTCGCGGCCGCCTTCACGTTTCCGTACGGGTCAGTGATGATGCCGCCGAACTCGCCCGTGATGGTGATCGGCTTGGTGACCCCGCGCAGCGTGAGCTCGCCGTCGAGGAGGAGGGCGTCGCCCTCGACCCGCAGCCCGGTCGAGACGAAGGTCATCGTCGGGTACTGCTCGATGGCGAAGAAGTCGTTGGTGCGCAGGTGGTTGTCGCGGTCGGCGTTCTTGGTGTTGATCGAGGCCATGTCGACGGTCACCTCGACGCGCGAGTCGTGCGGGTTCTCGGCGGCGATGACCGTCGCGTCGAAGCGCTCGAACACGCCCTTCACCTTGCTGATGGCGAGGTGGCGCACGCTGAAGCCGATCTCGGTGTGCGCGTGGTCGACGGTCCAGGTGCCAGCGCGGTAGCCGGGGATGCTCTCGGCGGTGAGGGTCGTGAGGGTGGTCACTCGTGGTTCTCCTTCGTGGTTCGGTTCGGCCGAGTCGGCCATGTCTATGCAGATGCATGGACACCCTGGGGCCAACGTCGCGGCACGGTCGCCCTATTCCGGATTCGTCAGGAAGCGGCCGGATTGGTTGGATGAGGGGGTGGATGCTGACCTCGCCGCCCGGCTGCGCGCCGACCTGCTCGCTACCCGGTACACGGTCGACCGGCTCCTACAGCTCTGGGGCGACGATGCCGACGCGGCGCTCGCGCGCGGCGACCGCGTGCCCGCCCGCCGCGCGCTGCGGGGGTCGAGCGACCCGGCGGCGCGGCTCGCCCGACTGCTGCTGCTCGGCGAGGCCGCCGGCGCCGCCGGCGACGCCGGTGTCGACAGCGCAGACAGCACTGTCGACGCGGCCCTCGAGGCCGCGCTGCCCACCCTCGGGGCCGCGGGAGCCCGCGCGCTCGGTCTCATCGACGCGGAGGGCCGCGCCTCCCTCGACCTGCGCCCCTCGGCCGCGATCGACGCGGCCGGTCCGGTCGACTGGCTGATCGCCTCCGACCTCGGCGAGACCGCGCTCGGCGGGCCGCTGCCGCCCGAGCACGTGCTCGGCGTCGGCGGCGCGTCGATCACCCTCTCCGGGCTGATCCCCACGAGCCCGGTCGGCTCGGTGCTCGACCTCGGCACCGGCTGCGGCATCCAGGCCCTGCACGCGGCGCGGCACGCGACGCGCGTGGTCGCGACCGATCTCTCCGCGCGCGCCCTCGAGCTGGCCGCGCTCACGCTCGCCCTGAACGGCGTGACGAGCGTCGAGCTGCGGCGCGGCGACCTCTACGCCCCGGTGGCGGGGGAGCGCTTCGACCGCATCATCTCGAACCCGCCCTTCGTCATCACCCCGCGGGTCGAGGGCGTTCCCGTCTACGAGTACCGCGACGGCGGTCGCGTCGGCGACGCGCTCGTCGAGGAGGTCATCCGCGGCGCGGCCGCGCACCTCGTGCCGGGCGGCACCGCGCACCTGCTGGCGAACTGGGAGTACCGCGACGCGATGGCCGGCGACGGCCTCGCCCGCGTGCGCCGATGGGCCGCCGAGGCCGGCCTCGAGGCCTGGGTGGTCGAGCGCGAGCGGCAGACCCCGGCGCAGTACGCCGCCACCTGGATCCGCGACGGCGGCACCCGCATCGGCACCCCCGAGTACGAGCGGCTGGCCGAGGCCTGGCTCGACGACTTCGCCGCCCGCGGGGTCACGGCGGTCGGCTTCGGGTACGTCCTGCTGCGGCGTCCTGCCGGCGGCGCCGGGCCGACGGCGCCCACCGCCCCGCGCCTGCTGCGCGCGGAGGTGCTCGGGTCGCCGCTCGGCGCGGGCTCCTCGGGCATCGGCGACCACCTGCTGGCCTGTCTCGCCGCGCACGACCGCATCGCGGCGCTCGACGACGCGGCCCTCGCGGCCCTGCGTCTCACCGTCGCCCCCGACGTCACCGAAGAGCGCCACTACTGGCCGGGCGACGAGGGGCCGACGGTCATCCGTCTGCGCCAGGGCGGCGGCTTCGCCCGCACCGTCGACGCGGATGCGGCGCTCGCCGGCCTCGTCGGCGCGTGCGACGGCGACCTCCCGGTCGGCACGATCGCGAGCGCCCTCGCCGACCTGCTCGAGGTCGACGAGGGCGCTCTGCGCGCGCAGCTGCTGCCGCAGGTGCGCGAGCTGGTGCTGACCGGGTTCCTGCTGCCGGGTGACTAGCCCGGGGCGGGTGTCGGCCGGCTCAGCCCTGTCGGCTCAGCCCTGCGACGGCGTCGCCCGGCGCAGGATCACCCAGGCGGCCACCGCGCAGAACGCGGTGAGGATGAGGCTCCAGGCGGCCGTGCCCAGCACGCCGGCCCAGACGAAGAACTCGCCCACCTGCGCCCACGCGTCGAGAAGCGTCACGAGTGCCGCGCCGCCGATGCCGAGGAAGACAAGTCCCGCCCAGAAGACGTACATGCCCAGCGCGCGCCAGCGCACGTACACGCTGGCCGTCGCCGCACCGATGCCGAAGAACAGCAGCATCAGCAGCACGCCGAACCCGAAGGCCTGCGGCCAGTCCGACTGCCAGATGGCGTCGGCGCTGAAGAACTGGAGGCCGATGCCCCAGCCACCGGTCGACTCCTCGATCAAGGCGGCGGTCGCGAGGATCGCCGCGTAGCCGACCGAGAGGATCAGCGCGAAGACGCCGAAGCCCAGCAGGAAGTCGCGCCGGGTCGAGCCGTAGCCGAGCGCGAGGGGGAAGGCCTGGTTGATGCTCTGCACGGCGACCACGAGCATGTAGACGAACAGGAAGAACGCGCCGCCGTTGACCCCCTCGGCCATCTCGCCGTCGGCGGGGATGTTCGCCCGCACGATGCCCCAGATGGCCAGGTTCATCAGCAGGATGATGCCGAGGATCAGCAGCGGGGTGTAGATCGGGGTCCAGGGGTTGGCGAACAGCAGGCGAACGGTCGTGCCCACGCGGGTCGCGAGCGAGCGCGGCGCGAGGGCCAGGGGCGCCTCGACCGACTGCTCAGCGGCGGGAGTGGTGGCGATCATCGGGTGACCTCCTCGTGCTCGGTGGGGGTGCCCCCGGTCTGACGGATGATGAGCTGCTGCAGCGAGACCGGGCCGACCTCGAGGCCGGCGGCCCGCGCCGACGCGGTGACCTGCTCGGTGATGCCGGCGACGGTCGCGCTGACGAATCCACCCAGGCGCTCGCGGTGTATCACGTCGAGGCCCGCGACTGCCCGCTCGACGGCCTCGGCCGGGCCGGCGATGGTGGCGGCGTGGGCGCGGAGGGCATCCACGGGCGAATCGATGAGGATGCGGCCGTTGTCGATGACGAGCGCGTGCTCGAGCAGGTCGGCGACTTCGTCGATCAGGTGCGTCGACAGGATGATGGTGCGCGGGTGGGCCGCGTAGTCGGCGAGCAGCCGGTCGTAGAACGCCTGGCGGGCGACCGCGTCGAGGCCCAGGTAGGGCTCGTCGAAGATCGTGATGGGGGCGCGCGAGGCGAGCCCGACGATGATGCCGACGCTCGACAGCTGGCCGCGCGAGAGCTTCTTGATGCGGCGGCCGACGGGCAGCCGTAGCTCGGCGGCGAGCTCGCGCGCGAACTCGGCGTCCCAGTTCGGGAAGAAGCCGGGCGCCGCGGCGAAGACGTGCTTCGGCTTGAAGTCGTCGGGGTAGCGCTGGCTCTCTTTGATGAAGCAGGTGTGCTGCAGCACGCGCGGGTTCTCGACCGGGCTCTCGCCGGCGATGGTGATCGACCCGTGGGTCGCGAACTCCTGGCCGGTGAGCAGGTGCATGAGCGTGGTCTTGCCGGCGCCGTTGCGGCCGAGCAGGCCGGTGATGGTGTTGCGCGCGAGCTGGAAGTCGACACCGTCGACGGCGGTGATGCCGCGATAGCGCTTCGTGAGGCCGCGCGCCTCGACGATGGTGGTCATGAGCGGGATTCCTTCCGGATGAGATCGATCAGGGCGGCGGCATCGAGCCCGAGGGCGGCGCCCTCGCGCAGCAGCGGCCGCACGTACTCGGTGGTGAAGCGTGCCCGGCGCTCGCTGATTAGACGGTCGCGGGCGCCGTCGGCGACGAACATGCCGATGCCGCGGCGCTTGTAGAGCACGCCGGCGTCGACGAGCAGGGTGATGCCCTTGAGCGCCGTGGCCGGGTTGATGCGGTGGAACGCCGCGAACTCGTTGATCGACGGAACCTGCGCGCCCTCGGGGAGCGAGCCATCGATGATCTGCCGTTCGACGAGCTCGGCGATCTGGAGGAAGATCGGTCGACCGTCATCCACGCGACCCTCCTTTCTGTATTGGTTACTTAGTCAAGTAACTAACCAGATAAGGATGCGCGCGTCAAGCCCCCGCCGTGAGCGGGGTGGGCGGCGCGGGTCGTCAGGCCGCGCGGCGCTTCCAGCGCGGCACCGTGAGCAGGATCGCCGCCGCGCTCAAGGCGACGCCCGTCAGCCCGAAGACGAGGCTCGCGGCACTCTGCACCCCGCCGGCGGGGAAGGGCAGCTCGTCGGGCAGGGAGTTGCCGACCGAGAAGTACGGCCCCCACGCGGCCACGACGATCACGCTGCCGGCGACGCAGGCCAGAGCGAGCATCCGCTGCGGCACGAGGTACCGGTCGGCGGCGACCGCGGGCCACAGCGCGAGCACCGCGACTCCCAGGGCGATCGCCAGCGACGCGACGACCCATATCGTGAGGCCGACCTGGAACGTCAGTCGGGATGCGGTGCTCCACACCGCGTAGACCTCGTCGAGGGTCAGCTGCCCCTGCGCGATCGCGAGTGGCTGCTCGACGGCCATCGCCCAGGCCCCGAGCGCGGTGAGGCCGAGCAGGGCGGCCGCAGCGCTGAGGCCGATCAGGCGCCGCTGCGCGCGGGCCTCGGGGCCGGGTTGCGGGGCAGGGCCCGTGGTGCCCGCCTCGCCCACGACGGTGCCGTCGATCAGGATGATGCGCGGCCGTGCCGACGAGGTTTCGCCGGCGCTCGCGCTGCCCGGGCCATCGGGCCAGCCGGTGGTGTCGGGCATCACCATGCCGTCGAGTTCGGCCATGAGCTCACCCGAGACGGCGCCGCGCACGCCGCGGACGACCGCGGCGGCGTTGAGCACCCCGCCGGCGATCACGAGCACCAGGGCCAGCCAGAGGAAGGCCACCGCGTCGTCGAGGCCGCCCGCAGCGAACCACCCGACGACCGCGACCGGCGCCAGCAGGAGGCAGGTCAGCCCCCACCGGAACAGCTCACCGCTCCGTCGCATCGCAACCTCCTCGCCTCGCGTGTCGTGGTGCCGCCACCCTAGTGGGCGCCGCATAGTCTCGCCGGGTGCGTGACTACGACTCCGACCCGCTCGCCGGTGACTGGCGTGCAGCGGGCCGTCGCGTCGTACCCGAGGTGCCGGCCGAGAGCGGGCTCGTCGTCGAGCTTCCCACGGGGTCTCATGAGAGTGTCGGTGGCCCCAGCGCCGGCTGGGTCGGCGCGGTCGTGCTCGTGGATGCGGGCACCGTGCACCTCGAAGACCGCCACGGCCGCGTGCGCGCGTTTCCGCTCGGGGCCGGGTTTCTCGTCGACGGCGAGCCGGTGCGGCTCGTCGCGCCGACCGCCGCGCGCCCCGCATCCGCCACCGGCCGCGCGCGCACGGCGAGCGGCTCATTCGCGGTCGAGGGTGCCCGGGCGCGGGTGGCGCGGGCCAGCCGCATCTGGGTCGAGGGGCGGCACGATGCCGAGCTCGTCGAGCAGGTGTGGGGCGACGACCTGCGGGTCGAGGGGGTCGTGGTCGAGCAGCTCGACGGTGCCGACCACCTCGCCGAGCTGCTCGTCGACTTCGCGCCCGCGCCGGGGCGCCGGGTCGGGGTGCTGCTCGACCACTGGGTTCCGGGCTCGAAGGAGTCGCGGCTGGCCGAGCAGGCGCTGGCGCGGGTGGATGCCCGCCACGTGCTCGTGATCGGGCATCCGTTCGTGGACATCTGGCAGGCGGTGCGCCCGCAATCGCTCGGCATCGCGGCCTGGCCGGAGGTGCCCCGCGGCATCGACTGGAAGACCGGAACCTGCCGGGCGCTCGGCTGGCCGCACGCGACGTCCGCCGATCTCGCCGCGGCCTGGCGGCGGGTGCGGGGTGCGGTGCGCGGCTACGCCGACCTCGACCCGGCGCTGCTCGGTCGGGTGGAGGAGCTCATCGACTTCGTGACCGGGGAAACCACGCAGGAATGACGAAAGCCGCCCCACTCCATTGAGGGGCGGCTCTCGTGGTGTCGTGCGCGGGTCATCCCGCGACGAGCGCGCTCAGAAGTGCTTGTAAGAGCTTAGAGCGGGCGGATGTTCTCGGCCTGCAGGCCCTTGGGGCCCTGGGCGACGTCGAACTCGACCTTCTGGTTCTCGTCGAGCGAGCGGTAGCCGCTCGACTGGATGGCCGAGAAGTGCGCGAACACGTCGGCGCTTCCGTCATCGGGGGTGATGAAGCCGAAGCCCTTCTCGGCGTTGAACCACTTGACAGTGCCTGTCGTCATTTCTGACTCCTTGTTACTCACGGAGTTTCGACTGTCGAAACCACCAGTCGAACCACTCGTGAATCCTGCTCTATACGAGAGCACGTACTGCTTGCACGGCACGTCGGACCGCCGAGGCGTATCAACTTCGGTTCTGAGAGTAGTGCACGGGGGGCCCGCGGGGGGCATCCTTCACCGAGTTGTTACACGCGTTCTCCACAGGCTGCACCGAACCTGGCCACGTACCGTGTCGTCACCGACCCCTGGAGATGGACCGATGAGCTTCTTCGACCGACTGTTCGGCGCCCCCACGCCCGAGCCCGACGCGCGCCGCACCCCCGCAGTGCGCTCCGACGATGAGCGCGCCGTCGAGCGCTACCGGTACCTGCTGCAGACGGCACCGCCCGAGACGATCGAGCAGGTGCATGCCGAGGCGTTCGCGAAGCTGACGCCCGAGCAGCGCCGCCTCGTCTACGACGAGCTGGCCCGCACGGCACCGGCCGGCGAGGCTCCGGCCGACGACCAGCCCGCCACCCTCGCGCGCGCCGCCACCCGGTCGGAGCTGCGCCAGCCCGGCACCATGGAGCGGTCGCTCGGCGGCCCCTCGTTCGGCCAGATGGTCGGCGCCTCGCTGCTGGGAACGGTCGCCGGATACGTCATCGGCTCGGCGCTCGCGAGCGCCTTCCTGCCCCCCATGGATGCGGGGCTGACCGATGCCGCAGGAGCCGACGCCGCGAATGCCGACCCCGGCGCGGATGCCGGCGGTGCCGACGCGGGCGCGGACGCCGGCGGGTTCGACGCCGGCGGGTTCGACGCCGGCGGGTTCGACGCCGGCGGGTTCGACGCGGGCGGCTTCGGCGACTTCGGCGACTTCGGGTTCTGATCGTGCCGCGCCCGAAGCGCATCGAGCCGGGCCCCGGCCAGGAGTCGGTCTGGGACTACCCGCGCCCGCCGCGGGTCGAGCCCGTGCACGCGCGCGTGACGATCAGGCTCGGCGGCCAGCTGATCGCCGACACGACGCGCGCGCTGCGCGTGCTCGAGACCAGCCACCCGCCCGCCTACTACCTGCCGCCCGACGACTTCGTCGCGGGCGCGCTCGAGCCCGGGGCCGGCTCGTCGTACTGCGAGTTCAAGGGCCGGGCCGCCTACTACGACATCGTCGGCGGCGGTCAGCGCGCGGAGCGGGCGGGATGGTACTACCCGAGCCCGAGCCGCGGTTTCGAGAGCATCGCGGGCTACGTCTCGGTCTACCCCGGCCGCATGGACCGCTGCACGGTCGACGGCGAGACCGTCGTGCCGCAGGAGGGCGGCTTCTACGGCGGGTGGATCACCGCCAATATCGTCGGACCGTTCAAGGGGGCGCCCGGCACCGGGCGCTGGTAGGCGCGGGGTCTCGCGGGCCCGCGCCCGCATCCTGATCGCCTCTTTCGGCGACCCGAACAGCGCGCGGCCCGCGGGTTCGCCATCATGGGCGGGTGACCGACCGTGCGCCGACCCCCGCCGAGATCCGTCGCTGGCGACGCTACCTCGCCGACGAGCGGGCCGAGGCCGCCGTCTACCGCGATCTCGCCGCGAAGCGCGACGGCGAGGAGCGTGCCATCCTGCTCGCGCTCGCCGAGGCGGAGGCCCGGCATGAGGCCCACTGGGTGGCTCTGCTCGGCGAGCACGCCCACGGGGTGCCCGCCGTCTCGCTGCGCACGCGACTGCTCGCGCCCCTCGCGCGGCGCTTCGGCAGCGTCTTCGTGCTCGCCCTCGCTCAGCGTGCCGAGAGCCGCTCGCCGTACGCGGCGGATGCCCACGCAACGCCCGCGATGGCCGCCGACGAGCGCATCCACGGCGAGGTCGTCCGCGGCCTCGCGGCCCGCGGCCGTCAGCGGCTCTCGGGCACCTTCCGCGCGGCCGTCTTCGGAGCCAACGACGGCCTGGTCAGCAACCTCGCCCTCGTCATGGGAATCGGGGCGGCGGGCCTGGGGCCCGGAACCGTGCTGCTCACCGGGTTGGCCGGACTCCTGGCCGGAGCCCTGTCGATGGGTGCGGGGGAGTACGTCTCGGTGCGCTCGCAGCGCGAACTGCTCGACGCCTCCACCCCCGACCCCGAGGCGCACACGGCCCTGCCGCACCTCGACGTCGACGCGAACGAGCTGGCGCTGGTCTACCGCGCGCGGGGGATGAGCGAGGAGGAGGCGGTCGAGCATGCGCGCGGCATCCTCGCCGATTACGACCCCGTCGCCGCCGCGGCCCGGACGGCCGAGGCCGAGGCCGAGCAGCACGAGGCGATCGGCTCGGCCTGGGGCGCCGCGCTGTCGAGCTTCGCGTTCTTCGCCTCCGGCGCGATCATCCCGGTGATCCCGTACCTGCTCGGCGCCGAGGGGCTGCGCGCGATCATCGCGGCGGGCATGCTGGTCGGCATCGCCCTGCTGCTGACCGGCGCCATCGTCGGGGTGCTGTCGGGTGCCTCGCCGCTCAAGCGCGCGCTGCGCCAGCTCGCGATCGGCTACGGCGCCGCCGCGGCCACCTATCTGCTCGGGCTGGCCTTCGGCACGACCCTGGCCTGATCATTCGGCCGCGAACAGGTTCTTCATAGGTTCGCCGGTCATGCTGGAGTGTTGGCTACGACGCTGACAGGGGCTCTCGCCGCCGGTGGGTGAGACCGCCGGATTCGGCGCGAGGGCTCTGAGATCCCGCTTCGGGTGCTCTGGTGGAGTGCCGCGGGATCGCCCGCGCAATGACGTGCACTCACCGTGTCCACGGCCCGACGGCCGCCACCAGGAAGTGTCCCTCCTCTCATGCTCCACCTCATCCATCCCGCTTTGCCGCGCATCGCCGCCCTCGAGCCCCGCCGCCTCCGGCACGACGCACTCGTGGCGGCTGCCGCGGTCGTCGCCCTGGCCCTCGCCGTCAACGGCACCGTCTCCGCCACCCTGGCCACCGCGGCCGAGAACGCCGCCGCGCAGCCGCAGGTGCAGCAGTTCGTCGCAGCCTCGGCGCTGCCGTCGTCGGACTCCGCGGCCGCATCCGCGACCGAGTCCGACGCTGCCGCGCTCGCTGCCGGCACTGCTCCCGCTGCTGCCCCGGTCGCCCGCGAGGACTTCACGGTCGACGTCCGACCCCCGCTGATGTACCCCGTCGGGGCCGGCGCCCCGATCGGCAGCTCGTTCGGGCTCCGCCCGTCCACCTGCGCCGCCTGCCCCTCCGTGCACAAGGGCGTCGACTGGACCCCCGGGTACGGCACGCCGGTCGTCGCGATGGCCGACGGCGTCGTGACCCTGATCGGCGACCCCGGCAGCGCCCTCGGTACGCACCTCGAGATCAGCCATGTCGTCGACGGCCGTGCGGTCACCAGCGTCTACGCGCACCTGATCGCCGGCTCGATTCCCTGGGCGCTCGGCGACCGGGTACGGGTCGGCGACGTCGTCGGCAACGTCGGCGCGACGGGTGTCACCGTCGGGGCGCACCTGCACTTCGAGCTCCGGGTCGACGGCGTGACCATCGACCCGGTGCCGTGGCTGCGCGCCAACGGCGCGCAGTAGCCGCCGGTTAGTATCAGGGGGTGTCCTCACCGTCGACGGCGTCCCTGCCCTCCGTCTCCATCGTCATCCCGGCCTACAACGAGGAGTCGACGATCCGGGCGTGCGTGACCGCGGCGATGGCGCAGACCGTGCCCGCGCACGAGGTGCTCGTCGTCGACAACCGCTCGACCGACCGCACGGCCGCGATTGTGGCTGAACTGCAGGCGGCGAATCCGGATGCTCCGCTCCGGGTGATCCCGCAGTTCGAAGAGCAGGGGCTCGTGCCGACGCGCAATGTCGGCCTCGACACTGCCACCGGCGACGTCATCGGGCGCATCGACGCCGACTCGGTGCTCGAGCCGACCTGGGTGGAGGAGGTCGCGAAGGCCTTCCAGGATCCGGAGGTGGCCGCCGCGACCGGGCCGGTGCTCTACTACGACATGCCCCTGCGCCGCTTCGGGCTGCGCGCCGACGACACGCTGCGCCGCGCGATGCTGCGGCTCGCCCGCGAGTACCACTTCGTGTTCGGCAGCAACATGGCGCTGCGGGCCACCGCCTGGCAGGCGATCCGCGATGAGGTCTGCCGCGACGAGGAGGACCTCTTCCACGAGGACATCGACATCTCGGTGCACCTCTACGACGCCGGGTTGAAGGCCGTGTACGTGCCGACGATGGTCGCGGGAATGTCTGCGCGGCGCGTCGACGACAGCCCGCGCGACTACGTCTCGTACGTGGGCCGGTTCGACCGTACGTACACGCACCACGACGTGCGCAACCGCGCTCTGCGGGCACCGGCCTGGGTGTTCCTCGCGGTCTACCCGATCGCCAAGGGCATCCGCTGGGGGCAGAACGAGCTGGTCGCCCGACTGTCGGGCTCCTCGGCCGTCAGCCCGGAGTAGCCGCTCGCTGCCGCGGCCCCGCGGTGCGGGGAGGTCCGGAGGCGGGGCGGTGCGCCGCGCTCCTGCTCAGCGCCGGGGCTCGCCCTTGGGCATCCACTCGGCGGCCAGCACCGCCGCCTGCGTGCGCCGCTGCATGCCGAGCTTCGAGAGGATCCCGCTGACGTAGTTCTTCACCGTCTTCTCGGCGAGGAACAGCCGGCCGCCGATCTCGCGGTTCGACAGGCCCTCGGCGATGAGGGCGAGGATCTCCGTCTCGCGGGGGGTCAGCGCGTCGAGCGGCGACTGCGCGGGCGTCGACGACAGGCGCGCCATCACGCCCTCGGTGAGCGCGGGGTCGAGCAGCGTCTCGCCCGCCGATACGCGGCGGATCGCTTCGATGAGGCCCGTGGCGCGGACCTCCTTGAGCAGATAGCCGTTCGCACCCGCCAGCACCGCCGCGAGCACCGCCTCGTCGTCGTCGTACGAGGTGAGGATGAGGCAGCCGAGCTCCGGGCGCTCCGACTTCACGTCGCGGCAGACGTCGATGCCGCTGCCGTCGGGCAGGCGCCCGTCGAGCACCGCGACCGTCGCGCCCGAGCCGAGGATCGCTTCGGCCGTTCCCGCCGCCACGGCCGCCTCGCCGACGACGGTGATGTCGGCCTCCTGCTCGAGCAGGTCGGCGATGCCGCGACGCACGATCTCGTGGTCGTCGAGCAGGAAGACGCGAACGGGAGCAGTCATCGTGCCTCCCAGGGTACGCTCCAGCGCACCAGAGTGCCGTGCGGCTCCACCGGTTCGATCGCGAACTCGCCACCGCGCTCGCGGGCCCGTGCCGCCAGGTTCGCCAGGCCGCTGCGCCGCTCGGTCTCCGGCATGCCCACGCCGTCGTCCCGCACGGTCACGACCACGCTTGTGCCGCGCACCGCCACCCCCACCTCAACAAGGGTCGCCTGCGCGTGCCGCACCGTGTTCGACAGCGCCTCGCGGGTGACGGCTGCGACCTCATCACCGAGACCGAGGTCGACGAGGGTGTCGACGGGGCCCGCGAACTCCAACCGCGAGTCGAGGTGCTCGCCCTCGAGGGTCTCACGCACGAGAGTGTTGATGCGGGCGCGCAGGCTGTAGCTGGCCGCGCTCGGCGGGGCCGACAGACGGTAGATCGCCTGCCGGATCTGCCGGATCGTCGAGTCGATCGCGTCGACCTGGGCGGCGATGCGCCCGCCGGTCGGCGTCGCCGGGTCGCCGACGACGCTCTGCAGCGAGAGACCGACGGCGAACAGGCTCTGGATCACGTGATCGTGCAGGTCGCGCGCGATGCGGTCGCGCTCGTCCGCGAGCGCGATGCGCTGCTGGTCGATACGGGCGCGGGCGAGCTCGCGCGCGATGGCCACGGAGCGGGTGAAGCGGTCGATCGGCTCGAGCTCCGCATCCGCCACCGGATGCCCGCTCGCGGCGCGCCGCACCGTCAGCTGCCCGTCCGCCGTCTCCTCGACCTCCGCCGCCGGGTCGTCCGTCAGCGCGCGCACCGTCGCGGTGATGGTCGTGAGGTCATCGGGGTCGAGCTCGCCGGCGAGGAGCCGCTGGGTGAGGTGCTCGGAGGCGGCGAGCCAGCGGCGGTCATCCTGCGACTGCTCGTAGAGGCGCGAGTTCGCGATCGCCGTGCCCGCCATCGCCGCGAGCGCCGCGATGATCGCCTCGTCGATGTCGTCGAACGGGCCCTCCGAGTGCTCGGTGAGGTAGAGGTTGCCGTAGACAGTGCCACCGACGTGGATGGGGACACCGAGGAACGAGTCCATCGCCGGGTGGTGCGCGGGGAAGCCGACGGAGCGCGGGTCGGCGGCCAGGTGCTCGAGGCGGATGCTGCGGCCCTCGACGATCACCGCGCCGAGGATGCCGCGGCCGGAGGGCAGCTCGCCCATGCGCGCGACATCGGCCTCGTCGAGCCCCGAGTGCAGGAAGCGCTCGAGACGGCCGTCGGCGCCGATCACGCCGAGCGCGCCGTACCGGGCGCCCACGAGCTCGCGCGCCACGCTCACGATCGTCTGCAGGCGCGGCGTGAGAGCGAGGCTCTCGGTGACCGTCTCGGCGGCGGCGATGAGCAGCCCGACGCGCCGATAGCCCTCGGTGAGGCCGTCGGCGCGCTCCATGATCCGCTCGACGAGCGCACCGAGCGTGTCGGGGGAGGTGCTCACGGTGCGCCGTCGGGGTGGTCCAGGGGGCTCGCGGTGCGGCGGGTGCCGCCGAGCGGCAGCGGGGTGGGGTCGCTCGCCAGAGGGTCCTTGACGAGGGTGGGCCGCAGCTCGACGGGCGCGATCGTCTCGTGGCGCCGCTTCGCCTGACGCGAGCGGTAGACGAGGTTCAGCACCTCGACGATGATCGCGAAGGCGATCGGGCCGTAGATGAGCGCCTTGTCGATCTTCACATCGAAGCCCTCGGCGATGAGGGTGGTGCCGATCAGCACGAGGAAGGCGAGGGCGAGCATCTTGACCGTGGGGTGCCGGTTGACGAAGTCGCTGATCGCCTTCGCGGTGAACAGCATGAGGGTGATCGCGATCACGACGGCGGCGATCATGACCCAGAGCTCGTCGACCATGCCGACGGCGGTGATGACCGAGTCGAGCGAGAACACGATGTCGATCAGCAGGATCTGCACGATGACCCCGGCGAACGTCACGGTCTTGGTCGAGGGGCGGTCGTGGGCTTCGGCGCCCTCGAGCTTCTCGTGGATCTCGACGACGGCCTTGTAGACCAGGAAGAGCCCGCCGAGGATCAGGATGAGGTCGCGGCCCGAGAAGCCCATGCCGAACAGCTCGAAGATGTCGGCCGTCAGGCTGATGATCCAGCTCGCGGCGAACAGCAGCAGGATGCGCATGATCATGGCCAGTGAGAGCCCGACGACGCGCGCCCGGTTCTGCTGCTCGGGCGGCAGCTTCGCGGCGAGGATCGAGATGAAGATCACGTTGTCGATCCCCAGGATGATCTCCAGCACCAGCAGCGTGGCGAAGGCGATCAGCAGCTCGGGGGAGAAGGCGAGTTCCATGCCCGAATCCTAGGGCTGCGCGGTGTCGTTCCACCCCAGGCGCTCACGCACGACGGCGGCCCCGGCGGCGCTCCAGGCGGTGTGCTGCGCGATCGGGCCCTCCTCGGCGAGAGCGAGCAGGCGACGGGCGGCGGTCTCGGGATCGGCTTCGATCGCGCGGGCCGCCGCGGCGGCGAACGCCGGATGCACGGTCTCGAGCCGCCGGTACACGTCGAGATCGTCGAGCCGCGCCCGCTCGCCGGGCTGCTCGCCCACGACCGCGCGGTGCAGCGCGATGAGGTGGGCGAGGGCGTGCGACCGCACGAACTGGCCGGCGGTGAGCGTCTCGCCGCGGCGGTGCCGCCCGGTTCCGATGAGCAGCAGGGCCAGGAAGAGCTCGGCGTGGTCGCGGGCGGTGAGCTCGGCACCCGGGCGCGGCCGGCGCGCGGCATCCTGCGCGGTGGCGGCGATGCCGCCGCGGTCGATGGCGACCTCGTAGGCGTTGAGCACGGCGAGACCGAGCTCGTCGGGTCCGAAAACGGCGAACTCGAGCACACGCGCGTCGTCGTAGACGACCTTGAGGCCGTGGCCGCCCTCGCGGGGGCGCAGCACGATGCGGTCGGACCGCGGGAGCCAGGTGAGGTCGTCGCGCATGCGCACGGCGGCTTCGTCGCTGGCCGCGACGACCAGGAAGTCGAGGTCGCTCCATTCGTCGACGCGCGCCCGGTCGGCGGTGGAGCCGGCGAGCACGAGTCCGGTGACTTCGGGGTTGGCGTCGAGGGTGGCGATGAGCTCGGCGAGCTCGGCCTCGAAGGTCTCTCTGCAAGCGCTTGCATCCGTCATGGGCATCACCCTAGCGGCCCGGCGGCGTACACTGATGGGCGTACACGGGAGCCCGGTGAACCGGGCTGAGAGGAAGCGCACTCACGCTTCGACCGTCGAACCTGATCCGGGTCATGCCGGCGCAGGGAGGACATCTCGCACCCGTGCCGACCGTTTCGCGGGCGCGACAGGCGTGCCCGCATCGACCGAAAGGCACGTTTCATGACTACTGCTGCACCCACCGGTCCCGCCTCCGCCGCCGCTCGGCCGCCCATGAGCTGGCGCGTCGTCGACATCATCGTCGCCAGCGTGCTCGGCGTCGCGGGCGGACTCGTGTTCTGGCTGTGGAACCTCGTCTACTCGCCGCTCACCGCCCCTCTCGAGGCGGCGCTGCCCGGCCTGCAGGCGCTCGTCTACGCCGTCTGGCTGTTCCCCGCCGTGCTGGTCGGCCTCGTGATCCGCAAGCCGGGCGCCGCGCTCTACGGCGAGCTCGTCGCCGCCTCGGTCTCCGCCCTGCTGGGCGGCGTCTGGGGCTGGACGGCGATCGCCTGGGGTGCCGCGCAGGGCCTCGGCGCCGAGCTCGTCTTCGCGCTGCTGCTCTACCGCGCCTGGGGTCTCGCCCCTGCCGTGCTCGCCGGCATCGGCTCGGCCGTGGGTCTCGTCATCATGGACCTCACGTTCTACTACGCCGGGGCCCGCCCCGAGTTCATGGCCGTCTATGCGGTGAGCGCCGCGCTCTCCGGCGCGGTCATCGCCGGCGCCGGCAGCTGGCTGCTCGTTCGCGGGCTCGCCCGCACCGGAGCCCTCAGCCGCTTCGCCGCGGGACGCGAGGGGGCGCGGCGGGCGGAGTCGGCGTCGACGGAGCCGCAGCCGGCGGAGTCCGCCTCGGCGTGAGCGCCGTGACGGTGTCGACGCGCGGTGCCGCGCTCGTCGCGGAGGGCTGGGGCTGGACCCCCGCCGGTCGCGACGCGCCCGCGGTCGACCGCGTCGACCTCCGCATCGAGCCCGGCGAGCGCGTGCTGCTGCTCGGGGCCTCGGGCAGCGGCAAGTCGACCCTGCTGCAGGGCTGGGCCGGGGTGCTCGGCGGTGCGGACGAGGGCCTGGTCGCCGGCGCGCTACGCGTCGACGACGGAGCGCCCGACGAGCGGCGCGGGCGTGTCGGCCTGCTGCTGCAGGACCCGGATGCGCAGCTCGTGCACGCCCGGGTGCGCGACGACGTCGGCTTCGGGCCGGAGAACCTCGGGTTGCCGGCCGCGCGCATCGACGAGCGCGTCGACACCGCCCTCGCGGCCGTCGGTCTCGGGCCGGCCGGCGGCGTCGGCCCGGACGCCGACGGCGGTCGCCTCTCGGGCGGGCAGCGCCAGCGCCTCGCGCTCGCCGGGCTGCTCGCCCTCGAGCCCGCCGCCCTGCTGCTCGACGAACCGACCGCGCAGCTCGACCTGGCGGGGGCCGCACAGGTCGTCGCCGCCGTCGCCGCGCTCGTGCGCGATCGCTCCCTGACCCTCGTCGTCGTCGAGCACCGCGTCGACCTCTGGCTGCCGCACGTCGACCGCGTGGTGGTGCTCGACCGCGGCCGGGTCGTCGCCGACGGCCCGGCCGGCGCGGTGCTCGGGCAGCGCGGCGCCGAGCTGGCGCGGTCGGGCGTGTGGCTTCCGGGGCGGGAGGCGGAGCATCCGTCGCCCGAGGTGGCGACGATCGCGCCCGATGCGCGCGTGCTGCTGCGGGCGCGCGGGCTCGACGGCCGGCCTGCCGGGGGAGACCCGCTCGGGCACGCGCTCGACCTCGAGCTGCGCGCCGGCGAGGTCGTGGCGCTCACCGGGCCGAACGGTGCCGGCAAGAGCACGCTGCTCATGACCCTCGCCGGGCTGCTGCCCCCGGCGGCGGGAACGGTGGAGGCGCTCGGCCACGGCGCCCCCGCCGACTGGAGCTCGCGCGACCTGGCGGCACGGTTCGGCGTCGTCTTCCAGAACCCCGAGCACCAGTTCGTCGCGCCGACCGTGCGGGACGAGCTCGCCGCTGGCACCGCCGAGGCGTCGGACGCCCGCGTCGATGCGCTGCTCGATCGCCTCGGGCTGCGCGGCCTCGGCCCGGTCAGCCCCTACGCGCTCAGCGGGGGCGAGCAGCGCCGGCTCTCCGTCGCGACCGCGCTCGCCGCCGCCCCGCCGGTGCTGCTGCTCGACGAGCCCACGTTCGGGCAGGACTCCCGCACCTGGGCCGCGCTCGTCGCGCTCATCGCCGAGCACCGCGACCCCGGGGGCGCCGTCGTCATGGCGACCCACGACCGCGCGCTCATCGCCGCGCTGGGTGCCCGCGAGGTCGCGCTGCCGGCGCGCCCGCTCCGGCCCGAGCCCGCTCCCGCTCCCGATGCCAGCGCGGCAGCGGCACGCCCACCGCTCGGCGAGCGGCTCAACCCGGTCGCCGCCATCGCCGCCAGCCTGCTGCCGGCCCTGCTGCTCGTCACGACGATCGACGTCATCTCGGCCGCGGTCGCGCTCGGCCTGCAGCTGATGCTGATCCCGGCCCTGGGCATCCCGCTCGGCCGGGTGCTTCGCCGCGCGGTGCCCGTGCTCGTGGCCGCCCCCTTCGCCGCCCTCACAATCGCGCTCTACGGGCGCGAGAGCGGCCGCATCTACGCCGAGTTCCTGCTCGTGCGCATCAGCGACGGCTCGCTCGAGCTGGCCCTCGCCACCCTGCTGCGCATCCTCGCCATCGCGCTGCCCGCGATCGCCCTGTTCACCCGCTCCGACCCGACGCGGCTGGGGGATGCCCTCGGCCAGAACCTCCGCCTGCCCAGCCGATTCGTGCTCGGGTCGGTGGCCGCGCTGCGCCTCATGACCGTGCTCGGGGACGACGCCCGCACCCTCGAGCGGGCGCGCCGCGCACGCGGGCTGGGCGACCGCTCGCGCCTGCGCCGCCTCGGCGGGCAGGTCTTCGGGCTCCTGGTGCTGGCGATCCGCCGCGGCTCGGCCCTCGCCGTCGGCATGGAGGCGCGCGGCTTCGGCGCTCCGGGGCCGCGCACCTGGTGGCGCCCGTCGCCGTGGCGGGCATCCGACACCGCGGTCGTCGTCATCGCGGTCGCCGTCGCCGCCCTCGGGGTGACCGCGGCTGTCCTGACCGGGAGCTTCACCAGTGCGCTCGGCTGACTCCGCGCACGCGGGCCCGGCTGACCTCCCGCGGATCACCCTCATCGACGGACGCTCCGGCTCGGGCAAGACCACCTACGCCACCGCGCTGGCCCGCTGCACCGGGGCGCAGCTGCTGAGCCTCGACGACGTCTACCCCGGCTGGGACGGCCTGGAGGCCGCCGAGGCCCACGTGCTCGAGCACGTGCTGCGCGCGCTCGCCGCGGGGCGCCCGCCGCGCTGGCGCTCGTGGAACTGGGTCGACGCCCGCCCGGGCGCCTGGCACGACCTCGACCCGCAGCGGGCCCTGATCATCGAGGGATGCGGAGCCATCAGCCCCGCCACCCGCGCGCTCGCCGACCACGCGATCTGGGTCGAGCTGGCAGACGACGCCGAGCGCCGCCGCCGCGCGATCGCGCGCGACGGCGAGGCCTTCGCGCGCCAGTGGGAGCGCTGGGCGCGGCAGGAGGAGTGGCACGCGATGCGGCACGACCCGCGCGGCACCGCCGACACCGTCGTCGAACCGGGCTAGCGGTCGGCTCAGCCGGTCCAGCGGCTGAGAACCGTGAACGGGTCGGCGAACCGCCAGGCGACTCCCGGCTCCGAGATGGTGCCGGTCGACTCGAGGCGCACCCGGATCTCCGGTGGGGCATTCGCACCCCTCGTCGGCAGCCCGGCCACGAGCTGTCCCGCGTCGGCACCCCGCACGATCGTCGAGCGCACGGCCGGCTCGATGCGCAGGGCGAGACCCTCCAGCGCCGTCGAGCTCACCACGATCGCCTCGGTGGCGACGAGCTCGGTCTGCTGACCCCAGTCGGAGACCGCGACGCCGACGACCTGACCGGCGGCGATGACCTCGACGGGGCGGATCGCCGAGCGCAGCCCCTCGACCAGCGTTGTCACCGCCTCGTCGGCCTGCGCGTACCCCGGCTGGCCGAGCAGCACCACCACGGCGCGCTCGCCCTCGACCTCGACCGTCGCCACGATGCAGACGCCCGCCGCGTCGGTGTAGCTGCTGACCAGCCCTCGGGTGCCGAGCCCCGGCAGCACGGCGGCCGCGTCCGGGTAGGCGGCTCCCGCCGATGTCGTGCGGGGGCGCTCGGCGACGATCGACGCCACCGCCGGCTGGTCGAGCAGCTCGCGGGTGACGCGGGCCAGTTCGGCCGCCGTCGAGCGCGAGGCGGCGTCGAGCCCGGCACCGTCGGCGACCGTCGTCGCCGTGAGCCCGCGATCGGTCAGCCACGCCTGAGCGGCCGCCCGGTACGCATCGAGACCGCCGAAGACCTCGTCGATCAGCAGCTCGGCGATGTTGTTGCCCGAGCCCAGCAGGGTGGCGGCGATCAGATCGCGCCGCGTCCAGGTCTGACCGAAGACCACCGGCACCGTGCGCGCGCCGGCCGCGTCGAGCTCGCGGTAGCGCTGCACCGCCTCCTGATCGATCGTGATGGCCGGGCCCGGCGATCCGCCCGCGAGCGGCTCGGCATCGAGAACCGTGGCGAGCAGGACGAGCTTCGCCGCACCCGCGATCGCCCGCGGCTCCGCATCCTGCACCGCCACCGGCGCCGCGTCATCGCTCTCACCCAACGCGACCGCGGTGGCGCCCGAGGTCGGAAACGCGAGCTCGAGGCTCCACGGGCGCGCGGGCTCCTCGGGCAGGCGAGGCTCGACGTCGAGCCGCGGAACCGGGCTGATGAGGGCGGCAGCCGCGTACACGACGCCGAGCACGAGGGCGAGGGCGACGATCGCCGACACCGTGCGGCGGGCTCGGGTGCGCCGCATCACGCCCACCCCAATCGGTGCAGCTCATCGTCATCGATCCCGTAGTAGTGCGCGATCTCGTGCACGAGCGTGACGTGGATCTCGTCGCGCAGCGTGTCGATCGAGCCCTCCGCGACCGCCAGCAGGGGCTCGCGGTAGAGGATGACGCGGTCGGGCAGCTCACCGAACCCGTACTGGCCGCGCTCGGTGAGGGCCACCCCCTCGTAGAGCCCGAGCAGGTCGAGCGAGCCGTCCTCCGGCCGGTCCTCGACGACGAACACGACGTTGTCGAGACCCTCGACCATGTCGTCGGGCAGCTGGTCGAGCTCATCGACGACGAGAGCCTCGAACGCCTCGGCGTCGAGGTGGAGGGGCGGGTCGGCGCTCACGCGTCGCCTCCGCTCGCTCGTCGCGCGTCGGCCTGCTCGAGCAGCTGCACGAGGGAGTCCTGCAGCCAGGCGAGCCAGTCATAGACGTCGCGGAGGCCCGGCTCGGCGAACGCGCCCTCATCCCCGTCGACGACGATGCCCATGCGCTCGGCGATCACGAGCCGCAGGTCGCCCACGCCGCGCACCCAGTCGAGAGCGTCCGACTCGGTCAGAGCCACCTCGGCCGCCGCCGTCGACGCCGCCACGGGCGCCAGCGCGGTCGACAGGGTGCGAGCGAAACCGATCTTGCGGTCGACGAGCCCTCGCCTGCTCAGCTGGCGCCACTCATCGGCCAGGTCGGGCTCGTGACGGTAGGCGTCGGGCAGCAGCCGGCCGAGCGCGCCGTCGCGCTCGGTGCCGGTGGCGAGGCCGTCGGCGAGCAGCGCCTGCAGCTGGTCGGCGAGCGAGGCCAGGATGCGCGCCTCCTCCACCTCGACGCGCACCGTGCCCAGCACCCCGTCGGCGGCCTGCTCGGCCGAGGCTGCGCTCACCCGCATGGCTGCCCCTCCGGCCGCGCGCCGGTCATCGCGACACCCGCTCGACGGTCGCCCACAGCCCGTACTCGTGCATCGCCTCGGCGTGCCGCTCCATGACCTCGCGGTTGCCGTCGGCCAGCACCGCCCGACCATCGGTGTGCACCTGCATCATCCGCTGCTCGGCGGTGCCCGCATCCAGCCCGAAATGCCGGCGGAACACCCACGCCACGTAGCTCATCAGGTTCACGGGGTCGTTCCAGACCACCACCTGCCAGGGCACGTCGGCGGCGTGCAGGGGCTGCTCGAGCAGCATGCCGCCGGTCTGCTCGGCGGTGTCGCGGCGGGCGTCGCCGCGCGGAGCGGCCGGGCCCGCGACCGCGGCGGGCGCGGTGGAGGCGACGGGCGATCTCATGCTCCCCATTGTCACCCGGGGGCGGCGCGGGCCGGGGAGGGCGCTCCGCGTCGGCCCGGTCACGCCTCGTCGAGCATCCGCTGCCGGGTCTGCGCGAACTCCTCGTCGGTGATGAGCCCGCGCTCGCGCGCCGACTGCAGCGCATCGAGCCGGGCGACGAGGTCGCCGGTGCCGCCGCCGCTCGACTCCGCTTTCCCGGTGACGGCGTCGGAGATGATCGCGCCGGTGACGATCGCGGCGCCCGCCTGCTCATCGGTGACCGCCAGGAACCGCTGCTCGTCGGTGAGCCCGAGCTTCTTCGAGGCCTCGTTGACGACGACCATGCGCCACACCCCGAAGGCGATGGCGGCGATGAACACGAGGGCGAAGAGCCCGACGATGGCCCCGCCTCCGGGAAGGAGGTCGACCGGGTTCCCCGGGTCGAGCGGAACGGGGATCATGTCCTGCGGCACGAGCGTCGGCATCGGCGCCTCCTCATCGGGTCGGCGCGGTCGCCGACATGAGGGTCACTCTAGACCGGAGACGGAAAACGTGGGGTGAGTAACGGGGCTTGAACCCGCGACCTCCTGGACCACAACCAGGCGCTCTGCCAGCTGAGCTATACCCACCATGCGTCCGCTGCGCGAGCGGAACCCCGACAGTCTATTACAGGCGGGGCGCCCACTTCGCCACGACATCGGCCGCGGCCTGCTGGGTCTCCTCCGTCGTCGGCCCCGGCTCGGCGACGAAGCCCGCCCGGCGGTAGTAGTCGAGCTCGCGGATCGACTCGAGGATGTCGGCCAGCGCGCGGTGCCCGCCGTTCTTGGCCGGCGCGTTGAAGTACACGCGCGGGAACCACCGGCGCACCAGCTCCTTGATGCTCGACACGTCGACCGAGCGGTAGTGCAGGTGCGCGTCGACGCTCGGCATGTACTTGGCGATGAACGCCCGGTCGGTGCCGATCGTGTTGCCGGCGAGGGGAGCCTGCCCGGCGGTCGGAACGTGCTCGGTGATGTAGGCGAGCACCTGCTGCTCCGCATCCGCCATCGGCACCCCGTCGGCCAGCTCGTCGAGCAGGCCGCTCGCCGCGTGCATCTCGCGCACGAAGTCGCCCATGTTCGCGAGGCCCGCCTCGCTGGGGGCGATGACGATCGAGAAACCGGGATGCACCGGTTCGAGCTCGTAGTCGGTGATGACCACCGCCACCTCGATGAGGTCGTCGACCGTCAGATCGAGCCCCGTCATCTCGCAGTCGATCCAGACGAGGCGATCGGTCGTTGAACTCACCGCGGCAGTCTACCCAGCCGCCCCGACCGCAGGTTGCGCCGCCGTACCCTGGAGACATGCGGCTCGAGCTCTACACCAGCGCCTTCTGCGACCCCTGCCACCGCACGCGCGAGATCGTGGCCGAGGCGCAGGCGCTCGTGCCCGCGCTGCGGGTCGACGAGCTCGACGTCGCGGCGCATCAGGATCGCGCGGCCGACCTCGGCATCACCAGCACGCCGACGACGATCATCTACGGCGCCGACGACCGCGAGGTGCTGCGGGCGACGGGGGTGCCGACCCTCAGCCGGCTGCTGACTGCTCTGGCGCAGGCTCTCGACTGACGGCGCCCTCGGGCTCGAGGGCCGCGAGCGCCGCGCGCACGGCCGTTCCGAACGCCGCGACCGAGCCGTCGAGGGCGGTCAGCTGGGCGTCGTCGAGCAGGGGTGACAGTACCCCGTCGCGCTCGACCAGCACGACCGGGGCGCTCGAGCCGACGGCGGCGCGCTCCCGCTCGTCCAGCTCGTTGAGGTGGCGCAGGTCGACGCGGATCCCCAGCTCGTCGACGAGCGCATCCCACTCCCGCTTGCGGCGGATCGGCGAGTGCGTGATGTCGCAGAGCGCGCAGCTCGTCGTGCCGAGCAGGTGCCCGACGATGTAGCGCAGCTCGCCGACGAGTCCGCCGTCGGCGTTGTAGACGCCCAGCAGGCGATCGACCATCCGGATGCTCCTCTCCCGTCCCGCCCAGGGTGCATCGCCGCGCTGAACAGAGCCCGAGAGCTGCCTGCGCGCGAGCTACTGCGCGCGAGCTGCCGCGCGCGAGCTGCCCCGCGACGGTCGGTCAGGCAGCCGTGGCCGTGCAGCGGTCGTCGGGGCAGTCGGCGGCGAAGCACCAGGCGACGCCCGACCCCGGAGCCGCATTCACCGCTTCGGCGATGACGGTCACGGTGCCGCCGTTCCGCGCGACGAGCGAGCCGACCAGACCGGCACGGTACCCGCTGGCGCAGTAGATCCAGACGGGCTCCTCGCCCGCATGGGCGGCGGCGTCGACCGTCTGCGCCGGGCGGTGCAGCGCCCCGGCGACGTGGCCGAGCCGCCACTCGTCGTCGGCGCGGACATCCAGCACCACGGGCGCGGTGCCCTCCTGCTGCCGCCGCGCGAGCGCCGCGAAGGGCTCGCTGGCAATCGCGTCGGCCTCGAGGGCGAGCTCATCGGCGATCACGACGCCCGTCAGCTCGTCGAACCCGATGCGGGCCAGGTCGCGGTGCGCGCCCACGGCGGTCTCTGCACTGTCGGCGACGAGCACGTAGGCCGAGCCCACGGGTAGCTGCCACCCGGCCCACCGTGCGACGGCGCCCGTCGACGGCATCGCGATGCTGCCCGGCAGGTGGCCGCGCTCGAAGGCGCTCCACGGCCGCACGTCGATGATCGTCGCGCCGGTCGACGCGGCGTCGGCGGGGGAGAGGGTCGGCGCGGTCGGCGGCTCCCAGGCCTCCGGCCCGTGCACGTTCCGCGGGGCCATCGAGGGGTAGTAGGGCGGAATCGGGCCCGAGCCCCGCACGAAGGCCTCCAGGTACTCCTCCTCGGTGACCCGGAACACCATGCTCGACGACTTCTGATCGCCGACGGTGTCGCCCGTGCTCACCTCGAGCGGTCCGGCCAGGCACGAGCTGCCGAAGCCGTGCGTCGGCAGCACGCGCGTCGCGTCGGGCAGCTCGCCGCCGAGCCGGCGGATCGACCGGTACTGCGCGCGCGTCAGGGGCACGATGTTCTCCGCGCCCATCAGGTCGGTGCGCCCAGCGCCGCCGATGAGCCACGAGCCGCCCGTGAACGCGCCGACCGGCTCGCCGCTTGCGTCGAGCACCACGAGCGTCTGGTGCGCGTCGGTGTGGCCCGGGGTCTCCAGCACCAGCAGGCGGATCGGCCCAGCCTCGACCGTCTCCGCGTCCCGAGTCGCCCGCGCGGGCATCGAGTAGGCGGGGCCGGCGGGCACGAGGTACTCGCCGCCGGACCGCCGGGTGAGGGCCCAGCCCCCACTGAGGTAGTCGTTGTGCAGGTGCGTCTCGGCGACGGCGCCGAGCGTGAGCCCGCGCTGCTCGACCAGGTCGGCGAACCGCTGCACGTCGCGCTCGACATCGATCGCGACGGCCCACCCTTCCTGCTCGACGAGGTACGAGCGGTTGCCGATGCTCGCGGTCTCGAGCGTGTGCAGCACGATCCCGGGCGCGAGCTCGGTGGACGTCACGGTGGTGTCGAGCATCAGACCTCCCGGGGTGCCGGCGCACCCGATCCTCTCGAACCTAACAAACCAGCCGATCGATGTCCGCGGCGAGCAGCGCCGGGTTCTCCGCCCCCACCGAGAACCGCACGAGGTTCGGCTCGAGCCCCATGGCGTCGAGATCGGCCAGGCTCGCCGAGGCGTGGCTCATGTACGACGGGATCTCCACGAGGGAGTCGACCGAGCCGAACGACGGCGCCATGCGGGCCGTCCGCAGCGTTCCGATGCGCTCGGCGAGCTCCTCCCGCGGCCGGCTCGGCACGAACGAGATGAGCGAGCCGCGCGGACCGCCGAGCGCGAAGGCGACCGCGTCGGACTCGTGCGCGTTCGCGAACTCCCCGGGGTAGTGGATGCTCCGCACGAGCCCCTCGTCGGCCCGTGCCGCGAGGTGCCGCAGCACCTGGCGCGCGCCCTCCTCCTGGCGGTCCAGCCGCGCGTCGAAGGTGCGCAGGCTGCGCACCACGAGGTGGGCGTCGTGCGGCGGCATGATCGTGCCGAGGCGCGAGCGCGCCTCCCAGAGGGGCGCGCGGAGGGCATCCCGCACCAGGGCGAGACCGCCGATGACGTCGTTGTGCCCGCCGATGTACTTCGTGCACGAGTACACGATCACGTCCACGCGCTCGAGCACGGCGGGCGGCAGGTCGCCGAGGCCCGCGAGCGTCGCGTCGAGCACGATCACGCCCGAGCGGTGCGGGCCGCGGTCGATTCCGCGCAGGTCGGTCACGCGCAGGTGGGGGTTGCTCGGCCCCTCGACGAACCAGACCTCGCCCTCGGCCGGCTGCCCGACCAGGGGAGCCGCGCTCGACGGCGACGACGCCGTCGGGTAGGTGTCGACCGTGACAGGCGAGGTCGCCGCGAGCTGCTGCCCGAGCGCGACCGTCTTGCGGTACACCTCGTCGGGCAGCAGCAGGCGCTGCAGGCCCGGCCGCACCGCGTCGAGGACCGTCGCGATGGCGCTCATCCCCGAACTGAAGGCGAACGCCCGGAATCCGGGGTGGAGCTCCTCGACGATGCGCTCCAGCTCGACCGTGTTCACCGAGGCGTCGCGGGCGTACCGCACCGAGTCCAGCTTCTCGGCGTGGTAGGCCGCGAGCGAGGGGGAGTCGAGGAAGTGGTGGGCCGAGGACGGCTGCATGCCCGACACGAGGGGGAACCCGTGCTCGCCGGGGCCGACGGGGTTGGCGGCCGCCAGGGCCGCCCGGCTCTGGACGACGGCCAGGGCATCACTCACGGTGTAGCGGCTCATGCCTCGACGCTATCGGGCCCGTCGCGTGCCCTCCGGTAGCCTGAAGGCGAGCCCTCGTAGCTCAGCGGATAGAGCAGGAGCCTTCTAATCTCTTGGTCGCAGGTTCGATTCCTGCCGAGGGCGCTGCGTTTACTGGCTGCGCCGCCGCTCCTGCGGCGCAGCGCCGCTTCCGCGCGGCGAGCGCGGTCGCCGCGCTTCGCGTCTCGACCTGGGTTGTTCGACCGGTCGCTGATGCGGCGCAGCGGGTCGTACGCCTCCGAACGACCGCGCGCTAGACTCGCCGCACATCCCCGACACGAAGGAGTGCGGCGTGGGCCACAAGCGTGCCGTCACCCTGGAGGAGCTGCTACCGCAGCCCATCCAGGGCATCCAGACCCTGAAGGACACGTACGGGCAGTGGGAGGTGCATCCCAGCCAGCACGTCGACCCCGACCAGGTCCAGGGGGTGCTCGCCGAGCTCGTGGAGCGCCTCGACGACAACTTCCCGTACTTCCATCCGCAGTACGCCGGGCAGATGCTCAAGCCGCCGCACCCGGTCGCCATGGCCGCCTACATCGCGACCATGCAGCTCAACCCCAACAACCACTCGATCGACGCGAGCCGCGCGACCACGGCCATGGAGCACGAGGTGCTCGACCAGCTCGCGGCCATGTTCGATTACCCCGTCGACTACATGGGCCACCTCACGTGGAGCGGCACGACCGCCAACCTCGAGGCCCTCTGGGTGAGTCGCGAGATCGCGCCCGGCAAAGCGATCGCCCATTCGGCGGATGCCCACTACACGCACTCGCGCATGGGCGAGGTGCTCGGCATCGACACCGTCGGCATCCCCACCGAGGCCGACGGCCGCATGAGCCTCGATGCTCTCGAGCGCGAGCTCGCCACCGGGCGCATCGGCGTCGTCGTCGCGACCCTCGGCACGACGGGGCTCGGCGCCGTCGACCCGCTCGCGGACATCATCCCGCTCGCCCGGGCGCACGGCGCTCGCGTGCACGTCGACACCGCCTACGGCGGATTCTTCTCGATCATCGCCGACGAGCTCGAGCCCGAGACGGCGCGGCACTTCCGGGCGATCAAGGACGCCGACTCGGTCGTCGTCGACCCGCACAAGCACGGCCTGCAGCCCTACGGCTGCGGCGCGGTGCTGTTCAACGACCAGTCGATCCTGCGGTACTACCACCACGAGTCGCCGTACACGTACTTCGCGAGCACCGAGCGGCACTTCGGCGAGATCCAGCTCGAGTGCTCGCGCGCGGGGGCGAGCGCGGCGGCGCTCTGGGCCACGCTCAAGGTCTTCCCGCTCACGAAGCAGGGGCTCGGCGGCATCGTGCTCCCCGGCTACCGGGCCGCGCAGACCTGGCACGGGCTCATCGCCGAGTCGGACATCCTGCAGCCCTATCAGCGGCCCGAGCTCGACATCATCACCTACCTGCCGCGGGTGACGTCGATGTCGGAGCTCGACCGCGTGAGCCACGCGATCTTCGAGTTCGCCGCCGACACGACGCGCCCCCAGCAGACGCACCTGGCGACCTACGTCGTGACGCCCGCCCAGCTTCGGGCACGGGGCATCCACCTCGAGGAGGATGCCGAGCGCGGGCGCATCATGCGCAGCGTGCTGATGAAACCCGAGCACGAGCCGCTCATCCCCGAGATGCACCACCACGTCTCGATGTGGTCGCGCCGGGCGTACGAGGCGACCCACTAGGGCGTCGCCGCCCGGGTCGGCTCAGCTCGCCGAGGCGGGCAGCACGCGGTCGCGCACCGTGCTCGCGGGCAGCGGCGAGGTGATGATGAGCGGCATGCTGCCGGTCGCCGTCGCGACCGCGGTCGGCGGCTCCGGCGTCAGCGGCGACGGCTCGCCCGCGGTGGTCTGCGGAATCCAGGTGTCCTCCGCGGCGGGCGCGGCGGCCCCGCCTCCGGGGGCGGTCGGCCCGTCGTCGGGCGGCGTCACGGTCTCCTCGTAGCGCCACCGCTCGAGGTCGGCCCCGAACAGCTTCTTCGCCTGCCGCGGCCGCTCGCTCCAAGCCACCAGCCGGTCGCGGTACTCGGCGAGGGTCTGCTGCGCCTGGAACTGGAATCCCGCCGAGTCGCGCTTCATCGCGGCGAGCTCGTGGGCCGCCCACGACGCGGCGAGGCCCGACCCGGCGATCGGCAGCAGACGGATGCGGGTCTCGGCCTCCGCGATCAGGTGGTCGAGCTGCGCGCGTTCGAGGTCGCTCAGCACGGTCCACTCCGCGGCCTTGCGGCCCGCGAGCAGAAACCCTCCGAGGGCGGCGGCGAGAGCATCCCGCTGCTGCATCGCGATGAGGCGCCGCGTGGTGCCCCGCCCGATCAGGGCCGCGATGATGCCGGCGGTGATGATCGAGAGCGCCGGGATGATCGCGCCCGAGAGCACGCGCCACCCCTCCTCCGATGCAAGCCATTGCAGTGCACTGTTCCCCCAGTCCATAGCGGGCAGGTTACCCCCCGAACGGGGGTCATGGCTAGGTCTTTGAGGGTGAGTCGGATTCGCGCACGATCGTGATGGGTCCGGTCGCGAGCGCCAGGTCGGCATCGACGACCGTCTTCGAGACCCGTGCCGTCTGCGCCAGGATGACCCCCGCGAGCACGACGGCGGCCCCGATCACCTGCACCAGGGTCAGGGCCTCGCCCAGCCAGATCCACGCGACCGCGAAGGCGAAGACGACCTCGCTCGACGCTGTGATGCCGGCCACGGTCGCCGGCAGGCGCCCGAGCGCCGCAAGGCTCAGCAGGAAGGGCGCGAAGGAGCCGAGCAGGATGTTCCAGGCCAGCGGCACCGCCATCGGCACCAGGAACTCGCCGTGCACGCCGCCCAGGTCGACGGGGGTCGCGAGGAACCCGGGAGAGAGCTCCCACCAGCCGGAGACGAAGCTCCAGAAGACGGCCGCGATCGACATCGTCCAGAACGACACGGCCAGCGGCGAGGTGCGGGCGACCTGACGCTCGCCGATGAGGAAGTACAGGGCCAGGCAGATGGCGGCGGCGAGCGCGAGCACGACGCCGAGCGCGTCGAGGGTGCTCGCCCACACCTGCGCGACGACCGCGAGGCCGAGCAGCACGAACGCGATAGCCACCCACAGGCGGGCCTTCACGGGCTCGCGGAAGATGAAGTAGGCGACCAGCGCCACCATGACGACGGCGGTGTACTCGAGCAGCAGGGCGATGCCGACCGGCAGCAGCTGCACGGCCGCAGCGTAGGTCGCCTGCAGCAGGGCGACACCGAACACGCCCAGCACGATCATGATCGGCCACTGCGAGCGCGGCAGACGGAACGCCTTCCGGTCGATGACGAGAAGCACGAGCCCGGCGATGATCGCCGTTCCGACGAGGCGGAACTCCGTCACCTGCGCGGGGGTGAGGCCCGCTTCCATCGTCGCTTTCGTGACACTGCCGTTCGCGCCGAACAGCACGGCGGCGAGGAGGGCGTAGACGTATCCCATGCGCGTCTTTCCGAGATCAGGGGTGGCGAGGAGGGGGAGGGGTGGTGCCGGGGAGGTGAGGAGTGATGCGGCCGCGCTCAGCGACGCGAGCCGGTGCCGTGCACGGCGTGCGGCTCGATAGCGGCGATCTCGTCGGCCGTCAGCGCGGGGCTGTCGAGCGCGTCGAGGCTGTTGTCGAGCTGGCGCACGCTGCTCGCGCCGATGAGGGCGCTCGTCACCTGCGGGTGGCGCAGCACCCACAGCAGGGCCAGCTGGGCGAGCGACTGCCCGCGGGCCTCGGCGATCGCGTTGAGCGCTCGAGCGCGCGCGAGATACTCGTCGTCGATCGTGTCGGCGGTGATCCAGCGCCCCTCGGCCGCGCGCGAGTCGGCGGGCACGCCCCCCAGATACCGGTCGGTGAGCAGCCCCTGCGCCAGTGGCGAGAAGACGATGCTGCCGAGGTCGAGCTCGGCGAGGGCATCCAGCAGCCCCTCCTCCATGCGCCGGTCGAACATGTTGTACCGGGGCTGGTGGATCAGCAGCGGAACGCCCAGGTCGGCGAGCACGCGGTGCGCGGCGCGCGTCTGCTCGGCGTCGTAGTTCGAGATGCCGACGTACAGCGCCTTGCCGCTCCGCACCGCGCTCGCGAGGGCGCCCATGGTCTCCTCGAGCGGCGTGTCGGGGTCGGGCCGGTGGTGGTAGAAGATGTCGACGTAGTCGAGGCCCATCCGCTGCAGGCTCGCGTCGAGCGAGCTCAGCACGTACTTGCGCGACCCCCACTCGCCGTACGGCCCGGGCCACATGTAGTAGCCGGCCTTCGTCGAGATGATGAGCTCGTCGCGATAGCGGGCGAAGTCCTGCGCCAGGATCGTGCCGAAGTTCTGCTCGGCGCTACCGGCGGGCGGCCCGTAGTTGTTCGCCAGGTCGAAGTGGGTGACCCCGCGGTCGAAGGCTCGGCGCAGGATCGCGCGCTGCGTCGCCAGCGGGCGGTCGTCGCCGAAGTTGTTCCAGAGGCCGAGCGAGATGCGCGGTAGACGCAGCCCGCTGCGCCCGACCCGTGCGTACTCGAGGCGGGCGTAGCGGTCGGCGGCGGCGAGATACGCGTCGTGGGTGTCGGCCATGCACACAGCGTACGACCGGCGGATGCCCGGCTCGTGCACGAGCCGGCCGCCTAGTATTCGCGTATGCGAACCTTCCACCTGGCCGGCGGCTGCTTCTGGTGCCTCGACGCGGTCTACCGCGTTCTCGACGGCGTTCACGACGTGGTGTCGGGCTACACCGGCGGCCATGTCGTGAACCCGAGCTACGAGCTGGTGTGCACCGGCTCGACCGGTCACGCCGAGGCCGTGGCGGTGACCTTCGACCCCGACGTGATCCCGGCCGACGTGATCCTCGACGTCTTCTTCACGCTGCACGATCCGCGACAGCTGAACCGTCAGGGCAACGACATCGGTACGCAGTACCGCTCGGCGATGTTCTACGCCGACGACGAGCAGAAGGCCCTGTTCGAGGCCGCGCGCGACCGGGCGTCGGAGTACTGGGACGGCGGCATCGTCACCCAGATCGAGAAGCTCGGCCCGTACTACATCGCCGAGGAGTACCACCAGGACTTCTTCGCGAAGAACCCTGGGCAGGGCTACTGCCTCGCCGTCGCCCTGCCCAAGGTCAACAAGATCCGCGCGTCCTACGCGTCGTACGTCAAGGCCTAGCGGCGCGCGCCCGCGGGGGCGGCTGCGCCCTCGCCCAGGGCGGCGGGCAGCCGCACGCCCTTGACGATCAGCCACACGCCGAGCGAGAACTCCCACACCGCGATCGGCAGGGCCGCGATGGCCCCCACGGTGCCCGTCTGCTCCCAGAGCCCGAGCACGACGCCGTAGGACGACAGCAGCAGCAGCGGCCCGCCGATGAGGCCGATCGTGGGGATGATCCGCGGCACGAGGCGCCCCCGCAGCATGACGGTGCCGAGCAGCAGCGCGTTGATCGCCGACATGAACGCGGGCCCGAGCAGGAACGCCGCGTCGTGGAGCTCGACGAGCGCCGGCGCCATCGCGTCGTCGCGCCCGAGCGCGATCAGCGCCATGACGGGCAGCACGCCCGACAGGATCATCCCGGCCTCGACCGTGCGCGAGGCGACGAAGCCGACGGCGAGCGTCTGGCTCACGCGGCGCGCGATCGGCAGGAGGAGCACGGCCGTGGCGACGCAGCTGACGGCGAGCGTGATCTCGAGCACGAGCCCCCAGGCCGCGAGGCCGGGCTCGGCGCCGCTCTCGAGCAGCGGGGTCTTGAGCGCGAGGGCGGGGATCGAGGTGACGAAGGTCACCAGGTAGGCGATGCCGGCCCAGAGGGCGAGGCGGCGGTCGGTGGACATGGGTTCCTCTCGAACGGGATGGGGGTGAGCCAAGGTGTACGGCGTACACCTTGCACGTCGACACGATAGGCGTACGCTGTACACCGTGTCAAGAGCGACCCCCGATGCCCCCCGGTCGGCCGGGCGCCTGAGCCGCGCGCAGGTGCTGGAAGGGGCGGTCCGGCTCGCCGACGCCGAGGGCCTCGGCGCCGTGAGCATGCGCCGGCTCTCCTCCGAGCTCGGGGTCGTTCCGATGGCCCTCTACAAGCACGTCGCCGACAAGGACGACCTCGTCGCGGGCATGATCGACAGCGTCGTCGCCCGGTATCCCGCGCCCGAACCGGATGCGGGCTGGCGCGACGCGGTGCGGCAGCGCGTGCTCGGGGCCCGGGACGCCCTGCAGGCGCATCCCTGGTTGCGCAGCGCGATCGAGCGCGCCACCCTGCGCACCCCGACGGTGCTCGCGTACATGAACGCCGTCGCCGGCGAGCTGCGGGGCGGGGGGCTCTCGTACGACCTCGTGCACTACGCCATGCACGCGCTCGGGCACCGCATCTGGGGCTTCAGCCCCGAGGCGTTCGCGGCGCCGGATGCTCCTGCCGGTGCCGCGGGAAGCGCGGCGGCCACCCCCGCTCCCGACCCCGCCGAGCTGGAGGCTCTGGCGGCGCACTTCCCGCACGTCGTCGCGATCGCCGTGGACACAGCGCAGCGCAACCCGCTCGGCGCCTGCGACACCGACGCCGAGTTCGTCTTCACCCTCGATCTGCTGCTCGACGCGTTCGGGCGGCTGCACGAGGCCGGCTGGGCCTCGCGCTGACCGCGCACCTCTCCTCCCGACCCGGCCGCTCGCGATCACGCGACGACAGTCTCCGGATGCTCGCGCCTCGTCCCGGCGGTCACGGGCACTCTCAGAGCGGGCGCCGGCGTTCTCCGGCACGAACCGCCGGCGCCCACCCGGCGCCCATCCGACGCCGGGGCCGCCCCCAGCGTCAGGAGAACCCCATGACCGACACCATCGCCCTCACCGGCCTGGTCGCGACCAGCCCCCGCCACATCGTCACGAGCGAGGGGCTCACGATCACGTCGTTCCGTCTCGCCTCCAACCAGCGCCGCTTCGACCGCGGGCAGAACGCCTGGGTCGACGGCGACACCAACTGGTACACCGTCACCGCCTTCCGGCAGCTCGGCACCCACGTCGCCAGCTCGATCGAGAAGGGTCAGCGCGTCATCGTCATCGGGCGCGTGCGCATCCGCGACTGGGAGAGCGGGGAGAAGTCGGGCACGACCATCGAGATCGACGCGGAGTCGATCGGCCACGACCTCACCTGGGGTCGCGCCACCTTCACGCGCACCGTCATCGCCAAGTCCGAGACCGCGGAGGGCGAGAGCGCCCCGACCGAGCAGGACGGGAGCGGCGCGGACGGGAGCAGCGCGGTCGGAAGCGCGGCCGGTGCCGCGTCGGACCTCGTCGGGGCGGCATCCGTCCCGTTCTGAGCGACCGGGCCCGTGCCCCGCCGGGTCCTTGCCCCGCCGGGCCCCGCCCCCGCCGGGCTCCACGACCTCTCGCTGTGCCGCAGCCCCGAGCGACCCGCTCGGGGCTAGCGCACGCGGATCCCGCCGCGCTGCCAGAGCGTGACGGCGGCCACCCGCGGGTTCGCGTTCTCACTGGTATCCAGGCCCAGCGCGATGAACAGCCGGTGGAGCATCGTCTCGACCGCCCGCACCGTCGTGCCGCGCGCCTCGGCGAGCGCCCGGGTTGAGGCGCCCTCGGCGAGCATCCGCAGCACCTCGGCCTGCGCGGCGGTCACTACCGGCACGTCGTCCTCGCCCTCGAGCTCGGCAGTCTCCGGCTCCTGACCGCTGATCGCACGTCCGACCGCGTCGACCAGGTCGTCGATCCGACCCAGCTGCGCCTTGACCATGTAGACCGCACCGGCGGGGATCTTCTCCGGGTTGGCGACGGCGAGCTCGGGGGAGCGGTGGGAGGTGAGCACGACCAGGCCGATCCAGGGGAACTCGTCGGCGACCGCACGCAGCAGTTCCGCACCGGTCTCGGTCGTGCCGAAGTTCAGATCGCTGATGATCGCGTGCGGGTCGACCTCGCGCACGGCCTCCAGAGCTTGCGCGACGGAGGTGGCGGCGGTCACCGCGAAGCCGCGGCTCTCCAGCCCGCTGCTCACCAATGACAGGGTGAAAGCGTCGTCGTCGGCGATGACGACGCGCAGCTGACGACCGTCGGGTGCGGTCACCGGTCCTCCTCCGTCTGCGGCTCCGTGCGGGTTCGGTGCTCCCGAAGAGTATCGCTGACCGTGGTGATGAGGGTGTGCGTCGTGTACGGCTTCGCCAGGAATCGGGAGATGCCCATGCCGACCCCGCCCGACTCTCCGCCCGAGCTGAGTCCGCTGGCGGCGATGATCGGCAGGTCGGGATGGTGCTCCTCGAGGTAGGCCGTGGTGGCGGCGCCGTCCATGACCGGCATCATCATGTCGGTGATGACGAGCGCGACGGGCGTCGAACCGTTCTCGATCCGATCGATCGCTTCCCGCCCGTCGCCGGCGACCAGCACGCGGTAGCCGTAGGCCTCCAGCGTGCGTTGCGCCACCGTGCGGATCGACTCCTCGTCATCCACGACCAGGATGACCTCGCCCTCACCGCGCGGCAGCGCCCCGCCCTGCTGCTGCGCGGACTGCCCCGCATCCTCTCGCTTGCTGGCGTCGATCGGCAGCCCGACGATGAAGCGCGTGCCGCGCCCCTCCTCGCTGTACACCTGCATGAAGCCGCCGTGGCCCCGGATGATCGAGAGCGAGGTCGCGAGCCCCAGGCCGGTGCCGCGGCCGTGCGGCTTGGTCGTGAAGAACGGTTCGAAGATCTTCTCCGCCACCGCGGGAGGCATGCCGTGCCCGTTGTCCTCGACGGCTATCTGCAGGTAGGTGCCGGGTGCTGCGGCGTGGCTGACCGACGAGTACTCGTCGACGATCGCCAGCGTGCTCGCGATGATGGAGATGCGGCCGTCGTCGCCGACCGCGTCCCGGGCATTGGTCACGAGGTTCACGAGCACCTGCAGCAGCTGGGTCGGGTCGCCCACAGTGGTGCCCAGCTCGGTCTCCCGCTGCACCGTGACCGTGATGCCGCGCGGCACCAGGTCGCGGGTGAGCGCGACCAGGTCATCCAGCAGTGCATCCGGATCGATCGCGACCCGTCGGCCGTCGACGCCGCGGGCGAAGGTCAGCACCTGGCGGATCATCTCCGCTCCGCGCTTGGCCGCGGTCTCCATGGTGCGGAGGATCTCGCGGCGCTCCGCGTCGTCCTCGTCCTGCGCGAGCAGCTGCACCGACATGAGGATCGGGGTGAGCACGTTGTTGAGGTCGTGGGCGATGCCACCGGCGAGCGTGCCCAGGCTCTCGAGCCGCTGGGCGCGCTGCCGGTTCTCCTGCTCGCGCCGCCACTCGGTGATGTCGGTGTTGACGGCGAACACCCCGGTCGTCTGGCCCTGGTCGTCGACCAGCAGCTGCCAGCGCACATCCACGATGATCGTTCGTCCGTCACGGGTGCGCTGCGTCACCTCGCCGGAGAAGTACCCCGTGCGCATCAGCTCCTCGATCGCCGCGGCCCGCTCGGACGGCTCCATGCCGATGAGGTCGTACGCGCTGCGACCCTCCGCCTCCTCCGCCGACCATCCGTACAGCTCGGCCGCCCCGCGGTTCCAGAACAGCACGGTGCCGTCCACCTCGCGCACGAGCATCGCATCGCGCGCGTTGTCGATGAGGGCGGCCTGGTACTCCATGCGCTGACGGGCAGTCGCCTCTGCGGTGACGTCGAGAATGGCGCCCCGTGCGCCGATGATCACGCCGTCGGTGCGTCGCTCGGGCTCGCCGACGGTCCGGATCACCAGCCGCTCGCCGCTCGTCGTGAGCATGACGCTCTCGAGCTCGAAGGGCGTGCCGTCGGTCATGCAGCGTTCGAGGTGCGCCGTGATCCGCGGCCGCTCCTCCTCCGGATGCAGCGCCCAGGCCGCCTCGTTGAGGTTCGGCTCGTCATCCCGGATGCCCAGCAGTCGTCGGGCGCCCTCCGACAGGTCGATGGCCCGCGTTTCCGCGTCGACCGACCAGCCGCCGAAGCGGGCGATGCGGCCGGCGAGCCGGAGCAGGTCGGCGCCGCGGCGGGCCTGGACCTCCTGCGCCTCTACCTCGGTCAGATCGACGGCGATGCCGACGACGCCGACCACCTCGTCGCCGCTCAAGCGCAGCGGAAAGAGGGTGACCTCGGCGATGAACTCCTCGCCATTCATCCGGGTTCCGGAGTTGCGGTACCGGGACCACGTGCCGCCGAGCGCGACGGACACCGCCTCGCGGATCCGCTGGGCGTCGGTCGATCGCGCCGAGCGGTCGTAGGGCTGGCCGATGAGCTGGTCCTCCGTCACCCGGAGGAACCGGCAGAGGGTCTCGTTGACCATCAGGAAGCGGTTCTCGGTGTCGATGACGAAGACCGAGTCGGGGCTCGAGCGGAAGGCGGCCCGGAGGGCGTTCACCGTCGCGGCGAGGGCACCCTCGCGCTCCCCGACCGCGCCGCTCATTGCGGGTCCGTCACCGGATCGACGAGGTGCCGCACGCGATCGAGCAGGTCGTCGAGCTCGATCGGCTTCCGCGCGAAGTCGGCGAGCGGCCCGTCGAGGTCGCGGGGCGCGCTGCTCTCGCCGCTCAGCACGAGCACGGCGATCGCGGGGTTCTGGGCGCGCAGCGTCCCGAGCGTCTCGAGCAGAGTGCCGCCGGGCATGTTGATGTCGAGCACCACGAGGCGAGGCGAGTGCTCCGCGGCTGCCGCGATCGCGGTGGGGGCATCCGCCGCTTCGACGACGGCGTAGCCGGCCCGGCTGAGCGCCATGCGCAGCACTCCCCTCACCAGCGCGTCATCGTCGGCGATGAGCACGGTGGCGAGCGACCCCTCGGGTGCGGTCATGCCTGCAGTGTACGGGCCGCGCCGGGCCGCCCGACAGGAGCGGCCGGTCGGCGGCGTCCCCCCGTTAGGGGGCGGTGACGGATGCGGCGCCGGTGATCTTGGCCAGATCGCGCGACACGGCGCGCAGGTGCTCGAGCACCGAGTCGGCGAGGTCGCGGCCCTGCTCGGGGGTCGCGTCGCTCGTGGCGTGGAAGTTCAGGGCCATGATGCAGGCGGCGATGCGCCCCTGAACCGGGCCGTGCATGAGGTCGGACAGCCGCTCGCGCTCGCGCTGCATGAGCGCTGCGTTGCGGTCGTACAGAGCGGAGAGCTCGCTCTGCAGCGCGATGAGCCGCCGTTCGGCGTCGAGGTTGGCATCGGCGAGCAGCAGCGCCGCCGTGGCGGTCGCCGTCGCGATCGTGAGGCCGAGCGCGAGCAGGGGCAGCAGCACGAGGCCGTGCCAGGTGATGGGGTCGATGCCGCTGTTCAGCATGAGCACGGTGGCGACGAAGATGCCGAGCAGCGCGGCGATGCCGGTGATGCGCTGGCCGCTCTTCTGCAGGGTCAGGGGATTCATCACACCGACGGCAGCCGGAACGGCGCCGATGACGAGCGCCGCGGCGGTCGTCGAGATGGCGACCTCGAGGGCCGCGAGATGGCCGAAGATGATCCACGCGTCGAACACGATCAGGGCGATGGTGCCGGACCCCACGAGGAGGGCGGCCACCCAGGGGCGCCGCGGGGGCACGTCGAGGGCGCGGCGCAAGGAGGCAACGGCGCGGGGCGGGTGGCTCGGCGCTTCGCGGGCCGACTCGAGCAGGTCGGCGGCCTCGTCGTGCAGCTTCGACACCCGCAGGCTCAGCTCGGCGACCGCCCCGCGGTCGAAGCGGGTGCGGCTCGCGTCGAGGCTTCCCTGCAGGTCGTGCAGCGCGGGCGCGAGCGACTCGGCGATCGCGATGCGCAGCTGCCGCTGCACCTCGGCGCTCGAGGCGTCGGCGCGCGGCCGGGCGCGATCGAGCTCGAACTCGGTGATGTCGATGGCGCCGAGGATCAGCCGACGCCGCTCGAACTGCGCGATCGCGTAGACGACGGGCGGCACCCACACCAGGCTCACGAGCACCCAGATCGCCGAACGGATCAGGATCTGGCCGTCCACCCCGGCCACCTGCTCGGCGAGCACCCCGGCGACGACGCCGCGCAGCACCGCCCCCAGCGTCCAGATCGCGAGCACGGTCGGCAGCGGCACGATGTCGTGCCGGGCGCGGGCGATCCGTGCGCCGAGGAGGATCACCGCACCGGTGACGAGGTGCTGCGCCCCGGCGGAGACGAGCGGCCACCACCACTCGGGGAAGGGTGTCGCGGTCTCGCGCAGGATCACCAGCAGCGTGGTCGGCGGCAGGAAGGCGACGAGCACGAGCCAGTGGGCGGCCCAGGGCCCACCCAGCGCCTCGCGAACCGTCATCTCGCCCCTGCCTTCTCCGAGCGGGAATGCAGCGGCTCGGGATGCCCACAGTGTGCCTTAACGAGAGCGGTCGTTCCTGGTCCCACCCGAAGAGACCAGGAACGACCGCGAATCGTGAGGTGCTCGGAATCGACCCGAACGATTCCGATCCTCCCGGTTCCTGCGGGCCCCCGGTGATCCCCCGATCACCACCCGCTGATGTTCCGTGCTCGAATCATGCTCCGGCCGCTGCCGCAGTGCAATAGATGCCCTCCCGGCCGTGTTCGGTATGCGAACGGGCCCGGCGGCGCCCGGTCGCGCCGCGGTCGCGGCCTTAGAATCGAGGCGGCCGACGACCGGCGGCCGGGAGAGGTGGACGACGTGCCGAAGCGGAGCGGAGCATCCGTCGGTGGGGCGATCGCCCTGGCCGCCGCCCTCGTGCTCGGCCTCGTCACCGGATGCGCGCCCGCGGCTCCGCTGCCGACGCCCACGATCACGCCCTCCGCGACGGCGACGCCCACGCCCACCGCGACCCCGGACCCGGAGCTCGTCGAGGGCGGCACCGCCGGTCAGAACCGGCCGTACTTCGTCTTCGTGCTCACGCGACTCGTCGAAGAGATTCCGAGCCCCTCGAGCAAGCGCCTGCTGCGCACGCTCGTCGAGGCGGGCTTCGAGCGCGACGTCATCGAGATCACCCAGGACCGCACCCGGGTCGACGCGCCCGCCGACTCGATCCTCATCGGCGTGCTCATCGACGGGCAGTGCCTGCTGGGTCAGGTCATCGACGGCGAGGTCGTGACCGAGCTGGCCGACGTGCTCGGCACCGGCCGGTGCCTGGTGGGTCGCACAGCCTCTCTAGACTGAGAGCCATGGCCGAGTTCATTTACACCATGGTGCGCGCCCGCAAGTCGGTCGGCGACAAGCTCATCCTCGATGACGTCACGATGTCGTTCTTCCCGGGCGCGAAGATCGGCATGGTCGGCCCGAACGGCGCCGGCAAGTCGACGATCCTCAAGATCATGGCGGGCCTCGACACCCCCTCGAACGGTGAGGCGCGGCTGAGCGACGGCTACACCGTCGGCATCCTCATGCAGGAGCCCGAGCTCGACGAGTCGAAGACCGTTCTCGAGAACGTGCAAGACGGTGTGCGCGAGCTGCACGACAAGATCACGCGCTTCAACGAGATCTCGCTCGCGATGGCCGACCCCGACGCCGACTTCGACGCGCTGCTGGCCGAGATGGGCACGCTGCAGGAGGAGATCGACGCCGCGAACGGGTGGGACCTCGACAGCCAGCTGGAGCAGGCGATGGATGCCCTCCGCTGCCCGCCCGGAGACGCCAGCATCACCCACCTCAGCGGTGGCGAGAAGCGCCGTGTGGCGCTGTGCAAGCTGCTGCTCGAGAAGCCCGACCTGCTGCTGCTCGACGAGCCGACCAACCACCTCGACGCCGAGAGCGTGCTCTGGCTCGAGCAGCACCTGCAGAAGTACCCCGGCGCCGTGATCGCGATCACCCACGACCGGTACTTCCTCGACCACGTCGCCCAGTGGATCGCCGAGGTCGACCGCGGCCGCCTCTACCCCTACGAGGGCAACTACTCGACCTACCTCGAGAAGAAGGCCGAGCGCCTCGAGGTGCAGGGCAAGAAAGACGCGAAGCTCGCCAAGCGCCTCGCCGACGAGCTCGACTGGGTGCGCTCGAACGCCAAGGGCCGCCAGGCGAAGTCGAAGGCCCGACTGGCGCGCTACGAGGAGATGGCGGCGGAGGCCGAGAAGACGCGCAAGCTCGACTTCGAGGAGATCCAGATTCCCGCCGGGCCGCGCCTCGGCTCGGTCGTGATCGAGGCGAAGAAGCTGCAGAAGGGCTTCGGCGACCGCGTGCTCATCGACGGCCTGAGCTTCAGCCTGCCGCCGAACGGCATCGTCGGCGTGATCGGCCCCAACGGCGTCGGCAAGACGACCCTGTTCAAGACCATCGTGGGGCTCGAGCCGCTCGACGGCGGCGACCTGAAGATCGGCGAGACGGTCAAGATCAGCTACGTCGACCAGAGCCGCGCCAACATCGACCCGAATAAGACGCTGTGGGAGGTCGTCAGCGACGGCCTCGACATCATCACGGTCGGCAAGACCGAGATCCCTTCGCGCGCCTACGTCTCGAAGTTCGGCTTCAAGGGTCCTGACCAGCAGAAGAAGGCCGGCGTGCTCTCCGGCGGCGAGCGCAACCGCCTCAACCTGGCGCTCACGCTCAAGGAGGGCGGCAACCTGCTGCTGCTCGACGAGCCGACGAACGACCTCGACGTCGAGACGCTGCAGTCGCTCGAGAACGCGCTGCTGGAGTTTCCGGGATGCGCGGTGGTCATCACCCACGACCGGTGGTTCCTCGACCGCATCGCGACGCACATCCTCGCCTACGAGGGCACCGAGGAGGACCCGGCGAACTGGTACTGGTTCGAGGGCAATTTCGAGGCCTACGAGGCGAACAAGATCGAGCGCCTGGGCGCCGAGGCCGCGCGGCCGCACCGCGTGACCTACCGCAAGCTGACGCGCGACTGACGGCGGGGGAGCATCCATGACGCGCCCGCACGTCGCACTCTGCCGATGACGCGCCTGCACGTCGCGATCCCTGTCCGCTGGAGCGACCTGGATGCTCACGGGCACGTCAACAACGCGCGCATGTTCACCCTGCTCGAGGAGGCCCGCATCGCCGCCTTCTGGGGCGGCGGGCCCGCGTCGCCGCCGACGGCGGTGCTCGAGACGGGCGCGGGCGCCGAGGTGCTCACCCTGATCGCCGCGCAGCAGATCGAGTATCGCGCGCCGATCCCGTACCACCGCGAGCCGCTCGACGTGGAGCTGTGGATGGGCCGCCTCGGCGGCGCGAGCCTGCAGGTCTGCTACGAGGTGTTCAGCCCCGTCGGCCACGAGCCGCGCACCCTGTACGTGCGCGCCGCGACGACGATCGTGCTCGTCGACCGCGACTCGGGCGCGCCGCGGCGTCTGCCCGATGAGGCCCGGGCGGCGTGGGAGCCCTTCGTCGACGAGCTGCTCGCCTTCCGCGCGTAGCGTCGGGGGTGTCGACGCCTTTGCGGCTCAGGTGGCAGGCGCGAGCACCCAGAGCACCTCGCTGACGGTGTCGGTCGAGGCGTTGCGCCAGGTGTGCGGGTCGCGCCCGCGGAAGGTCATCGAGTCGCCGGCATCGAGCGTGTGGTCGTCGTTGGCGAGCGTGACCGTGAGGCTGCCGCGCAGCACGAAGACGAACTCGACGTCGCAGTCCAGGCTGTAGAGGTCGTCGCCGGCGGAGCCCCCGGGCTGGATGATCGAGTGGATCACCTCGACGTCGGTCTGCGTGCCGGGGGTGAGCAGGAACTCCTCGGCACCCTCCCCTCCGAAGTTGATGGGGGCGCCCTGGCCGGCGCGCACGATCTGCGAGGGCGGCGGCTCGAACAGCTCGCCGACCTTCAGCCCGACCGCCTCGCAGATCGCGACGAGCGAGGCGACCGAGGGCGACACCTGGTCGCGCTCGAGCTTGCTGACGAAGCCCTGGCTGATGCCGGCGGCCGCGCCGACCGCTTCGAGCGTGAGCCCGCGCGCGAGCCGGGCGGCGCGCAGCCGGGCACCGATCTTGACGTCGCTGGTCATGTCTCCATCCTCCCGCACCGACAACTCGAACGCCGACGGATGCTCGCCGCGGCGCTCGCCCTCACGCGGGTCAGTCCGACTCGAGGGCGACGGCCCGCACGGGCGCGCCGTCGGCCCCGACGAAGGCGAGGGGCAGCACCGAGATCAGGGGCTCGGCGCTGCGGATCGCGGCGAGGTTGGTCATGTTCTCGATGATCACGCCGGCGACCTCGGCGATGAGGTGGTGGCAGGGGAACCCCTCGCCCGGGTGCCCCTCGTCGGGGGTCTCGTCGAGGTTGATGGCGTCGATGCCGATCGTGCGCACGCCGTGCTCGAGCAGCAGCGCGCACGCCTCGCGGTCGAGGTAGGGGTGGGCGAAGTAGCGCTCGGTGCCGTAGTGCGCGCTCCAGCCGGTGTGCAGCAGCACGATGACGCCGGGCTCGAGGCGGGGCAGCACGGACGCGAGGTGGGCGGGGGTGATGCGGCCGCGCTCACCCGCGTCGCGAGCATCCACGATCACGCCGCGCCCGACGAAGCGCTCGAGCGGCAGCTCGTCGATTCGGGGGGTCGCGTCGTCGAAGTGGTATGGGGCGTCGACATGGGTGCCGCTCTGCGACCCCATGGCGACGGAGAGCAGGTTGAAGCCGTCGGCGTCGACGGTGCTGTGCGGGGTGAAGCGCACCTCGGGGTCGCCGGGGTAGACCTGGGTCTCGGCGGTCAGGGGCACGGAGAGGTCGACGACGCGCTCTATCTTCATGGTCAAGAAGCTTTGCACGACAGGAAAGATGCGTCTATAGTCAGCCACACTGCACACCCCGCAGGCCACCCCCTGCCTTCCCCAGTAGAGGACACCCATGACCGACAACAGAGTCGTTGTCCCTTCGTACGACGACATCGCCCTGAACCCGCGCCCGAAGGCGACGGAGGTGGAGCAGCGCGGCATCGACACGGTGCCCGACTCCGACCGCACGTCGACCTGGGTCGACCTGATGCGCATCCAGTTCGGCGGCGCGAACACCTTCGCCACCGTGCTGCTCGGCACGTTCCCGATCCTCTTCGGCCTCTCGTTCTGGGAGGCCGTCGGCGCGGTCGTGCTCGGCCTCGCGGCGGGCATCCTCGTGCTCATGCCGATGGGTCTCTTCGGCCCCAAGACCGGCACCAACAACGCGGTCTCCTCCGGCGCCTTCTTCGGCGTCCGCGGTCGTGTCGTCGGCTCGTTCCTCTCGCTGCTGACCGCCGTCGCGTTCTTCTCGATCTCGGTCTGGGTCGGCGGCGACGCCCTCGTCGGCGCGCTCAACCGCCTCGCCGGCGTGCCCGACTCCATCGGCCTCCGCACGGTCATCTACGGCCTCATCGGCCTGATCGTGATCATCGTGGTCGTGTACGGGTACCAGTTCATGCTGCTGATCAACAAGACGGCGGTCATCGCGAACTCGGTGCTCTTCCTCCTCGCGATCGTCGCCTTCTCGGGCACGTTCGACCCGTCGTACGCGGGCACCGGCGAGTACCTCCTCGGGGGCTTCCTGCCCACCTTCGTGCTCTCCGCCCTCATCGTGATGTCGAACCCGGTCTCGTTCGGCGCCTTCCTCGGCGACTGGTCGCGGTACATCCCGGCGAAGACCCCGGCGCGCAAGCTCTTCGCGGCGACCGCGCTCGGCCAGGGCCTCACGATCATCCCGTTCCTCTTCGGTGTCGCCACGGCGACGCTCGTGGCGGGGGAGGCCGACTACGTGTTCGCGCTCATCCAGACCTCGCCGCTCTGGTACGCGGTGCTGCTCATGGTGGTCGCCTTCATCGGCGGTCTCTCGACCGGCTCGACCTCGCTCTACGGCACGGGCCTCGACTTCTCGTCGGTGTTCCCGAGCTTCAGCCGGGTGCGCGCCACGATCTTCATCGGCGTGATCGCCTTCCTGTTCATCCTGCTCGGCCGCATCTTCTTCGACCTGCTCGGAGCGGTGAACGCCTTCGTCGGCGCCATCATCGTCACGACGACCCCGTGGATGGTCATCATGGCGATCGGGTACTTCGTGCGGCGGGGCGCGTTCTCGCGCGATGACCTCCAGGTCTTCAACCGCGGCGAGACCGGCGGCCGCTACTGGTTCACCGCCGGTGTCAACTGGCGCGGCATGGTCGCCTGGATCGCCTCGGCGGTGCTCGGCCTCATGTTCGCCTACTACCCGCCGGTCATCGAGGGGCCGTTCAACGCCGTCGCCGGCGGCGTCGACCTGAGCCTCATCGTGGCGATCGGATCGGCCGCTGTGCTCTACATCGGCGCGCTGCTGATCTTCCCCGAGCCGACCTACGTCTACCCGGCCGAGGGCCCGCGCCTGGTGCGCGAGCGCGCCGGTGAGCCGCAGGCGATCGTCACCGACCACAGCTCGGCGGCCGCGAAGGCCGCCGCCCGCCGCGCGGGCTGAGCTGACGGCCGGCCCGGCGACCCCGGGCCGGCCGCACCGACTCGGGCGGCATCGCGTGCCCCTACGGCGCGGTGCCGGCCGAACCCCTTCCACCCCCGATCGGAGAGACTGAGCAGATGGACGAGCAGACCCCGCGCCTGCACGTGAACGGCAACCTGGGCCAGGTCGACGCGACCGTCGTGCCCCGGTACGGCGGCGCCCCCACCTTCGCCCGTCTGCCCCGCTGGGACGAGGTCGATGCGGCCGACGTGGTGATCCTCGGCGTGCCGTTCGACACCGGCGTCAGCTACCGTCCCGGCGCCCGGTTCGGGCCCTCGCACATCCGCGAGTCGTCGCGCCTGCTACGCCCCTACAACCCTGCGCAGGACGTCTCGCCGTTCGCCGTGCAGCAGGTCGTCGACGGCGGCGACGTCGCGGCGAACCCGTTCTCGATCGAGGAGGCGCTGGCGAGCATCCAGCAGAGCGCGACGCGCGTGCTCGAGACCGGGGCCTCGCTGCTGACCCTCGGCGGCGACCACACCATCGCGCTGCCGCTGCTGCGGGCGATGCACGCGCAGCACGGCCCGATCGCGGTCGTGCACTTCGACGCGCACCTCGACACCTGGGACACCTACTTCGGGGCGGACTACACCCACGGCACGCCGTTCCGCCGTGCGTCGGAGGAGGGCTTGCTCGCCGCCGACTCGTGCCTGCACATCGGCATCCGCGGGCCGCTCTACACGACCGAGGACCTCGATCAGGACGGCGACCTCGGCTTCCAGATCGTGCATTCGACCGAGATGGATGCTCTCGGCGCGCCCGGCGTCATCGAGCGCATGCGGGCGCGGGTGGGTGACCGGCCCGTCTACGTGTCGATCGACATCGACGTGCTCGACCCCGCCTTCGCGCCGGGCACCGGGACGCCGGAGGCCGGCGGCTTCACGAGCCGCGAGCTACTGGCCGTGCTGCGCGGCTTCGCGGGCGTGAACCTGGTCGGAGCCGACATCGTCGAGGTCGCCCCGGCCTACGACCACGCCCAGATCACCGGCATCGCCGCCGCGCACGCGGCCTACGAGCTTCTGTCGGTGCTGGCCCAGGCGAGGAGCGCCCGATGAGCGAGACCACCCCGACCGACGCCGTGCTGGCCGCTGCCGACGCGATCGTCGACGACTTCGGCCACCACCGCACGGCCGCCTACTTCGCCGGCTTCGCGGAGGACGCGACCTTCGTCTTCCACACCGCCGACCGCCGCCTCGAGAGCCGCGCCGACTACGAGGCCCTGTGGGCGCAGTGGGAGCGCGAGGACGGCTTCCAGGTGCACGGCTGCACCTCGAGCGACCGCCGCGTGCAGCTGCTCGGCGACGTCGCGATCTTCACCCATTCGGTGCGCTCGCGCGTCGAGCTGGGCGGCGAGGTGTCGGAGGTCGACGAGCGCGAGACGATCGTCTTCGCGCACCGCGACGGCCGCTGGGTGGCCGTGCACGAGCACCTGTCGCCGGCGGCCGACGCCGCCTAGCCGGCGGGCTCCGGCGATCGCGCTCAGCCGACCGGCTGCGCGTACCGCACGGCGGTGATGCGCGCCTCGAGCGGGTACTCGGCCGGGACGCGCGGGCTGCCGTCGGGCAGCTCGTAGAGGTTGAGCATGAGCTGCAGCGGGTGGGCGGGCGACTGGTCGGTCTCGGCGATGAGCTCGTCGTCGAGGTAGAAGCGCGCGGAGTGGGGCCTCCACTCGACGGCGTAGGTGCGCTCCTGCCGAAGGTCGACCGCCGTCTCGACCTGCAGGAAGTCGTCGTGCAGCGTCGGATCGCCGAAGGGGTGCACGCCCACGCCGACCCGCCCCGAGCCGTCGGGGCGGATATCGCGGCCGAACAGCTCGACCACGCACAGCTCGCCCGACTGCTCGGGCGTGCTCTCGAAGCCGATCAGCCACAGCGCGGTCAGCGCACGCGGGTGCCGGCACGGCACGAGGCTGACCTCGATGAGCCCGTAGTGCGGCAGCCACAGCGCGCGCTCCTGCTGCGAGGTGCGCACGGCGAGCCCCTCGCGAAACGGATGCTGGCCCGAGCCCGACCCCACCGGGCCCGAGCGCACGCCCGTCTGCAGGTTCGACACCCGCAGCTCGCCGTCGAACTCGGGGCTCCACGCCGGCTGGTCGTGGTCGATGCGCAGGGTGAGGCCGGGTGTGCTCGCGTCGCTGCCGGAGCCGCCGAGCGAGTAGCGCGCCGCCGAGCGGTCGGGGGTGCTCCACTGCGGCAGGTAGTGCGCCAGCCAGCGCGCGGGGTCGAGCGCGCGCCCGTCGAAGCGCTCGTCGACGACGAGCTCGTACCGTGACCGGTCGAGCCGCTCGGCGGGGACGTCGGGGGCGATGCGCACGGGTGCGGGCGTCAGCGGGCGTCGGGGGACGGGACGCGCACCATGCCCTCCTGGGCGACGCTGGCCACGAGCAGCCCGTCGCGGGTGAAGATGCGGCCCATCGACAGCCCGCGTCCGCCCTGGGCGCTCGGCGACTCCTGCACGTAGAGCAGCCAGTCGTCGACGCGCGCGAAGCGGTGCCACCACATGGCGTGGTCGAGGCTCGCCATCTTCAGGCCGGGGGTCGCCCAGGTGATGCCGTGCCGCCGCATGATCGGCTCGAGAATCGTGTAGTCGCTCGCGTAGGCGAGCGCGGCCCGGTGCAGGTTCTCGTCGTCGGGCAGCGGGCGCGTGGTGCGCAACCACACGGCCTGGTGGGCGACGGCCTCGGGGCCCTGCCGGAAGTAGACGGGAGCATCCACGTGCCGCAGGTCGAACGGGCGGTTGTTCGCCCAGTACTGCGCCACCGGGTGGTCGAGGCTGCCGAGAATCTCGGCGGCGCTCGGCAGCGATTCGGGGTCGGGCACGCCCGCAGGGCTCTCGGCGCGGTGCTCGAGCCCCGGGTCGACGTCTTGGAAGCTCGCGATCATCGACAGGATCGGCTGGCCGTTCTGGTACGCCTGCGTGCGGCGCGTCGAGAACGAGCGGCCGTCGTGGATGCGGTCGACTGAGAAGGTGATCGGCTGCTCGTCATCGCCCGGTCGCAGGAAGTAGCCGTGCATCGAGTGGATGAACCGGTCGCTCTCGACCGTCTGCATGGCCGCGAGCACCGACTGGGCGGCGACCTGGCCGCCGAAGACGCGGCGCTGCGGGGTCCACAGGCTCGGCGCGGTGAAGATGTCCTCCCGCGTGCGCGCGCCCGTGCTGGTGAGCGTCAGCGCGGTCAGCATGTCGGCGACCGGGTCGCCGACCATGGGCGCGGTGTTCACGGGGTCGTTCTCGGTGGCTGGCACCCGCGTAGTCTATGAGCGATGTCCGCCGCCTTCACTCTCACGACCCGAGCCGCGGCGCACGATCTCTCGGTGCTGCTGGGCCGCGCGCTGCGGCTCGACGATGCCGGAGCGGTGCGCCTGATCGCCGACAGCGGCGTGCTCGCCGTGTATGTCGCGGTCGTCACCCCGAAGGGTCTGCTCGACCGCGGCCCGACCGTGCTGGGCCTGCGCACGCTCGCCCTCGCCGAGGGCGCGTTCGACGAGGTCGTGCCGATCCGCTCGCTGCTGGCGCGGGTGGATGCGGCGCTCGCCGCCGCCCCCGACTCCGAGCCGACCGCACCGGTGCCGGTGGGTCTCCCCGCCGGGGTGAGCACGATCGTCTGGGCGGGCATCACCCCGCCGCGCGGCGGCTGGCAGCGGCTCGCGCCGCTCGAGCCCGCCCCGTTCGCGGCCGCGGCCCGGGTCGGCATCGAGGAGATCGCGACGGCGATCCCCACCGGCACCGGCGAGCAGATCGTGCACCGCGTTCGCAGCGAGGTGTGGGGTCGTCCGCTGCCCGAGGCCGAGCACCTGCCCGCGGGCGCGGCGTTCGCGTTCGAGACCCTCGGGTTTCTCGGGGAAGACCCGGTGCAGCAGTTCGCGGCCGGCTCGTGGATCCGCCTCAGCACCGCGCGCGGGCACGTGCTCGTGAAGCACAGCGGCTGGTCGCTGCAGCGCTAGCCGCGCGGCCTGCGTCCGCTCAGCCCCCCGCGATCGCGCGCCCCGCGCGCAGTCCGGTGTGCAGGCACCCGCCGAGGAAGGTGCCCTCGAGCGAGCGGTAGCCGTGCACGCCGCCTCCGCCGAAGCCGGCGGCCTCGCCGACGGCGTACAGCCCGGGGATCACCTGGCCGCCCGCGTCGAGCGCCCGGCAGTCGAGGTCGGTCTGGATGCCGCCGAGGCTCTTGCGCGTCAGCACGTGCAGCCGCACCGCGATCAGCGGCCCGTGCTTCGGGTCGCTGAGCCGGTGCGGCGCTGCCACGCGGATCAGCTTGTCGCCGCGGTACGTCCGCGCCCCGCGGATCGCCGTGAGCTGGGCGTCTTTGCCGAACTCGTTGTCGAGCATCCGGTCGCGCGCGGCGATCTCGTCGCGCACGCGGTCGACGTCGAGCGGAGCATCCGGTTCGAGCGCCGCCATGCGCGCAACGAGCTCGTCGACCGTCGAGGCCACGATGAAGTCGGCGCCCTTCTCCTTGAACGCCTCGACCGGCTCGGTGGCGCCCTTGCCGAGCCGCTGGCGCAGCAGCTCGCGCACGCTGCGCCCGGTGAGGTCGGGGTTCTGCTCGCTGCCGCTGAGCGCGAACTCCTTCTCGATGATCGACTGCGTGGTCACGAACCAGCTGTGGTCGTAGCCGGTGGTGCGCAGGTGCGCGAGCGTGCCGAGAGTGTCGAAGCCGGGGAAGAGCGGCGTGGGCAGGCGGCGGCCGGTCGCGTCGAGCCACAGGCTCGAGGGGCCGGGCAGGATGCGGATGCCGTGCCTCTGCCACACCGGCGCGTGGTTCTGCACGCCCTCGACGTAGTGCCACATGCGGTCGCCGTTGACAAGCCGCGCGCCGGCCGCCTCAGCGATGCCGAGCCCGCGCCCGTCGACGTGCGCGGGCACGCCGCTCACCATGTGCTGCGGGGGAGTGCCGAGCCGCTCGGGCCACGCGGCCCGCACGAGGTCGTGGTTGCCGCCGATGCCACCCGTGGCCATCACGATGGCGTCGGCTGCGAGCGCGAACTCGCCGACGACGTCGCGGTTCGACGGCGCCCCGCGCTCGGCGCCGTCGGGCGCGAGCACGCTGCCAGTCACACCCACCACGCGCCCGTCGATGACGGTGAGCGCGTCGACCCGATGCCGGAAGAGCAGCGTCACGAGCCCCGCCTCGACCCCGCGCCGCACGGTCGCGACGAACGGCTCGAGAATGGCCGGGCCCGTACCCCACACGATGTGGAAGCGCGGCACCGAGTTGCCGTGCCGCGTGGCCGTGTCACCGCCGCGTTCGGCCCAGCCGACGACCGGGAACAGGCCGATGCCCTTCTGCTTGAGCCAGGCGCGCTTCTCGCCCGCGGCCCACGCGAGGTACGCATCCGCCCACGCCCGCGCCTGGTCGTCCTCCGGCCGGTCGAATCCGGCAGTGCCGGACCAGTCCTGCCGGGCAAGATCGAGAGAATCGCGGATGCCCATCCGCCGCTGCTCGGGGCTGTCGACCAGGAACAGCCCGCCGAACGACCACCACGCCTGACCGCCGAACGTGGCCTCGGGCTCCTGGTCGACGATCGTGATGCGTTTGCCCGCATCCACCAGCTCGGCGGCCGCGACGAGACCGGCGAGACCGGCCCCGACGATGATCGCGTCGGTGCGCTTCTCGGTCATGGGGTCAGGGCGCCAACGGCATCATCAGCACGGCGTCGAAGACCATCTGCGTCAGCACCACCGCGAACCAGATGCCTGCGATGAACCCGACGACGATCGTCGCGATGGTCACCCACATGACCGACAGCCCGGTGCCCGTGCGCCGGTTCGCCACGACGGCGCGGCCGATCGTGTAGACGGCGTAGCTGACGACGAAGGTCAGGAAGATCCACGCCCAGTGGAACGGCTGCGGCACGCCGCGGCGCTGCAGTTCGCGCCAGTCGAGGTAGGCGAACCCGATCATCGCGGCCGTGCCGATCCAGCCGAGTGCGACGACCGCGAGGTAAGCGGGGTCGGCGAAGAGCGCGGTGGTGCTCGTGCCCGTCGGGTCGAGAATCGCGGCCTCCACGAAGCCCGCCCAGTCGAGCAGGAAGACGGGCAGGGTCTGCACGATCGGCACGAGCAGGATCAGCCAGATCCACGGCGTGCTCGGGTCGGTGCCGGGCGGGGCCTTCAGGTCGGCCGCCGGTTGCTGCGGGCGGTAGGGCTCGGGCTGCGAGTAGGGCGCGGCGTCAGACGGAGTGTCGGTCACGGGGTCTCCTCGAAGGTGTTGACCATGGCGAAAGCGGCTCGTTCCAGGTAATCCCAGAGCGCGGCCTCGTGCAAGGGCGGCAACTGCAGCTCGTCGACAGCGACGCGCATGTGGCCCAGCCAGCGGTCGCGAGCGTCGGGGTTGACGTGGAACGGGTTGTGGCGCATCCGCAGCCGCGGGTGCCCGCGCTGCTCGCTGTACGTTCCCGGCCCACCCCAGTACTGCTCGAGGAAGGCGGTGAGGCGCCAGATCGCGCCCTCCATGTCGCCCTCCGGGTACATCGGCTTCAGCACGGGGTCGTCGGCGATGCCGTCGTAGAAGCGGCGTACGAGACGGTCGAAGGTGGCGTGCCCGCCGACCTGCTCGAAGAACGTGCTCTGCGGGTGGTCACCAGTGCGCTGGCCGAGCTCGACCATCGGTCACTCCTCTCCGGTCCTGATGGCGACGACGGCGACCCTCACAGGTCGCTGTCCTCCGGCGGGGTCACCGGCTTGGCGGGGCGGCGGGCGACTTCGCGGGCGTCGATGCCGTCCATGACGATGCGGTTCAGCGACGGCACGGCAACGCCCAGCTGGTCGAGGGCGAGCTTCAGGCGCAGCCGCAGCACCCGGGCGATGTCGAACTGGTCGGCGGTGCGCACCTTCATCACCAGGCGGATCACGAGAGCTTCGGCCGAGATCGACTCGATGCCCCAGATCTCGGGCTTCTCGAGCACCTTGCGCCGGTACTCGGGCTCGGCCGCCAGCTCGTTGGCGGTACGCAGCATGACCTCCTGCACCGCATCGACGTCGGAGGTGTAGGGCGCCGGCAGGTCGATGATGACGCGGGCCCAGCCCTGCGACTTGTTGCCGACCGTGACGATCTCGCCGTTGCGTACGAACCAGAGGGTGCCGTGCACGTCGCGCACCTGCGTGACGCGCACCCCGACGGTCTCGACGACACCGCTGACCGGGCCCTGGGTCGACTGCAGCTCGACGATGTCACCCACACCGAGCTGGTCTTCGAAGACGATGAACAGGCCGTTCAGCATGTCTTTCACGACGTTCTGCGCGCCGAAGCCGAGGGCCGCGCCGAGGATGCCGGCGGAGGCGATGAGCGCGGTGACCGAGAAGTTCAGCTCGCCGAGCACCAGCACGAACGCGACCGACACGATCGTCCACGTGGCGAGGTTGTTCAGCACCGTGCCCATCGTGCGCGTGCGCTGCACCACCCGCACCGCCATGAGCGGTGCCGCGCTGAGCTCGACGGTGTTCTCGACGTTCTGCGACTTCTTGACCCCCGACACCACGCGGTCGACCACGCGCCGGATGATCACGCCGAGCACCCAGCGCAGCACGGCCGCGCCGACGATCACACCGACAATGCGAAACGCCGGCTCGTAGGTGATGAAGAACTCGATGATGCCCTGCCATCCGGCAGTCCAGTCGACGTTCGCCCCCGTGCCCGTGCCCGTCTCCGTCGCGCGCATGCGCTACACCCGGTCGCGGGCCTGGGCAGCGAGGGCGCGCTCGACGCCGGCGAGGTTCTCGGACACGAGGCGCCGCAGCGCGGGAGCCGCGTCGGTGTGGGCGTCGAGCCACGCGCGCGTCGCATCCACGAGGCCCTGCGAGGCCAGCGGCGCCGGGTACAGGCCCAGCACGATGTACTCGGCGATCGCGTGCGTGCGGCTCGACCAGATCTCGGTCAGCGCGTCGAAGTACGGCTGCACGAGCCCCTCGAGCGAGGCCGGGTCGTTGACGTGCGTGTAGCCCATCGTCGTCATGCGCACGACGACGTTCGGTAGCTCGTCGCGCGCGACCAGCGAGTCGAAGGCGACGCGCTTGTCGTCGGCACCGGGCAGCGAGGCCGCGGCACGGGCGGCCGCCTGCTGGCCGTTCGAGGTGTGGTCGCGCTCGAGCGCGGCATCGATGTCGGCGCGGGATGCGGCGCCGTTGAGCGCAAGGCCCTCCAGCAGCTCCCACTCGAGGTCGGTGTCGATCTCGACGCCGGGCAGGGTGATCGAGCCGTCGCGCAGCCCGCGCAGCACCTCGACGTGCGCCGGCGTGCTGGCGACGTTGGCGAAGAACTTCACGAATTGGAACTGGCTGTCGCTGCCGGCCTCGGCCTGCTGCGCGAGTGTCCACAGCGCGTCGCCGATCTCGGCGATCACGCCGGGGCGCGCGGCCGGGTCGACGTACATGCGGGCGACGGTGAGCAGCTGCGTGAGCGTGGTGCGCACCGTCGTCGACTCGGTCTCGTGCGCGATGTTGCCGAGCACGAGGCGCACGTAGTCGCGCGGCGCGGTCTCGGCGTCGCGCGTCGAATCCCACGCCGAGCCCCACACGAGTGAGCGAGCGAGCGGGTCGCTGATCGTCGCGAGGTGCTCGATGGCGACGGCGAGCGAAGCGTCGTCGAGGCGGATCTTCGCGTAGGCGAGGTCGTCGTCGTTGAGCAGAATGAGGTCGGGGCGGCTGCGACCCACGAGCTCGGGCACGTCGGTGCGCTCGCCGTCGACATCGAGCTCGAGGCGGTGGGTGCGCGTGAGCGCACCATCCACCCGGTCATAGAAGCCTAGGCCCAAGCGGTGCGGGCGAATCGTCGGGTAGTCGGGGTGCGCGCTCTGCAGCACGGCGAAGCCGGTGATGACGCCGGCGTCGTCGACGGTGACTTCGGGGCGCAGCGTGTTGACGCCCGCGGTCTCGAGCCACTTCTTCGACCAGGATGCGAGCTCGCGCCCGCTCGTGGCCTCCAACTCGGTCAGCAGGTCGGTGAGCTCGGTGTTGCCCCAGGCGTGCTTCTGGAAGTACTGGCCCACTCCGGCGAAGAAGGCCTCTTCGCCCACCCAGGCGACGAGCTGCTTGAGCACGCTGCCGCCCTTGGCGTAGGTGATGCCGTCGAAGTTGACCTGCACGTCTTCGAGGTCGTTGATGGTCGCGACGACGGGGTGGGTCGAGGGCAGCTGGTCTTGCCGGTAGGCCCAGCTCTTCTCCATGGCCTGGAAGGTCGTCCACGCTTCGTGCCACTCGGTGGCTTCGGCGGTGGCGATGGTCGACGCCCACTCGGCGAACGACTCGTTGAGCCACAGGTCGTTCCACCAGGTCATGGTGACGAGGTCGCCGAACCACATGTGGGCCAGCTCGTGCAAGATCGTGACGACCCGGCGCTCCTTCACCGCGTCGGTGACCTTGCTGCGGAAGACGTAGACCTCGGTGAAGGTGACGGCTCCGGCGTTCTCCATGGCGCCCGCGTTGAACTCGGGCACGAAGAGCTGGTCGTACTTCTCGAACGGATACGGAAACCCGAACTTGCCCTCGAAGTAGGCGAAGCCCTTGCGGGTGATGTCGAAGATGTAGTCGGCGTCGAGGTGCTCGAACAGGCTCGCGCGCGCGTAGATGCCGAGGGGGATGGTGCGGCCGTCGGCGCTGGTCAGCTCGCTGTGCACGCTCTGGTAGGGGCCGGCGATGATCGCGGTGATGTAGCTCGAGATGCGCTTCGTGGTCTGAAAGACCGTGGTGGCGGCGTCGCCCTGCTCGGTGCGCGACTCGACGGGCGCGTTCGACACGACGACCCAGCTGGCGGGCGCGGTGACGGTGAAGCGGAACGTCGCCTTCAGGTCGGGCTGCTCGAACACCGCGAACACGCGACGGCTGTCGGGCACCTCGAACTGCGAGTAGAGATAGACCTCGCCGTCGACCGGGTCGACGAAGCGGTGCAGGCCCTCGCCCGTGTTGGTGTATTCGTGGTCGGCGACGACCGTGAGCACGTTGTGCTCGGCGAGCCCGTCGAGCTGGATGCGCGTGCCGTCGGCCACCGCGGCCGCGTCGAGCTCGACGCCGTTGAGCGTGACGCTGTGCACGGTGCGCGTGATCGCATCGATGAACGTGCTCGCCCCGGCCGTGGCGGTGAAGGTGACAGTCGACGTCGACCGGAACACCTCGTCCCCGGTCGTCAGGTCGAGGGCGACGTCGTAGCTCTCGGTCGAGACGAGGGCCGAGCGCTCTTGCGCTTCGATACGGGTCAGGTTCTCAGCGGGCACAGCGGCAGCCTCCTTGGGGCGCGGTACGAGGGATGCGGGGCTCGTGGCCCCGCCGGATCAGCCTAGCCGCGCAACCACACCACGCCGTGGGCGGGCAGGGTGAGGCCGGCGCGCAGGTCGTGGCGGGCATCCGTCAGCAGGTCGGTCATCACGCCGGGCAGGCCTGAGAGGGTGAGCGGGTCGATGGTCTGCGGGTCGTCGGCGACATTGACGAAACAGACGACGGGGCCGCGGGGGCCGGGGCGCTGGTAGCCGATGATGTGCGGGTTCTTCGCGTCGAAGCCGATGAGGGTGTTGCCGGCGAACTCGGGGGTGGCGCGGCGCACGGTGATGAGGTGCTGCAGGCCGGCGTAGAGGCGGCCCGCGGTCGTGGTCGGGTCGGTGCGCTGCGCGTAGAGCTCGGCGGGGTAGTGCGGGCGGTGCGCCCAGCGGCTGTCGTCGGCCTGGCTCGGGTCGTCGGCCCAGTGCGGGTCGTTCAGCTGGCCGACTTCGTCGCCCAGGTAGATGAGCGGAATGCCGCCCGTCGACAGCACGATCGAGTGGGCGAGCAGAATGCGGTCGATCGCCCCCGGGTCGCCCGCCTCGACGCCGGCGAGCGACGCGGTCGTGCCCGAGATGCGGCAGTCGCCCGTCTTCGGGTTGTCTTGAAACGGGATGCCCCGGGCGAAGCTGCCCGCGAAGCGGTTGACGAAGAAGCTGTTCAAGAACCGCCGGTGGTCGAAACCGTCGATGCCGAGCTCGGCGGCGTCTTCGTCGGCGAAGGTCCAGCCGATGTCGTCGTGGCTGCGCACGTAGTTGACCCACGCGGTGCCGGCGGGCAGGGTGTGGCGGCGGTCGAGCGCCTGCTGCAGCATCCGCCCATCGCGCGTGGCCAGTGAGTTCCAGATCAGCGCCATCTGCAGCGGGTTGTAGCTGATGCGGCACTTGTCGACCGAGATGTACTCGACCACCTGGTCGGGGTGCACGATCGCCTCGCTCTTGAACATCACCGCGGGGGCCGCGACGCGCAGGGCCGCCGTGAACAGCTGGATGAGCACGTGCGCCTCGGGCAGGTTCTCGCACGCGGTACCCAGGCGCTTCCAGATGAACGCGACGGCATCCATGCGCAGGATGTCCACACCCTGATTGGCCAGAAACAGCATCTCGCCCACCATGGCGGCGAGCACGGCCGGGTTCGCGTAGTTGAGATCCCACTGGAAGGTGTGGAACGTCGCCCACACCCACCGGCCACTGTCGTCGGGCATCGGCACGAACGAGCCCGGGTGGTCGTCGGGGAAGATCTCGCGCACGTGCTGCTCGTACTGGTCGGGCATCGTGCGGTCGGGGAACACCCAGTAGAAGTTCTCGAACTCGGGGTCGCCGGCGAGGGCGCGCTGGGCCCACTGATGCTCGTTCGAGGTGTGGTTGAGGATGAAGTCGAGCACGAGCGCGATGCCGTTGTCGCGCAGCTCGGCGGCGAGGCTCGCCAGTTGCTCCATCGTGCCGAGCGCGGGGTTGACCTCTCGGTAGCTCGACACCGCGTAGCCGCCGTCGCTGTTGTCGACGGGCGCCGCGAACAATGGCATGAGGTGCAGGTAGGTGAGGCCCAGCTCGCGGAAGTAGGGGATGCGCGCCCGCACGCCCTCGAGGTCGCCCGCCCAGCGGTCGACGTAGCAGACGCCGCCGAGCATGCGGTTCGACTGGAACCAGTCGGGGTCGGCCAGGCGCGCCTCGTCGACGGCGCGCAGGGCGGGGGAGCGCTGCTGCCAGTGGTCGGCGAGCACGGTCAGCAGGCCAGGCAGCGCCTCGGCGGTGCCGTAGAGCGTCTCCAGCAGGGCGGCCAGACGCGGGGCCTCGGCCTCGGCGCGGGCGCGGAAGGCGGCCCAGGCGTCGTCGTCGGTGTCAGGCCGCCGTGCGGCGTCGAGTGCGGCAGCGGGCTCGCGGTTCGGCACGGTCGTCAGTCTAAGTCGGCTGCGACACCGTGATTCCTTGTTGTCCAAGTGGACAACTCATGGCACCATGGAGCCATGCACACGACCGTCTTCGAGCGCCAGCGACCCGACGCCCGCCTGATCGCCGAGAGCCTCGAGGGCTCACGGCTGCAGCCGTTCTGGCTCGACGACCTGCCCGAGCGTCCGGTGCGTCCGGCGCTCGCCGCGACCGTGCAGGCCGACCTCGCCGTCGTCGGCGGCGGCTACACCGGGCTCTGGACGGCCCTGCTCGCCAAGCGCCGCACCCCGGGCGCCCGCGTCGTGCTGCTCGAGGGCAAGCGCATCGGCTGGGCGGCGAGCGGCCGCAACGGCGGCTTCGTCGAAGCCACCCTCACCCACGGCGCCAAGAACGGCGAGACCCGCTTTCCCGACGAGCTCGCCACCCTCGACCGGCTCGGCATGCAGAACCTCGACGAGATCCAGGCGACCGTCGAGGCCGAGGGCTGGGCGTGCGACTTCGAGCGCGTGGGCTCCTTCGCCGTTGCGACCGAGGCCTACCAGGTGGCCGAGCTCGAGGCCGCCCACGACGGCGAGCACGAGCTGTTCTACGACGCCGCCGCGATGCGCGCGCAGATCAACTCGCCCACCTATGAGGGCGGGCTGTGGTCGGTGCGGGATACGGCGCTCGTGCATCCCGGAAAGCTCGCCGATTCTCTGCTCGGTGCCGTGCTCGATGCCGGCGTCGAGGTCTTCGAGGGCACCCCGGTGCTCGACCTGCGCGCCGAGCGGGACGCCATCGAGCTGCGCACGCGCGAGGGTGCTGTTCGTGCCGCACGGGTGGCGCTCGCCACCAACGCCTTTCCATCGCTGCTCAAGCGCTACCGCCTGCACACCGTGCCGGTCTACGACTACGTGCTCATGACCGAACCGCTGACGGATGCGCAGCTCGCGTCGATCGGGTGGCAGGGTCGGCAGGGCGTCGCCGACAGCGCCAACCAGTTCCACTACTACCGCCTCAGTGCCGACAACCGGATCCTGTGGGGTGGATACGACGCGATCTACCACTTCGGCGGGCGCATCCGCCCGGAGTACGACGACCGCCGCGAGTCGTACGAGCGGCTTGCGAGCCACTTCTTTACGACCTTCCCGCAGCTCGAGGGCGTGCGCTTCACGCACCGCTGGGCGGGCGTCATCGACACATGCAGCCGCTTCTGCGCGTTCCACGCGACCGCGCACCAGGGCCGCGTCGCCCACTCGGCGGGCTTCACCGGCCTCGGGGTCGCCGCCACCCGCTTCGCGGCGAACGTCATGCTCGACCAGCTCGCCGGCGAGACCACCGAGCGCACCTCGCTCGACATGGTGCGCAGCATGCCGCTGCCCTTCCCGCCCGAGCCGGCCACCTACCCGGCCGTGCAGTCAGTGCGCTGGGCGCTCGACCGCGCAGATCACAATTCGGGAAAGAGAAATGCCTTCCTGCGCACGCTCGACGCCGTGGGGCTAGGGTTCGACTCGTGACCCTTCCCCTCGACGCAGCAACGGTGCTGCAGGCCCTCGAGCTCGAACTCGAGCACGAGCCCGTCGACGCCGAACAGGTCGTCGAGGGCTCGCCCACCACGGGTATCGCCGCCCTCACCGAGCTCGACGACTGGGAGGTCGGGGTGTGGGAGATCACGCCCGGCACCGTCACCGACGTCGAGGTCGAAGAGGTGTTCATCGTGCTGCGCGGGCACTCCATCCTGCGCCGCGGTGACGGCTCCGAGGTCGAGCTGCGCGCCGGCTCGGTCGGCCGCCTCGACGACGGCGAGGAGACCGAGTGGCGGGTGCTCGAGACGCTCCGCAAGATCTACATCGCGTAGCGCCCCGAGCAGCCCACTGTCCTACCAGGTCGAGTCGCCGCGAATCACCACGTCGCTTCCGCCGTCGACGAAGACGACCTGACCGCACAGGTGCGAGTTCTCGACGCTCGTCAAGAACGCGATGAGGTTCGCCACGACGGGCGCGTCGGCGATGCCGTTGAGCGGCATCGGCACCATCTGCAGAATCGCCTTCTCGGCCTCCTCCGTCGACGTGAACTGCTCGGTCATCGCCGTGCGGATCACGCCCGGGGCGACCGCATTCAGCGGGATGCCCGCACCGGCCCACTCGGCCGTCGCCGCATTCCGGCGGATCCACCGGACCAGCGCGCGCTTGGTCGACCCGTAGATGAGGCCACCCTGCCCCTCGTCGAGCAGCTGCTGCGCGCGGTGCAGCGCGGCCGGCTCGTCGTGGGCGAGGCAGGCGTCGACGAGCGCGTCGTCGACCGGGAAGAGCGAGGCCATCGACGCGGTCGCGACCGCGCGCGGCGCATCCGAGCCGGCCAGCAGGGGCCGCAGGCCGTCGAGCGTGGCGATCGCGCCGAAGTAGTTGACCGCGACGGTCGCCGTCGACTCGGTGGCGAGGCCGGCGTTTGCGACGATCGCGTCGATGCGCCCGCCGCTGTGCTCGGTGACGTGAGTGACGAGCGCGGCGCGCCCCTCGTGCGTGGTGAGGTCGACGGTGACGTCGGCATCGTGCAGATCGACGCCGATGACGCGGTGGCCCTGGCTGGTGAGCAGGGCGGCGGTGGCGGCACCGATGCCGCTCGCGGCGCCGGTGACCACATAGGTGCGAGTCATGGTGACTCCTCTCGTTCGGTGGTGCCCCCAGGGTGCCACCGGGGCACGCTCAGCGGCAGGGGCGAAGGTCCTGGCCTCGTAGAATCGTGGCCATGCGCATCCACGTGGCGACCGATCACGCCGGCCTCGAGTTCAGCCAGACGGTGCGCGAGCACGTCGCCGCCCAGGGGCACGAGGTGCACGACCACGGGCCGCAGTCGTACGACCCGCTCGACGATTACCCGAGCTTCTGCATCAACGCCGCCCGCGCCGTCGCGCGCGACCAGGCGGCGGGCGTCGAGGCGCTCGGCATCGTCTTCGGCGGCTCGGGCAACGGCGAGCAGATCGCCGCGAACAAGGTGCAGGGCATCCGCGCCGCCCTCGTCTGGAGCGACGCGACCGCGACCCTCGCCCGCGAGCACAACGACGCGAACGTGATCGCGATCGGCGCCCGTCAGCACACCGTCGACGAGGCGCTGCGGTTCATCGACCTGTTCATCGGTACACCGTTCCCGGGCGAGGAGCGCCACGCGCGCCGCATCGCCCAGCTCGCCGAGTACGAGACCACCGGCGCGATCGCCGGGCACGAGATCGTCTAGCGGTGCCCGAGGGCCACTCCGTCCACCGCATCGCGCGGCAGTTCGCGCGGCACTTCGTCGGCGAGCGCGTGCTCGTCAGCTCGCCGCAGGGCCGCTTCGCCGAGGGGGCGGCGCTGCTCGACGGCCGCACCATGACCGCGTCGAAGGCCGTTGGCAAGCAGATGTTCCTCGAGTTCGACGACGCCCTCTGGCTGCGGGTGCACCTCGGCATCTACGGCGCGTGGGACTTCGCGGGCTCCGTCACGCAGGACGCCACGCAGCGCTCGGCGGGCGGCCGCATGGGGCAGACCAACCAGCGGGGCACGGAACTCGATGCCGTCGTTGCCTCCGCTGATGCGGCACGGGATGCCCGCTCGACGGTCGTCGGCGAGCACGAATCCTCGCTCGCTTCGATCGGAGCCCCGCGGCGCACCCGGCTGCGCATGGCCGAGGCCGAGAAGGAGAGTGTGCTGGAGGATGCCGCCCTCGAGGGCTTCCCGCCCGAGCCGATCGGTCAGGTGCGCGTGCGGCTGCTCACCGAGCGCGCGGTCGCCGACCTGCGCGGGCCGACCGCGTGCGAGGTGCTCGACCCGGCCGGCGTGCAGGCGGTCATCGACGCGCTCGGGCCCGACCCGCTCGTCGACGACCCGCGCGCGGGGGAGGAGCGCTTCGTCGAGCGGGTGCGCCGGCGGCGCACGCCGATCGGTCTGCTGCTCATGGACCAGTCGGTGGTGAGCGGCATCGGCAACGTGTATCGCGCCGAGATCCTGTTCCGCGCGCGGCTCGACCCGCACGTGACGGGCGCGTCGCTGCCGGAGGATGTCGTGCGCGACCTGTGGCGCGACTGGGTCTACCTGCTCGGCGTCGGCGTCGAGACCGGCCAGATGCTGACGATGGACGGCCTCGACGAGGAGGCGCAGCGCGCGGCCCTGCGCAACCGCGCCGACCGGCACTGGGTCTACAAGCGCGAAGGGCTGCCGTGCCGCATCTGCCGCACGCACATCGCGCTCGAGATCGCCGCCGGTCGCAAGCTGTACTGGTGCCCAAGCTGCCAGGAGGGCCGCTGATGCGTCACACCCCGCACTACCTGCTGACCGACCCCGACGAGGTGCGGCGGCTGGTCCGCGAGAACCCGTGGACGACGATCGTGTCGCACACCGCCACCGGCCTCGTCGCCTCGCACTACGCATTCCTGCTCGACGAGGCCGCGTCGACCGGCGACGAGATCGTGCTGGTCGGTCACGTCGGCCGCCCCGACGAGGTGGCGCACGAGCTCGGGCAGCACGAGGTGCTGCTCATCGTGCAGGGCCCGCACGGCTACATCTCGCCGAGCTGGTACGACCCCGGCGACATCATCCCCACCTGGAACCACGTGACGGCCCACCTGTGGGGCACTCCCGAGATTCTGTCGGACGAGGACAACCTCGCCGCCCTCGACCACCTCACGAACCACTTCGAGCAGCACGTCGCCGAGCCGCGCGGCCTGCATCTCGACCCGGAGTATTCTCGACGTGTCGCCCGCGGCACCGTCGGGGTGCGGGTGCGCGTCTCCCGGTTCGACGCGCGCGCCAAGCTCAGCCAGAACAAGCCGCCCGAAGTCGTCGACCGCATCGTCGCCGCCCTCGAGGGCGACGGGCCGTACGCTCACCCCGGGCTGGCCGGTGAGATGAGGAGACTCCATGATCCGCGCGATCCGTAATGCGCGACCCCTCGGCGGCCATGAGCCGATCGACCTCCTGCTCGACGACGGGGTGATCGTGGGCATCCTGCCCGCTGGCATCGACCCCGGGGCCGACCGCCTCGCCGACGGCGAGATCGACCTCGAGGGCCGCTACGTCATGCCCGCCCTGTGGGACGAGCACGTGCACATGACCCAGTGGGCGCAGCACCGCCGCCGCATCGACCTCGGCGCCGCCGAGAGCGCTGCGGAGGCCGCCGCGATCGTGCGCTCGGCGATCCGCAGCGGCGAGGCGCGCGACGCGGTCGTCGTCGGCGTCGGCTTCCGCGACGCGCTCTGGCCGGATGCCCCGACGGCGGCGCTGCTCGACCAGGTGTCGAGCGACCGGCCGATCGTGCTGATCAGCGCCGACGTGCACTGCGTCTGGGTCAACAGCGCCGCCCTCGTGCACTTCGGGGTCGACGGCGACTCGCCCGAGGCCCACGAGGGCGTGCTCCGCGAGGACGCCGCCTTCGCGCTGACCTCGCGCCTCGACAGCACCACCGACGACGAGCTCGACCAGTGGGTCGCCGACGCCGCCGCCGAGGCTGCTCGTCGCGGCGTGGTCGGCATCGTCGACCTCGAGATGCGGTGGAACCGCGACGACTGGGCCCGCCGCGTCGCCCGCGGCTTCGATGCCCTCCGCGTCGAGTTCGGCGTCTACCCGCAGCACCTTGACCAGGCGATCGCGCTCGGCCTGCGCAGCGGCACCCCCGTCGCCGGCACCGTCGCGGTCGGCCCGCTCAAGGTCATCACCGACGGCTCGCTGAACACCCGCACCGCCTACTGCTGCGACCCGTATCCGGATGCTCCCGCCGAGCCCTACGGCCGCCTCAACGTTCCCCCCTGCGACCTGCACCCGCTGCTCGCCCGCGCGAGCGAGGCCGGGTTCGACCTCGCCGTGCACGCCATCGGCGACGGCGCGAACAAGCTCGCCCTGGACGTGTTCGCCAAGCTCGGGCGCGGGGGTCGCATCGAGCACGCGCAGCTCGTGCACGAGAGCGACTTCGGCCGCTTCGCCGCGCTCGGCGTGACGGCGAGCGTGCAGCCCGAGCACGCGATGGACGACCGCGACGTCGCCGAGCGCTACTGGTCGGGTCGCACCGGCCGCGCCTTCGCGCTGCGCTCGCTGCTCGACGCCGGCGCGCGCATCGTGCTCGGCTCCGACGCACCGGTCGCGCCGCTCGACCCGTGGCAGGCGATCGCGGCCGCCACGAGCCGCAGCCGCGACGCCCGCCCCGCCTTCCACCCGGAGCAGGCGATCACGATCACCGAGGCGCTGACCGCGTCGACGCGCACCCTGGTCGGCCTGGGCGAGCCCGCCGATCTGATCGCCCTCGACGTCGACCCGCTCGCGGCCGATGGCGACACGCTGCGGCGCATGCCGGTGGCGCTCACGATGCTCGGCGGACGTGTCACACACCACGACCGCGCGCTCAGCGCGGGGGCCCTCGCGACCGTCGGGGTCTGACTCCGTTCCTGGCCCTGCGCCGGGCCCCGCACCCTCGTCGGTGCGGCCCGCTGCCGGTCAGCGCAGATCGCTGATGCGGCGCGCGAGATCGCGCGCGTTCTGCAGCCGGCGCTCGTAGCGGGCGGCGACGGCGACGATCAGCACGCCGGCGAGGCCGAGCCAGAGCCACCACTCCACCGCACGGCCGACCTGCTCGAGCAGCGGCCACGACTGCACGAGCAGGTGCACGAGCAGGGCGGCGCCGCCGAGCACGAACGGAGCCTGGAGGCGGCCGACGAGGCCGGCCACGAACACGCCGGCGGCGACGAGCCCGACGGCGACCGCACGCCACAGCGGCTCTCCCGCGCCGTCGATCGCGATCAGAGAGGGGCCGAGCAGCAGCACGAGGCCCGGGGCGAGCCACAGCCAGCTGCGGGCGGCCGGGCGCTCGGCGAGCGTGAGCGCCCCGACCGCGAGCGCGGCCACCGCGATCGGCACGCTCACCAGCTCGACCGTCTCCGCGGCCCTGGGCTGGCCGAGCAGACCCGCCGCCAGCGCGGCGGCACCGAGCAGCCCGGCTACCGCGGCGTCTCGCACGCGACCCCGCCCCAGCAACTGGGCCACGACGGCGATCGCCGCGGGTGCCGCGACGACGATGAGGGCGTGGGCGAGCGCGCCGCCCGCGAGCGGGCCCGCAGGCAGGTCGTACCAGCTGCGGTATCCCGCGCTGAGCACAGAAGCGTGCGTGACCGCGCCGAGGGCGATCGCGGCCGTCGCCGCCGCCACGAGGGCCGCGCCGATGCCGGGAAGACGCTGCTCGATGCGGGCGGGGGCGAGCATCCCACCCAGCAGAGCGGCAATGGCGACGACCGCGACGATCGCCCCGCGCAGGGGTTCGGTGAGCGCATCGTGCAGAGCCGAGGGAAGCAGCGCCAGCCCGGCGGCTGCCCCGACGAGCGGCGCCACGCTGCGGGCGCCTGGGGTGCCCGCTCCGGCTCCGCGGCGGCCGGCAGCACGGTACGCGGCCGCGGCGATCAGCAGCAGGGCACCCGCGACGGGCAGCGTGTAGAGCTCGGGGGCGCTGACCGCGTCCGCGGCGAGCCGCGTCCACAGGGCGGCTGCGGCGAGCGCGAGCGCGACCCAGCCGAGGTGCCGCCGCGGCGAGACCGCCCCGACGAGCCCGTCACGGCTGATCGCGACGACGAGCACCACGAGGGCGGCGAGCAGCAGCACGAGCCAGGCCGCACCCTCGGTGGTGGCCGAAAGCCCGGTGCCGAGGGTTCCGAGGGCGGCGACGAGCACGGCGAGGTCGCCGGCGCGACGCTCGGAGCCCGCGCCGGAGGTCAGCTCGCTCAGGGTGCGGCGGTGCCGGGCGCCGGCGGCCGCGCCGCCCTGAGCGCTGGCCGCAGCGGCGCCGGTGGTGGCGGCGGCGCGTGAGCCCGCCAGCAGGCTGACGGCTGCGACGACGGCCAGGGCTCCGAGAGCCGCGGCGGCCGCGGCCACCGCGGGAGTGATGCCCGACGACGCGTCGAGACCCGTGGTGCCGAGGGTCCCGCTCGCGAGATCCTGCACGGCGAGGGCGACCGCGAGAGCGGTCGCGAAGGGCAGCAGGATGCGCGCCACGACCCGCGCGACCCGCTCACCCCGCGCCCCCACGAGCGCGAGGGCCGCGATGCCGAGCGCGAGCGCGGCGGCCTCGTCGAGCAGGGCACCGCCGGGCAGCCCGCCGACGGGCAGCACCCCGCTCGGCAGTGCCGGGTCGGGTACCAGGGCGGCGAGCACCGCCGCGCCGGCCGCGACCGCCTGCGCGGTGTGCCGCTCGATGACCGAGAGCCGCCCGAGCTGCGCGCTGGCGATGATGACGGCCGCGACCGCGATGACCGTCGAGGCGCGGCTGATCGTGAGGCCCGGCACCGTGGCCAGCAGCTCCGCGACCAGCGGTGCGGCCGAGACGAGCACGAGCGCCGAGGCTCCGCCGGTCGCCACCGCGCGCAGCACGGGCGTGCGCACGGCACGGCGCCCCAGGGCGACGGCGACGAGGGCGGCGGCGAGTCCGAGCCCGGCCCCGCGCGGCACGGCCCAGCCGATGGCGACGGCGCCGATCGCCGCACCCGTGCTGAGCGGCGCGCACAGGGCGAGCAGCGCGCGTCGGGCATCCGCGTCGGCGATGCGCTGCACGGCGGGCACGCTGGCCGCCGCGCCGATCGCGAGCAGGGCGAGCACGGCCATCACCAGCCACCAGGTGGGCAGGAGAGGGACGGCGGCGACGATCACGACAGCGGCGATCGCGGTCAGGGCCCGGGCGCGGCGCACGAGCACGCCGAGCGCTGCCCAGCCCGCGGCGATGATGCCGAGCGACAGGGCGAGGGCGCCGAGGGCGGCGATCGTGGCGGTCTCGACCGAGGCGACGCGGTCGCCAGAGCCGAGCGGCAGGGTCTCGAAGCTCTGCGTCGCCGCTTCGAGGAAGGCTCCCGCTCCGACGATGGCGGCGAGGCCGCCCGCGAGCGCCGCGAGGGCCGTCGCGGTCAGGGTCGCGGCGGCGGAAGCGGCGCGCGCGGCGGAGGCGAGCGGCAGCCGCCGCCACGCCTGCTCGGCGACGACGGCGACGAGCACGGCGGCCAGCAGGGGAGCACTGACGGCAACCCGCTCCTGGTCGAACCGGGCGGCGGAGACGACGGCGCCGACGATCGCGGCGAGAGCGGCACCGGCACCGAGCGCCACCAGCGTCACGCCGTCGAGGCCGACGAGGGCTCCGCTCGCCCCGCGACGGGCGGCGAGCGGGCCGCGATCGAGGGCGGTCACGTGCAGCAGGGTCGCTCCGGCCAGGAGGCCGCCGGCGAGCACCGGGGTGAACCGCGCCGCCGGGTCGAGGTCGATGATCGCGGCCAGGGCGACCACCGCGGCCAGTGCGCCGGCCGCTCGGGCGACGATCGCGCCCGCGCGCCGGGCGCCCGCATAGTTCGGCGCGGCGAATCCGGCGATGGCGGCGACGACGAGGCCGGCGATCGCGCCCGCGAACAGGCCGGCGCCGATCACGGATGCGGCGCTGTCGACGACCTGCCCGACGAGCAGCGCGGCCCCCACGGGGAGGATGCCCGCCGCGGCCACCCCCGGCGCGACCAGGCGGGTGGTGCGCGCCCACGCGGTGGCGGTCGCTCCGACGACCAGCAGGGCGATGCCCCAGTAGAGCGCCGGGTCGGTCGCGCCGAGCCCCTCGGGCTCGTTGAGCCGCAGCGCCCAGGCATCGAGCGTCAGCATGACGGTGCCGAGCACCGCGACGCCCTCGGCGGTCGACCGCAGGCCGCGCCGCCCCAGCACGCCGGCGGCGATCATCGTGGCGAGCGTGCCGCCGATGATGATCGCCATGCGCACCTCGGCCCCGTAGGTGACGAAGGCGTAGACCAGGCCGAACACGGCGAACACCGACAGCAGGGTGATGCCGACGACGATGAGGGCGATCTGGATGCCCGAGCGGCCCCGCGCGGATCCCGCCGCCTGCCCGGTCGGAGCTGGCGCAGGCCGAGCCGGCGCAGGCCGAGCCGGCGCGGCCTGAGCGGCAGCGGCCGGAGCCGCGACGACGCGGTCGAGCACGGCCGGCGCTGCCGCGGCAGCCGGGGCCGCCGCGGGCTCCGGCGCCGGGAACACCGCGGCGGCGGTCTCGCGGCGGATGCGTCCGATGAGGTCGAGCCGGGCATCCAGTGCATCGGCGATCGCCGCCGAGGAGGTCGCGAGGTCCGCCGCGGCCGGGTGCCGCAGGTCGAGGCCGCAGCTGGTGCAGACGGTCGCGGTCAGCGGCGTGAGGCAGGCCGGGCAGGTCGTCGTCGACCGCAGCTCGGCGGTGGAGCGGGGGAAGACCGTGCGGCCGGCCCAGGCGCGATCGGGGGTGGCGTCGCTCATGCGGCCACCGTACCGGCGCGACGACCGACACACCCGAAACGTTGGGGTGACTGTGGGCGGATGCTCGCGCCAGACTGACCTCATGCCCGAGCCCGTCGAGCCCTTCGTCGCCGTGTACAGCGAGCACCTGCCCGCCGTCAGCCGCTACCTCGCCCGCCGCGTCGCGCGCGACGACGTCGACGACCTCGCCGCGGATGTGTTCGCCATCGCCTGGCGCAAGCGCGAGCAGGTCGCACCGGGGGAGGAGCTGCCCTGGCTGTACCGCATCGCCGCCTACCAGGTGGCCAACCACCGGCGCCGCCTCGCCGCCCGTGCCTCGGTGCTGGGGCTGCTCGCTGCGCCCGACTCGGCGCCCTCGGCCGAGTCGCTGGTGACCGCCGACGCCGAGCTGGCCCGCGCCTGGGCGGCGATCGGCCCGCGCGACCGCGAGGTGCTCGCGCTCGTGGTGCTCGACGACCTGCCGGTGAGCCAGGCCGCGGTGGCGCTCGGCATCTCGGCCAACGCCGTCAGCATCCGTCTGCACCGCGCGAAGAAGGCGCTCGCCGCCGCGCTCGCCCCCGCGGGAGGGGAATCGCCGCGCGATTCTCCCGAGGGTGAAAGATCGACCCAGCCCGCGACATAGACAGGGTATGAACGATCACTCCGACGATCTGACCGACCGCCTCCGGCGCTCCGCCGGCACCGATGCTCCGGCACTGTCGCCCGAGCTCGTCGCGGGGGCCCCCGGCCGCCGCGCTCCCCGCCTGATCGACCACGGCCGCACCACGCGGGTCGCGAGCGCCTCGCTCGCCGCCGTCGCCGTGGTCGCCGTGGGCTCGCTCGTCGTCACCAATCCGTTCGCCCCGCGCGCCCCGCTCTTCGCGGCAGCTGCGGGTGCCCCCGCCGGTCCGGCGGCCGCCGGAGCGATGGCGGAGGACGCGCGCATGATGATGTGGATCGACTACGACTACATCGCCGGCCCTGGGCTCAGCACCGCGGGCGGCAGCGGCAGCGTCTACCAGCTGCAGCGCGTCGGCACCGCCGAGGGCCTGCTCGCCGACCTGGCCGAGCGCTTCGACGTGGCGGGCGAGGTCGTCGAGACCTCGTACTTCGACCCCGCCTGGCCGAGCTACATCGTCGGCCCGGAGGACGGCACCGCCCCCTCCATCAGCGTGACCTGGAGCGGCACCGGCAACTGGTGGTACACCAACCCCGACGCGTACCCCGAGCCGGTCTGCGAGCTCGTCGAGTACGAGACCGAGAACGGGCTCGAGGAGTTCGAGGAGTGCGTCCAGCCCGAGATCCCGGCGGAGGAGTCGCTCGCCCCGAGCGAGGCCGAGGCTGCGGCGCTCGCCGCCGACCTGTTCGGGTCGCTCGGCCTCGACGTCGACGCCTCCGACGTGCGGGTCGTCTCCGACGTGTGGCAGACCATGGCGATGGTCAGCCTCACCGTCGACGGCATCGCCACCGCCATCGACTACAGCATCGGCTGGACCCCGCTCGGCGAGATCGCCTGGGCCTCCGGCCATGCGATCGAGGTCGTCGACCGCGGCACCTTCGGAACGGTCTCGGCCGTCGACGCGGTCGAGCGGCTGGAGGACTGGCGCTGGTTCGGCGCCGGCGGCCCCGACTACCAGGGCGGCATGAACATCCTCGCCGCCGAGGCGGGCGTGGCCCGGGATGCCGCTGCCGGCATGGCCGGACCGGACACCTCCGTCTCGTCGCCGGTCGAGGAGCCGGGGGCAACCGAGCCCGGCACCGAGCCCGGCACCGAGCCGAGCGAGCCGAGGGAGCCCGGCACGAGCGAGCCCAGCCCCGGCGAGCCCGGCGAGCCCGGTGAGCCCGTCGTCGAGCCGACCGAGCCTGGTGAGGAGCCCATCGTCGACCCGACGATCGAGCCCGAGCCGATGCCCGAGCCGACCCCGGAGACGGTCACCGTCACCGTGGACACCGCCGAGGCGACCCTGCTGCTGATGTGGGATGCGGACGGCAACGCCTGGCTCGTGCCCGGCTACGCCATGCAGCACCCGGACGGCTTCTGGAACACCATCGTGTCGCTCGTCGACGGCATCATCGAGCTGCCCGCCCCCATCGAGGGCGAGGTCGTGCCCTTCAAGGAGGACTGACCCCGAGGTCCCCGAGCTGACGACGGCGCCCCCGCAGCCCTGGCCGCGGGGGCGCTACCGTATGCGGTCGTGCGCCTTCCAGATCTGCGGATGAACATGAACCCATTTCCCCCGCATCCGCAGATCTGGAAGTCGCAGGCGGAAGAACTCGTACAAGCCGAGCAGGCAACGCCGCAGGAGCGGCGGGTTCGGTGAACAGGAGCCGCGAGAGCGGAGCGCAGCGACCGCGCTCGGTGCGCGGAGCGCGCTGCGCCGCAGGAGCGGCGGCGCAGCCAGAAATCAATACAGAGGGGCGGACGGGAATCGAACCCGCGTAATCAGTTTGGAAGACTGAGGCTCTACCATTGAGCTACCGCCCCGGGGCGGGCTGTGCCCGCGCGTGAGAGAGCGTATCGCATGCCTCGGCTAGACTTGCCGAGGCCATTTT